>RCMY010006794.1_pt1 | contig 11405 bp, 9 predicted proteins | sample 2041341 | NCBI WGS metagenome assembly RCMY01 (sample SAMN09708234, study PRJNA481090) | Marine sediment metagenome, whole genome shotgun sequencing project.
ACGGGCTGATGATGTACAGCTTGCGCATATGCTCATGGATCGTCCATTCGCCCTTCCAGCCTTGCGGCAGGATCAGCAGATCGCCGGGGCCAATGTCGCGCGGGTTGCTGCCATCCTCGTTCACCACCGTCGCCCGGCCCGCAATGATATGGCAATACTCGCCTGCGGCCGTGCGATCCGCGGTAAAGCGCCCCGGCGTACATTCCCAGACACCGATATTGGTCAGCCCGTTCGGCGACGACCAGAGATTGTTCGCGGCCTCGGTCTGGCCCTCTGTCAGGGTGGTTGGCTTGGGCTTGAAGGTGCCGGTGTCGATGGCGGCCAAATCGCCGAAACTGTCGAGGCTAATCATTTACTAACTCCCTGAATTCGTCTCTAACCTACGGTTGAGACCCTGTATTGCGAGCGCGCCAGCCAGTCTGGCGCGACCTCGATCCCCCAGCCGGGGGCGTCTGTCACGGTCGCGTAACCATCTTTGATGACGTAAGGGTCCGAGGTAAACAACCCGTCCTGCCACGGGTAATAATCCGCCCCTTCGATCGAGAACTCAAGGTACTTGCCGGCGTTCGGAATGGCGCGCAAAAGATGCATGGTGAACAGCGTGACCAGTGACAGGTTCGCGCAGTGGGGCGTCACCGGCAGGTTCGCGGCTTCGGCCATTTGTGCCACCCGCAATGTCCGGGCGATACCGCCCAGATAAAGGATGTCAGGCTGCACGATATCCACTGCGCGCATATCGATCATGCGCTTCCATGTGGGCAGGTCGCAATCCTGCTCGCCCCCCGTCACGTCGATATCCAGCGCGTCGGTGACCTGTTTGGTCTGCTCGAATTCCCAGTAGGGGCAAGGCTCCTCGTAGTGGGAAAATCCGTGATCCTCCAGCATCCGGCCCACTTCGATGGCGCGTTCGGGCGCGTAGCAGCTGTTCGCGTCGATCAGCAGGGCCGCATCCTCGCCCATTTCGCGGCGCATCAGCGGGATGATCTCTTCGGTCCGGCCCGGCCATTCGTCGCGCCCACGCCCGACCTCGGCCCCGGCGCGTACCTTGAACGCGTCAAAACCATGCGTATCGCGCAGGCATTTCATCCGCTCGGCCTCGGCCCTTGGGGTGATGTCCCGCTTCATTGAACTGGCATAGGCGCGGATGTGCCCCGGCGTGCCGCCCAGCAATTCGGCCACGGATTTGCCCGCCTGCCGCCCGCGCAGATCCCATAACGCAGTGTCAAACCCCGCCATCGCACGCCGCAGGTAGGATCCGGGAAATTTATGCTCCCGCTCTGCCACCAGATCAAGCAGATCATCCAGATCGGCCGTATCGCGGCCCAGCACATGCGGTGCGACCTGCCGGTGCAGAACCATGCAGGTGATGTCCGAATGATAGGTCGACACCTGCCCCCAACCGATGCTGCCATCCTCGGCTGTGAGGCGCACAAACCCCACGAATTCAGTGGTGAATGTTTCGATTTTCTTGATTTTCATGTGCCTCTAACCTTGGGAAATCAGGTCAAACGCGCGCTCGCCCACCATGACGGCGGGTGCGTTGGTGTTGCCTGTGGGAATGGTCGGAAAAATCGAGGCGTCGGCAACGCGCAGGCCGGTTATGCCATGCACGCGAAGCAGCGGATCAACGACAGATGTTGCTGCGTCTTGGCCCATACGGCAGGTGCCGCATTGGTGAAACACCGTCCATGCCTCGCGGCGGGCGAAATCGAGGATCTCATCATCCCTGTTGCAGTCCGGGCCAGGGTCCAATTCAGTCTCTATAACGCCTTTTAGAGTCGGCATTGATGCGATGCGCCGCACTTCCCGCGTGCCCGCAATCATCAACTGGCGGTCGTGTTCGGTTGCCAGATACCCGCCGCGCATCACAGGCGGAGCCATTGGATCACTGCTGCGCAGGGTAATGCTGCCGGTGCTGGTTGGCTTGCTGGGGTTGAACCCGATGCGCACCGCCGGAAAGGGATCGGGGCTCATCAAGGGCCGCTTGCCCGTGGGCGCGCTGGAATAGCTGAGCGGCGAGAAATACAGCTGCGTGTCGGGCGGACCGTTGCCCGCTGCCAGCCGGATGAACCCGCCGCCCTGATTGAGGCTCATCGCCAGCGGACCTTTCTGGGTCAGCACGTAGTGCAGACCGGCCAGCGCCTTGCCCCACCATGGGCGCAATACTTGGTTCAGGCTGGGCACGCGCGTGCGAAACAGATGATCGCTACCCAGATGATCCATCAGGTTTTGCCCGACATGGGGCGCGTTGTGGACCACGTCGATGCCCGTCTCGCGCAGATGCGCGGCAGGGCCGATACCCGATAGCATCAGCAGTTGGGGTGAGTTGATCGCGCCGCCACAAAGGATCACCTCATCGGCGTGCGCCGACTGCAGCTTGCCGCGCTGCATGTATTCGATGCCGGTCGCGCGCCGTCCCTCCATCAGGATGCGCGTCGCCATCGCACCCGTCACGATGCGCAAGTTCTTCAGCTTGCGAGCGGCCAGCAGATAGGCCTGCGCGGTCGAGGCGCGTCGCCCACCATGCGTGCTGATCTGGTAGAACCCCGCCCCTTCCATCGCCGCACCGTTGTAATCGGTATTGGTCGGGATGCCCGCCTCGGCCGCGGCCTCGACAAAGCGCCTTGTCAGGGGATGCATCGCGCCGCTCATATCCGTCACTGACAATGGCCCGTCGCCGCCGCGATGATCGCAGGCACCGCCTGACCACCGCTCGATCCGGCGGAACACCGGCGCGACATCCGCCCAGCTCCAGCCGGGCGCGGCGGCGCCCCATTCAGCGTAATCGGCGGGATGCCCGCGCACCCAGACCATGGCGTTGATTGCCGACGATCCGCCCAAAACTTTGCCACGTGGCCAGTAGATGCGGCGGTCCAGCAGTTCCGGCTCAGGCTCGGTGCTGTATTTCCAGTTGAAGCGTGCGTCGTGGAACACCTTGCCATAGCCCAAGGGGATATTGACCCAAGGGTGCCACCCAGCGCCGCCCGCCTCCAGCAGCAGGACGGATTTGCCCGCCCCCGCCAGCCGTGCGGCCAGCGCCGCGCCGGCCGATCCCGCGCCGACAACGATATACTCATAGCGTTCCATCGGTCTTAGGATCTACCACGGCCAAAGAGCGACGCAAGGACCATCATCAGGGTCGTCACAAGGATCATGATGGTCGAGATCGCGGCAATCGTCGGGTCGATCTGGTCGCGCAGCGCGTTGAACATGTTGCGCGTCAGTGTCGGGTTATCGCCGCCCGAAATGAACATCGCGATCACCACCTCGTCAAAGGAGGCAAGGAAGGACAGCACCATCGACGTGACTACGGCAAAGCGGATCTGCGGCAGGGTAATTGTCACGAATGCCTTCCATCGCGGCGCGCCAAGGCTGCGCGCGGCATTCTCCTGATTCATGTCATACCCCTTCAGCGCCGAGCCGGTGACGATCACCACCAGCGGAATTGCCAACAGCGTATGCGCCAGAACAAGGCCGGTGATCGTGTAGAGGATTTGCAACTTCACATAGGCATAGAATGCGCCGATGGCGATCAGCACGACCGGCACCATCATCGGCGTGATCAGCATGACAAACGCGGCCCGCACATAGGGCAGTTTCGATGCGTGCAGCGCATAGGCCGCCAAGACGCCGATAGGCGTGGCAACCAGCATCGTCAGCACGGCGGTTTTCACCGACGTGGCTGTGGCCAGCATCCACTCGTCCGAGCCGAAATAGTGTCTATACCAGCGCAATGACCAGTTTTCGGGCGGGAATTCCAGATACTGCGAATCCGAGAAGGACATCGGGATGACCACCAGCGTCGGCAGCACCAAAAGTACCATGATAATGCCGGAAAACGCATAGAGCCACAGTCGCTGGCCATGGGTGATTTGCGTCTCTGATGCGGGGGATTTCAGCCAGTTTACCATGTCAGTGCCCCCCGCCTGTCATCTGCTCCAGCTTCAGGAACCGCGAGGCGATCCACAGGATCACCGCCGTCATCAGCAGCAGCACGACCCCCAGCGCGCTGGCAGCGCCCCAGTTGACGAAGAGCTCGATATTCGAGACTATTTTCATCGACACCATGATCACGCGCCCGCCCCCGAGCACTGCGGGCGTGACGAAAAACCCAAGGCAGAGCACGAACACCATCAGCGATCCAGCGAAAAGGCCCGGCGTGCTGAGCGGAAAGAACACCGTCCAGAACGCCCGGCGCGGGCTGGCGCCAAGGTTCGACGCGGCTTTCAGGTAATCGCCGTCGATGGCCCGCATCGCGCCGTAGACGGGCAGGATCAGGAAAGGCAGCATGATATGCACCATTCCGATCAGTGTGCCGGTCATGTTATGCACGAATTTCAGCGGCTCGTCCCACAGGCCCAGACTTATGGCCCATTGGTTCACCAGCCCCTGCTTTTGCAGCAGAACCAGCCACGCATAGGTGCGCACCAGAAGCGATGTCCAGAAGGGCAGCAGCACGGTGATCAGGCACAGGTTCGCCCACTTGGTCGGCAGTTGCGACATGAAGTAAGCCAGCGGATAGCCGATCACGATGCAAAGCGCGGTGGTCAGGATGCTCACCTGAAAGGTGGTGATAAAGATGCGCGAATAGGATTTGCGGGCCACCATCCGCTCGTAATTCTCAAGCGAGAAATTGCCGTCCGCGCCGATGAACGACACGTAGAACAGCCACCCTACCGGGATCACGAGGATCACCAGCACCAGCAACAATGCGGGCGAGCTCAGGCCGAACAGGCGCCAGCGCTCCATTCGTTCGTCGCGTTTCAGGCCAGCAGCGTGCAGATCGGTGGCGGCCATCTAACTGCCCTCGCCCGCGATGACGACCGTATCGGCGCGGTGCAGGCCCAGCCGCGCGGTGTCGCCGGCGCGCGGCAGTCCGGCAAAGGTCCCTTCGCGGATCGCGCCGCGCACGGCGATTTCGCTGCCGTCCTTGAGGCGCGCATAAAGCAGATAACTTTCGCCCTGATAGACCAGCTCGGTGACGACTGCGTCGAAGATATTGGTATCCTCCGGCGTCTCGCCCATCAGCAGGCGGGCGCGCTCGGGCCGGATCATCAGTGCCAGATCGGTGGCCTCTGGCACGGCGCCGTCCATCTGGATTTCCATATCGCCAAACTTCACCCCGCCCCCGTCCCGCGTGACAGGCAGAAAGCTGGAATCGCCAATGAAATCAGCCACAAACTTGTTCTCGGGCCGGTCATAGAGTTGCTGAGGCGTGGCCAGCTGCATGATGCTGCCATGGTTCACCACGGCAATCCGGTCGGACATGGTCAGCGCCTCGCGCTGGTCGTGGGTGACGTAAACGGTGGTCATGCCCAGCTGTTCGTGCAGGTGGCGCAGCTCGATCTGCATACGGTCGCGCAGTTTCTTGTCCAGCGCCGACAGCGGCTCGTCCATCAGCAAAATCCGTGGCTCGAACACGATGGAGCGGGCCAGCGCCACGCGCTGTTTCTGCCCGCCCGACAGCTGGTCAATGGTGCGATCGCTGTAGCCGCCCAGCTGCACCAGATCCAGCGCGCGCTCAATCCGGTCCCTTGCCTCAGATTTCGGCGTGCCGCGCAGGCGCAGGGGGTAGCCGACATTTCCGGCCACTGTCATATGCGGAAACAGCGCGTAATTCTGGAACACCATGCCGACGCCGCGCAAATGCGGCGCGGTGCGGATCATCTCATCGGTCCCGAATTTCAGGCTGCCCCGGTCGGGCCGGGTAAAGCCCGCCAGGACCATCAGAAGCGTCGTCTTGCCAGACCCTGACGGGCCGAGCAGGGTCAGAAACTCGCCGCTTTTGACATCGAGCGACACATCTTTCAGCGCGTTGACGCGGCCATAGGTTTTGGTCACGCCGCGCAGGGTGATGGGCAGGGCTTCGGCTCTGGTGGTCAATGCGGTGCTCCTTTGTCTTTGGGGTCGGGGCCATGGGCGGATGTGCCGCCCATGGCCGTGATGCGGCTTATTCGGTCAGCATTTCCTGATACATCTCGGCTGCGATCTGCTCCCACTCGGCATACCATTCCAGCGAGATCGGCAATTGCATGGCCATGTTCGCGGGCGAGGAGGGCAGGGTTGCCGCCACTTCGGCGCTGATTTCGCCGGTGTCGTAGGCGTCCGAATTGGTCGGGCCGTAGGTGATGAATTTCGGCAGGTCGTCCTGATATTCGGCCTTGGAGATTTCAGCGATGAACTGCATCGCCAGATCCTTGTTCGGCGCGCCCTTGGGGATGGCAAAGCAGTCGTAATCCAGCAGGCCCTGATCGTAGAAATAGGACACCTTGGCGCCATCGGCGGCGGCATTGTCAAACCGGCCATTCCAGCCGGTGGTCATGTCCACCTCACCATCCTTCATCAGCTGCGCGTGCTGCGCGCCCGAGGACCAGAAGACCGCGATATTCGGCTTCAGCTCGCGGATCTTGTCGAGCGCCCGCTCGATCCCGTCCTCGCTGCTCAGCTCGGCATAGACATCCTCGGGCGCGACACCCAGCGCCATCATCGCAGGCTCAAGCGCGCCAGACACGGTGCCGCGATAGGCGCGGGAGCCGGGGAATTTCTCGGTATCCCAGAAATCGGCCCAGCCGCGCGGGCCTTCGGCGCCGAACTTGTCGGTGTTGAACGCCGGCACCACCGAGAACACGTCGCCGCCGACGCAGTATTCACTGTAGAATGCGTCGGGGAAGCTGCTGACGTCGATGATGTCGTAATCCAGCGGCTCCAGCAGCCCTTCGGCGCCTGCGCGCGCGGCCGATCCCGATCCGCTGGCGACGACATCCAGCGTCACCTGCCCGGAAGACACTTGCAGGCGCACATCCGACATGCCGCCATAGGTTTCCTGCTTGATCGTGTTGCCGGTGGCGGCCTCATAGGGCTCGAACAAGGCCTTGCTTTGGGCGTCTTGATACGATCCGCCCCAGCTGGCAACGGTCAGTGATTGACCTTCGGCCAACGCGGTGGTGGCCAGCAGGGATGCGGCCAGGGTGAGTGTGGTTCGTTTCATTGTAATCTCCTCCATCTGTTGAGTGGTGGCCCCGGTTTTCCGGTGGCCTTTATTGGCCCGCCATCGCACGTTCCCTCTGGCGGGTGTCGTTCCAGCGATACCATGCGACGGCGGCGGGCAGGAACCAGGGCCGCCCGGTATAAAAGGGCCGCGTGGGAAACGGCAGATCGTCAAACGCCGTGCGACCTTCGGCCAGCCCCAGTATCTTCTGTCCCATACGCATCCCCAGATAGGACGCCATCGATACGCCCGATCCGCAATAGCCCATGGCGTAATGCATACCGCCATGCGTGCCGGTATGGGCCAGCTCGTCAAAGGTATAGGCAACGGTGCCCATCCAGCTGTGGCTGATGCGCGTATCTTCCAGTTCGGGGAAGATCCGGCACATATCGGCATGCAGGCGCGGGCCGCTGACGCGCGGATCGGTCTCGCCCGCCGATACCCGGCCCCCGAACAGGATGCGCGTGCGGTCGGGTGAGGCGCGGTAATAGTAGATCACCTTGCACGTATCACTGACGATGCGGTCCGTGGGAAACAGCCGGTCGATCACGTCCTTCGGCAACGGCTCGGTCGCGATGACATAGCTGCCGATGGGGATGACACGGCGCTGCTGCCAGGGGGTGAGCCGTGTGGTATAGCCGTTGGTCGCAATGGCGACATCACTGGCCAGAACGGTGCCGCGCGGTGTCTGCACCTCGAATCCTGTCGCCGTGCGCGTGATCGCCATCACCGGCGTTTGCCCCATGACCTGCGCGCCCGCCTTCAGCGCCGCGTTCAGCAGGCCGTGATGATAGAGCGCCGGATTGACCGCCGCGTGGCCGGGAAACAGTGTGCCGCCATGATAGACGTCGGTGCCCAGCTCGCCCCGCTGTTGATCGCGCGTAATCATATACGCCTCGATCCCCTCATCCCGCATCAGCGCCTCGGCCTCGCGGGCCAGTGTCTCATAGGCGGCGGGGGTGTGGGCCGCGTGAAAGCGCCCTGCGCGGTGGAAATCGCAGGCGATATTCTCGGTTGTGATGCGGTCCTCGATCCATGCCAGCGCCGCCTGGCCCTCGCCGCGAATCGCGTGGGCGCGATCCTGGCCGTGGCGCGCCTTCAGCTTGGCCAGTGACGGTTTGATCGACGTGCTGATCTGCCCGCCATTGCGTGTGCTGCATCCCCAGCCGGGCGTCTCCGCTTCCAGCACCAGTGTGCTACGCTCGCCGCGTGCCGTCTCTATAGCCGCGTTCAGACCCGTATAGCCCGAGCCCACAACCACCACATCGACGCGCCCCGGCAGGTCCGCGCTGGGCAGATCGGGCGGCGCGAGGCCATCCAGCCAGTACGAGCTGCGCTTCCAACTTTTGGCCCAGACATCCTGGCCGTGATTTTGCGCTGCTGCCATACCGCCCCCAGTTTGCGACGCCTGCATAGAGAAAGCTTAGAAACTGCGTTTGAATATATCAATTCAATATAAAATATAGTTTCATTCGATTTCCCTATGCAAAAGCAAGCGCCGCAGCCCATGAGCCTCAAGATCCGCCACCTCGAAGTTTTCAATGCCCTGTTTGAGGCCGGATCGGTCAGTCAGGCGGCGCAGCGGCTGAATCTGACACAGCCTGCGGTCAGCATCGCGCTGAGCAATCTGGAGGAGGAGCTGGAATTCCGCCTGTTCCACCGCAACCGGGGATTTTTCGCACCAACGGGCGAGGCGACGCAGCTGCGCGATGAAATAACCCAAGGTCTGATGGCCTTGGCCCGCGTCGACCGGCGCGCCGATGAGATCCGTCAGGGCTGGGCCGGGGGCGTCAGTATCGCCACGAACGGCGTCATGGCGATGAACCTGCTGCCGACGCTGATCGCCGAATTTCAAACGCAATACCCCGGCACCCATGTCGAACTGCGCATCCATTCCTCGCGCCAGATCGCCGATTGGACAGCCAGCGGCCAGATCGACATCGGCCTGATAGATGCGCCCATTCCAGCCGCCGGCCTGAACGGCGAGACATTTGCAATGGAATGCGTCTGTATCATGCGCGACGGCGATCCACTGGCGGCGCAGGACATTATCACGCCCGCTGATCTCGAAGGGCGCGCAATCGTCGGCATCAACGGCGATCACGTGGTGGACCGGCAGCTGAAGCACCTGATGGCCGGGGCCGGCGTGCCGCTGGGCTACAAATCGCTCAGCTATTATTATGCTATCGCGCGCAACATGGTCGCGGCTGGTTGCGGGATTGCCATCATCGACCCTATCAACGGCAAGGCCGATTTGCGCGATGGCGTCATCTGGCGCCCGTTTGCGCCGCGTATCGTGCATGAAAGCGTGATGATTGCGTCCCGCGATCATGCGCCCGGTCAGGGCAGGGCGGAAATGCAGGCCAGCATCCGACGCCATGTCGCGCCGTTCCTGATTTTAGACGGAGCGCCGGAAATTTTGACCAAAGGTTAAATTTTTGGACCTTGGCCTGCCGTCCTCTGTTGACGGTGGGGCTGAACTTGGGCCTATTGTGCGTCAGCACGACGCCCAATTTTATCAGGCGGCGGTTTCCGCGCACGTCACAAAACTGTCGCGAATAGAAGATAGGAACGTGGCGTGGATTTCCAGAAAGAAAAAGGGAGACAGACATGAAGATCATTCTACGCACATTGACCGCAGGTGTCGCCACCACCGCGCTACTGGCCGGCGCCGCGCAGGCCGACACGCTGCGCCTGCTGACATGGGGCGGCTACGCGCCCGAGAATGTCATCGAGAAATTCGAGGCCGAGACGGGCCATACCGTCGAAGTCACGATGTCCAACAACGAAGAAATGATCGCCAAGCTGCGCGCCACAGGCGGAGGCGGGTTCGATTTGGCCCAGCCCAGCCAGGACCGCATCGCCGGCCCGCAGGCTGAATTTGGCATCTACAAGCCCATCGACATGAGTCAGATCAAGACCGAGCTGTTCGTGCCCTCGATGCTGGACGCGACCAAGGCAAACTCGACCGTTGACGGCGAAATCTATGCCGTCCCGCATATCTGGGGCACCAGCGGCCTGATCGTGAACACCGCGGACGCCGAAACCGTCAAGGATTACACCGACCTCTGCGATCCATCGCTCGAAGGCAAAGTGTCCTACCGTCTCAAGCGCCCCACTCTGATCGGCTTTGCCTTCTCGATGGGTCTGGACCCCTTTGCCGCCTATGGCGACGAGGCCGCCTATACTGAGATCATGGACCAGGTTGAGGCCAAGCTGGTTGAATGCAAGCCGGTGGTCAAAACCTACTGGACCGGCGGTGACGAGCTGCTGAACCTCGTGCGCTCGGGCGAAGTTGTCGCGGCGATGGCATGGGATACCGGCGGCTGGAAGCTGAACGCCGACAATGCCGACATCAACTTTGTCGCGCCCACATCCGGCGCGCTGGGCTGGATCGACACGTTCGTTCTGCCTGCCAAAGGCCAGTCCGATCAGGCGGCATATGACTACATCAACTTTGTGATGCAGCCCGAAATCGCCGCGATGATCACCGAATCCGCTGGCAACTTCACCGCCTCCAAGGGCGCGGATGAATTCGCCTCGGACACGCTCAAGGCGCAGTATCAAGGCAGCTTCCCCGCCGAGGCCGTGGATAACATCAAGTGGTATCCGCCCGTCCCCGCAGGGCTGGAAGTCATCGAGGGCGGCATCCTCGACCGCGTTAAAGCCGCGCAATAATCTGCAAATGGCGGTCGGCTCGGTTTGGGCCGCCCCCACCTTATTTAGACGGAAATCCCCATGACCCCCGATCTGGAATGCACCGCCCTGACGCGCCGCTTTGGCGAAACGCTGGCGGTCGATGATGTCTCCTTCTCGGTGCCTGCCGGGTCGTTCTTTTCCATCCTCGGTCCGTCGGGCTGTGGCAAGACGACGATCATGCGCATGATCGCCGGGTTTCTCGAGCCGACGAGCGGCGACATCCAGATCAAGGGCCGCTCGGTTCTGGATGTGCCGCCGAACAAGCGCCCGGTGAACATGGTGTTTCAGCATCTGGCCCTGTTTCCGATGATGAATATCGAGGCCAATATCGGCTACGGCCTGCGCCGCGCCGGCAACTCCAAGGGTGAGATTGCCCGCAAGGTTGATGAGGTGCTGGACCGCATCGGCCTGCCCGGCGTGGGCAAGCGCAAGGTCGACGAGCTGTCGGGCGGCCAGCGCCAGCGCATCGCCATTGCCCGTTGCATGGTTTTGGAGCCGGACGTGCTGCTGCTGGACGAGCCGCTGGGCGCGCTGGATCTGAAACTGCGCGAACGCATGAAGATCGAGCTGAAATCGCTTCAGGCGGAATTCGACACCACGTTTCTCTACATCACCCACGACCAGTCCGAAGCGCTGGTGATGTCCGACCATATCGCCGTGATGAACAAGGGCAAGTTTGAACAGGTCGGCAGCGGCCAAGACCTTTATTACCGGCCCG
>RCMY010004928.1_pt1 | contig 11404 bp, 12 predicted proteins | sample 2041341 | NCBI WGS metagenome assembly RCMY01 (sample SAMN09708234, study PRJNA481090) | Marine sediment metagenome, whole genome shotgun sequencing project.
GTCGCGGCTGGCATATTGCGGGATATGGAGGTGACGAGTGCGATGCCGAAGGTGCGGCCGTGGAAGCGATAGGCTGGTCACGAAGGGCGTGAAGCATGCGTAATTGGGCTGACCCTGCACTTTGGTCGATCTCCCAGTAGTATCACATCATAGCTGTGAACAAGGGAGACAAAAGATGGAATATTATGTTGGATTAGATGTGTCGCTCCGGTCGTGTGCACTGTGCATCGTGGATAGCAAAGGCAAGGTTCATCTCGAACGAGAGTTGCCATGCGAAGTCGCGGCCATTGCCGATTGCCTTGAAGCTTTTAAGCACCCAGTTGAACGAGTTGGCTTCGAAGCCGGTGCTTTAAGTCAGCATCTGTACTTTGGCTTGCAGTCATTTGGTTTGGACGTCGTTTGTATGGAAGCACGTCAGGTGAGTGCCGCCCTGTCCGCGATGCGCAATAAAACTGACAAGACGGATGCAAAAGGCATTGCCCAAATCTTACGGACAGGCTGGTTCAGTCCAGTTCATATGAAGAGCCGCGAAGCCCATGGACTGCGGGCGTTGTTGAGTACGCGAAAAGCTTTGCTCAAGAAGACGATGGATCTGGCCAACGAGGTTCGGGGGCTGTTAAAAATCTTTGGTGTTCGATTGCCCCGAACGGTGAAGCACGGGTCTTTCGATGCTTTGGTGCGACCAATGATCGAGATGGATGACGTCTTTGCGCATGCGATCATTCCGTTACTCGACGCGCGGACGGTTTTGTTCCAACATTACCTTGAGCTGGACCGACGCGTGAAGCGCGCGGCATCTCAAGACGAGGTTTGCATGCGCATGATGACCGTTCCGGGCGTCGACCCGATCGCAGCGCTGACATTCAAGGCGGCCGTTGATGATCCGGTCCGGTTTAAGCGTTCGCGCACAGTCGCCGCCCACTTTGGCCTTACGCCCAGGCGCTTTCAGTCTGGTGAACATGACAATCCCGGCCGAATATCAAAGGCCGGAGACCGAGATGTCCGCGCAACTCTTTATGCTGCCGCCAACGCATTGCTGATGCGCACAATGGCAGGATCACAGATCAAATCATGGGGCATGCGATTGATGCGTACCAAAGGTCGCCGACGCGCGGTTGTCGCCGTCGCCCGTAAACTCGCCGTACTCCTGCATCGGATGTGGGTAGACGGCACTGAATTCCGTCAGGAACAGGTGGGAGGAACGGCATGAACTGAATAGCCAAACACCAAACCTGACGGGATCGTCCAGTCCGGACGAGGTCTGTGGATGAAGACGAAAATGTCTGCTGCGCAACTTGAAGCGCGCCGGGAAGCAGGGCTCTCCACAACCAATCTGACACATGCATGCAGCGGCGCCATTTCGAACGCCAAACCAGACTGCGAAGAGAAGCGTGACCCGGATAAGCGATCCCTGATCATTCAGAAAAAGGAAAATGAGCTTGACCCAGACACCCAATTAGAGAAGCTGACATTCGCTGCGCCATGCCCCAAGGTCTGCAACGCGGACTAAGTTGTCGTTCACTGTAACGGATCGACCAGCCGCTTTCAGAAGCCGTATTAGTGACAAAGTGATCGTTGATGATGCGGGTACGCAGCCAAACGTGCATCTGTATGGTTGAGATTACGCGGCCCTCCCGCCATTTTCGGGGAAAAAGCAGGCGGCTGAATGTAGTTCCCTTGTTAAGTCAGGGCGCGTTTCGCGGCATTTGGCCTGCGCTTTCCAACATCGTGGCGCGAAAGGGCAACCCTTCGGTATCGACAGCGGCGAAGGCAACTCGCCCTCAAGTTTGATCCGCTCTTTCTTTATGCGCGGATTGGCTTGCGGCGTCGCTGACAGCAATGCTTTGGTATAGGGGTGGAACGGGGCGCCAAAAATTGCGTCGCGGCTACCTTTTTCCACAGCGCGTCCCAGATACATTACGATCAGCTCGTCGGCGACGTGTTTTACAACGCTGAGGTCATGGGAGATGAACAGATAGGCCAGTTGCAGCCGTTCTTGCAAATCGACCAGAAGGTTCAAGACCGAGCTTTGGATTGACAGGTCAAGCGCGGACACAGGTTCGTCGAGGACCAGTACCTTTGGGTCCAACATTAGCGCACGCGCAATTGCGATCCTTTGGCGTTGGCCGCCTGAAAACATATGCGGATACCGCTCAAAATGTTCAGGGCGCAAACCCACCAACCCAAGCATTTCACGCGCCTTGGCGGTACGCTCTTGATTGCTCATATCAGGACGATTGATTTTGAGCGGTTCCTCAAGAATGGCACCAACCCGTTGACGTGGATTGAGTGACCCGTAGGGGTCTTGAAACACGATCTGAATCGACTTGCGCAAGGATGCCCAGTTTTCAGGAATGACGGCTTGGCCGTCCAACGTCATTGATCCTGCGGTCGGCTCTTCGATCATCGTGACCAAACGTGCCAGTGTGGATTTGCCACAGCCGCTCTCACCAACCACCGCGAGTGTCTTGCCGGGATAGAGCGCAAACTCTACGCCTGCCACTGCCTTAAGTGTCTGGGCGGCACGGAAGATGCCACCGCCAACTTGGTAGTGCCGCTCAAGGGCAGTCGCTGTCATCACCGGGTCTGTCATGACGCCGCCCTCACGTTTGTATTCATTGGATAAAAGCATCGCGCGTGACCAAGGTCAGGCCCAAGCGCGGGGGGCGCTTCTGTTTTGCATTTGGCATCGGCAAACTTGCACCGCGGCGAAAACAGGCATCCTGCTGGGCGATCAAATTGACCTGGCACGACCCCCGGAATTGTCGGCAATAGCTTTTCCGTGGCCCGTTCTGGTAAGGCATCTAAGAGCGCCGCGGTATAGGGGTGATGCGGCGTCTCAAAGAGGGGCAAAACGGGCTGTTCTTCGATCTTTTGTCCTGCATATTGCACGCTGACACGCTCAGCCGTTTCAGCGACTACGCCCATGTCGTGAGTAATCAGCACGAGGCCCATACCAGTTTCATCGCGCAGTGCCGCTAGCAGATCAAGAATTTGCGCCTGAATGGTCACATCAAGGGCTGTCGTCGGCTCATCAGCTATCAGTAGCTTGGGCTTACAGGCGATGGCCATCGCAATCATCACGCGCTGGTTCATGCCGCCTGACATCTGGTGCGGGTAGGCGGAAAGGCGTTTTTCTGGGTCGGGAATGCCGACCTGTTCAAAGAGTTCAATCGCACGGTTTTGGCGCGCGCGACGTCCCATCCCCAGATGCACACTTAACGCCTCACGAATTTGCCAGCCAACAGTAAAGCACGGGTTTAGCGACGACATCGGCTCTTGAAAAATCATCGCCAGATCATTGCCGACAATCTTGCGACGGGCACGAGGCTCCATCGTCAGCAAGTCTTGGCCATTAAATGTCAACTCGTCTGCCGTCACTGTTGCCGTCCAAGGCAGTAATCCCATGACCGCCAACATCGATACCGATTTGCCTGATCCACTCTCGCCGACGATGGCCAGAATTTCACCGTCGTTTACGTCTTGGTCGACGCCGTCTACAGCGCGGAACTTGCCGGATGCCGTTGCGAAATCGACACTCAGGTTTCGGATCCTCAATAGGGTCATGGCCTAGCTCCGCTTCAGTTTGGGATCAAGCGCGTCACGTAGCCCGTCGCCCATCAGGTTGATGGCCAGCACAGTCACAAGGATCGCAATTCCGGGGAAGGTGACGACCCACCATGCCCGCAAGATAAACTCGCGTGCTTCGGCAAGCATCGTGCCCCATTCAGGCGTTGGTGGTTGTGCACCCATGCCCAAAAAGCCAAGGGCCGCGGCGTCCAGAATTGCGGTAGAAAACGACAGTGCGGCTTGCACAATGATGGGTGCCAAACAGTTGGGAAGCACCGTGACGAACATCAGTCGAAATACCCCAGCGCCTGCCACACGTGCCGAGGTCACGTAATCTTTTTGTCGCTCGGACAACACACTTGCGCGGGTCAGACGGACGTAGTGGGGTTGCAAAACGATTGCGATTGCGATCATCGCATTCGTCAACGAAGGCCCTAAAACCGCCACCAAAACCAACGCCAACAGCAGTGATGGGAATGCCAGAACAATATCCATGATCCGCATGATAATGCTGTCCACCCACTTGGGCGCAAAGCCTGCGATGAGGCCGACAATAATGCCACCAGTTGCGGCAATGCTCACCACGATCACCCCGACAAAGAACGAATAGCGCGCGCCGACAATCAGACGCGACAGCATATCTCGCCCCAACGGGTCGGTACCAAGAATATGGGTCCATGTTCCGCCATCTTGCCAAACTGGCGGCTGCAAAGTCGCAGCGCGGAACTGGGTCGTTGCGTCATGTGGTGCGACCCAAGGCCCGAAAAAGGCAAGGAAGGCAAACACAGCAAAAATCCACAATCCAAATACGGCACCACGGTTTTCACTAAAATAGAACCAGAATTCGCGCAGGCGGCCCGGACGCTCATGGTCATTGGCTGCTTCGTTTGAAGATGCGTCGTTCATCCTAACGCTTTCTGATTTTTGGGTTGATGACGCCGTAAAGCATATCAACGGTAAGGTTTACGATCATCACCATCACGGCGATAAGCAACAGCCCGCCTTGGACAACAGGGTAGTCGCGGCGGAAGATACTATCGACCATCCACTTGCCGATGCCCGGCCAACTAAAGATCGTCTCGGTCAGGATCGCGCCCGCAAGCAACGTGCCGACGGAAAGGCCGATCACGGTGATCACAGGGATCAGCGCATTGCGCAGGGCGTGAATGCCGTTGGTGCGCGCGGGCGATAAGCCCTTGGCGCGCGCGGTCCGGATGTAATCTTCGCCCAAGACCTCAAGCATCGCAGAGCGGGTCTGGCGCGCAATCACAGCCAGAGGAATGGTGCCAAGCACAATTGTCGGCAAGATCAAATGCCGTATAGCGGATATAAACGCGCCACTCTGACCAGAGGCGATGCTGTCGATAAGCATAAAGCCTGTCGCATTCGGGAAGTAATAGATCAAGTCAATTCGCCCCGACACTGGGGTCCATTGCAAGTTGCCAGAGAACACGATGATCAAAAGCAGCGCCCACCAAAAAATCGGCATCGAGTATCCGACAAGTGCGGTGGACATGAGCGCACGATCAAAAAACTTGCCCCGGTTCACCGCCGCAATCACACCTGCCGGAAGACCCAAGACCAGCGCGAAAAGCATCGCGCAAATCGACAACTCAAGTGTAGCAGGGAAGAGTGTGAAAAATTCATCCCAAACGGGACGCTTAGTCACAAAAGAGGTGCCCAAGTCGCCTTGAAGCACGCCACTCAGGTAATCCCAAAACTGCACATAGATTGGCTGGTCATATCCAAATTGCTTGGCCAACTCGGCATAGCGTTCAGGCGAAACGCCTCGCTCTCCTGCCATAACCTGTATTGGGTCACCTGGCAGCGCGCGGATAAAGCTGAACGAAATCAATGTGACACCGACAAATGTCGGTATAAATGTCAGCAGCCGTGCCAGCACATAATTCAGCATGCTATCACCATTAATTCTTTGGGGAAATGGGTCAGAGTCTCATACCCATCTTGTGTCACCAGTACATCGTCTTCGATACGCACACCAAAACTACCGATTTTATAAAGACCTGGCTCATTGGTATAGACAGTGCCCGCTGGTAGCGGCAAGTGATTGCCCCGCACGATATAAGGCGCCTCATGCACGTCTCGCCCCAGCCCGTGGCCTGTTTTGGTGCGAATGCGGTCTGCAAAGGGTGACGCCTCTAGCACAGATGTCACAACATCATCAATTTCATGCGCAGTGACACCCGCGCGCGTGATCGCCAACCCTGCCATATTGGCGCGCAGCACGGTGTCGTAAACGGCGCGGCCCTCATCGGTGACATGATCCAAAAAGACGGTGCGTGTGATGTCGGCAGCAAAGCCATCCTTGCGCGCGCCAAAATCAATCAGCAGGGCATCGCCCGCTTTGACTGCATAGTCATGCCGCGCATGTGCGTGGGGCATAGCAGAGGCGTCGCCCGCGACAACAATCGGATTAAACGACAGTCCCTCTGCGCCCTCGTCAAACAGCATCTTGATAAGCGTTTGTTCAATTTCTTTTTCCGTCTGGCCTAGTTTGATGCCAGCAAGTGTGCGGTGCAATGCGCGCTCGGAGATATTAATGGCGTCCTGCATGGCAGCAATGTCTTGGCTTGTTTTGACCATTCGCAAGCCAGAAATTTCGCGTTCGGCGTCCGTAATTTTAAGCGTCGGCTGGGCCGCGAGAAGTGCATGATGAACAAACACCCGCATGACCTGTCCTTCGACGCCTAGTGACGAAATGCCCAAGTGATTGAGCAGTTCTGCAAAGGCGTCACTATATCCGGTCTGATCGCGCCAATCGAAAACTGCGCCGTCGAAACCGACCAAGTCCCAGCTGCCCATCTCAAGGTTTGGCACAAGTGCCGCAGCGGGTTTATCTGCTGGTATCACCACCAAAAACGGCCGCTCGTGGCTCATGAAGCTGTGCTCGATGGCACGGGTAAAATTCGGGCCCGGCACAAGGGCTATGGCATCTACACCGATGTCGGCGGCAAGTGCTGCATAGTCGGATAGGCGTTGAGTTAATGATTTTGACACAGCGAAACGCCTCTTGGTGCGGGAATTAGATGAGGGGCGACGCATCATGCGCCGCCCCGATTTGCTATCCGTCGATTATTGCGACAGGCCAACTTGGTTGAAGATGTGGCCACCAAGTGGGTGAACAATATAGCCTTCAACTTCTGGACGCATGGTCATGTAAACGACCGAATGCGCAATTGTGGCCCAAGGTGCTTGATCCTTAAAAATCACTTGTGCCTGCTCATAAAGATCGCTGCGCTCTGATTGTGTCGGCAGAACCTTAGCCTTCTGGATCAGTGCATCAAACTCTTCGTTACACCACTGCGCACGGTTCGACCCGCCAACCGCATCACAGCCCAACAGAACTGCGAGGAAGTTATCAGGATCACCGTTGTCACCAGTCCAACCAAGAAGAACTGCACCATCACGGTCTTCGGCCTTGGACCGCTCAAGATACTCGCCCCACTCGTAGGACACGATCTCGACTGTGACGCCAACCTTTGAAAAATCTTCCTGCATCAGTTCGGCCATACGGCGTGCGTTCGGGTTGTAAGGGCGCTGCACAGGCATGGCCCAGATTTTCATCGTCAGATCTGTAACGCCTTCGGCCGCAAGCGCTGCTTTGGCGGCTTCCGGATCATATGCATCATCAACGATGGCGTCGTCGTAAGACCACATTGTTGGTGGGATCGGATTCTTGGCAATCTCGCCAGAGCCTTGGAACACAACGTCAATGATAGCCTGCTTGTCGATCGCCATGTTCAACGCTTTGCGGACGTTGGCATTGTCGAAAGGCGCAACCTTCGTATTATAAGCCAAATAGCCTACGTTCAGGCCTTCTTGCTCCATCACCACGACGTCGGCGGTATCTTTCATCGCCTGCACGTCAGCAGGGTTTGGATATGCCATCACATGACATTCGCCAGCTTGCACCTTTTGGTAACGCACAGATGCATCCGGTGTAATCGCAAAGATCAGGCTCTCGACCTTGGCTTTGTCGCCCCAATAGGCGTCGTTACGCAGATAGCGAATGACAGCGTCTTTCTGGTAGGCTTGGAACGAGAATGGACCTGTGCCGATTGGCGCTTGGTTCAGCATCTCTGGCGTGCCGGCTGCTATCATTGCGTCCGCATATTCCTTGGACACGATTGAGGCAAAGTCCATCGCCATGTTGGCAATGATCGGTGCCTCTGGGCGGGTCAGATTGAACACAACCGTATAGTCATCAACCTTTTCGATGCTGTCGATCAGCTCTGGCATCGACATGCTGCCGAAGTATTCATAGGTGCCGCCGGAAACCGTAAAGTATGGGTTCTCGGAGTTACCCTGACGATCAAAGCTGAAGATCACGTCATCTGCGTTAAAGTCGCGCGTTGGCGTGAACATTTCGTTGGAGTGAAATTTCACTCCCTGACGCAGTTTGAACGTGACGGTTTTGCCATCTTCCGAGACGTCCCAGCTTTCAGCCAGACCAGGAATGGTTTCTGTGGTGCCGGTTTTGAACTCGGACAAACGGTTATAAATCGGGTGGCTGGACGCGTCGAATGTTGTGCCAGACGTGTAAAGCGCTGGGTCAAACCCTTCGGGCGAACCCTCCGAGCAATACACAAGCGATTGCGCCTGTGCGGCCATACCGAGCGTGCTTAACAGCAGGCCGGTGGTCATAATTTTCTTGATAGACATTTTCTTTTCTCTCCTTGTGGACGTTTCGTTGGTCTTCAATGGCTTTATGGCGACCACTGATGGTGATGGTTTCAGCGCCGCAGTGGCAACATTTCGGCTTAAAGGCTGTCAAGTAATTCGATTTCGCTCGATTTATCACATTGCATGCGCCTGCCTCAAAGGAGGCGCACAGGGCTGTCAGTCTTGCTGGACCAGTAATGCGGTGTCGTCCCCAAATAATGAAGACTGTCGCGTACACCCCATCACGAATTCCCGCTCATCGACCATCTGCGACATTTCACCCTCCAAGATGTAGTTGACCTCCTCGCCGATGTGATGAGCCACCTCTGAAGCATAGCCGGGTGGCACCTTTATCACAAACGATGTCAGTTCATGGCCCGCACGCTCTGCGCCGATCTGTTCGCATTCGATGAATGAACCCGCGACCGCAAACTTGGGTCGTGCGTCCCCACGTGTCAGACTATCAACAGCGCGCGTTGCGCGCACAAAATACGCCGAATCTACTTCAAGGGCTTGGGCGATCTGGGTCAAGGGGCCAAGTGTCGGTGTCGTATTGCCGCGCTCGATCTGACTAAGATACCCGACCCAAACACCAGATGCCGCTGATAATCTCTGTTGCGTCAAAGATTGGCGATGCCGAAGCTTGCGTACGCGCATACCCAGCCCCTCAGCTGATTTCGACGTTATCTTTTGAGTGGCGCAATCTGCCAAACGTCCCCCCAAGGACGCGCTTATTCAATCCTCAACCGAAGCTAGTCTTGATAGTTTGATTGCGTCAACAATAAAAATTATTTTTAGAGCGCATAATTGTTCTAACTCCCGTGTCGCATAAGCGGTCTATTTTGCGTGTGTCCTGCGATCGCAGTCATTCGTGTGTTGTAGAAAATCGGTAAAGGGGGCTCCTTGCTGCCATTCGCGGCAAAGTTCACTATGGTCAGCTATGGGCCGGAACCGACACGCCCCCCTTGGCATGGTTCCTCCCCAGCCCCAAACGTATGCGGGGGGGCGCAGCGCAGCGTTTCGCTAGCGGAAGTGGGTTTTGTAGGGGAATCCACCCCAAATCCACTTTGATAAGTCCAGCAAATTAAATAAAAAAAATCAATATGTTACGAAATCACTATCTTGAGTTGCTGGATTCTTTTGCCAAATTCACCAAATCCAGTCTGCCAAATCCACGTGGTTAAATTCACTTAGTTAAATCCAGCCCACCGGGTGGCGCAGCGCGGCTGATACGCCGGTCCGGGCTCCACATATTTCATCGGGCAAGACCGGTCCTCGCGCCTTGCTTAGCGGCTGCTCTGTCGTGGCAATGCCAGGCAGACCGGACGGTGCAGGCCCCGGAACAACTGCCCGCAAGACAAGCTTCGGTGGCCCATTGGGGTGGCACTGATACATTGGGTGTTCACGGGTCGGACGCTTTGCATCCAAGGGCAGCCCACCGCGAACAAGGTCGAATCAACACAACTCTTGATTGCATGAGGCGCAAGTAATATCATCGCGCTGCAAAGAAATGAGGGCACCATGGACGGGATGAGTGAGCGGGACTATTCTGACCATTCTGGTATGTCGCGCGGGGCGATCCAGAACGCCAAGCGCAGCGGCAGGCTGGTGTTCCATGCCGATGGGTCGATCAATGCCGCCGCTTCCGATGTGCGCCGGGCGGAAATGACGGATCCCGATCAACAACGGCGCTCGCGTGGCAGCGATCCGGGGATGCAGGTCAGCGGCGGGGGTGGAGGCGACAGCTATCTCAACGCGCGGACGGCGTAGACGGTGTATCAGGCTCAGGAACGTCAGCTGGCGATTCAGAAGAAGAAGGGGGCCTTGGTGGATCGTGCGCGGGCTGAAGCCCTGGTGTTCCGCCTGGCTCGGCAGGAACGCGATACTTGGGTCACCTGGCCCGCCCGCGTGTCGGCTTTGATGGCAGCGGAAGTGGCGGCAGAGGTGGAAAAGCAATCCAGCACGCCGGTGACAATAGATGCGGGGATCATGCAAAGAGTGCTGGAAAGCCATGTCCGCGCACAACTTGAGGCGCTTGCCGATCTGCGCGTCTCGCTGGGTTGACTTGCGGACGGATCCGGTGCGGCATCCTTTGCGCCGAAACCGTATCAGGCAGAGTTGCTGGACTGGGCGTACGACTTGCAGGCTGCGCTTTTCTAAATTTATCATCTTCGGCTCGACGGCCGTCGAGCGATGGGACCGCCCCAGACACAGCCACCAGCCCTACCGGCTGATCCGGTACACCCTGCCCCGCGCATCTTCCTTGGCGGAAACGAAAGACAACCCCAGCTTCTTGCCAAGGGCCCCCGACATCACGCCCCTCGCGCTGTGAGCTTGCCACGCCGTCGCGGCAATTATCTCCTCCATCGTGGCGCCTTCGGCCCGCTGCAGCATGGCGATCAGCATCGCCTGTTTGGTGCCAGCGCGCACCGTCGGCTGTTTCAACTCGGGTTCGGTCTTGGCACCGTCGCAGATGGCGGCCTCCGCCTTGACCACCACCGGTTCGATCCCGATGGCGAGCAGCCCGACGTCCGTCACCACCAGCGTGGTGCCATGCCCATCGCCAGCTTCGCACCAAAGGGGCTCGGCACGGCGCAAGTTGTCGTCGACCTCCTTTAGCCAGCCGTGTGCGATCATCTTGGAGACAGACATCTTCGCCGCTGCGCCATGCAGCCCTTTCGGCAACGGCAGGGCGATGTTGTCAGGGCGCTGGGCCCCGGCGCTGAGGATGATGGTCTGGGTTTCTGTCAGCTTGGTCATGGCGGGTTCCTCTATTGATCGTGCGTGACAAGGAAGGCTTTGAGGCGCGACATCAGGTCGTTGTGGCCATTGGCATCCGTGTCGATGATCACGTCGCCATCGTCATCGCGATCCAGATCGGCAATCTCGCGCAGCAGGCCGATGGCAGCGTCGCAGGCGGCAAGCCGGTCGGCCTCCCCGCGGCAGTGATGGCATCCTGCTCGATCTGGTGGCGCTGGGCGGGATCAAGCGGCATTTTCACCCTCCTTGAACGCGGCGTCCGTGATCTGGCGCAGCAAGGTGGCGTAATGGTTCAGGGTGCCGACGTGTCCCCAATTGATCTCGTCGGGGCGGGTCTCGATGTGGTCGTCGCTCAGGGCCTGCAGCCGTTCCAGCATCGCGTCGATCTGGA
>RCMY010014121.1_pt1 | contig 11404 bp, 8 predicted proteins | sample 2041341 | NCBI WGS metagenome assembly RCMY01 (sample SAMN09708234, study PRJNA481090) | Marine sediment metagenome, whole genome shotgun sequencing project.
TGGTCATCGGTCGCATCGAAGTCTACAGCGAAGTAGATATGGGTGGGAGGGATGCCAAGACGCTGCGCCGCCTCACGAGCGGTCTTGGCATGAGCAGCGCCGTTTGCCGGGGTGAAATGCTCCAGCTTCGTGGAGTACTCCTGGAAGATCGGGAAGAACCGCATGCCGCCCCGAGTGATGCGCTCGAGCTCACCCGGACGGATGGCCTTAAAGTAATCCTTGGGCGCCAACGACGACTGGCCAGGCTCCGTCAGATAACGTCCCACGATTTCATACCCGTCTGCCTTCAACGTCGCCAACCTGGCGTCGGTAATTTCGAACCTAGTGTCACAGGCCACACACGGACGGTCAGGATCACCTTTAGATGTCAACAGGCTCATCCACGTGGTCGAATCAATAGAGCCCGTCACAGCAATGGCATAACGCTCCTGGAACGCTTTCACGATATTGGCGAACGTGCTCGTCCATACGAAGGTCGGCCCGCCCCCGATCCCATTACACGCCAAAGCCGTGCTGGCGAGCCAGACCCACGACTCATTAGAGGATGCGTTATTTGCTGTTATCGTTTTCAAACGAGATCTAGTTCCGTTGCCGAAATTCCCCGTTGCCTCACTGGGTGAAAAACCTTCAAGCGACTGAAGCACCTGGATAAGAGCCGTGTTCATCTCCCTGCCGTACAGTCCATCAGTCGGAATGATGCCCGTGTATGGACGATATGCTTTGTTGATGAACTGCTGTGCCCTACGGACGGAGTCGATACCGCCATAAGAGGCCAGCAGCACGAACTGCTTCATCGAGAGCAACGCCCCCATGATCTCAACGTCTACGCTGGAATCTCCCTCTATGCCCATATCAGCCTTAAGCTTCCTGATCGCGGAACCTGTTCCGTCGTAGAAATGCTGTGAGATGTTGCCACCAGTGGAGTAGCCCTTGCACCACAGCGCCCCCTGAATGATGGAATACACGTTGGAAGTGCTCTTGTCCGCAACTGCCTGCTGCCGCACCCCATTCGGATACCGCTGCTTGAATAACCGCTGGGTGGAAGGACCGAAGTTATCGGCAGTGGACTGGATGCCCAATTCAATCTGCAATGCGCGAGTAAGCGCATAGATTGTCGGCCAACCAGTTCTGCCGTCCGGGTTGATTTTCTTGAATCGGGGATCATTCCCGTATGTCTTGTTCAGCCACTGCTGCGTCTGCAGCACCATCTGATCAGTCATGATGTCCTCCTTCGGGACCTGTTGCTGAAGGCAGACCCAATATCTGCCCTCACCTGCACTGCCGTTTCGCCACGAGGTGTTAACCTCGGGCGTTTCATCTGGCATGGCGTCTGCGATGAACTCTGCGATTTTCGGTGTCTAACTCCAACCGAAACATAGTGTTTCCCTTACAACGACTTCCATCACACTGTGTATTGTCGCAGCGATCAGTGCGCATGTTTTCCGTCATGACACCTACAGCTTTGGCCATAGCCAAAATGTCTCCGCATGCATCGAAGTCATATGACGGGCTTCCTTTCACTCTGATAACACTGAAATGAACCATTAATGCTCCTTTCTTTCACAAACTGCTGATGTTGTCGTGTTCTTCGTTTCTTTGCTTTCGTCGCGAATAGCGGCACGAATTTTGCGCACAGCCGTTGAAAGCTGTTTGGACACCGCAGCTCGGGACACGCCCAGCTCTCGTGCCATATCTGATTGAGATGCCCCCTTTACCAGTACACCCCTGACGATATTGCGCTGACCTGCTGGCAGTTTTTCGATCTCCGCAAAGATAGCTTGCAAACAGTTAGCTCTTTCTCTCGCATCCTCCGCGCATAAGAGAATATCCTCAGAAGAAGCAGAACACCCCTGGGGTTCCCGCCCTGCACCAACCAAATCCTCATAGGAGCAAATAACTCCGCTGACACGGTCCGATCGATAATAAGCGTGAGCGGAACGTTCCTCCGCATTCCACAATTCCTGAAGTATCGTTTGAGGGGTACGTAGTGCAATATCACGTGGCGAACAACCCATACGGATTGCGCGCAAACATCTATCGCGTTCAACCATCGTCCGTAATTCCACTTCCGAACAGTTGTATATATCAGTTACGGACACATTACCGGCGCGCATTGCCTCATGTTTCAATGAAATTCTCATTCCAGTCTCGATCCCACCCAGTTATTGGGTCTTCGAGACCTGCTTGCATAGGCCACCACATGAGCATCCAACCTGCTGGATAAGCATGACGCGTCAGTTCAGGAGAAAACCGACGCGTCACCATGAATAAGCAGGCAGATCTCATGCATGTGATTAGTTAAAAGCCCCAGTCAGCTTCACTGCGGCACAACGGATGAACAGCCCAATGCCCTACTTCTATAACCGGTTATCGCATGACATCGAGTTGAAGAAGAAATTACGATGTGTCTGGTCTCAAATCCTTTCAATAGACGAAAGTTGCGCTTCTCTGATCCAGCTGTAAGCGGCGTATACTGGCGATATTCCAGTGTTTTACCGGCTTATTCGTCTGAATCTGGCTTCCATCGTAGGAACAGTGACCTCATGGGAAGGCGACGGATGAAGACAAATGGAGACGAGAAGGAGACTCACTTGGCCGAAACTACTGCTACCTATGCTCTGGGAGTCTTCTGTCAGCTCGTAAACCCTTATATATCTGGCGTAGACCACCACAAAAAGGGATTTATGAAGGATTTCTTCGATGCTGTGTTAGAGGATGACGGTCTAAGAAATCCACTTCCCCAACATCATCGAAACCGCAAACCCGGAAAGACCACTATTACCACCGGGGTCTGGTCTGGAATCAACGATACTGATCTGACTCGTTTTTATAACGGTCGCAAGAAGATTCCTGCCTGGAAAGCCGCCGAGTTTTATCAGCGCCTAGATATCTCGAAAGTAGAACGTCTTTGCTGCGATATCAGCATTGATGCCCTTGCCGATTTTCAAAAGGAGCTTATCAAGGCAAATATTAGAGTTACGGATATCAGTGAGCTTCCTTCTGCCACAGGAAAATGGCTTCTGTCAATACTCCAGGCGAATGCCGGTGGACGTGACATTCTCGTCGACGGCATAAGCTTTCAGCCGAAATTCGATATTTTCGAAAACTTACCTCTGGCGTCTGGTCGCATCAACAACGGCAAATTGCACCTTGGGCGCTCTTCGGTCCCCTGGAAGGCTTATCCAATTCCACCGGATAAACCAGATGATCATCTTGAAAAGACATACCTCACGCAGATGCAAGCCGCCTATGCCGATCACTTGCACAAGCCAATCAACTGTTCCGACGATCTTCCTCAGACATGTCGTCCTGAATACGCCAAGCAACGTGAATATTTTTACGATGCGGAAGGAATGCGCAGGAATCTACGGGATGTTATAGAAAACGGAGAGCAAGAATTTGATGCACTGAAGGTTGATCTTTATGACGGAATATGCGATACCTGCGCATCTGATTACGCCGATGGACTGTTACGCATGCGAGCAACGCTATCTCAGGCAGCCGGTTTCCCCCTATCCGGTTCAGTTATAGCCCAATTCCCATCAATGATTAAGGCAGCGGAAAAGAAAGGGCTGTGTCATATGCTGGTCAACGACCATATGCTGGAGTGGGTACACGAAAATGAATAATTCATTATTTAACACAACACAGGAAACAGCAACACGATTGACATTATGCCTTCCCCTTCTTTCTAGACCTTCCACAATTGACGAAATCACAGCCATTGACCTTATCGCCACCTATATGAAAACATTCGGATTCGGACAGCGCAATCTTCACGGCGATGGTCCACATGCTTTAGCCGAATATGATGCTCGTCGCAAACGAATACAAGCAGGATTAGCCCAACTCGTAATCGTTGGAGCAGCAACCGTGGATTCCACTTGCCTGTTGTACCGCGCCACTCCGGAATGTTTCCAATATTCGGAAGCATTGCACGGCGATTACGCTGCCTCCTATCGACAGGCTGTTCAGCTCTTGATAAAAAACGATTATGAAACCATCATGAACCGAATAACGAAAGAGAACAACCAGTTATGAGAAACACATGGATACGTCGAATTTCGGCAATCAGAAAGGACGGAGTGGAATCCGCCATTAATCTCACATGCGGGCTGAACTGCATTATCGGCGCTTCGAACACCGGGAAAACCAGAATCGCAAAAACCGTGGAATTTGCCTGCGGAGGGAAAGAGCTCCCCTTTACCGATAAAACTGCCTATGAAATTGCACAGGTCACGTTCGTGACCAACGGCGGTGAGGTTTCGCTTAGTCGTTCGATTCACGTTCAGAACACTATCCATGTAAAATCCAGCAACCCAATGATCGTCCCCGGTTCCTACTCCGTTTCATCACGTGCCGGTAAATCAATCAATACGGTTCTTCTTGCCTTACTAGGCGTTGAATCAACCCGTAGAATAGCGACAAACGAAACCTACCATACAGTTGCTTTCACATGGAATGCCATCAGACATCTCATGATTGTCCCCGAGGACCAAATAGGACGTGCACGCCCCTCCATTCTTTTCCCCAAAAGTACCTCTCTAGCAACTCTCACACAAAGTCTGTCCTCGTTGCTCGTGCTAGTTCAAGATGAAAAAATCGACAACTCCATACAGACAGAGAGTGCCAGCGAACGTCACGCCCGCAGAAAAGCCGTGGAACAGTTCATCCATCAGCAGTTGGATGATATAGAGCCTCGCATCAGACACCTTGAGGAGATGCGCCATATCGCAACAAATGAGGGGAAGACCATTCACACCTATTTGGAAGACCTTCACAAAAAAGCATTACACGTAGAACAGCAAAGACAAACTCTCCTCAATCGAGATGCCCATACCATCTCACATATCTCTCAGCTTAATCAACAATATGAGCACCTTGAGGTACTTATTCGCCAACGTAAGGTACTTATCAGTCAATACGAATCAGACGCTGCACGTCTTGATTTGCAACTACAGGCAATGAAACATGCCCGCACACATGCCTATCCCGCCACATGTCAGTTTTGCCACAGCCCCATCCACATGTCTGTGCCGACTGAACAGGACATTCTAATCGTCTCAACAGAAATTGAGCATATCCACAGAATCCAAGCAGACGTTGAAACCGATCTAGCCATCCTCGTCGACAAAGCCGATGAGGTGCAACAGGAGCTGCATCTGGAGAAACAGCAGCATCGGCAAAATATGCATTCGCTCAAATCCGACATTCAACCAACAGCGCAGCACATGCAACAAGATATTGAGCAAATTGCCCATGCAGAACAATTGCATGCGGAATATGCGGAACTCATAGCGCTGCATGCTCGTTTCAACAAGGCACTCGATGACGCTGGTCAAGCAACACAGAATGATGAAAAATACAAGCCACGCGAATGTTTCCAGAGTGATTTCTGGTATTCCATGAATAACACCATACGCAGCATTCTGCAACAATGTCATTTTCAAGGTGCTGATACTGCAGATTTCAGCAGATCTTCTTTTGATGTCGAAATAGCAGGGTATTCCAAGGCTGATGAACAAGGCAAGGGATACTGCGCATTTCTTAACAGCGTTGTTATGCTCGCATTTCATGATTATCTCAATGAACAGTCAAAGCATACTCCGGGTTGGCTGCTTATTGATACGCCTCTGCATGGGTTTGACGAAGGAATACGACCCCTGGAAGACTCATCCATGAAAGTGGGCCTGTTTTCCTATCTAGCGAAACAAGCGGTTTCACAACAAATCATCATTATCGAAAACACGAATCACATGGCTGGCATTCCTCTTGACGATAACATCAATATCGTCGAATTCTCGAAGGACAAGCACAACGGACGATACGGATACTTGGACGGGATTTACGATGTGTCTGACGAAAGTTAACGGCGGTCCCAAATCAAGTCACCTTGTCGAGGAGCGAACCCGCGCAGCCGCACTCCCCATGATTTTCCAAAGCCATTGACCGGACTAACTTGAGCGCATCGTGGGCGACAAGTGGCCGCTGCAGCACCGCCACGTGCTCGGCCAGGCCATCCGCATCCGCTCCCCGTACGTGGACGCGCTGTCCGGTGCTCGCCCTCAGGTCGCTGCGCAAGAAGGTGGACAAGGAAGAGCTCTCGCAAAGCCAACAGGCAGGATTCATCTACCTCATCCTGTGCACCGTCTCCGGCGTCGCTGCCGGCCTGCAGAACACAGGCTGATCTACACACCAGCGCATATGGGGAAGCCGCTCACATCGAGCAGAGCTTCCCCGTTTCGTGTACATCTTTCACCATCTTGCAATAATTCTTACATGTAAACAGAGAGTTCTTGCATGTAAGAATTATTGAAAGGTGATGAAAGAACTTACTTTCACGCGTACCAATCATTCCAACACGTATCGGGATGACGGTCCATTCCCCTCGCGGCGCAACTTGCCCGCATCCTCTAGCTTCTTCAACACCCGGTATGCACTGATATAGCTCAGGCCAAACAAATCCATGACATCCGCCGTAGTGACGACACCATCATTTTTTTCGGCGAACTCCAGAACAAGGCCACTGCGCCGGGTGGCATCGATGTCACGCTGGCGCACGTAAGACGCCAGCCCCTCTGAACGTTTGTACACTCGGGCACTCAGCATATACGAACGAGAGCTCCCGCTACCGACCCCCTCTACCAAACCAGCTTCCACCAGATTCTCAACAGCGGACACGATGCGTCGATGCTCCAAATGAGAAAAATCGCACAATTGGACCACGGTAAGCCTACGATGCTCACGCAGCAGCGAGAGCACAATCAGTGACCAGACCGGCAATGGAGCCCCACGTCGACGTTCCTCGTCGCCAATCATGGTTACGAATGCCTCGTCAGGTACCACGCGGCGCAAGAACAAGATAACTTCCTCAGCACTGGACTGTGAATAATCCGGGAAAGACCCGCCTGCCGCAATCGACCCGGCATAGATGGTATCCACGCCTCGTCCGGTGCGTTCAACATATCCGGCAGCTTTCAGAATCAGAGCAAGCTGCGGATTACGGGAACGCGGTTGTGCAGTAAGCAGGTTATCTTCGGAGACACCCTCTATGAATCCTCCGGGGTTGGCTATGGTCAACCCATCATCATCAACCAGGAACCTCACCGAACCCATTCGTGCATAATCGCGATGGCAGAAAGCGTTAATCATTGCCTCACGGAATGCCCCTCGATCGAAGTCTGGCAGATCGACCCGAATCAAGCCGCTCATGACTTCGTGGCTGGGATTCCACGGCTCCATCAGCTCGCCTACACGATCAAACATATCCACCAAGGGCAACACGAACGGATCCATATTGACCTTTGGAGACATGCCTTTCATCACTTGAAAAACAGCCGATGCGGCTGGAACCGATCGATGAATAGCATCAACCGAACCAATGGTGAGCAGACCAGCAACAGATGGCTGCAATCCATACGGGCCATCAACAACCAGCTCAAGTGCCCGATCGAAATCCTCATCAGTAAAAGACAACAACGAGTTTTGCGCATTGGCACTGCGAATATGGCTTCTCAACTTGTTCCGTGAGTCTGGATTCAAATCGTCCAACCGAGCCTCTGGGGCAGGTTGCGCACTGAAATCGTAGAACCGTTGCTGAGATAAACGGCTAATGAATTGGGAAACAAACAGCGGAACGACCTCAGGCGAGCCGTCTGCTTTCAGCCGGCGCTGCAATGTCTTCCCCTGACTGGTAGATACGATTTGCTGACTGTTATCCACCTCAATACTGACTATCGGCACCTCGTTCTCATACAAGAGCGCCACGCGAGCGGGAAGCTGCGGAACAGTCTTATTGAAAATTAGTACCGCAAGTCCATTGATATTGCGATGCTCGTCACATACGCCGGTCACAGTGCCATCGTCTTCAATACCGAGATACAGTGTGCCGCCTTCGGTATTGGCTAGAGCCACTACGTTGTCAACAATTTCATCATGCGATTGAGGGCGCTTCTGCTCACTCTTGAACTCAACCGTCAAACTTTCTTTGGCCGGCAACATGAGCATCCCCTTTCACCATCTTGCAATAATTCTTACATGTTAACAGAGAGTTCTTACATGTAAGAATTATTGCAAGATGGTGAAAGGGGTAAAGAGCAATCCATCCTGTCATCTCCAGCAACTTAAATCCGATCATCGCTGCTTTCGGCATATCTGATATCAGCCGCTGGTGCCAGTCCAATCACCCAATTGAAGCTCAACACGGCCAAAGACTCTACGCCGCAGTGGATTCGCGCTCGATGAGCTTATAGCCCACATTCACGGTCTGCGGGAAGAACTCGTCGTCCAGGTTCTCGATACGCCGCATAAGCAAGGTCAGCGCGGTATCCGCCATGCCCTTGAAATCGGTGGCCACGGTGGTCAAAGTCGGCACGCTGTACATGCTCTGGCTCAGGCCGTCGAAGCCGATAACGCGCACATCGCCCGGCACGCTCACGCCATCATCCGCCAGACCACGCAGAATACCGAGCGCAATACCGTCGTTCAGGCAGTACAGACCGTCGTACTTGCACTTGCCTTTCTTGGCCAAGCCGCGCCCGGCCTCGATACCGCCGTCAATCGACCACGAGGATTTGATGTAATCGCGGCGCTCGTCAAACGGCAGTCCGGCCGCGAGAATCGTCTCCTTGGCGGCCCGCATACGAATATCACGCGAGCCGGGAATGATGTTGGGATTGTTGGGATCGTGATTGTCGCCGACGATGCCGATGCGCGCACAGCCACGCGCGATAAGGTGTTCGATTGCCGCCCGTGAGCCGGCGTCGCTCGGCGCGTTCACGGTGTCGACGGGCAGGCTGGTGTCGTAGTTTTCCAGCATGACGGCCGGGTGCCGCTTCAGGATATCGACCGCACGTGGCGCATTGATGGCGATGATGCCGTCCGAAAACGTGTACGACAGATCGTTGTCGTCGGTAAGATACCGGGACAGTTCGATGAGCATGTGCGAGTCGCGCTTGTGCACTTCCTCAGCCACACACATGGCCAGATGGGAGAAATAGTCGCCCTCGAGGCCCGAGGTAAGGAAGGTGATGGTATCGGACCGCCCAGAACGCAGGGACCGGCCAGACAGGTTGATTTTGTAGCCGAGTTTGCGGGCGGCGTCACGCACGCGCTGCGTGGTTTCGGGCTTGACGTAATCCTTGCCTCGCAGGGCCGCGGAGGCGGTGGTGGCGGTCACTCCGGCCAGTTCGCCGACATCCTTTAAGGTCACCATCGTTACCATCTCCGCATATCACGAACCTTATCGATAAGAATCCATAGTACCGCCCACATCTCAGCCGAGGATGAGACCCTCGGTCGAGGCCCTGCCCGGCGACTCGAACGCCGCGGTCACCGTGGTGAGCACCGACGCTGCAAACGAAAACATGTCAAACCAAGAAATGGACATGACGGAGTCATTGTTTTCCGAGAGGGATATGCCGCGTCCACGGGCAGACGTCACGTATCAATCACGCCGATACCGTCATATAACTGTTTTCGATGTGAGAAAGCTCATAGCTTCCGACCACAGAAATCAGCCACAGCAACCCCATAACAGCGTTATAGTTCTGTTTGTCGGCGTCGACAAGAGCCAGCAGCGCCGATGAAATGCACACCAAGGATGTTTAGCGAATTGTTCGCAGTTCGCACGATTCGATTTGATTCGATTCGTGCAGCCCGGATGGTTCACGGGGGCATGCCGTCGTGATGTGCGTGGATATGGGCGATACGACTCTCGTTCGGGCCGGCAGGCCATCGTACACCAGTTACGAAAGGATCCGCCCATATATGGCAAGGTTTACCGAGAATCGTTGGACCAGCGCGATTATCCCTGCACTGCTGATTCATATCCCAATCGGTACCGTCTATTGCTGGAGCGTGTTCAAGCAGCTTATCGCTGACCGTCTCCACGCCAGCCCCGCCTCCGTGGAATGGGGCTTCTCACTCGCCATCTTCTTCCTCGGCATGTCCGCCGCGTTTGCCGGGCCAATGGTGGAGAAAAACATCAAGAAATCCGCACTCGTCTCCATGGTCTGCTTCGTGGTCGGCTTCGCCGGCACGGGCGTGAGCATCGCCCTGAACTTCCTGCCGGGCGTGTTCATCTGTTATGGCGCGATCATGGGCATCGGCCTGGGCGTCGGTTATCTGACTCCGGTCAAGAACCTGATGCTTTGGTTCGCCGACAACAAGGGCCTCGCCACCGGCATCGCCGTCGCCGGCTTCGGCCTGGCCAAGGCCATTGCCAGCCCACTGATGGAATATCTCATCGGCACGGTTGGCCTGGTCAGCATGTTCTTCATCCTCGCCGCGGTCTACGCGGTGATGATGTTCGTCGGCTTCCTGCTCATCAAGCGTCCGGCCGGCTGGGTGTACGATCCCGCGACCTCACACGTCAGCCGCAAGACAATCCTCAAGAAGCCCGTGTTCTGGGGCATCTGGATAGCCTTCTATATCAACATCACCTGCGGCCTGGCCCTCATCAGCCAAGAGAAGGACATCCTGCACGATGTGCTCAGGGCCTTCCCGCAGTATGCCAACCTGAGCCCCGCCAAGTTTGCCGCCGCCATCTCCGGCATCATCGGACTGGTGCTCGCCGTGGACTCCGTGTTCAACACGGCTGGCCGCGTGGGCTTCTCCACACTCTCCGACCACCTGAAGCGCCGCGAGACCGTCTATCAGGTAATCTTCATCATGTCGATTGCCGTGTGCTTGCTGCAGATCTTCACCAACAGCATCGGCAACGCTCTGCTGTGGGCCGTGCTGGCCATGCTGTTCCTCGTCAACGCGGGCTATGGTGGCGGTTTCTCGACGCTGCCCGTGCTGCTTGATCAGCACTTCGGCACCAAAACCGTCTCCACCACGCACGGTCTGACGCTGAGCGCCTGGGCGTTCGCCGGTCTGTCCGGCAACCAGTTGGCCTCGTTCGTAGTTGCCCACGCGCCTGATCAGGCCCACCGCTACGCCGCACTCATCCCGGTGCTCACCGGCCTGTTCGTTGTGGCCCTGATCAGCATCAGCTTGGTCAAGTACCTCGGCGACAGAAACGTCACGAAGGCCGTCGAAGACCGAGGCTGAGCTGCCGCAAAACAACGATTCTGCCGGAGTCGGGCGCATCGATCGCATCAATCGATGTACGTCACGATTTTGGCAGAATCGTTGTTGTTGCTGTTGAGTACCTGAGGTCGTGCGGCTTACGCGCCGACCAGTTCGAGCATTTGGGGGATGCTCTTTTTGCCGAATTCAACTTGCTGGGTGCCGTCGGCGTGGGTGATGACGATGCAGGGCACGCTCATCGCGCCGTACTGGTCCTTGAGTTCGGGGAAGTGCGAGACGTCGTAGGCTTCGGCGCGCACGGCCGGGCTCAGGGAGGCAATGCGCTGGGAAGCAAGCACGGTTTCCGGACACATCGTGCAGGTGAGCGAGA
>RCMY010004930.1_pt1 | contig 11402 bp, 14 predicted proteins | sample 2041341 | NCBI WGS metagenome assembly RCMY01 (sample SAMN09708234, study PRJNA481090) | Marine sediment metagenome, whole genome shotgun sequencing project.
TCGAATCCAGCGAAGAGGCATGAACTCGTTGCTTTGATAATGGAGGGTCTGCCTGGAACAAAGGGATATGGGAATAGAGCCTTCTATTTGCTGCTTGAAACGCTTTCTCAAAGGCAATCTCACGATCTACACGATTACGTTCAATATGTACCAGCTTCTCAGCAAGTGCATCTCTCTCTGAAGGCGTGACACCTTCACGCATTCCCAAAGCCGCTAATGGATGAAGATTAGGCGACCAGAACTGTCGATTTCCTTGTCTCACACGTTGGTATTCTTTTAGTTCTTTAAGATTGAGACCCCAGGCATTGACACCTTTTTTGTTAAATTTAGTCATTAAAGACTCGTTACTTAACGTCTCACTTTCAACGGTAAAGCTCTCGCCTTCGCTATAAGCATTCGCAGTGAAAAGACAGTAAAACAGACACAAAACAACGTGTCTCAATGATGTCATAGAACAGATTGCATTCTGTCTCATTGCAATGCCCGGGGTATACACCAAACAGCTTTGGCATTGGGTACTGAGAGATCACGAATAATGTAGCTGCAGTCACTATTGATTTTTTTAAGAACAACTTTCTTCTTTGCTACCTTAACCACCTTGGTCTTTGTCACTTGATGAGTAGGGGTGAATTGGGTACCTAATTTATTAAAGTTAATGACTGAGCCGCATCCCGCCATTGCTAAGCTGGCAAATGACAGTAATACGATTGGTATTATTTTGTTTTTTGTAAGAGTCATCATTACAGGCCTTATCTCAATACTTCAGGAAGGTCAGACCAATTGATTTGGTAGTAAGGCTTTTTGATATTGTTTCGAGCTATTTTTATTTTTTTATTTTTTTTGTTGGATGTCTGCTTTTTTGACTTCGCTCTAACCAGTCTGGCTTTATTTTTACTATCTAGAAGAGCGCGTCTTTTAGACTCAAGGACACGTTGATACTGTTTTTGTGTAACACTAATTTGTTGTTCTGAGATATTGGTAGTCTTTGCTTTTACAGGTTCTGTGATAGCCAAAGATTGTGCATCCTTAAAATGACCAGGTAACTGAAAACTCACTAATCGATTGATGGGATCTACAGATAAACTCCAGGGCTCACCAGCAAGCACTGTCAAAGCTTGTGCTAAGGTCAATGGCCCCATGTTTCTGTGGATTTTAGGTAAGGACAAACGGAATAACGTATGAACACGCTTATCAGGGTGATGACGCGTTAATTTATAACCTGTGTCACTTAACAGGTAATTGATGGCCTGACCTACAGACTTAATATTGTGTTTAAAGCTGATATGAGGCAGCACCTGGTTCATCGGATTTCTTTGGGCATTAGTAGGTCCTGGTAGAACATCTACATAGCGTGAGACCGATAAGGCGCTTTCATTTTGATGGGGTAGTGAGGGTGTGTTAGCTGAAATTGAACTCGTTAATAGTAGTAACAAAATCAGGCAAGGTGACGTGTATCGCATAATGTAATTTCCCAAATAGATAGAAGGGAAATTGCCATAAATTATTTTTAATATCTTGCGTAAACACTAAACCAACGAATGCACATTATTTTTTACATTCAAAAGCAATCGTGAGGCGGCAGATTAGTTGAGATTTTCGTCACAAAGATGAGATATATCAAAGATGCAACAAATCTACCAATACTATTATTTCCTTAAATACCAGATGTTATAACAATGTTGCTTTACTTTATTTAAGTGTTACAATGTTATAACAATGTTAGAGGATTTGATCATGGAAACGATAGCAAGAAAAATTGGTAATTCTACAGGGGCTATATTTCCAGCTCCGATATTAAAAAAATTTGGTATTGAAGCAGGTACACCACTTGAAATAACAGAAGATGGTGATGGATTTAAAGTTAAACCAAGCAGGAAAAGACCTAAGTATAAGCTTTCTGATTTACTCGCCAAATGCGATGAAAGCGCGCCTATGCCACAAGAACTATCTGATTGGGATAATGCTACGGCAGTAGGTAACGAGAAGTGGTAAGAGCTACTATCTTCGATCAAGGCGATATTGTTCGGGTTTGCTTAAATCCATCTGTAGGGCGTGAATTAAAAGGTGATTTTCGCCCTTGTTTAGTTCTTAGTCCTAAGAGTGTTAATAAGCTTGGAATGACCCTTATAGCACCTATTACACAAGGCGGAGATTACTCAAGGGTTCAAGGCTTTACTGCTACGCTAATGGGCTTAGGTACAGAGACACAAGGTGTTGTATTAGTCAGCGGTGTAAGGATGATGGACTTGGTAGCTAGGGAAGCTTCTAAAATAGAAACAGCGCCATTGGCATTAGTAAATGAAGCAATTGCTATTTTAGAATCAATTATAGAAACACAATAGCTAAGTCTGTTTCAGATTAGCTGATTTTGCTACAACACAAATGATGGAATAATTTACAAAATATTATATTTGGGCTACAATGTGGCTCATTATATGCGAGGTTACTATTATGGCTGAAAATGCAGTGGTTCGTGCCAGGATCAATGAAGAAATTAAAGAAGAGGCGACCGTGGTACTCGCCTCTATGGGCTTGACAGTATCTGATGCGTTTCGTCTTATGCTAACGCGTGTGGCTAAAGAAAAAGCACTGCCGTTTGAGCCGTTGATACCCAACGAGAAAACGATTAAAGCGATGAAAGAAACCAGGGCAGGCAAGAACCTTAAATCCTTTGATACTGTAGATGATCTAATGACTGACTTAAATGCTTAGAATTGAGCGTGCTGCTCAGTTTAAACGTGATTACAAACGAGAACTAAAGGGACACCATCGAAAAACCGTTGAGAGTGATTTAAAAGCAGTCTTGATTGCTTTAGTTAACAGTCAACCATTAGAAGAAAAATACAAAGACCATGCGTTGACAGGAAATTGGAAAGATCATCGAGACTGTCATGTTAAGCCAGATTTAATTTTAATTTACTCCATACCAGAAGCTGGTGATGTTCTACGACTTGCTCGTTTAGGTTCTCACAGCGAATTAGGAATTTAATAAAGTCGTTATAATTGTGGATATTATCAATGGCTCCACCGAAAAGTTTCAATTTCACTCCCAAGCTTGCATAACCATTTTCCGTTTTTCTTCATCAAGTGCCTGAAGGTATATCTCAGTGGTAGAGGTATCAGAGTGGCCTAAAAGATCTCGAACAATATGAATGGGTGCTGGTCTTTCTCCAGATAACATCGCAATACCAAAACCATGACGTAACCCTTTTGATGTAGCCTGCTTACCCTCAATTCCCGCTTCTGCCATTACAAACTTAACTAGACGCCAAGCAGTAGCTCTACACATTGACCATAAGGGTGTATCTGTATGCATTTTAGATTGATTAATCCGTTGTAGATCAAATACAAATTCTAATTGGTGAATGACATGTTCTGGAACCGGTATGGCTCTATATTGAGGTCGTTTGAGACGACCCTGATTATCTAATTTTCTTTTCTTTAACGTTCTTAACTTAATCGATTGTTCATAAATTTCTATACTCTTGGGCGTTAGCGCTAATGCCTCTGAAGGCCTACAACCGGTATAGTGTAATACGGTACAAAAGGCTCTATTCTCTCTTACCAAACCTTTAGAAGCTTCCAAAAAACGGTAGCGTTCATCTTTGTTCAAATAGAGTCGTTCACCAGAATCATCATGCAGACGCATTTCTTGAACTATTTTACTTACTTTAATCATATGCAACAAAACCTTGGGTTTTGTTGCATATGATACCTAAAAAAATCCCTAACTGATTGATTAAGGATTTTTTATTAGCTGATTTTTAGCTAATCTGAAACAGACTTAGCTATTGTGTTTCAGGCAAATAAAACACACATATAGCGACTATAATGTTGAATGAAGTGAAAGCAGCCAACTAAGATTACTATGTGATTTCTAAAAGATTGCTGTATCAGTATAATAAACGTTCATACAAAATCGGAAATGTCCTGTTATGCCAGAAATATGGGAGATAATTTCATCAAATTATATTGCATCATTGCTTGCTTTAATTGCACTATTTTTCAGTTTTAAAGCAAACTCAATTGCCAAAAAATCGCAAAAACACACCGAGGAAACAAATAGAAAAATAGAGCATATGTATTTTTTTGAAAAGCGTACAGAGTTACTCAATGAGATAGATACAATCGGAGTATTGTTACAGCACCAGTTGCATATCGTTATTGACCGACTGATGTTTATGAAATTAAAGACAAACGATCCCTTATTTATAAAACTCAATGAACGCTTAACTTACTTGGAAGAAGAAACCAAAGAAAATGAAAAACAAAGAGGTATTACAGAAAAAATAACTGAGACTGCTGACATGGCTATTATGGAGGAAACTCTTGCGGATACTCGTGGCACAAAAATTCGTCTTACAGAACAAATAAGACATCAAGAAACAGAGTTTGAAAAGTATTAGTTGTCCCAAAAGTATTTTCATAGGTTCTGAGGTGAAAGCCCTAGTTTAGCGACTATCATGTATATATATACTGCCAATACTTATGGGACGATTAATAATAGAGTGTAATACATAAATGCGGTTGAGGTGATTAGTCTAGATTAAGGTTAAAATACACCCCCTTACTTTTAGGTACTTTTTATAATTACAGATTTATAATAAAAAATAACAAAGAAAAAATATTGTCCATTAAGTTAACCCTTCAGCTTATTGTATTTATTGATCAATGAAAACATAGCAAACCCATATCCTTTCTATTTTTTTCTCCTTAGTTCACTATAAGTGAAAGTATAGAACCAGCTAATATTAATTCATTAATGTGATTTAATTCACAGAAATTATCTAAGCTATACTTAAACTACTTATAAAGGATATTTATTTATGAATGCAATTAAAAAAATAACATTAATACTTTTAGGGATAGGGTTTTTTTCAATCGCTGCGGGTGACCTCATCGATAAAGTAAAAGGTGAAGCAATTATTACTGTTGCAGATAAAACCTACACACTAGCTTTACAAAAATGTCACAACGCGACAAATACGGTTGAAGGAAAAATTCATTCGGCGTTTGTGATAGCGACACATGAGTCCAGAAAAAGCAAAGAACCAGGATCTCGGTTTTCAGCTCTTGGCAGTAAAGCAGAAGGTAAAACCAAGGCATCCTATCGTTTGCAAGTTGATGGAGGTTTTTCAAAAGGCGGTACAGACTACCGGGGGAAAATGCCATTTGAGAGTTTTAAGGATAATAAACTCGTTTTTGAGGGTAAGGCCAACAGTATTAGGAAAGAAAATAAAAAACCAGAAAAGGGGCTTGTTCCCATCAATATTACAGTCTCATGTAATAAATGATATAAGGTAAAAAATATTAGAAATAGGATGAATACTATATAAATGGATGATTATAAAATGATTAAATATCAGAAGGTTAATAATGTTTTTAAGGCGAAGGATTGGCTAATTAACGGCTGGAACCTGTTTAAGAAGAAACCACTCACCTGGGTTCTGATGGTTCTTATATTTTTTATTTTTTATATGGTCGGAATGAATAGCCTTGTCGGGAAATTTATCGTTGCATTACTGGCTCCTGTTTTTGCAGGTGGTATTTATTTAGCTGTGAGCAATAGTGATAAAGGTGAGCCCATTGCGATTGAGAATTTATTCTCAATGTTTAAAGACCCTCAAAAACTTAAGCAACTTTTGATGATAGGGGCTATTGGCATGACGGTCGTTGGCTTAAGTTATCTGATTCAAAACATGCCAGGTAGTAATTATGAGATGCGGTATGGTTCAGGGGCTAACTCTAACATTCACGATAAAACAACAACACTAGGAAGTTTATTAAGCTCACTTATCTCTTGGGCTTGGGGCTTTGCGGTTCTTTTCAGCATTCCCTTGGTGGCCATTAAAAATCAGTTGGCAGTTGAATCTCTAAAGAGCAGTTTCAGTGCCTCCTTATACAACCTCATACAACTTGGCGTATTTTACGTGATCGCATTCTTATTGATTTTTATAGGCGCTATACCTTTTGGATTGGGTCTCTTAGTTGTAATGCCTATCCTATTTTGCACATCATACTTTGCCTTTAAAACAATTTACCTTGAAGCCAACATACCCTGAAGTAAAATTAAACAACATTCTTAGCTTGTAAACACAAGGAAATTACAATGCAAAATCAAGACGAAATAAATACGACTAGCACTGTTCTACCAAGAGGTTTTGAGATTAATTTCCATAATGATTATATGCAAATCACGAGAACCTGGTTTAGTGTAGGTAAGTTTATATCAATGCTTATATTCGTCCTGATTTTCAATGGCGTATGGATGAGCAATGGTTTTCTCGAAATACTTACGAGTGATAGAGAATTGTTACTTAAATTATTTGCATTGGTTTTTATCATTATTGGTGCTGGTTCAGTGTATTTAAGCATCGCAACTTTTTTTAATAAAACCCAAATATTAGTCAGTCTAGATATCATAGAAATCAAACATCACCCATTACCGTGGTTTGGAAATAAGAGGGTAGAGACAAGCAATATAAAACAGCTATTTGTAAAAGAGAAATACAGGGGATCAAGTAATAACAACCCAAGACTATCTTACAATGTACTCGGTTTAACAAAAGAAGATAAACAATTTAACTTAATAACTGGTTTAGAATTTAGTAATCAAGCGTTGTATATCGAGCAAGAAGTAGAAAAATATTTGGGTATTGAAAATGAGGAGACTGAAGGTGAGCTTTGATAAGAATAGTAAAATGCATTATTTAATAAGTTTATTTTATGTAATGTTTATTTTATATACACCTATTTCACAAGCAGCTCCTGTAAAGTGGAAAATAAACAAATATAAAATCGTACAACAATCTGTCAGCGAGACTCGAAATTCAGTAAAAAAAGAAACCGAACTTCAAGAAAAAAGGGACTCTGATTTATCTGGATTAGTATTTGGATTAAAAACAGCACAAGTGAAAGAGCTTGAAGAATATCTTGTAAAAGTAGGTGAAGAGTATCAACGACTAGGATTTAAAGAACCACGGATTACTAGTAAAACAAAGAATAATGATACCTATGAGGTATTTTATTTTAATTATGATGATGGCTTACCAACAGCATATTACGAAATGAAATATTCGACTAGTGATGGGGAAAAACTTTTAGGTATAGATCCAACCTTTATAGGGAATTTTATCTCTATAGATAGCTCACGAGCTTTAACATCTAAAAATAATTACAAACTGGGGGAAAAAGTTTTTGAAGATTTAGGTCACGAGTTATTTCATGCTATTCAAGCTAGTTATCCAACATTTAAAAATAACAATGATTTAGGTGATTGGATTGTAGAAGGTACAGCAACAGCAATAGGAGAAGATGTTGCACTAAAGCTAGGTAAATTAAAAAAAATTAAAAACTGGGGACAGCGAACATATTCAAATACATTATGGGTTCCTGATCTAGAAGGCGATGTCGTAGATGCCTATCCAGGACAAGAAGGTCATAGAACGAGCGGCTTTTGGCGTTATATCGGTGAATATATTAGTAGCGGAAGAAAAGCTAGAACTAAGCAAGTTAAACCACCCAGTTATAAATATCTAGCTAAGTTGTTTGAAAAACGTATCTATGGAAAAACGAATGATAGAAAAGAGCTTGATTGGGTTGATACATTTTTAAAAAGTACTGAAAGCATGGTAGGTCGAGGTATTGGAGATATTTATCCTTTATTTATTAATACTATTACTCATTATGTTCCAGATAGATCTTCATCAAAAAGAGCTGATGCGGTACAAATTTGGCACAAATGTCTTTTCGTCTCTGGCTTAGACTGTAGAAAAACAAGTGACTTTAATGCCAAAGATATCGGTTGTGAAAGAGTAGATTTAAGTAAAGACTCAACGGAACATGTAACATCGGCAACTTCATTCAGAAAAGTATCTGCCCGCTGCTTTGAAGTCTTTTACACTGGACCTGCTGATAAATTAGATGTTCAAATTTATATTGAAAGTGATGACAAAGAAATAATAAATTCTATTAGAACAATTGGATTTCAAACAAATCCGCTAAATGGAAGTAAAAAGATTATTAAAGTTCTAGAATCTACTAAAGGAGATTTTGATAACTACCCTAGTATTGGTCTTTGGGACTTTCAAGGAGTAGGTTTCAGAAGACCAAAAAAAATGCAGAAATCAGTTGTTTTTGTTGTCTCAAATGTTGCGAGAATATCATCACAAACATACGAAGGCAGTGAAAAAGTTAAGTTCAATTTTTCATACTCTTCAAGTACTGGGAATGTACAGCTTTCAAACTAAACATAACGGTAATTATATGAAAATGTTAAAACATATAATGATTTCCATGCTGATCATTGTAAATGTCATCGTATTAGAAAATATTTCTGCAGAATCATTTAGTAATTACTCATCTTTAAGTGGAAGCACAGATCGTTCACCCAATAAAAAAGCAAATAAGCGATGTAATAATTATACCTGCGGACCAACGAATACCATTAAACTTTCGATGTTACCTTCTTCTGATATTGATCTAAAAAATTATAATATTGGAGGAAACAGTACCTTAGAACAGATGATGAAAATGGGTGAAAATATTGAAAAATTTGGACCTGCTAGTGCTATGGGTAAAATGGGCATGCCACATAATTTGGGAACAAAGACAAAAAAAATTATAATTACTATCCCAATGATTGATTACGGTTTTTCTGGGTCATTTAACAACATTCTTATAAATATTTCTGATAAAACTAGAGGAGGTCGTAGAGGGTATAGCAGTGTTGTCCAGGGTTTAACAGATAAGGATCATCATACAGAATATACAGGAAGTATTACGATTGAAAAATATACCCGCTTTATACTTAAAGGCTCTTATTCAGCACCCTTGAGAAAATATGGATCTATACCTGCTCGAGATATAAAGTGTCCTGCATTTTCTGACCCTTCAACTCCTCCTTGTACCCTGTTCACCTTAGAAGGCACAGGTAAAATAGAAGGCCAGTTTAATATTTTGAGCCCTTGGAAAGATGATGATCGTCTCAATAAAGGCATTGATACTAAGTCGTCTTTCGTAGACCCTTTGAAGAATGATATTAAAGGCATGGTTGCTCAATTTGGCATTGATATTGATGTTGATAAAGAATTTGCCAAAGCTGGCATAGGCAATAGTAATCCTTCTGCCGGATCAAAATCATCAAGCGGCAAAGATATTTACGGCGGTTGTAACTGTAGTTGTAATTTTGTTCAATCTGCAACAATACAATGCAAGACAGCATGCAGTGCTGCCTTTTCGGCTTGTAAAGGGGAACGTTATAAACCTCCACTGAAATCGGTTATATATCAAAATGTTGCTGGTTCACTTTTTCCAAAACTTTCACCTAAACAAAATTTACCAAAGGTTAAGCCCGGTAAATTACTAGGGATAGATCAAAATTTTGTAGATAAGTTAGAAAAAGGAACTGTCAAAATACCTGATAACCTACGTAGCAAATACATTTCAGCATTAAAGAAAAAGGTTCCTGGGGCAGCAAATGCACCCATTAGAGAAATGATGATAAAAGGTTTTGATGAGATGTCAGATAATAATGCGAAAATGATGATGTTAAAGAGTGTAGGAGGGAATTAAGGTACAGAATTTTACTGTAAACTGTATAAATTAAGAAACACACCCCCCTACTTTTAGGCACTTTTCCAACAATCAAATGTTAGACAAAAACCAACCACCCGCATGGTTTAACTACCCAGAATATAACTGGCAAAATAAACGTGCAGTGATTATAGGTGCGGGTATTGCGGGATGCCAGATAGCTTGGCATCTTGTAAAAGCAGGTTGGGACATCACTCTCATTGAACGAAATGAAAAAATCGCAAAAGAAGCTTCTGGAAATCCAGCAGGAGTTATTTCCCCTAAGATGACATCTAAACCTAGTGCGGGCGAAGATTTTTATATTCAAAGTTTCCAATACACCTTAAACCAGTTAGACCAGCTTCGAAAGCAAGGGCTAGAATGGCATGGCTGCGGAATGTTACAGCTAACGCACAATCAACGTGAAGAAAAGCGCTGGCAAGAACTCAAAGAACGAGGATTTAAAGAGAATTTTTTACAGCTTATTAATGAAGAAAAAACCAGCAAGGTCGCCAATGTTCCCTTGCCCTACAAAGCGAGTTATTTCCCACAAGCAGGATGGATTAACCCCTCTCATTTTTGTGAGGTCTTAAGTCGAGTTGATAACTGCACCACGCTGTTAGAAACCAAGGCGATTCAATTAGAAAAGCAGCAAGACCTTTGGCATATTTCAGATGAAAATGGTAATTCGATTGCGCAAGCAGAAGTTGTGATCATTGCAAATGGTAAGGATTTAACGCAATTTAAACAGACTCAGAATCTACCTAATATGCCTGTTGCTGGCCAAACTACCTTGGCAACAGCCAGTGAGTACTCGAAACAACTCAAAACAGTGATTGGCCATCAAGGTTATCTAACACCGGCTGATGACAAATCTAATCAACATACCTTTGGCGCGACTTTCGATAGAGACAATGATAATCCAACAATCACACAGCAAGCCGACGCAGATAACCTTGAACAACTAACACAGTATTTACCAGAGTTTGCTGATTCATTAATAGATACAAAAAGTGGCCACGCGGCTATTCGTCTTACAACTCCTGATCGTTTCCCCTACGCTGGTGCAATTCCAGATTGGGATTTTTATCAAACACATTATGATGATTTACATCATGGCAAGAAGTGGAAGGAATACCCTAAGGCAGAATACCAAAAAGGTTTATTTGTGCTGGGTGGTTTTGGATCTCGCGGTTTAACCACCAGCGGTTACTGCGCGAAATTACTGACCAATACTATTGAAAATCAAGCACTATCAAATGAAGAGAAGTCTATTTTTCAAAACCTACATGTTGCTAGATATTTGATAAAGGAATTAAAAAAAGGCTTAAAAGTGGGGGGGGGGTGTCTTTCTTAGGCTCACCAGGAGCCAAGAATGACAAGTCAAATAATTATTCGGCTAGCGCCTCACCCTGTCGGGTCAGCTAAAGCTGTTGTCTCGCGAGGCTCGGCTGAATTAGCCGTTTTAAAAAAACAAAACGGTAAGTTCACTAAAGTCCATAGTAGATTCCACAAGGAATCGTCTATGCACAATGGTGAATATTCGACCAAAAATCTTTCGACATCAATTTATTCTAATAGAGGCTCACCAAATTGCAGAAATACCTATAGTAAATTTCCTAAGGAATTGTCGCTTTACAGAACTTGAAATATATTTATTGGAAAAATACTAATATTAATCGTCCCAAAAGTATTGGCACACTCTAAGTCTAAGATCCTTCTTGAGCATATATCGTATCCGTGAGCTTAAAAAAGCTTTTAACTAAATCCGTTTTCTTTTGAATGGTTTTCATTGCTGAAAGAATGATACGTGCCATATCGTCTTTATT
>RCMY010007682.1_pt1 | contig 11402 bp, 11 predicted proteins | sample 2041341 | NCBI WGS metagenome assembly RCMY01 (sample SAMN09708234, study PRJNA481090) | Marine sediment metagenome, whole genome shotgun sequencing project.
TTATCACGATTCCTGTATAACTTTCTCAGTTCGTTCGTGATACTGATGTTTATTTTCGTCTTTCAGACCATCTGGCTGTTTATAGACGACTTTGCCGGCAAGGGGCTTGACATTGGTATTATCGGCAAGTTCTTTTTTTATATGATACCCAGCCTTACCGAAAAGGTTCTTCCCCTAACGGTGCTACTCGCCTCCATTTTGACCTTTGGCACTTTTGCCGAAAATTACGAGTTCGCCGCCATGAAGGCTTCTGGCATTTCCTTACAACGCTCTATGTTACCCTTAATCGTTTTTATGGTCATTCTGGGCGGGGTTACCTTTTATTTCGCGAATAGTGTTATTCCCGCCTCGGAACAGAAAATCTATAACATGCGCCGTAATATAGCCAAGGTCAAACCCGCGGCGGCCATAGAGAAGGGAGTTTTCAGTGATTTTGAGGGGATGAGCATTAAAGTGGAAGATAAATATGGCGAAAAAGACCGGTTTTTAAAAGATGTCATCATCCATGAGAAAACCGCGGCGAATGTAAACAGCACGGTCATCAAGGCGAAAACCGGGGAACTCATTAGTAGTGAGGCCTCCGAGGTTATTCAATTGGTATTGAGGGATGGCCATTATTACAAGGATATCGAATCTAAGAAAGCTGCCGATAAGAAGAAGCATCCTTTTGCCAAGGCGAATTTTGATGTCTATAGGATGAACATCGAAATCCCCGAAATGGAAATGGATCTCGAGGAAGAAAATGTATCCAATCGGGAAAAGATGAAGAACGTTTCCCGATTATTAAAGGATATGGATTCGCTAGAGCAGGATAACCGTCGTATCGTTCAGGCATTTTCCAAAAATATTGTGTACCGAATGGGCGCGTTTATCCCCATGACCCCGCGCGATACCTCATTGACCCGTAAAATACAGGAAAGGAAAAAGGACTCCTTGGCCAAAATCGCCGCATCCAAAGACACTCCGAACCCAACCGAAAAGATAAGTTCGGAGAGCAAAACGATTGCATCCCGAGATTCCGTCAACCCATCGGAAACGGAAGACGATACGACCTCCATGGCACAAACCGATATCGCGGTTCCAAGCCTCGAAAAAAAACCATCCAAAGAAAAAACGGACATTGTAGATCTTTTTCAAGACTGGCAACAGCTTCAACTGATGAACACCGCAAAGAATTCCGTTTCGAATATATTGACTTCCGTCACGGGCAAAAAAGTCGAATTGGACAAGCGCTACGAAATCCACAGAAGACATATATTTTCATTACACGATAAATATGCCTTGGCATTTTCTTGTATCATTCTGTTTTTTGTAGGGGCACCTTTGGGAGCCATCATCCGCAAAGGCGGCATCGGATTGCCGATGGTAATCGCCATTCTTCTATTTTTGGCGTATTATTTCTTAGGCGTATTTGCCGAGAACTATTCCTACAAGGGAAACATCAATCCCATCTTGGGTGCATGGCTATCTTCGATGATAATGTTACCTTTGGGCGTCTATTTGACCAAACGCGCTACAGCGGACAAGGGCATGATGAATTTCGGAAATGCATTGGACGGCTTAAAGCGATTTTTCACTAAAAAGGATGCTGCTGCATGATTACCGACATGGAAAAAGAAATTACGTTACATACTATAGAAGAGGCTATAGCCGCTATTCGCGACGGAGAGGTCATTATAGTGGTCGATGACGAAAATCGGGAAAATGAAGGAGACTTCATCGCCGCTGCGGAAAAAGTGACACCAGAGATGATCAACTTTATGGCCAAACACGGCCGTGGTCTCATCTGCGCCCCGCTTACCGAAGACCGATGCGCCGAGCTTGGTCTTGAAATGATGGTACGGAACAACACCGTTTTGCACCAGACCCAGTTTACCGTGTCCGTAGATTTAATCGGACAGGGCTGTACTACGGGAATTTCCGTACACGACCGATCTAAAACTATTTTATCGCTTGTTGATCCCAATACAAAGCCCCACGATTTGGGAAGACCGGGTCACATTTTCCCCCTTCGCTCCAAAAAGGGTGGTGTCTTAAGGCGCACCGGCCATACAGAGGCGGCTATTGATCTGGCACGACTGGCAGGCTTGCAACCCGCAGGAATTCTTGTGGAAATATTGAATGAAGACGGCACCATGGCACGATTGCCACAGTTGGTCGAGGTGGCCAAAAAATTCGATCTTAAAATCATATCCATTGAAGATCTGGTCGCTTACCGGATGAACCATGATTCGCTTATCGAGAAGAGAGAGGAATTCGATATCGAAACCCGTTTCGGAAAATTCCGCCTTCACGCCTACCAGCAGACCACCAACGATCAGATACATATCGCCCTGACCAAAGGACATTGGAAAACCGGGGAAAACGTGCTGACCCGTATTAACGCTACCTTGGTCAACAACGATATTTTAGGCACATTGACCAACAATCCCGATAAAAAACTCGAGGATATGTTCAATGCCATCAATGCCGAAGGTAAGGGCGCATTTGTTTTTATCAACCAAGAGTCGCAATCCCTAAACCTGTTGAACCGTCTTTCCGAACTCAAGGAACTTCAGGAAAAAGGCATCCTCAAAGCCCCAAAAATCGATATGGATACCAAAGATTTTGGAGTCGGTGCACAGATTTTACACGACATCAATATCTCGAAAATAAGATTGCTTTCGAATTCTACACAGACCAAACGGGTCGGGATAGTGGGCTACGGTTTGGAGATTGTGGAGCAAGTGGGGTATTGAGGGGATAATTTTGAGCCCTGCCCGTCCGACAGTGCTTGAGACACCTATTTCACTTGTTGTAATACCCAATCCGAAATTACTTTTAACGCCACGGGCGAAAAGGTTTGTTCGATACTGCCGTATTCGGTGGGGGAGCCTGTTTCGCTTCCTTGAAACAGATGGTTCAGTCCCGGCAGCTCTTTTAAGGTAACTTGTTTATTACCCGCTTTTTTTAGGGCATGTCCGATGGCGGATAAATTTATTTCGGCGGGCACTTGCAAATCTTTATCTCCATTGATTGCCAAAACGGGACATGTTACATTTTCCAGGACCTTTGCGGGATCGTGGCGTAAAAAGTAGACCATCCAAGGCGTTGCCATGAAGTCCACCTGAGATTTAATAAATTGATCCAGGTTGACACCTGCCGGCACCAAGGCCTGGGAATCGACATTTTCTAATTCGCCTTTCAAATAGTCCTTCAAATCGTTTCGTAGGGTCTGAATATCCTCCGATGCCACGGTCATATCGATCATTTTCCTCCGTATCGCTGCCGAACGCTCGACTTCGGTATCGGATTTGCCCAGTGCTTTTTCTATCAATTTGCCCTGCAAGGCCAGCAATTCATCACCGGGAATACCTGTACCCGCCATAAGCACGATAAAACTGACATCATCGGTTTTTGCAGCAACCATAGGGGCGATAACGCCCCCCTCGCTATGGCCGATCAGACCCATGTTATTTTTATCAATATCCTTTCTGGTTTTTAAAAAAGCAATGGCACTTTGCACATCGGATACAAAATCGGGAGAGGTCGCTTGTTTGAAATCCCCTGTCGACTCCCCTACCCCACGGTCGTCGAAGCGCAAAACGCCGATGCCGTTTCGGGTCAGGTAATCCGAGATTACGAGAAAAGGTTTATGACCTGCCAGCTCTTCGTTACGATCTTGTGGGCCACTTCCGGAAATCATCACCACTACCGGATGTTTTCCCGTTTCTTTGGGCAAGGTCAAGGTCCCCACCAAAACGATGTCAGCTTCCGGATTTTCAAAACTTACCGCTTCGGAATAATAGGGAAAGGGTTCTTTAGGCTCTTGCGGTCGGTTGCGCTCCAGTTTCTCGTTAGCTTCCCGTGACATTTCTAAAGGAAGAGTCAGACCGCCTTGCGCAAAAGTGCCCTCCAATTTATTTCCAACCAATTTAGCGGTATAAGTTAGGCCTAAAGCGGTGGCAGCGATATCTAGTTTTCCATCTGCAAAAGTGGTCGTATCCACTGGAATACCTTTTGCACCTTGATCAGGACTATCCAAGGTCGAATTATACCCGGAATCAGATTTTTCGATGTTTATCACTAATCGTAATGGACTTCCGGGAATTTCTAGGAGGCCGTGCCATTGGCCTGAGATTTCTTGTGCTATTGCTGAGCAAGTAATTGCAAAAGTTAGAAAGATTAGCGCTATTTTTTTCATAGTATAGGTTTTTTCTGGTTCTTTGCCTGTCGTTTCTCTGAATTTAGTCATTCGCCGATTGTCAGGAACTGATTTTGTGAAATCGGTATTTTGGACTCGGTTTTGGTGATTGATAGATAATCTGATTTTTTAGGCCAGTCCACTGTAACTAATGCTATCATATGCAAAATACGCATATTTCATATCGGTTCGAGCTTGGAATAGTAACATGCTTAACTTTGAAAAATTTTAACTTTGGAGAGTATCATTCCTCCATCGCTTCAATAAGCTCGTCAAGTTTTTCTAATCTGCGCACATATATTTTTTTACTCATCCATCTAATATAGAAATATGCCCCTACGCCTGATCCGATAAAAATCGACAGCATCATAATCATTTTAAGACCGGTGAGAACACCTTCAATAATAGGACCTAGAGCAAAAAGTAGGCAACCTGAAATGCCGGGCAAAACATACCAATAAATCGCCGTATCACTCAATCCTTTCAGCATTTGGAGATAGGTTTTGGTTTGATGTAAATAGTCCAGATAGTTTACGTTAACGCTATTTGGTTTAAGCGTTTTGTACCATCGAAGCCTAAACCAATACCATATCGCCCATAACACGAGTAAAACGGATGCGATTTTGGATAGAAGAAAAGGAACATAATAAACATAAAAGGTAAATACGGGTATTATAATCAATACCGCACTCTGTTCTATAAGAATCCCGTATTTTAACAATTTATCAAAACGATTCAAACTTGATTGCATATCAATCATTAACCGCGATTTCTCAAACTTAACCTGCTCCTCTTCAGGGGAGGATTGCCAAATCTTTATGAGCTCATCATCCATCATAGCCTTTGGTTTAGACAGTTCGACAAATTTGTTTTTATGCGCTTGATCTTTACTGCGACGGTATTCTCGTTCAAACCCAAAATATTTGAAATTTCCCTGTAGGGTAGTTCCTCTAAATAAAGTGTTATTACCGCTTTATCGGCCTCGTTCAATTTCTTGATACAATTGCGAAGGGCTATCAGCCGATCATTTTGCCTCGGGTTTACGGAATCGGCCTTTAGGTTGCCGATCGTGATACTATCCATACGTATCGTTTTCTTTTGCAACTTGATCTCTTTTGAACGCATACGAAGACAGACGTTCAGGGTAATGCGCTACATCCAAGTCCCGATGGCAGCATTACCGATGTAACTGGGCATGGATTTCCAAATATTGAAAATTACTTCCTGAAAAAGATCCTTGGTGCCGCTGGCATCTTTAGAATACACGGAACAGATACGCAGCAGCTTTTGCTGATGTTGTTCAAGTGCCTCTAGAAAGGTGTCTTCAAGCTCTTTGCCATATTTGCAACTTGACTCTACTTTATTAGTTACAAGAAGTTTTAAAATGTGACAATAAACTTTAAAAAAATGAAAATAGGGCTTTGCCGAAGTGGGATGGCGTTTGTTTTTTTACCTAAAGCTTACGGATCCAAATATTCCTGAACTGGGTCTTGTTGTCGTGGTCCTGTAAGGAGATAACGTCATCGCCGTGGGCGGAAGGATAATCGTGCAGCCCGATATAATAAGTGTTGCCGTTGATGGTGGAGTTATTTTGTACCAAAACCCCGTTATGCAGCACCGTAATTGTTGCGGGGCTGTCTAAGCGGCCATCCTCTTTAAAGCGGGGCGCCCTATAGATTATGTCATAAGAATTCCATTCTAAAGGGCTTCGCATGGCGTTGACCAAAGGGGCGTGATCTTTGTAAATACTACCGGCCTGCCCGTTGCGGTAGGTGCGGTTTTGGTAAGAATCTAGTATTTGTAGCTCGTAGCGGTCCTGTAAAAACACCCCGCTGTTGCCCCTTCCTTGGCTTTCACCCTCAACTTTGTCCGGAGCGCTGAACTCGACGTGCAGCTGAACGTCCCCGAATTTCATCTTGGTCTGTATGTTGCCTGTGCCAGGTACCACTTCGAAGTGGTCATTATCGACTATTTTCCACGGAGCCACCGCATTACTGTCCTTGGCGCTTACCCATTGGTCCAAATCGGTTCCATCGAAAAGAATGATGGCATCGGATGGGGCATCGCCCAAGGTTTCGGCTGGTTCCACTACCATCACTTCGGGCTCCCATATTTCGGTCATTTCCGGTTTCATGGGCATGGGGGATACTTTCGGGGGGGTGCTGGACGGTTTTTGGGCGTTTATCGAAGTTATTACAAATGTAATTGCGGCCAATGTAGACCAAAGTGTTCTTGATTTCATGTATGTATTGAATTTGGAATTAAAGTTTATTTGGATTTAATCATCTGCAAGACCAGCTCCCCACCTTCGGTAATTTGGGAATGGGAAATGGAGAATACTTCTATTTTTTCACCGTTCAAGATACTACTTTTTACTTGGATGTTCTCATTTGTAGTATCGAAGGTTTTAATGGTAAAAGTCTTTCCCGGATAATACTCTGCATTGAGACTTATTTCCACGGCATCAAATATTGGGCTTCCGATTTCATATCTTGGATTTTCATCAGTGCCACCGTTCAGTTGGACTAGTCCTATCTTCATCAACACGGCCAAGCTGCCCATCAAGCCTTGGTCTTCATCGCCATTATAACCTGTGCCTCAAGACTTGCCAGCCAAAAAAGACAACACCTATTTTTAATTGAAGCCATTTGATCGATTTCATAGTCTTGCTATTGGATTTTAAACGCTTATCGAAGTGCCTTGCCCAATACCTCAACCATCATCTCAGCCCTCTGTCGAACCTCATCTTTTGACCATCCCAATTTGATCAAGCAGGAAATAGTACGTCCCACCCAGTTATCGGATTTAGAGAAATCGGATTTCGAATAATCGGGAAGTTGTTCATAAACTTCTTGTGGCAATTTTCCCAAAGAGATTTTGTTGATGAGATGTTCCCATCTCCGGTAATAATGCCAATTGTTGTCATACCAATAAAAACAGGCATCGACGCCAGCTTCCCCTAAGGCGGTATGCGCTTTTTTGGCAGTGTCGGCATCCGGCAGGAAAAAATTGAGGAAGGCGTAGCTTTCCACGCCGCCCTCAGGCACACGTCTAAAGGTGACCCCTTTGACGGTCTCCAAAGCTTCCCGCAATATGGAATAGTTCTTTTCTTGGATGGCCAAAAATTCATCCAAACGCGCTATTTGGGCGAGTCCTACCGCTGCATTCAGTTCGGATATCCTAAAGTTATATCCTAAAAACGTATGGCCTTCCGCTCCCCTATCCTTCCCCACATGGTCATGGCCGTGATCGGAGTAATGGTCCGCGTTTGATTTGTAGTTTTCATTGTTCGTTATAATTCCACCGCCTTCCCCGCAGGTGATCGTCTTTACATAATCGAAGGAAAAGCATCCCAAATCGCCATAGCTGCCGAGTGGTTTGCCTTCGAAAGTGCCGCCAATAGCTTGACAGGCATCCTCCAATAATAATAGGTCGTGTTTATCGCAGATAGACTTCAAGGCTTTCAGATCTGCCATCGATCCGCACATGTGCACGGGCATAACGACTTTAGTTTTGGTGGTAATTGCTTTTTCTACCGCTTCGGGATCTAGGGTCAAGGTATCGTCGACATCCACCAAAATCGGCACCGCAGCAATGGCCAAGATGGACTCAAAACTGGCAACGAAAGTGAAAGTTGGCATAATGACCTCATCCCCTGCTCCAATGCCCGCACTAACAAGCGCGACGGTTAAAGCCGAAGTGCCGCTGCTGACCAGCTGTGCATGCTTCACCTGCATGCGTTTCGCCAAGGCTTGTTCCAATTCTAGGGCCTTCCAATGTCCGTTGCGCATGCCGTCAAAACCGTAGCGCATAAGCACGCCGGAATCCAATACGTCTTGTACTTGTGCTTTTTCTTGATCTCCAAAAAGTTCGAATCCTGGCATGGGAAAATTGTTAACTGGTGATTACTGATTTTTGTTTGGTTTTTATCGTTCAAAATTCTAGACTCAAGATTTAAAGTTGAAGCCTGCCGCTGCCTTACTAAAAGTTCGAGGTTTGCAAAAACAACTTTGAATTTTGAACGACTACGATTTAGCGGTTCAACCTTGAATTTTTCTCGGGCAAAAAAAATTAAACTATTGATTCATTAATTGATATTTATAACACTGTCGTTCAGGTCTTTTCGTACTTTCTTAAATTCTGAAAACATATCGTCATCGGCGCGATAGCCTACTGGTAGCACCAATACCGAAGTCAGACCTTTGCTTTCCAACTGTAATACCTTATCGTATCCCACCGGATTAAAACCTTCCATGGGACAGGAATCGATTTTTTCCATCGCGCAGATGGTCAAGAGGTTTCCAAGGGCCAGATAAGCTTGATTCTTTGCCCATTGCCGGATTTCCTGAATATCCTTTTTGGAAAAATCATGGACCAACGCATCCTTAAAGGGATTTAAAATGGTATCGCTGGTACCCCTGATTTTTTTCACCTGTTTGAAATAGTTGGCAATATAATCCTTACTTATGGTCTTTTGAATACAGATAACCAGCACATGCGATGCTTGCGCAACCTGTAACTGTCCGTAGGAATGGGCCACCAATTCATTTTGAAGCGCCTTATTTTGAAGCACTACTAGAGTAATTGGCTGTAAACCGAATGAGGTAGCCGTAAGGTTGAACGCCTGTTTTAATCTCGTTCGACCTTTTCTTCGGGAAGCATTCTATCCGTGTCGAATTTTTTGACGGCGTAACGCCATTCGAGATTTTTTATGGTATTAAACATAGGTATGATTCGGATTCTCGTTCTAAAACCACAAAAGTAGGATAATTGTGATGTATAAACCATTTAGAACAGAAGTTATTAGGACTCTTCGAAAGTTCACAAAATTATAATAATCTTCTTTCAGTTCTTTTACCCAGTGGCGATTGACAGGTAGCGAAGGCTATAAAACAAATGATATCTATTCACAAATATTTATTTATATTTGTTCTTAATTTCTTATCGGAAATTAACCATGTAAATGTAATTTTTTATTTATATTTCTAATTTTTTGCTTCCTATAGTACATGTAAAAATTTCTATTTTCCCCCTATGAAATCCAAATTGACGGCTACCCAGCTTATCGTTATATCCTTGATTCTTTTTGTGATTACGAACATTTTTATTTGGACTTCGGTCAGACAACGAATAGCGATATATTCTAAAAACGTGGTCGAACTTGAAAATGAAAGATCTAATAATCGGCTTGTTCAGGCTGAGAGTGGTTTAAGGGCGCTTTACAATATCAGTAAAAAGAACGTTGTATATCTTGCTACCCTGATAGAGTTCGATAAGGCCAATGGAGAAGCGACCTCCATTACATCGAAGCGTTTGACCAAATTTCTCGATGTGCACAACAATTATTTCCAGTCCAGATTTATAGATGTTTCTGGAAAAGAAACTATGAGGGCAGAGCGAATTAAAGATTCCGTGCTACTTTTTAAATCCGATGAATTTCAGTACAAGGGCGGTCGATATTATTTTAAGGAGGCCATTCAACTACCGAAAGGTGAAGTGTTTGTTTCAAATATGGATCTTAACGAAGAAAATGGTAAAATTGAAGAGCCTTACCGACCTACCGTGCGTTTTTTTAGTCCGGTATTCGGTCCCGATGGAAAAATAGGTGTTATCGGCCTTAACCTGAACCTTAAAAGTTGGTTCGATATTTTTGAGGACGCGCATATTGGCATTCTGAATTCCCGCAACGAAATCTACTTTGATACGGAATATACCCTTTATAAAAAATTTGAATACGATCTTGACAAAAAGGATGAAAATGGATTTCCTGCATACTATTCAAAAGAAATCAGGTTAGACGGCAATCAAAAGTGGACCTTGTTTACAAGACCGATAAACAGGGTACTTGACGCAAAACTTGATCAATACCGAAGTGACGCCTATAAAACGGGTGTTGCTCTAATGGCTGGCACACTTTTTCTTTTGCTAATTGTGCTAATTCTCCAAGTTAAGAACAGGAACATCTCTAGATTGAATCGGTCTATAGAAACTCGTTTAAGTGAAAGGGACACCCTAATTAAGGAGATACACCATCGGGTCAAGAATAATCTACAGGTCGTGGCCAGTCTGTTAAGCTTACAATCGAGCTTTATTAAGGACGAACAAATTAAGATGTTGTTCCGTTATAGCCAATATCGAATAAACTCTATGGGTATAGTACATGAAATGCTATACAAGAGCAATGACTTGAACCGAATCGACTATGGTGCGTATATTAAGGAATTGGTTCACACCTTAATTCTATCGATGAAGGGCGATAAAAGTAAAATCGCTCTTGTAATCGAAGTCAACAACATATTTTTAAATATCGACACCTCCATAACCTTGGGCCTGATGATAAACGAAATTATTACCAACTCGTTAAAATATGGATTCCCCGATTCCAAAGAAGGTTCCATTACCGTAAAAATGAAGAAATTAAGCACCTTCTCGTATGAGTTAAGAATTGGAGACGATGGTTCGGGCATTCCCCCACATGTCAATTTTAGAAATACCAAGTCGCTTGGCCTAAAGTTGATACATAAACTAACCCTTCAACTGCGTGGCAATGTAGAAATGGATAATTCAAAAATAGGTACTAACTACATCATAATATTTCAGGAAATTGAACAAACCTCATAGCCTATGTCAAAGAAAATTTTAATTGTAGAGGATAATTTTATCATCCAAATGTTCTTGGAGGAGATTTTATCAAGACTTGGTCATGAAGTACTAGATTCAGCGGACAACGGCGATGACGCCCTTGCCATAATAAAGCTACAATCTCCCGATGTAATATTACTCGATATCGGACTTTCTGGAGGATGGAACGGTATTGACTTGGCCGGCATTATAAACGAGAAATACAACGTTCCCTTTGTATTCCTAACAGGAAATTCAGATTATGTAACCCTTGAAAAGGCTAAAAATAAAAATCCTCTACATATTTTAAACAAGCCCATAGACGAGGATAAGTTAAAAATGGAATTTGACATAATCGTTGAAAAACTGGATAGTCTAAAAATTATCTGATGGCCAATAGCTAAAATTTACCCATGCCTATCAGCACGATTTCAAAAAATACTGCCGACATTTGCGCATAAAAAAAGACCGCCCTTTCGAACGGTCTTCTTGCTTCAGGGATAATAATTCTACGCCGCCTTATCCGCATAATCCAGTTGTTGTAATTTCAACAAGGCCTCCGATTTGGAGTTCACATCCAGTTTTAGGTAAATGTTCT
>RCMY010006694.1_pt1 | contig 11400 bp, 8 predicted proteins | sample 2041341 | NCBI WGS metagenome assembly RCMY01 (sample SAMN09708234, study PRJNA481090) | Marine sediment metagenome, whole genome shotgun sequencing project.
CACTATCCGGCTGCTGTACTCCGGCGAATGAGTTCAGACAACGGTGGAATGCCTCCCGTCCCGGATAGACGATCCAGCAGATAATGCCAAAAGGAAATCCCTTGCTTTCGGCACGTTTTTTTCAGGCTCGCAAAGGTGTCTCGGCATTGTCGTCCCGTTGCGCTGCGAGTTCCTCCACTGACCTTTTTCTTTTTCACGTACTCCCTAATATCCCCCTCGCTACCATTGGTATGCAGGGGTATCTCGGGGCGATCCAGGACCAGCAATAATTCTGACTTGTTTTTATGGATGCGCTTAAGCGCCTGGTTTAATAATTCATAACGCGTTTTTTGCGTAAAAATGGTGTCAAAGCGGGTTTTCAGGGTTTCTTTTTTAGCCGCAGCAGGTTGCTCTTTGTAAGATTTCAGATCCGCGTAAAAGTCCCAAATCTCACCACGTACCTTGGCGATATCTTCTCGATGCCCATCGTTCAGCGGGATCAAGGTGTGGATCAACCGCTCCGAGTGAACCCAACACAGCGCATGGAGGAGGATATTGAACTGTCCGGCATCATCACTGACGATCACCAGACCCTGACACCTCCCTTCGTGTGTCACGCTCCCCAAGAGCGCACCTTCAGTGGCAATACGCCGATGACGCGCTTTGGTGATCCCCAATTCATCCAGGTGTTTTTCCCACTGACCGGGATCGGTAATATAACGCGTCGGGCTACTCACTAAACGGGCTAACGGCGTTTGAGGTAATTTTTGTTGCCGCCAGTAGGTGACCGACTCATCATTGATGCGGTAACCCTGCTCGCCTGCGCATAATAGCTCTAGAAAGTTAATCCTGCTCTTTGAATCGGTTGATTCAAACCAGGCAAACTGGTCGTTACCGATCTGCGTCACATAGCCGTTTTTACCTTGATGGCGTGCGCCTGAATCGTCAACGGTGACATAATCTGACACGGCCAGCCCGGTTTTTAATACGTCGTCTTTTTCCTGATGAAAGGCATCTTTATCTTCTGATAATAAGTGATTGATTTCACCGCGAGAAATGTCGACGCCCCATTCTCGCAATTGTTCCAACAGCAGGGGTTGTGTGACCTGGCAATGGTGATGTTGGTAAAGAATATAGCCTCTCAAGTGAGGGCCATAATGGTGCCCGCCCAATTCACCAGGTAGCTGAGCCATCAATGTCTGACTGTCTGGCGTTTTCCAGCGCTCTAATCGATAACGGGTATTCTGTGTACGAATGACCAGCTCTTGAATGACAAAATCTCGATACCCCTTAAAGCGAGAGCCCGGTGGAATCGTTCCTTGCGGCTTAATCACCTGGTCTTCGTGAATCACTAATTCCGCATTTTTAGACCGCTTATTTGAACCTGGACGCTTTTTATCTTTTTTTGCCTCAGCGGCGTCTTTCCTGGACTTTTCTGTTTCTTGATCCAATTTACTTGATTTGAATGTGGGGCGCTTTTTCTCGCCTTTGAGAATGCGAATTTCATCTTTTAGCAAGTCTATCTCTTCCGCTTGCTGTTGGATGATTTGAGCAAATTGTTCTAACAAAACAAGCAAACCCTCGACCACAGGGGTCCGCTCGCTTTCAGGAATATCGGGCAAAGACGGTAGTTTTCTCAACGACTTGGACGACCAATGAATGAGAGACTATCTTACCATCGGTTTTTGAAGCTGATTTTGAAGCGCTGTAATGCGCGTAGAGAAATTTAAAATAATAGGCTGTTGGCGACCATTGGAGAACAATTAGAACAGCCTAGGCATCCTTGCAACACCTGCTACAGCAGCTTGCTGAAAAGGTTGAATGTCGGCTGACTTTTTTGCGTTATACTCAAAATGCCTGTCAAGTAAAAATTTAATTATTTCGGCGGCATTGCTCTGCCCCGACTTATTGAGAAGTTACACGTATTTTACAGGCTTCGCCTTATCAGGCAAAGATTACCCTGTGCGTCGTGCTGCGGAGAAAATATATCGTGCTATGCAACCGGGAACGCCTCCGCCAGCCACTTCATAAAGTTACGCTTGGCTTTAAATTCGCGCCGCAGCTCATCAATATGCAAGTCGAGCAGATGATAGTGTTCAGCGCCAATGTTGTTGCGCGCCTGCTTTAATACGGTGATGGCGCTGTGGTAAGACTTATTATTGCCAAAGCTGACCTCATGGCGAGCAACGCGGGCGTATAACGGTAGTACGCGCTCCACATGTTGCGCATTAGCGGCTGCCGTTTGTAATAACAGGTGCGGATCGATCGCGTGTTGTTCGGCGAACTGCAGGGCAGCTTCCTCTTGCCCCTCAAATAAGTTGAGTTCAACAATCGCATCGGCATGCTGTTGTTTTTGCCGAATCGGCCGGTCGCCGGCGTATTGCTCGACGTTATATGCCAGCGCTTCTTGTAGCCAGCCTTGTGTGTTGCTTGCCGCTGCGGCCAGTGCCTTAAGTTTTTTATATCTTTGCAGCGAGGGCTGTTGGCAATACAGCTGCCACTGCAGCTTCAGCGCTTGCTTGAACTTGCCTTGCTGCTGCCAGATGCGAATTTGTTGGTAGTCAACTTCGTAATCACGCATTCTATGTATTGAGTTTTGATTTGCTTGCTCGGCGCGTGCTAACCAGTGTTCGGCTTGCTGCATATCCACGGCTTGGCAGAGTTTCGACAAAGCAATAAATTCATACGTGCTGATTGCCGTTTTAGCCTTTAGCTCGATTATCCGCGGCAGATTGTTTTCCTCTTCAGCCTGCTCCTCGAGTACACTGCCTAGCTTGAGATAACGGTATTTTGCGTGCCATTCCTCGCTGGCTTGCAAGGCTGGCAGAGCTTCCCAGGCTTTATTAATTACGGCGTAGAATGCCGCCAGGCCCTCGGCTTCCAGCACCTCACGGTACGCCGCCGGTATGGGAGGGTGGAACGACTCGTCCTTATCGATAAAAATTTGCGTCAAATAGTCAGCTAATTTGTTTTTGCTCCAATCCAGCGCGGCACAGGCCTGCACATGACAGGCCTGCAGGTCTGCCACGCTGGTGTAACGAAAACCACCGGAGTCATCGATGCTCTCCAGTGCTTTTTGCACACGCTGCAGCGCGTATTCGGTCAGGGTCAGCGCCTGCTCAGCCTCGAACAAATGCAGATTTTCCAGCAGAAACTGCGCCAGCGTCTCTACCCGGGAGAAATAATCGCGTACCTGCGCGTAACGGTGCAGATGGCGGTTGTAAGGAATGGCCGCCGTAATGCGTTTTTTCATGGCCTTGGCGTCGAGTCCGCCGCTAGCGATTTCGGCCTTGAGCGACCACTCCTCGAATAGCGTATTGTCTTCGGCGAGCAGGCCGTAAAGTGCTTGCGCTAATTCCTGCTTGTTCAGCGATTTGAGGTAGGCAAGCACTTTATCGCCCTTGCTACCTTTGCTGAGCTGTTCGCGTTCAGCCAACTCGACCCGGTACTTTAACGCGGTTGCCACACAGTGCTTGCAAAAGTCGAAATTGTCGGACGCGGGGCAGTCGCAGCTACCCTCAAATTGGCGGCTGGTGTGGCGCAGCGTCACCTGATAGCTGTGCGTGCCGGCTACGCTAGCCGTTATCTTGCCGTCGACTGCGTGTAGCTCGCCCACGGCGGCAGCGGAGAAATAATCCTTGCCACGTGTGAAGGCGGGCTCGCCGGCAAGCGAGGTCAGTAGTCGATCGGTAATTTTCTTCAGTTATTTATATCAACCAGTAGTCTAGCGTTAACTTGTAAATTGAGCTTGAAGTACTTAACGCAGCAATTCACGACCTTGCCTGTTCAGCGCTGGTGTGCGTCGGTATGGCTGCAGGACAAAACCACGCCTGTGTATGCTTATAATTGAGTTTAAAACCTTAGTCTATAACATTACAAGTGGCAGACCCGAGCCAGTGTTCTCTGTACAATGAAGCCTCAAATTACTGCAATCAGTAATGACATAACAGCTCCACACTGGCTCACCGCTTACGTCACAGCATGCAACCTCTACCAAACCTTATTGCCCATGCCCTCGTTATTGCCGGCATAGGCATTCTCATCGTGGCGTTGCGATCTGTGCGCAAGATTGCACGCGGGCTAGCGCCGCAAAGCGCCCTGTATAAATGGCATTTGTTGACCGCTATCGTGGTGTTTCTCGTTTTTGAATACTGCATTTATCTCGCGGTTCAATTAACGGCCGGCACGGCGGATATATTTTTGTCGACCATATTCTTCTTTACGGCATGCTTCATCTACATTGTTGGCAGGTTGTCGATTGAAACGACGTTTGACCTGCGGCGGCTGGAAGTGCTGGAGTACGAGAGCAACACCGATGCGCTCACCAAGCTCTATAATCGACGCTACCTGGACCGGTCGCTGAGCGATGCTGTGTCATTCGCGCAGCGCTACAAGCTACCGCTGTCGATACTGTTGATTGACGCTGATCATTTCAAGCAGATTAATGACAATCATGGTCATCACACCGGTGATCTGGCACTGATTGCATTGGCGCAGACCATTGTTCACACGGTGCGTGAAAATGACGTCGTTGCACGCTACGGTGGGGAGGAGATTACGGTGATGACGCCAAATACCTCAACCAAACATGCCGCAGAACTCGCAGAGCGCCTGCGACGTAAGATTGAGGCGTCGACCGCGGTGCCAGCGGGCAAAAAAGGCGACCCGGAGCCAGTGCCACTCAGGGTAAGCATCGGCGTTGCCAGCCTCGGCGCACAGGTAACGGATGCGCAAGCGTTGCTAAAAGGTGCCGATGAGGCGCTGTACCACGCCAAACTCAGTGGTCGTAACCGGGTTTCCATCGCCGTGCCGCTGCCAGCAGGCAGCGCCGCGTAGTGTAAGGCAGCGTGAATTCGACTGTTAACTCCCTGGTTATTGTCTACTAAAATCACTATATATCAACTACATAAGAGTTTAATCTAACTCTATATATAACATTATGTTGTTAGGGCCGGGTGGCAGCATCAGCAGTCTTATACAAAGGCGGCAGAGATGCTTCATTCTTGTGTTTACGCCTTTGTTGTTGCTTGCGCCATTGCTGCAAACACGTGTTCAAACCAGCATAGTCAAAGTCGTCAGCAGAATCGACCGTGCTATATAGCGCGCGGTCAAGCTCCATCAAACGGTCTCGCAGCTCACTACTGTCGCAGCGTTGACTGATATCAGACAACGCACTAATGGACTCGCTGTTCCAGAAAGTTCGCGCCCACTCAAGCATCGCGCTGCGTACCGCTTGCGGTTGCCGCTGCTCGCAGGCGCTGGCTATTCCGGCAAATGCCTGCGCTTCACCACTGTCGGTAATAATGACTGCGTTGCTGGCAGGCCGCCGCATTTGCCGGCGCAAATAAAACGCATACAACAGCGTTAAGGACCACGCCAGTGCAAATAGTGCTGCGCTGTAAATCCACAATTTTGACGCCTTCGCTACAGGTTGCGGCGCGTTGTCAGGCGAGGGCGCTAGTGTTGGATCTATCGCGCCGACGGGTGGCGGTGCCGCAGTGGGCTGGATTGCGCTGCCTCCCTGCAGCGGCAACCGCTTGGCTGGAATGACGGCGACCTCTTGCTTGTTGGTTTTGGTATTCCACCACGGTAGGCGTATCTCCGACAGTTGCAGCGAATCGCCTGCGCTGGCAATAAGCGCAACGCTTTCAACGCGGGTGCCGGTCACGCCGTCGAGTGAAGGTTCGTCGCTGGTCTCCGCCTGGTCAGGATACTGCTGCGCATTGGCGATATCCTGCAGGTCGAGTGGCGGTATCTGGGCAGCTTGCAGCCCTTCGGTGGTGACCGTGATGGTACGCGTGATGGGCTCGCCAACGCGTAACTGGTCGGGATCTTTACTCCAGCTTTCCACCAGGCTTAGATTCTCAGCCGGCAGCCAGTGTTTTGCCGAATAAGCTGTGGCCTTGGGTTTCACTTTAACGCTATGTTCCTCGCTGCGAGCACGCACCGTTTTGCCGCGTGTTGCGCCGAATGCTGAGTAGCCGCGCTGACCGCTAAGCCTGGCACTGAAGGTTTGCGACGGAATACTCAGCTTGCCGCTGCGTTGTGGAAAAATGGCGTACTTCACTTCGTGGACGTTATAGCGCATGGTCTTGATAGTGGTCTCGTATGAGGCCTCATTAAGTCTGCTGACCAGCGCGTCCTTAATTTCCAAATCGTCTAATTCAGCGCCGCGTGCAATGGCGACCGCATAATATATTCTCACCGTGAGAATTAACTGTGCCTGCACATAGACTTCGTTTTGATCGACCTCTGATTCCAAAAATACCGGGTCAGTGCCGGCGCGCTGCGACGGCGGCGGTGCGTCGCTTACGTGAACTACCACCGGTTCGGTAGCTTCATCGCCGACCTCAATTGGCGGTATGACCAGATCGCCGGCGCGTTTTGGCGCCAGGTCGATATGCCATTCCATGGAAGACTCGGCGCGGCCGTTAACGATGCTGTGTTGACTACTGCGGCTGGTGCTCAACACTTCAAAGTCTTCTTCCAGCTTCGAAAAATCGGGGCTGTCGAATGCTGACCCTTCACTGCTGCGAATCGTCAGCGAGAAGCTATCGACAATGCTGATTTTTTCGCGATCGACAAACGCCTTAACGCTGGCGGCATAGGCAGATTGCGCGGCGAGCGCAGCCAGCAGTAAAAGGGCGATAAGCGCGTATTTACCAGGGCTGGCTGGACTCATCGTAATATTCCTGTCGTTGTCGATTTTGCTCATACTGATAACGAAATTTGTTGCGTAGCAGCCCGCCCGGATCATCCGGCACTTTGCGTAGCCACTGTTGTAGCGCTTGCTGCTCTTCGGTCTCTGACTCGGGCTGCGGCTTTGGTTGCGCTTCGGCTTGTTGTGCGTCGTCAGGCTGCTGCTCGTTGTTTGCAGTCTCGTCCTGCTCCTGCTTTTCAGCTTCAGCCTCGGCGTTTTTTGCCTGCTGTTGTTCTGCCTCTTGTTTTTCTTGCTCGGTCTCGGACTGCTGCGGTTGGTTGTTTTGTTGCTGTTCAGAGTCTGCGTTTTGCTGATCTTGTGAGCTTTCTTTCTGACCTTGCTGGTCGCTATCCTGCTGTTGCTGTTGGTTCTGTTGCTGCTGTTTTTCCTCGTCGTCGTTCTGCTTTTGCTCTTGCTGCTGCTCTTGCTGCTGTTTCAATAGATCTTCAACCAGCTTTTTGTTAAAAGCGGCGTCGTCGTTGTTTGGCTGTTGCGCCAGCGCCTGCGAATATAAGTCAACGGCTTCCTGCAATTCGCCCGCCTTGGCTAAGGCGTTAGCCTGATTGTACTTGCTGCTGTTGGCGAACAGTTCAGCGGCGCCAACGTAGTCGCCGGCCTTATATTTTGCGCTGGCCTTCCAGTCGGGGTTTTTGAACAGCTCGGCGGCGCGTTCGGCTTCACCTGCGGCCAAGGCTTCGCTGCCACGCTGGTTTTTGTTAGACCACAGGTCGGCCCATTCCAATGCGAAACCGGGTTGCGGCACTTGCACCAGCACCACAACGGCGATACTTAACAGCCAGCCGCGGCGAAAGGCTAGCAGAGCAACGGGCAGCAACATCAATACCAGGCCTGCGCCTGCGTCGCGCCAAATATCAAACTCGCGATCAATCTCTCTGGTCTCGCTACGCTGCTCAAAGTCGCTTGCCAACAAGTGCTCAATGTCTTGCGGGCCGACCTGTAATTCGCTGTAGCGGCCATTGGTGCGCTTGCTGAGCTGTTTGAAGTTGTCAACCGTTAGTTGCGGCACGACTATCTCGTTAGCCTCATCCTGCAAAAAACCGCCCTGCGGGAGTGGAATTGGGCCGCCTTCGCGCGTGCCGATTGCCAAAATAGACAGTTCGAGTTTGCCACCTAATGCGTCGCTGATGCGGTCAATATCCTTACTGCGGATGCCGTCGCTGACCAGCAGCAGGCGTGCGTGGCGCAAACCGGCGTCGCGTAACAGCTGTTGGCCAAGCGCTATCGCAAGGTCGGGTCGGCTACCCAGCTTGGGCATGATTTCCGGCGTCAGCGCCGGCAGCATCGCAGCAATAGTCGCAGCGTCGTCGGTAAACGGCACTACCGTGTGAGCGTCGCCGGCGTAGGCGACCAGCGCGGTCAGGCCTTCGTTGCGACGTTGCAATATATCTTTGATTTTGTGTTGGGCACGGGTGATACGTGCAGGCTTAATGTCGCCTGCACGCATCGACAGGCTCAGGTCCAGTGCAATCAGCAACGCATCCTCAGATTGCTGCACCGGCTGCGGCAGCTTTTCCCAAGTGGGGCCGGCGAGGGCGACGATGGCTACCGTTAGCGCTGCTGCCAATACATACACTGGCCACTTGCCCGACTTGGCGGGCGCCTGATCCAGCAGATGGGTTATCAGCTGCGGGTCGATAACTTTCTGCCAGCCAGACTCGTGTGCCAGCCGGTGCCACGCCGCCCAAATAATCGCCAGTGCTGGCAGTATGAGCCAGAAAAATCCCGGCCGCAGAAAATGCAGTTGTTCGATCATGCTACTGCTTCTCCAATGCCGCTGACAGCGGGCCCGCGCGCTGGGCTAACATATTGATGAACGCCCAGCCGCCGACAAGACATAGCGCCAGTGCCAGCGGATAGTAAAATAGTGCCTTGCGTGGCCGGTAAAAGGCCTGCTCCTGATCGACCGGTTCGAGCCGATCCAACTCAGCGTAGATGTTTGCCAGTTCTTTCGGGTTGCGCGCTCGGAAGTATTGACCGCCGGTTGCGTCGGCAATAAGGTTCAGTGTTTTTTCATCGAGATCAGCCGAAGGGTTGGTGCGCCGTGAACCGAAGCTGGAGCCAAAGATGCCAGGCACTATCATTTCGTCGGCACCCATGCCAATGGTGTAAATTTTCACTCTGGCCTGCGCGGCTAATTCGGCCGCTTTCTGCGGCGATACTTCGCCAGCGGTATTGGCACCGTCGGTGAGCAATATCAAAATGCGGCTTTGCTCGCTGTTGCCCTGCAGGCGCTTGATGGCCAGGCCGACGGCGTCGCCGATGGCGGTTTTCTCGCCGGCGAATCCAATCTGTGCTTCGCCGAGCTGGGTTTGTACGCTATGCCGGTCAAAGGTTAACGGGGTTTGCAAATAGGCCTGTGTGCCAAACAATATCAGCCCGAGCCGGTCGCCGCCACGCTGCTGCACGAAACTACCCACTACCTGTTTCACCACGTCAAGCCGATTCACCGGCGCATTGTTAAGCTGCATATCCTCCACCTGCATGCTGCCGGAAATGTCTACCGCCAGCATCAGGTTACGCCCACTGCTGGGCAGCTGGACCTGTTCGCCAATCCAGGTTGGTCGTGCAGCGGCAACAACTAACGCTAGCCAGATGGCGGCCAGCAACAGCAGGTGCCAGTTTACTGCCTGACGCACCGTCTGCGCAGCGTCGAGTGGCAGGTTGGCGTAGAACGGCACGCGCAGAGCCGGGCTGTTGCGGCGTGCCGGCGGCATAAATTTATACACCAGCCAAGGTAGCGGCAGCAGCAGGAAGATAAACGGCCAGTCGAAAGTTAGCATAAGCTTATTTGTGGTGCCGCAGCCAGTAAACAGCCGAGCTGTGCAGCTCGGCTGGTTCTACCTCTGGTGCACGCTGATAATGCGCTTCGTTTAAGGCCTCGCCAAACTTGCTGGCGAACAGCTGCTGGTCGATGCAGCTGTCTAAAAAGCTGATCCAGGCGCTGCCGCTGAGTGGAGCGATACTGGCGCGCTGTTCAGGGTAGCGGTGCAGGGCGGTGCGACGCAGAATTTCCTGGCTGGCGCTGATGTAGGCTGCCGGGTCGTCATTGCGCTGAAAATTCTGATAGCTTGCTTCAAGCTCGGCTATCGCTATCTTGCGATAGCGTTTACTGTGCGCTTTCTGCAACATCCACCAGACCAGCAGCCCGATGCCTAGCGCGCACACAGCCAGCAGTAGCCACCAACCGGGAGCCAGTGGCCACAGGCTGACAGCCTCCGGCAGATGAATATCGCGCAGCTGCGCTAACGGGTCTTGATCCATATCAGTGTAGTGTTTCGAGTAAAGCGTACATACACTTACTTACCGCGATAATACGCGTAGTATTTCAACAGCTCAGTCAGCGGTTCGCAGCCGGTTTGCAGTTCAATCAGTGGCACGCCGTAACGCGCCAGACTCAGGTGCAGATTTTCACGTCGCTGTCGATACTGCCGTGCGTAGCTGTCGCGCAGTTTTGCGTCGCGCGTATTTAGCACGCCGCGCCTGAGTCCATCGGTTACGCTATATTGACCGGCCGGCGGCAGGTTTTGTTCCAGCCTGTCGTTCACCAGCACGGCGGTGATCTCGCAGTGACGGGCGAGATTAAACAGCTGCTTGCTGGCAGCGTCATCAAAATCATGAAAGTCGCTGACAATAAAAATAGCGCTGCCGGGTCGGCTGATACGGCGCAGATCGATCAGCGCCGTGTTAATCGACAGCGGCGTGCCGACGTCAACAGCGTCGGCACGCAGCTGGTTGTTGAGCTCATGCACGGTGTGCAGCAATTTCAGTACGCTGGCTTTGCTGCGCTTCGGGCGCACCTCGATGTGTTGCTGTTGACCCCAGACAAAGCCACCAACGCGATCATTATTGCCCAGTGCCGACCAGGCCAGTAAACCACACACCTGCGCTGCCAGTACTGATTTAAAGCACTTTTGCGTGCCGAAGAACATAGGTTGACGCTGGTCAGTGACAATCAACACCGGCCGCTCGCGCTCCTCGCGATACAGCTTCGTGTGCGCATCACCGGTGCGCGCGGTCACACGCCAGTCGATGGCGCGCACTTCGTCACCCGGCTGATAGGCGCGCACTTCGTCGAAGTCGAGTCCGCGGCCGCGCATGCTGGATCGATTGGGGCCGGCAAGAGCGCTCAGACTGCGACGGTGTACACTCAGTTTCAGACGTGCGCGGAACCGCAGCGCGAACAGTTCTGCCTGTTGCGTGTAAGCGCCGCTGAATTCGCTGGTATCCACTATGTTTTCCGAGGCGACCGGCAGACTTAAGCGACCGGCACTTGTGCCAGTAGTTCGTTAATCACCTGGTCTGTGTTGACGCCATTAGCCTCTGCCTCGTAGCTAAGAATCAGGCGATGGCGCAACACATCATGCGCCATGGCTTGCACGTCGTCGGGGCTGACGTAGTCTTTGCCGTTAAGCCAGGCCAGCGCGCGGGCGCAGCGGTCCAGCGCAATCGTCGCACGCGGGCTGGCACCCCATTCGATCCAGCCTTGTAATTCCTTGCTATAGCCTTGCGGACGGCGACTCGCCATCACCAGTTCGACAATATAGTGTTCCACCGGCTCGGCCATATGCAGGTTGACCAGTTCCTGCCGGGCTTCGAACAGCGTGCTTTGCGTTAGTGGGGCTGGCGGTTCGACAGTTGCATCGCCCTGTTCGGCGCGTACCAGGCGCAAAATATCCAACTCCGCTGCGCTGTCGGGATAG
>RCMY010004931.1_pt1 | contig 11395 bp, 10 predicted proteins | sample 2041341 | NCBI WGS metagenome assembly RCMY01 (sample SAMN09708234, study PRJNA481090) | Marine sediment metagenome, whole genome shotgun sequencing project.
GGAAATTGCCAACGATGTGCGGCGTAGAACAATATCGGAAAGAGTTTCAACGTATTCGTTCCCGATCAGCCAGTCGATTTCTGCTGTGCTATATTGTGTGCCAGTGCCGATCGGCGCGTCTTCATGGGATTGGCAGTAATCCAACACATCTGAAGCGTGACTTCCGTAGTGATCCAGTAGATGGGCCGCACGATCGGACCCTATGCCGTTGGTCTCCATGATAGCCTCGGTGTTTGGCGAAAAGTTCTTGCCGCCACCAATCGGCAAGTCGTGCGTAGACCTGCTCCGCACACGCACCAACTCCTTTAGGACCTCATCCGTTGTCTGCTCGGCAAATGCCCGAAACGTCGTCCATTTGCCGCCCACCATACAAAACTGCGGCGGCGTGCCCGGGACCCGCTTGATAAAATGCCCGCGCGAGATGCGGCCCGTAAAATCGTGATCGCTTCTGGGCAAAGGCCGGATCCCGCTGTAGGTGAACACGACCTCTCCCGGTGTGACCGGAATTTCGGGAAACACGAGTTTCAGGGATGCGAGAATATAGTCCAACTCGCTCACCTCACAGCGTACCTCCGTGGGTTCGGCTACCCGTATATCAGTCGATCCGGCCAGAACATGCCCTTGGTACGGAAACACAATACATACCCGTCCGTCCGCGTTCTCAAAATAGATCATATGTCCGTTCAACGCCGCCTTCAGCGCGGCATTGTCGATCACCAAATGCGACCCTTTCGTGCCGGACACCATCTGTTCACCGGGGTGATTGCCCAACTCTGACGCGGTAGAGTCCAACCAGGCACCTGTTGCATTGACGATCACTTTAGCGTTCACCGCAAAGCGTGAACCACTGCGCTGACAGACCACAGTGTGGCTTCCGCCGTCCACAACCATCTCCGCGTAATTCAATGCGATGCAGGCGGCGTTGCCTTGAGCCACATCTTTGATCATCTCGACACAAAGTCGTTCGGGATGGCTGATCCAAGCATCATAATAAACGGCGGAGCATTTGGCCTCCTTCATCAAGGCCGGCCAGTCTTGGTGGGTTTTCGTCCCACTGTTGAACCTGTGTCGTGGCAAAACGCGGTGTTTGCGTGTCACCCAGTCATAAAGCGACAGCCCTGCCTTAATAGGCAAAGCCCCACGATTTGATGGCTTTCCGGACCAGCCAAAAAAGCTGGCAGCCCCGTTCAGCATCCCCGAAAATACTGACGTTATCGGGATCAGCGTCGGGATCGGGCGCACCATATGCGGTGCATTCTGCAACAACAAATCCCGTTCGCGCAAAGACTCACGCACAAGATCAAACTCGCCGTTTTCAAGGTAGCGCAACCCGCCGTGGATCATCCGCGATGGCGCAGCGCTGCATCCAGAAGCAAAGTCATTACGCTCAACCAGCAACACGCGAAGCCCTTGCAACGCAAGATCACGATAGACCCCGATCCCGTTGACGCCGCCGCCCATGACGACAACATCGAAAGTACCGTCACGTTCAAGTTCGATCATCTTATTGCGCCGCGTGACGGACATAGCTTTCCCCTTCGTCGGTTGTGGGCCGGCGTTGAACAGTTACGAATGTGACGCGAATTAAGCGTCCAGATCAGTCAGGTGCGATTTCAATGCTGCGGTGATTTTGCTGATCTCGTCGACCTCCATACGGATCAAACCAGCTTTGGCATTTTCACTTGCCTGCGCCGCGTCCCGCGCGCCACAAAGCGAAAACGTGATACCGGGCTGTTGAAGCGTCCATGCGATGACAATCTGTGCCTTGGTAGCGCTGTGGTTTTGCGCAATCGGGTCAATCTCCTCCATCAAGCGCACGACCTTTTCGCGGTTCGCCATGGAAAAGCGCGGGTTATCTTTGCGCTGGTCATCACCCGTAAACTCGCGATCAGGGCCGATTTTTCCGCCCAGCAACCCAAGTGCAAGCGACGAATAGCTTAGCACGGACACGTTATGCGCCTGTGCCAGCGGAATATGCGTCTCTTCGATGTCGCGCTTCACCATCGAATATTCTTCTTGCACCGCATCCAGCTGGCCGGCCGCAATATAGGCCTGGATGTCTTCGGGCGATGTATTGCTTGCTCCAATCGAGCGGATCTTTCCGTCTTTCTTCAGCTGCTCCAGTGCTTCCATCGTTTCGGCGATGGGTGTCGTCGGGTCCTGCCAGTGGGTTATGTAATGATCGATCACGTCCGTCCCGAGACGCTTAAGACTTTGTTCCACCTCATAGATAATCGACTCTTTGCCCAGATAGCGATGCACCGGCGCGCCGTCATTATCAAAGAAATGATTGCCCTTCTGAGTGTGCCAGACCAACCCGCATTTGGTAGCCAGAACCACCTTTTCGCGGCGTCCTTTCAGGGCTTTACCGACAATCTCTTCTGAAACACCCGCGCCATACATCGGGGCAGTGTCGATCAAGGTAATGCCATTATCGATAGACGCTTGAACCGCCTTGATCGACCGCGCCTCATCAGTGCCACCCCACATCCAGCCGCCGATTGCCCATGTGCCAAGACCCACAGCCGAGGCCATGATTCCGGATTTTCCGATTTCGCGGGAAAGTTGTTCTGTATTTGAATTAGGCAATTTTTTGCACCTTCTGATTTAGAATAGCTGAGGCCGTTTCTTCGTCCGTAACGATTGAATTCAGATAACCGCCGTTTAGCGCGGCGATCATCGGTTCTACTTTTTCGGGGCCTGACGCGACAGCGATGGTCACCGGGATTTTCGCCACATCCTGAGGTGGAAGCGCCACCAGACGTGAATTCAGACCGTCTTGCGAAAGTTGCCCATTTTGGTCGATCAAATGACCCAAAAGCTCTCCGCGTACACCAACGTCATATAGCCGTTTACGCTCCGACTGACTTACCGGGTGCGCATCATAATAGGTTGAGTTTTCGCCAATAACCGCGCCAATCCCGAACACGGCAACATCGGCAACCCGCACAATGTCCATGACATCGCGCACCGATTTCACCGACATGACCAGATCACGTTCGGCTGCTGTTTCCGTATGAAGAGGCGCGTGGATCAGTGTCGCATGTCCGGACAGTTTGTCGGCCAGTTGCGTGGCGATGTGGTTCACATCGGTATAATGATGCCCCTGCACCCCGCCGGTCATCGGCACCACGTCAACGTCAAACACCTGCTCAACCGACAGATTGGCGATCATCGAACTCAGGGCTTTGCCGCCAGAAATGGCAATCGTATCTCCATTACGAATGATCGAAACCAACATTCGCCCTGCTGCGTTTCCCACATTGTCAAGCGTCATCGCTGGATTGCCCGCCACCGACGGTACAACCAGACAGTTTTTCAGGTTCCAGCGCTGGCTCAACTCGCGCTCCAACTCGATCTGGTGCAGGAAAGGGCTGTTGATCGTGATCTCCACCATTCCAAGGGCACGTCCGCGTTTTATCAATCGGTTTACCTTGGCCGACGATAGACCAAGTTTCGTGGCAATCTCGGACTGCAAGAGGTCGTCCTTATAATGCAGCGTAAGGATTTGCGCGATCAGACGATGCAGGTCTGGGTCTGGTCCAATAGTACTCATGCCTTGAACCCCTTTCGGCTGATCAGATGGTTTGAGGCTGCAGCCCCTAACAACGCCGCACCAATCACCAACGTCTGATAATACGCAGGCACAAGGGTCAGCATCCCCACTGTCAATGCCATAATGATCAACGCTCCGATAAACGAGCGCAAGACCCGCCCTTCGCCGCCGCTAAACGCCGTGCCTCCGATAAGAACCACAAGAATAGCGTTCAATTCCATTCCGTCACCGGACAGAGGATCTCCTAAAGACATAAAACTGGAACGCGCGATGCCTGCCAAAGCCGCCGTTAGCCCCACAAGAACGTAAATGCCAAAAACCACCTTGGCCGTGTTGATCCCCGATAGCTTCGCTGCGGTTGGGTTGCCACCTGTGGCGGCGGCATATTTACCAAGCAAGCTGCGGTTCTGCGCGAAGACAAGTGCAAGCGTTACGCCCACCGCAACCCAGAATGCCATCGGCAAACCAAGAAATACGGCCTCGCGTCCGTAGGAATTGAACCATTCAGGCATGCGCAGATCGCCAACCGATTTGATCGCCGACACGCCGTCCTGCACCAAAAGCAGCGCGATACCCTTGAACAGGCTTAGAGTGATCAACGTAGCAATAACGGGCGTAATTTTCAGACGAACCACCAGAAAGCCATTGATCGCACCAAGTCCCATTCCGACAATCAGAGTTAGACCAAATGCGAGTAAGAACGGCGCCCCGTTGATCGCAAGCATGGCGTAGACAACAGCGCTCAGGCTCATCGTAGAGCCGACCGAGAGGTCAATGTAGCCCGACACCATTAGTAAGGTAAAAGCCCCTGCCAGCGTCAGCAATGGCGCCGATATCCGCAGAATGTTGATAATATTTCGTCTGTTAAGGAAGTTCCCACGCTCGAACAGTGCAAACTGGTCGAGGTTGGCTACGCTCAGAACAGCGACCACTGCGATCAGCACAAAGTAGATGTAATAGTCGCGCAGGAAGTCCGCAAATTTCGCGACATTGGATTTCCGGATCGGGTTGAATGAACTTGATTGCGACATCTGGATCACCTGTTCCGGCGGGCAAGTGCCCAGGTTTGCGCCACGATGGCAAGAAAGACAGCAACGGCTTTTAGGATGTATTGCCAATCCGGAGACAGCACCATGCCGGTAGCCGCCGAGGTCACAATCGCTAAAATGATCGCCCCGAAGAACATGCCGATTACCGACCCGAAACCGCCAGCGATAGCAACACCGCCCAGCAGCGCGATAACTAACGCGTCAAATTCCATCAGCGTGCCGCGGTTGGAATATCCGGACTTGAATTCTGACGCGAGCAGAATGCCAACGATACCTGCAATCCCTGCGCTGAACAGGTAAAGGTACGTGATATGACGAGACCGGTCGATGCCCGACAGCTTCGCCGCCACGGGGTTGGCTCCGGTCCAATAGGTCAGGCGGCCAAAAACAGTGCGGCGTTCAATGAAGATCGCGATAAGCAGTAAGGCCGCCATAACGATCACCGGCAACTTAACCGACGCCCCAAACACCGAGAGGTTCCCGAGCAGGCCGAACTCTGGCGGCAAATTCGTATTTCGTTGCGAACCTTGAGTTATGACCTGCGCAATCCCGCGCGCCAGCATCATGGTCCCCAATGTAACAATAATCGACGGAATCCGCAGCCGCACAACAAACCAGGCGTTCAAAGCGCCAATTCCCAAGGCACCGAGCAGCGCACAGATGATCGCCAGCCAATACGGCATCCCCCAACCCGTCGACAATGGATTGCCGCCACTTGAGGATTGCGCAAACCACACCGCCAGCACGCCCGACAGCGCGACAACGCCCCCCACAGATAGATCAAAATTTCCCGAAACCAAAAGGAACGTCACCCCGATCCCGAGCGAGATCACAGGCCAGTTGTTGGTGACCAGATTAAGCATATTCAGCGGTTGAAAGAAATTCGGCACGGATAGCGACGCTATTATAAACAACGCAATAGCGGCGCAGACAACCAACATGGTGATGAATATCTCATCGCTCATCGCGCGCTTGGATGTGGACTGGGTCTTTATAGCCTGCGGCCTCATTATTTCAGTCATTGCGCCACCTCTTCCCGGCCACCGGTTACGACATTCAGAATATGGGCGACGTCAACCTCTGGCCCGTTGATAATCTCACCATCAAGCGCCCCGTCGAACAGCAAGAAGACACGGTCACAGATGCCCAGCACCTCTTCCAGTTCCGATGAAAAGACGGCGATAGAATTGCCCTGATCGGCAAGAGTGCGGATGATGTCATAGATTTCCGATTTCGCGCCCACATCGACACCGCGTGTCGGCTCATCCAGCAAAAGCAACTCCGCTTCAGAAAACAGGCACTTTGCGAAAACAACCTTTTGCTGGTTGCCGCCAGATAGCTTTTCTACATGTTTTTCGATCGAATGCGTCGCGATGTTTAATCGCTTGCGGTAATCTTCGGCGGCATCTATTTCGACACCCGCATCGAACACACCCCTCTTGGACACACGTGCGAGATTCATAACGGGAATGTTCTCGCGAATCGTCATGCTGGTGAACAGACCTTGGGTCCGCCGCTCTTCGGGGACCAAAGCAATACCGGCAGCGATGGCTTTTTTGGGCGAATTACCCACCTGCTTGCCCTTGAAGCGGATCGAACCGGACGCCTTGTCGGCCCCGAACACCGCCCGTGCAATTTCAGTTTTCCCAGCGCCGACCAGTCCGTAAAACCCGACAATCTCGCCCTTCTTGATATCGAAGGAAACGTCTTTCAAAAGGGCGTTGTTCAAGCGATCAACAACTAACACAGCCTCGTCCGACATCGATGAACGTGGCTGATAGTCGTGCAATACGGCGCGGCCAATCATTAGTTCGATTAGATGCGGCCTGCCGTTGATCTCGGACAGCGAGCAGGTCTTGATATGTTTTCCGTCCCGTAAAACGGTCACGGAATCCCCAAGCGTGAAAATCTCTTCCAGCTTGTGCGAGATATAGATCACCGTCACTCCGGAGTCGCGCAAACGACCTATAACACCAAATAGGCGCTCGACCTCGCGTTCGGACAAGGCTGCTGTCGGCTCATCCATTATGATCACATTCGCCCCGGATGAGGCAGCACGCGTAATTTCAATTATCTGTTTTTGCGCCACACTCAGCGACGACACCCGTGCGGACGGATTGATTGACGGCTCGATTGCCGCAAGCGTCTTGATTACACGATCTTCAAGCCCCGACTTTACCAGAATTCCAAATCGGCTTTGCTCCATCCCCAGTGTCAGGTTCTCTAACACCGTCAATTCATCTACAACGTGAAGCTCTTGAAACAAAGTGGCGATCCCGCTGGCGCGGGCATCTTGCGTACTGCACGGGCTATATCCTTGGCCGTTCACTTCCATGCTGCCACTTGTGGGTTGCAACGCGCCCGTCAGCATCTTGATCAGCGTCGATTTTCCGGCCCCGTTCTCTCCCATCAGGCAATGCACGACTCCGCGTTCGATCGCGAAGCTCACATTATCAACCGCCCGAACGCCGGGATAATCCTTTGTCAGGCTGTGGACGGAAAGAACATGGGTAGGCAAGGGATCAGACACTTAAATCTCCTCAGGCGATGGAAGCGGGTGCGGTCGATGTGACCTGCGGGCAATGCCCATTCAGATAGCCGATCTCATTCGGATACTGATCCGGTTCGGCGATTTGATTAGGCAGCGGATGGATGACGGCCGAAGGGTCCGGGGTTTCCCGAGTACAGCGGCCGCCGACCATTTCAGTTAATTGCCAAACTGGGCATCAAGCCAAGTCTGAGCTTCTTCCTGAGGCATCGACCAATAGGAAATGGTGTATGCCTTGTAGAAGAACTCCTCGGCTGGATCAGATGTCATTGCAACATCACCATTGATCACATCCATGATCAGGTCGATCCGTCCACGCGCGGTGTCAACAGGAGGGAGACCCATAGAAACCTTGAGGCTGGAATTGGGATCATAGACCTGTTCGAATTCGACTGTGTCGAAATCAACGCTGGCCACGATTTCGGTAAGAGGTTTGCCATCATCAAACACGCCGCGACCAAGCTGGCTCAGACCGGCCATAGTGCCGACTGTAAGGTTTGATGCTTCGGAATAGATCAGGTTCACTTCCGGACGCTGCGTCAGAAGGTCAACGATGATCTGCTTTGCGGCTTCCTGACCCTGATCCGCATCCAATGCGCCAAGGTTTTCGGCATCCGGCGCCACGGACATCACACCCTCAACAAAGGGAACGGTCCGGCCGGAGTTGACTTCAGTGTGGTTCGGCCAGCCGAGTTGTACCATGACGATAGGTTTGTCGGGGTGCGCTTCCATCCATGCTGTCGCCATCTGCGCGCCCATTTCGAACGAGACTTCAGCCTCGTTGCTGCGGGCCGTCGGAATGCCGGTATTTCCAAGCGGGTTGAAAAACGATGTCATCACAACGCCCTCGTTCAGTGCATCATTGATCCCCGGTGTCGCTGCTTCAGCGTCCCAGATGTGCAATGACGCGCCATCAAAACCACCCGCAAGAACCTGATCGACGTTCTGCGTCATCACAGCAGAATCTGCCTGACCGTCAAATACAATAACTTCCGCGCCATATTCCTCTGCACCATAACGCTGGGCTTCAGCCGCCTGCGACTGGTGAAATACGTTTGAAAGGTCGGATACAAAGAACGCGATGCGCTTTCCGTCATCAGCGACCGCCGCTGTAGTTGATAGTGCCGTCGCAATCAGTGATGCGACCATGAATTTTCTTTTAGTAAGCATGTCTCTCTCCCAAGTTGGACAAATATTTAGTCTGCTGTGCTCCCTCTTCTGCTGAGGCTTCAACTTGCGCTGAAGATTCTTGCAGAGTGTGATATTTATTGCAGTCAGTGAAATTTTTGTCAACGAATGAATTCCACTTCGCCTTAACGGTCGAACGCGGCTCTTTCGGTCCGGTCTTCAAGTCTTCAATCGTCGCGCGCTTTCGCCCCTTCGCGAGGGCTTTGGGATTATTGCCCAACTCCTTGTTCAGTTGCGCGAGCGAAGCTTGCAATCGCTGTATTGCCGCTCTGACGACCTGCGTGGTCGTGGCGTTCCCGTGAAGAATTTGTCCCATAATGCTTCCTCCTATTCCTGAGAAAGGATCACACCATCAAACCGTGGGATCAAACACCCAAGTCAGTGTCCAAATTTCGGGGGAGGGGGGTAACTCTGTGCTACTTAGGGACAAAACTCCCGTCACCAGCCTAACTGTCACCAGAACTTCAATGCATGAATTCGAACGGCTACTGAGGGAGCCCTCGATAGCCGTTGCATTGGCGTCCCAAAAACCCGGAATGCGCCATTCAAATTTTTTGCCGAGGTTTACAGCCTGCACGACCAAAATGCCCTGCGATGGCCGACGATCCCTCTGTGATGGACGACTGTTGGTTACCCTAGTGTGAACTCCGGATAGGCTTCCATGCCCAACTCGGCCATGTCCAGTCCGTTGATCTCGGTCTCTTCATCAACCCGAATTCCGACCATCGCTTTCAACGTTAGCCAAACTGCTGACGATGTGACGCAAACAAAGCTACCGACAATGAAAATCGAAGCAAGTTGTGTTCCCAGATTTGCAGCGTCATTTGTAAAGACAACGGCTATAGTCCCCCAAATTCCTGCAAAGAGATGTACGGGAATTGCGCCAACCACATCATCGATCTTGAACCGGTCCAGCATCGGAACCGCAAAGACCACAATTGCGCCGCCAACGGCACCGATTAGTGTGGCTTCGATCAACGAAGGCGTCAGTGGTTCTGCTGTTATCGAGACCAAGCCCGCCAACGCGCCATTCAAAATCATCGTCAGGTCAGGTTTTCTGTAAACAACCTGTGTTAGGATTAGCGCAGCAACGGCGCCAGCGGCTGCGGCCGTATTGGTGTTGGCAAAAATGCGACTGATATCAGCGACATTTCCAGCGGTATCCATATAAAGCTGCGATCCACCGTTAAACCCGAACCAGCCCAGCCAAAGAAAGAACATCCCCAGCGTCGCAAGTGCAAGGTTCGAACCAGGGAAAGGTGTGACTTTGCCTTGCTTGTATCTACCCAAGCGGGGCCCAAGGACGATCGCGCCGCAAAGAGCGGCCCAGCCACCAACAGAATGCACGACGGTTGACCCCGCGAAGTCCTGGAAGCCCATTAGGTCAAGAAAACCGCCACCCCATTTCCAGCTGGCCTGGATCGGATAGATAACGGAAGTCAGCACAATGACGAAAACGAGGAACGGCCACAGCTTAATCCGCTCTGCAAGCGCGCCCGAGACGATTGACGCCGTCGCAGCACAAAACATCAGCTGGAAAAAGAAGTCAGAACCCACCGACGCATATGTCAAGTCGGGATCGGCACCCTGAAGCCCGACAGGCTCGAGGCCGGTAACGGAGAACGCACCTAACACATTGGAAATGGTCCATGCATCACCAGGATACATCAGATTATAGCCAAGTGTGTAATAGAACAGCGATGCGAGCGAAAAAAGCGCAACGTTTTTTGTCAATTGCATTGCGACATTCTTACCGCGGACCAATCCGGCTTCGAGCATCGCGAAGCCAGCGGCCATGAAGAAAACGAGAAACCCTGACACCAGGAACATGAATGTAGTAAGAATGAATCCAATTTCTGCGGCAATTGGAGTGGATCCGGTATCTTGGGCAAACACGATTTGTGGCAACAGAACGAGGACCAGCGAAAGTCCCAGCCTTGAAGGTCTGTACAATTCCGATTTCCCATCACCGGATTTTCCGGGGCGGGTCATGTTTACAGTAGTTTTGACAACTTTATCAGCCTGCGAAGGTTGGACGGCGGTTCTGATTTCGGGTACGCGGCTGGCCATGTATCCCCCGCGTCCCGATCCCCCGATGTGCGCCGAATGGACACGGAATTCTTTACGGACCGATTCACGCTTGGATGGCCTCATGGTGGCTCTGTTATATCTCACACTGATCTCCTGCTTTTCCAAGTTGCGCCTTGAATGCAGCGTAGGAAGCGCTGCAGCGCAGCGTAAGAGGGACAGGCAAGCGAACGTGTCAGATTGCCGGAAGTTGATTAAATAATGTGCGATAACTTCCTTTTTGATCAAAAATTGTGCAAAAAATGGAGTTTCCCAATGGAATTTGTCACAATCAGCCCACGTGCATCGCGACAACAATCCAGAGTCGGTGCAATCTCCTTGAAGTTAACGTTGACTTCTGCGGCCAGAGCAAGGTGCTGTGGATCGCCAATAACGAAGGGGCAAGTTTCTGGCTCTGCGTGATGAGCAACCTGCGCAATCGTGACGTGAAGGACATCCTGATCGCCGTCGTGGATGGCCTCAAAGGCTTACCTGACGCCATCAATGCGGCCTTCGCCCCGTGAATGGAAGCAAAAGTGGACCGCTTGTGCCGATATGGTCCGACGTCAGCCATAACGGTTTCCGTTCAATACCTTCGGCAATCTGGCTAATATTTGGAGGCGCTTTTCCTGTTCCCGCAATCTGCGAAAGCATGCTGCGGTCTTTCTCGGCTTCTACATTGAGCGGGGCGGGATTCAACTCTGCTAACCGTGTCCGGATATGTTCAACTGAGACGCTCATTCCACGGTTCAGACCTGCGCAAAGTGCTCCGGGCAGCGGCTCCAGAACCGTCGTTCTGCCCGGCAACTTCAATTTATGGGATTTGCCCGCGGTGGCCAGACGCCCCGACCCAGCCTCAGCGCCCGCCCGGTTGCGAAAAAGCACGAGATTCCCCTCGCGCCACGGCATAACAGAACCCAACAGATCGACCGAAACATTGGTTGCCGCATCCTTGATCAGCGACCTTATCCTTAGATAGCGTTCTAT
>RCMY010004932.1_pt1 | contig 11395 bp, 5 predicted proteins | sample 2041341 | NCBI WGS metagenome assembly RCMY01 (sample SAMN09708234, study PRJNA481090) | Marine sediment metagenome, whole genome shotgun sequencing project.
TGCAATTTGCGGTAAAGGATATGGTTTTTGTGGCAATTCTTCCTGAATTGCCAACGTGTAGGTCAGCTCATCTATGATATGTTCTATAAATAACTTTTCTAACAATCTATTCCGTTTTTCCAATAACCGTTGTTGATTTTTCCCAGGATAAATCAGACTTGGTGCATTAGGTAAAACAGCTAGTGTAGCACTTTCTGCCCAAGATAGGTCATTTGGGTTTCTTCCAAAATATCGCCAAGCAGCAACGTCTAAACCAACAATATTACCTCCAAAAGGGGCGTTGGCAGCATATAACCCTAAAATATCAGCTTTACTATGACGTAATTCCAATCTTGTAGCCAAAATTAGCTCAATGATCTTCTCAAAATAAGTTCTATCCTTTCCTTTGCGTGATAAGCGAATAACTTGTTGTGTTAAGGTGCTTCCTCCACGTTTTACACTTCCTGATTTTATATTCTGCCAAAAAGCTTTAAAGATAGAAACAGGATTAAATCCTGGGTGCTCATAAAAATAACCATCTTCAAAAGCAATAATGGAAAAAGAAAACTTTGTGGGAATACTATCAGAATTGGGAAAACGCCATTGTCCATCCGTAGCAATTTGAGCTCCTAATAATTGTCCATCCACACTTTCAATTACTGTTGAAGTGGGCTCAGAAAACAATTGATTAGGTAAGGAATAATAATACCAAATTACGAGGATTACAATAACTACACCCTTTATTTTATGGGTTTTTAATAAGGATATTATTTTGTTCATGTCTTTTTACAAGATGGGCAAATGCAAATGGTAATAAAACGGGCGAATGCTATTTACCCTACGGGACTACGTTAACCCATTGGCCTAGTTCTCTGACAAAATAATCATTATCGTACATGGCTTCAGCCTGTATGCCTGGTAAATAATATTTTCCTAAATATGATGCATTTAACTGTACCGTAAATGTTTTCGATTTTTGTTTATCCAAATCAAAATAGAAATTTACCCTATCATCTCTAATATCTGTAAAATTAGCTTGACTCGTTGTAGAATTTCCATAATCCGTAAAACGTGTATTTATGATTTCCCAACCCGATGGGAAAATCTCCGTTAATGCAATACTGGAAACAAATTCGTGCTTTAAATTACTTACCGTTACCGTAGCAGTAAAATCTGTGCCTTGGGTTAAATTTGAAACATCTATACGCTTTCCGTCAGTATCTTTATATACTACTTGTGCACTTAAATTACGTTTTTCTAGCAATTCTTCGCCTAAAGGTAGTATTCCTGAATTCAACACATTAACATAAACCGTATTTGCCTTTTTATTGGTCACTTTAAGGCTGTTTCCACCATCAGTTATCGTTAAATTTCGTTGGGCTATAGATTTCTTTGTACTAATGGCATCCGCTTTTCCACCGTTATTACTAAACTCAACGTCCAAATCTTTATCCCCACCTATTTCAACCATTTTTGCCATGGCCAATAAACTGTAAGCCGTAGTTTGTGTGCTCATCCATCTGTCGGAAGATAATTCTTTTGCTAAATATTCCGCCATTTCTCTCGATTTTAGATTATCGGTCAACAACATGGTTTCCATCGCCATGGCTCTGTTTCTATTTGTAGAACCGTAAGTATAGTAGTCATAACTTTTGGACTCGAAATGGATATTTGCCGTTTGTGCAATTTTCTTGGCTACTTCTTTTTGTCCCGCTAAGGCATAAGCAGCAGCTAATCGCCATTTGGCATCATTAGAAATTTCATTAAACTCACGCAGTCTGTTCATTGAAGCTAAATCTGCATGACCCGCCAACGACAAAGTGTATAAACGGTAGGCTTGTGCTAAATCGGTATTGAATCGTTTATAACTGGCTCTCCAATTTTTGGCTGCTTCTTGTTGGTATTTTATCCAATTGTTCATAAAAGTTAAGGGCATTACATAACCTTTTTTCTGTGCTTCGAGCATAAAATGGCCTGCATAACTTGTACCCCAATCATCAGCAGTATTTTGACCTCTCCAATAGCTTAATCCACCATTTGGTGTTTGGTATTGACCTATTTTTTCCACCGTTTTATTGACGTTTTTATCAATTTCTTGCTTTTTATCAAAAGTCAGATCCAAAATATCTGTCAAATACAATTGCGGGAAAGCACTTGAAGTAACCTGTTCTACACATCCATGTGGATAACGGATTAAATAATGCAACCTACCTGTAAAATCCATCGGTGGCAACGTAGAAAATTCTACTTGGGCAAAACTTGTTCCTGGCACTCCAAACGTTCTGAAATTAATAGTTTGAGAGGCGTTTGGCTCTAAAATAATTTGAGTAGCTTTCGAACTTACAGGATTAGGATTCACAACATCAATCTCAACTTTATATGATGATTTTTCGCCATTGCCTGATGCCAAAACTTCAATGGAATTGATGCCTTGTGCCTTACTTACATCTAACTCAAAATAAACCATCTTTTCATCCGGTTTAGCGAAGGAAATCGATTGAGATTGTTGACCGACAATACTTATACCTTTGCTTAATTTTAAACTTATTTCGACATTTTTTATCTTGTTTTCCATAGCAAAAACAGTCACAGGAAGTGTTACTTTTTCACCCGGACTTAGTTTCCTTGGTAAAGAAGACAATACCATCAATGGTTTACGAACTGGTGTGGTTTCACTAGCACTTCCGTAAGCTTCTTTGCTGTTGTCTCCTGCAATAACCATCGTTCTCACCGAACCAATATATTTTGGCATTTGTATTTTATGTGATGCTGTTTTGCCTTTATCTAAAGTAAAAGGACCTAAATAAGTAACCACAGGATTAAACCTATTTGCTTTTTTAGGTTTTTTCGGCCCTGCATCTTCATCACCACCAATGGCAAATATTTGAGCAATGGTACCACCATATGCACCGATTACATAGTCAAAAATATCCCAAGTTTTTACGCCAAGAGCCTCTTTGGAATAAAATTCATCCCAAGCATTTGGGGTTTTAAATCGCGTTAAATCCAATAAACCATCATCAACAATTGCTAAGGTATATGTCATCGGTTTCCCCTGTTTTTCGCTTACTTTTACCGTAAATTTCTCCTCTGGTTTCAACACTTTGGGCATTGAAATTTGTGGTTCTAAAATGGTATTTGGATCTTTAACCATTAACGGAATTACACCATACATTCGTATTGGTAAGTCATTTACAGTTGAGGCATGAGGTTTCAGTAATGAAATGTTTACAAATACATTTGGTGCCATTTCTTTAGTAATGACAATTTCTGTGGTGGTTTCTCCTTTTTGAGTTTTAATCCATCGCTGGTTTAATACTTCCGTTCCATTTTCAATACTAATTAAAGCCCTGCCTATCGTACCTGAAGGGAAGGTAATTTTAGCCTTTTCTCCAACATTATAATCTGTCTTATCTGATGAAAACACTAACATTGTTGCTCCAGAAGCATCGCTACCTGATGGTCTTTTCCACCAATCCTTATAAAAATAGGCGGTTCTACCAGTAGCATGACCACTTTCTGGATCGTATACACGAATTAAGTATCTACCACCTTCTTTATCAGGAACATTTACTTTAAAAGTACCTTTTCCATTCGCTGTAGTATTAATTACTTTAGTAAAAATAGGTTTGTGATATTGACTACCAACATATGAGGCTAAATCGTCATAAGACGAATTCCACCACCAACGCCATTCTACTTTATATACTTTTACTTCAACACCTTTTTTAGCTATCGGATTCCCTTGATTGTTTACAGTTACAACATCAAATTCGATGTCCTCATCCGTGAAATAAGAGCCATATGCTTTTGCTTCAGGCGATTGTAAACCTACAAAAGCATTGTAAGGTGCAAAGTTCTTAGAAATTACATCAATAGAAAAGTCTCCACCATTTTCAAACGCTCTAGTTAAAAAAGAAGCTGTAAGCATGCCTGGAGCTTTGCTATTGAAACTTAATTTTTTAGTCAAATTAGCATTTCCTTCAACATCTAATTTTCCATCAAATATTGTTATTTCTTCTGGTGTAAAACTTCGTGTTGGGTCCGAAAAAATATAGTTTGGATACTTATCAAAAGCAGTGGAGGTTGTGGTAAATTTAGCCTTAACATCAGCTTTTAATTTTTTAGCATCTGCACCATGAAGCCATTTAACCGATAGTTTTCCGTCGATAGGCTTATCTGCCGTTAATATTTCATCCTCAAAATCAATGGCAATTTTTAAACGATTTGGTTTAACTGTCTCTACTTTTAATCTTTTATAGAAATTGGCACCACCAACACTTACTTTGGCATTCCAATTACCTGTAGCCGAAGTTTCATCCGTTACAACTGTAAATTTATGAAAGCCATTTACACCTTCGGTATCTATTAGTTTATGCGTCAATTTTCCGTGTGGATCTGTAATTTCGAACTTTACCGGATGATTTTTAGGAAGTGGATTCGCATTATCATTCAACACTAAAGTCAGGTGAATACTATCTCCTGGCCTCCAAACACCACGTTCGCCATAAATATATCCTTTTAAGCCTTTTTGTAACTGCATACCAGAAACATCAAATTTGCTTAGCGATAGCGAATACCCATCATTTAGCTTGAGATAGGACTTCTGTCCAGAATGAGAAACCACAGCAAAATGGGCACTTTTATTAGCTTTATACAGTGCAAAACCTTGGCCATCCGTGTTTACTGTACCTATTTCTTGTTGTTGGAAATTATACAAATTTATCTTAGCTCCAGAAATTGGATTTGTTGTTAAAATATCCGTTACTGCAAAATGATACGATTTGTTTTCATCTTTTTTTGCTATAACACCTAAATTGGATGACATTATATTGGTTGAAGCAATATTGTTTTCATTAAAATAGAATGCCTCTTTACATGGATTTTCAATATCTTCCCAATTGTAATATCTATAATTTCTGTAGTTATAAATGAGATTATCCCAATATTCTTCTTCGCGTTCTTCTAGTTCGTCTTGTGCCAGAATGGAATCATCATAATTTTCTTCTTCAAAATACTCCTCATAATCTTCTATTTCTGCGTTCGTAACCAGCTGACTTCCATCACAAGTGTTTAAGGCGTATTCTTGAGTATAACTTAACTCAATTCTATAAATAGCTCCTGGATCTGATTTTATCATTTCAGATAAATCGACCGTATATGTTTTCCATTTCCCATCATTTTCAATGTCAGAATTAATAAGTTTCATCGTCTTTTTAGCCACACGACGGCCTACACGCCTTAAGCTGTAAGTGTTTACACCATCAAGATTTTCTTCTTGTAAAAATTGTAAAATATTGTTTTCAAAAATTTTGATAACTCTTATATCAACTGCTTTTAAATTAACCGCTTCGAAATTGAAATGTAAGTTTTTTGAATCTGGTAACATAACACCATTGCTAATTAATCTAACTGCTGGCTTCAACTCCTCAAATGCTATTTGCTCAGAGAAATTTTTCTTGAATTTATAACCATCAACATTGATAATTCCGGAAAAAACATCAACTTGAACATTGCCTTTTAATCGTGTTTCAGGATAAACTTTTAGCACATTACCATCCACAACATATTTTAAGTTCTGTGAACCTGCAATAGTTACTAAACCTTTAAAATTTTGTTGTTTTTTTAAAGGGTCTGAAAAATTAATCGCTAAATGCTGCTCAGGAGACTGAATAACATTCAATTTTACTATTGAAAAATTACTAATTCCAGGAATAGTTCTTTTTGCCTCACCTTCATTATCAATACCGAATTTTTTACCTGACCATTTGATATTAATTTCCGAATCGTCTTTTAAACGTTGTATGCTATCAATTTTAAACTGATGAACTGATGAATTTTGCGAAACTGATAACCATTTTAACGATAGTGATTTTCCATTTTGAGTAACAGTAACTAACTTTTCTAATATTTCTAATGGAATTGCATCTGCGGAGTGTAATACTCCCTCAATATATTGCCATTCTTTGCTGTAAGATTGCAAATTATTTGTGTTCAGAGCAAAATTTGGTTTAATCGTTTTAAACTTAAAAGTATATTCTTTATACTCCGATGGTACATTCAAGTAAATTTTAGAAAGATTAACAATAACCGTATATTCTGTATCTGGTTTTAAATTTTCTTCGGGTTTAAAAACAAAAGTACGCGAATTTAAAGCGGTTAATTTCCCTTTTACAGATGGAGAAACAGAAAGCACATTTTCAGATATTTCGGAATTATTCTCCCACCCTTCTACTTCTTTCGCCAAACCTATTTGAATGGATTCAGTTACTGATACCACACCCGAGGTTGTGTAATAAATATAGTCTTTAAACTTAAAAAGATTGTCTGTTTCTTCTTGGACATTTTTCTTTTTACAGGATATTACTACAACAATTAAAAAAACTAGAGTAAAAATACGGTTGAAAGTCTTCATTTGTAAGGGATTTTATTGAAATATCGCTTTTTTGTATAGCTGTTAATTGTATAATCACAAATTTAAATGATTATTTTACAATTAAATATACTAAAAATTGGCACTATCTTAGGTATATATAAAAATAAGTCCTAGTAATTCTGAAAAGCTCCATTTTGACTTGGCTTTTCACAATGGTTTAATCATTCTCTTGCTACAATTTCGAGGACAATTGCGAAGAACTGCTTACTAAAGAATAAGGATCACAGACTTTTTTCACTATCTTTGAAGAAAATCCTCAACCATGGAAAACCTATATAATACAGGTATTAAATTTGCTCCTCAATTATTAATTCTTGTTTTTATTACGATTACATTTTTGCAATCTGGTGTAGATAAAATAACCGATTGGAGTGGAAATGTATCTTATCTAAAGGAACATTTTGGTAAAACTTTTTTGAGAAATAGTGTGCCTTTATTATTATTTATAATACTAATTGGTGAAGTAATTGTAGGTTTTTTAAGTATTGTTGGAATTATACAGATATATATTAACCAAACTACTTTTTTGGGATTTTTAGCGGCCGTTTTGGGCTCAAAAATATTGTTGATGCTGTTGTTTGGTCAAAGGGTTGCCAAAGATTATGCGGGGGCAATGACTATTGTAGTATATTTTATAGTTACTGTTTTTGGTGTTTTTCTATTAGGTTAAAATTAAGACAGATTTAAGACATTCTCTCCTACATCAACCCCGTCAATAAAGATATTAACGGTATACATTCCCTTAGTAAATTTATGAACTATTTTATCAATAAACATAACAGCCTTTATACTCTGTTTATTATAATAAATGGTTGTTAGGTCAGTATAGGATTGATCGTTGCCATTTTCAAGTGTAAACACACCTTTTTCGTTTACTATTTTTCCGCTTGGTGATTTTATAACTACATAAGCATCTTTATATCCTTTCTCCACACTAATATTGGGTTGAATTCTAAAAATAACTCGTAAAGCATTTATCTTTTTAGACCTATCGGTTTCAATATACTTACCTCTTTTACTTTGCATACCCTTGACACTAACTTCACTCGTGCTGAGAATAGCGTCCTTATTTAAAGAAGGTGTCGTTTCTTTAATGATATTTTCTTTTTTATCATCTTCTAATTTTATAGGATCTATGTAAGCTCCCTTCGACTTAACTTCAGCTAGTAATTGATTAGGATCCGTACTACTATTTACGGTATTAGGTTTTTTTTCGTCTCTCTCAAAATTAAATTTTTCTTCTACTTTTTCTTCCGCTTTAGCTGTAGCTACCAAAGTATTCAGTTCATCATTTTGTGATGTATTAGTAATAGGCTCAATTAGCTGATTGGGTTTATTTAATCCTTCTTTTTTTTTTATATTTCTTACGGATTCTTTAATCGAGCTATCAGATTGTTCCTTTACAGATTGTGCTATATTCTCATTTTTGTCAGCTTTTTCGGTTTTGCTTTCTTCTTGTTCTTGATTGCTTTTTTCTATTTCACTATTTAACCATTTAGCCTCATTACTTAAGGTTTCCTCTTTCTTTTTAGATTGATTATTCAATTCTGTTTTTAATAATGTCCTCTCAAGCTCTTTATTATTTGATAGTTCTGATAAATTAGGATTATGATTTTCTTCTAATTTTACTTTTATAGCAGGAACTTCAATTTTACTTTTTTCTTTATTTTCAACTTGTGTCTTAGTTTTATTTACAGCAACAATTTCAGGGTGATTCGGTTTTAATTCCTTAACAATATTATTAGCTGAAGTTTTTTGTGCACTACTTTCAGAATAACTTGTCGATTCTACAACTTTTTTTACTGGTGCTTGTTTTTTAGCTTTAGTAATTTTAGTTGCTTTACGCTCAGCATTGTTATCAAAAGATGTCGTAAAAGCTTGTGGATTGATAAATGCAAATTCAGTTCTTCTGTTCTTTTCATGAGCTGCCTCACTACATTCTATACCATCAATACATTTGTTAACCATTTTGCTCTCGCCATACCCTTTAGCTTTAATTCTGCTCCTATCAATTCCTTCTGATACCAAATATTGTAATGACGCTTGTGCTCTTCTTTCTGATAGTTTTAAATTATAAGCACTACTACCTCTTGAGTCAGTATAAGAAGATAATTCAACATGAATGTTCTTATTATTCTTTAATATTTTAGCTAATTTGTCTAATTCTTTCTCTGCTTTCTTGGTTATAATTGCTTTGTCAAAACCAAAATATACAGGATTAATTGTAGCCTCATCATCTTCAAAAGAAGTGGCTGTATCAATTTCCTTTTCAACTATTTTATCCTCTTCTATTCCGTCATTCTCAGAAATTAAATTTTTCTCATTTTCAATTTCTTCATCTGATTTCTTAATTAAGAATTTGTTAGCTTCTAAGATAGGAGCCTCTAGATAATTTGCTGTATTTACAATATGATCTTCAGTATTGTAATTTACTGCTTCTGCAGTAAGCGTATATGTTTTATTACAGTCTAAATTTAAAGTGTATTTACCTTCAGCATCTGTTTTAATTTGTTCTATTTCCGTATTTTCTTCGTCGAACAATGTAATAATAGCATCTTTGATAATTTGTTTTGTACCATTATCTTTTACTACGCCTGTAATTGCTTGTAGACATGGTCCATCTTCTTTTATTTTTTCAACTAAAAAGGAGTAAATATCATGGTTATTTTCACCTTGTAATCTATCAGATGAGAAGTAACCCCTGTCATCACTATTGTTAATTATAAAAGCAAAATCATCATTAATACTATTTATTGGAGCATCTAAATGAACAAGTTCTGAAGACGGATTATTAAGGTCTATACTATATACATCTAATTTACCAAAGCCATCTTTATGGTTATCAGAAGAAAAATATAATTTCATATCTTTCGTAATATATGGAGTAACTTCATTACCTGATGTGTTAACTTTATTTCCCAAGTTTATTGGATTACCAAAACTACCATCATCGTCTAAAACAACCATAAAAATATCCTCACCGCCTAAAGTTCCAGGCATATTAGAATTAAAATACAATTCCTTGCCGTTACTACTTAATGTTGGTTTACCAAAAGAATATAGATTATTAGAAAATGGTAATTTTTCAATATTTATCCAATTCCCTTCGGTATCAACGTCAGCCTTAAACAATTGTTCTTTATCCTTACGTCGAGGTTTTTTTCTATATTTTTTTGCAGAAAAATAAACTGTTTTTAAATCGGGGCTATATGTGGCACCCGTTTTTGTAACCTTATTAGTTGGTAAACCTTGAATTTGTTTTTTTTCAATTATATCGCCTTCATAACCAACAGTGGCTAAAAACAAATTGGATTCTGATCGCTTTTCGCTATTAGTATTTATTTTTTCAGTATTAGGCGATTTGTAAATAAATTCATTATCGCTTAAAAATGTTACACCATAATCAGGCTGGGTAGTATTGGTTTCTAAATATTTAATCAAATATTTACTTTCTGCAGTTTGTGAAAAAACAGTTATGGAAAAACACCATAAAATGGTTAATAATATAAATTTCCTCATCACTAGATCTAAGTTTTGTTAGCGTAATCATAACGATGGATTTTTTATTTAAGTATTTGTTATCAACAACTTATTAACAAAAAAAAGTCCGATTCTGTTTTGAATCGGACTTAATTAATTGATTTATAGTATTTTATAATTATTGCTTGCTTTTATAAGACTTATTTAATTGTACCAAAACATCATCCGTTACGTCAGCACTTTCATCGCCATACATTACTGTTCCGTTACTACCAGTAGTTCCCAATACAAAGTTATATCCTTTTTCTTTAGCAAATGTTTTAACAAAATCATTAATTTCATTTGACAGGCTTTCTAAACTTTCTTGACCTTCCATCTGAACTTGTTGCTGGATAGATTGTTGACGCTGATTAATTTGTTGTTGTTCTTGCATTAAAACTTGTTCTCTTTCTGCTCTAGCCTTGGCTGACATTTTCTGGGCCTTTTCTTGGTAAACTTTTGCTTTATTTTGCCAGTTACCGATTAAGCTATCCAATTCTGCTTTTAATTTATCTGACTTTACTTTCATTGTTGCCTCAGTATCTTTTGTCCCTTTGTATTCCTTCATTATTTCTTCAACATCTACATAGGCAATTTTTACAGATTCCTGACACGAGAATAATCCTAGTGCAACTATAACTACAATTACTAAATTCTTCATTCTTTATTTGTTTATTTTAATTTCGGCAAATATATAAAAATAAGCTCGCTCATTATCTTAAAATATTGTTATAAGTAATATTGATAGGTTTTTATTTATTGATAATTCACCTTTATAGAAAATGAAAGCTAAATAAGTTTGTTTTAGCTAGCTTCTAGAGAAATCTAGTAGAATATATAAACGACAAGTGTATACGAGCTTAAAATGCTTTAAAATACGTTTTAAGAGTTTTTTATGATGTAAATCAATGAAGAATACTCTTTAGATGATTTTGCTTTAATATTTGATTTCAATCCAATCCAAAATGCACTTAGCATATTGGACTTTCCCTTTTTGTATTTTTCAGAAAGTAAACTGACATAAAACGAATCAAACTTCATGGGTAACACTTTTACAACTTTCATATTTTGTTCTGCAAACAACTTAGAAATAGATTTTTTAGACATGTACATCCAGCTCCTTCCATATCTTATTAAAGTAATGCCTAAATTCCTGAGATTCTCTAGTCTTTAAAGGAGTTTTTTCACCTTCACAGCTTAAACTTACATCTACAATCTCTTTAATAGTTCCCGGCCTATGGGTTAAGATAATTATCCTGTCACACATACTAATTGCTTCGGCGATATCATGAGTAACCATTAGAGCAGTCTTTTGTTCTTTTTTGAGTATAACACCTATTTCATCTGCTATAGTAAGACGTGTTTGATAATCAAGAGCAGAAAAAGGTTCATCTAAAAGGAGTATGTCGGGGTTTAAGATAAGAGTTCTAATAAGAGCCACCCTTTGTCTCATACCACCAG
>RCMY010008439.1_pt1 | contig 11393 bp, 4 predicted proteins | sample 2041341 | NCBI WGS metagenome assembly RCMY01 (sample SAMN09708234, study PRJNA481090) | Marine sediment metagenome, whole genome shotgun sequencing project.
TAATAACGCCTACTTCAATGGTATCTTTGATCGTGGACTTGAGTCGGGAATAAATGACAGCAGTGTACAAGTACGCCTGACCAATTGTAACGGCGCTACTATAGCGACTGCTTCAATCAATGCTGAAGGCAGCTATATCTTTAATAGACCGAAAAACTCTCTAACTGTGGGACAGACGGTATGTTTAGTTGAGGATGAGCCAAACGGCTGGAATTATAGTGTCGATACTACTGCCAATCAGAGATCCATTGAAATCACTAATGGTAACTACAGCTATAGTAATTTGGACTTTGGTGAAGTAGCAGCAAATAACACTGCATTGGTGCTGGAAAAATCTCAGTATATCAACGACTGCTCCGCTACCCTAAACTACAGTAGCATCAACGACTCAACCAGTCCTCTAACAGGCTTTAGTACCGTAACTATCGAAAACATTGAACCGGGGAAATGCATCGCTTATAAAATTACCGCTACTAACCGTGCCAATATTAGTATCGATGACTTTATCATGCGAGATGTTCTACAGAAAAAAGGCGTAAATAGTGCAGCAACAACATCAGTGCTTGCAAACCCTACACTTTCGACAGCTGACTATGCAAATGACAGTCCAGCTATTGGTCAAAATGGCACGGTCAAAACCAAGCCTCTGATACTAAACCCAAGAGCCAAACGCGACTTTTACTTCAATACTAAGTACGGCACCAGCCAATAAAATCTATTAGTATTTGATAAAGCTGACTATAAAAGTGTCTGTCTAGAGAACCTACTAGACAGACACTTTTTTTCTTAATTATCTGTTCATTAGTATATCTTTATAAACTTTTTAGCCTACATCCCTTATATAATAAGCGCTCCATGCGTATAGTTAACATTGCCATTCAGCCATACAGAACTGCCATCTATCGTTTTTATGATGACTTCTCATAGTCTATTTGTAATGATGCAATCATATAAAAGATACCTAATAACTGTTAGTCGATAAAGAAATAATAAGCCATTTAACAACTCTTATTATTCATTAAATCAAACTAACCGCAGCTTACTTTTGGCCTTGGAATATCTTATGAAACCAAATATTTTTAAGTATAGTTTAGTCACGGCTAGTGTTATAGTAGCAATGGGCATCACAACCAGTGCCATCGCAACTGGTACTGCAACGCAAACTGCGAGTAACGATAAAAACATAGACATAGTAAACGTAGCAACGGCTAACTATAGCGTAGCTAATGTTCAGCAGCCTGCTATTAGCTCTAATACTGTGACCATCAGAGTGTCAGAGAAGTTGTCATTCTCATTGGTTTCAAATAATTCAGATGGCAGCCCTGGTAATGAGTCAAACGTGAACGAAGTAGTCGCGCCTAATGGCTTTGCTGTGTTTGAACACACTTTGACTAACACTGGTAACCGCAGTGATAGCTATAAAGTATTATTAGAGAATGTAGGCGGAGATGATACTGATTATGATCTTACCAATTCTAAAGTTAAATATTCTATATATAATTCAGGACAAGTTCCCGGTCCAGGAGTTACCCCTGTCTCAACGCAAACAGATATTTCTGTTGATACTGCAAATGGTCAGACGCTTACTTTAGAAAAGGGACAGTTCATCAAGTTTACTATCAGCGCTAAAACTACTGGCAATAAGGGCGGCAATCAGCAGAATCTTAAGCTAAGTGCGACTAGTACTCTAATGCCTGCGGAAATTAGAACGCTTAGCAACACTGATAACTCAGTCACCAAGCTACCTACCTTTAGTATCGTAAAAACATTCACTAACGGCTTAGATCTCAATGATGCTAACGATACAGCCGCTTATCGCATCATCATCAAAAACCCAACGACTTCATATTCTGCTACAGCAACTGATATTACTATTACCGATAACTTGCCAGCAGGCTTGATTGTTGCATCAGCAGTAAGTTCAAGTAACGTGACTGTCGCTGGTAATGCTACTTCAGGAACTGTCGCTTCAAACAGCAATGGCTTTACCATTACAGGCGCAGGTATCCCTGTAGGTGGCAGCATCACTATTAACTTCACAGTGAAAAAAGATCCGAATACAGCATTGGCTACAGGCGCACTTAACCATGTCAAAGTGACTGATGACTTAGACAATAACCCAAATACTGACAATACTCTTATAGATAGTACTGATAGCACTGCTGAAAACGTTAGCAACTTCTACCCGGTCAATGATGAAGACTTCGTCAATGGAAACGTTGCAGATGGTACTAATGGTAATGACTCAACTCAGCCGCTATTGACTATTAATCGTAAGCTTGAGCTGAGCAATCCAACTATTAGAGAGATTGCACCGACGGGTCAAGTGACGCATCAGACTATCATTACTAACAAAGGTCAGAACGCTGAGGGTACTGCTAATAATGGGCTAACCTTTACTATCGTTGATGGCGATAACGAAAAAGTTAACCCTAGTAGTCCTGTCACTATTATTTATGACGCAGATGGTCTTGGAACCGCTTCGCAACCAGGACAGCCGATCACTATTACGCCTGTCGATGGTGTATATACTATTAATCCTTCTATATTACCTAATGGTATCGCCCCTACTGGTACTGTGACGATTAATTATAATGTAGCTTCAGATAAAGCAGTTATTGGTAGTAAGGAGAGTACGGTTGTTACATTACTGCCAAAAAACGAAGGCGCACCTGTTGTACCTTCAATCACTGATACTACCAATGTTAAAGGCTTAACCCTAGTTAAGAGCCAAGCACTAGATAGTGATTGTGATGGTACTATTGATGCTGATACTACGTTTAGTAGTAGCTCTACTACCCCTCTTGGCGCATTGCCTGGTCAGTGTGCCATTTATCGGGTTGCCGCTTTTAACACCTCTTCTACTGCATTAGGTTTCGACATCAAAAGCTTAACCATCTCGGATCTATTATCTAACTTTTCAGCCAGTGCTGAGTACAAGACTGGTACTACAACCAATACTACTGTCACTAGCGGTAGTACCATTGGCAACCAAGCAGCGCTCAATACAAGCGGAGATGCTGTTAGCACAACTATTACTACACTTGCACCTCAAGGGACTGCAACTATGCAATTTGCAGTAAAAATCAAAACCAATCGTTAATAACCGTATAGATAATCGCTACTAACATTATTTATGAGTCAGAGCGTTTATAAGCACCGCATAGTGCTTATAAACGCTTCTATCGTCCTTACGCCTACTTATAACTAGACTTTATATCTACTTTAATGACTATTCATCACTATTTTGCGAAAATGTCAGTATTAAAAACAAACAAATAAAAAAATTTTCTTAAAAGGCTTACTAATAAATTTGGCATAGATATTGCAACGATAATACCAGGTTGATACCCTCTCATAAAAAGATTTAAGCAAGGAACCTAAGATGAAATATATACAACGCACCTTACTCGCAGCTTTAGCATCGGTATGCTTGCTTAGCACCGCTCATGCTGATGACGCTCTAAAAATGCAGTTATCTGCTAATAAAGTAATAACCTCTACTGAAGGTAAAGTAACTTATGCCCCCATCAGTACAGCGCCTGCTGGTACGGTCGTTCAGTACAAGGCCACTTACCTAAACACTATCGACAAAGATATTCAAGACTTGATGGTAGTGTTGCCTATTCCTGCCAATATGGCATTCAATGGTGAGGCTAGCCCTGTTAGCGCTCAAGCCAGTATCGATGGCAAAAACTATGCTGATATGCCACTCATGCGCAAAGTTGATAACAAGATGGTCAAAATTCCGTACTCTGAATATCGTACTTTACGTTGGAATATCAAACTATTACCTGCACAAAAATCCGCCGCTGTATCCCTTAACACCATTATCGAATAGTCTACTTGTAAGACTTTTTATCTGAACCCTTCAGGAGATTTACTGCATGAAACCTAACTTATTTAAATACTCAGTGCTGACCGTTGGTATCGTCAGTGCAATGGGTATTACTGGCACTGCTATTGCTGCTGAAACAACAGTAGGCTCAACGCCCGCTATTGATAACGTCGCCACCGCTACTTACAGCATTGGTAATGAAGCACAAACGCCGGTCAGATCTAATACCGTTCGTGTAAACATTACTCAAAGTGCCGCATTTAGCTTAACAGCTGATAACGTAGATGGCGATATAACTGATGATTTTAATAAAAATCTTGTCGTCACTCCACAAGGCCGTGTTTCCTTTAATCACACTTTAAGCAACACAGGTAACATAGATGATGTCTATACGTTATCGTTGACTCAGGGCGGTACTATTCCTGGTATAAGTCCTCAGAACGAAAGCGACTATGACTTAGATCTAACTCAAGTGACTTACCAAATCTTTAATGCGTCAAACAACACAGTAGGTTCTGCTACTACCGTAACAGGTACAGCATTCCAGAACACAGAAATCTCGTTGAAACCAGGTGAATATACCAAAATCACTGTTGCTGCGAAAACTCGCGACAACATCGGTGGTGAGCTACAAAATTTGACCCTATCAGCAAAAAGTACTTTTATTACCACAGCTGAACCTGATAGCGCTGAACTCAAGAACATCAATAACAGTAACACAAAGGTACCTGTGTTCAAGATCACCAGTCGTGTTGATAGCACGTTGGACTTAAATGACTCAACTGACTTTGTTACTTATACTGTTACTGTACTTAACGACGGTTCTGCAGCTTATGCTAGCGATGCTACAAACATTACGGTACTTGATAATCTACCTGCAGGCCTACGTCTAGCTAGTAGTCCAAATATAAGCGTTAGCAATGGCGCTAGTATTGTTGCAGGTACCAACGGTGCAGGTTCAGGGACAGCCAATGATAGTATTACTGTCACTAACCTTAATCTGGCAGTAGGCGAAACAGCGACTATCAAATTCAATGTGCAAAGAGATGCTAGCGAGTCGAGCGATACTACTGTACTAAAAGGTATCGTCAATCATGCCATAGTCAAGCTTGATCTAGGTACTGAAAGTGGCGAAATCTACGACACAACCAATCCAGACGATAGTGCGCAAAACACTGACAAATATTACAAATCAGCTGATGATAGTGAAGTCATCAATGGTTCTGCTAATACGGCTACTGGTGGCGATTCCACAGCACCATTAACTGCCAATCAGCGTGCCTTTGATATTACTGGTGCAACCACTAAAGAGATCCCAACCAATACCTCTAATACTACATTGGTGACTCATTCAGCGGTCATCACTAATACAGGGAAAGAAGTTGAGGGTGATCAGCCAGGCGAAATCAAATTCACCATAAAGCCTGAAGCCAACAATAAAGTAACAGTAGTCACTGGTACCGTTGAGCTGGTATACGATCCTGATAATAACCCTGCTACGCCTAACTTTACTTATACTATCCTGCGCGATAGTAATGGCGATAATGACTTACCTAATGCTATCCCTAAAGATGGCGCTCCAGCATGGTCTGGAATGATACCTGGCTCGACACTCACTATCAATTATAAAACTGAGTCTAATGATGCCGTTATAGGCACTACAGAAAATATAATCATTACTCTGATTCCAGGTGGTACAGATGCCCCTACTGTGGCTGACCCTGTAGTAGTTAATGAAAGTATTGTCAAAGGTCTGATACTCAGAAAACTACAAGCCCTAAATGCAGATTGCCTAGCAAACGCCACGCTAAGCTTCACTGATGGCGCTATCGCTGCTCAACCTGGCAACTGTGTAGTCTATAAGATATCTGCTTTTAACAACTTTTCAAACGCAGATGCACGCTTCACTTTCGATAATACGATAATAAGTGATGTTATCTCTCAGTTTAGTAATAAAGCTACCGTCTTAACCACTGCCACGACGCCAAGCTTTGCGATTAGACTTGATGACGTAACGAGCGATTCAGTACAACCGGCAACCAATAAGTATTCAGCTACTTTGGACGCTACAAAGGTTGGCGGTACCGTAACGACTATAGCGCCGCAACAGTACGCTGCGATGATGTTTGCCGTAAGAATTAACCCTGAAGGTTCTGAGACGCCAGTAACACCTTAGTCTTTAGTTAAAAAATATCGTCTTTAATCTCCGACGTACTCTATTAATAAGTTAGTAGAGTACTCGACTAAGCTGTATTTGTTGTTATAAAATCATCAGCGAAGACAACTTCCCTATATTTTTGGATTTGATTGGATAATCACGTATATGACATTCTACTGTATTTCTCAGTCTACTCGTCTGACTACTAAAGCAGCTAAGCTATCCGCTTTAACTGCTGCCATACTGATTATGCAATCAAATTCTGCAGTGGCGGCTCCTTCTGCCTTGCTGAGCATTATTGATAATACAGCACAAGCCAGTTACAACGTCAATGGCAAAACTGATCTTATCTTAAATGCTACTTCAAATAAGGTGCGCGTCAAAGCCTCTACGCTAGTTGAGTATGGCGTCAGCTTAAGCACGTCGCCAAAACAGACCGTAACGCCTGGTGCTCTAGTTAGCTGGACTAATGTTCTCAGCAATACTAGCTACAGCGATCAGACTATCGAGTTGACCTTGATAGCACCAGCAACTTTATCTAACCTCATGGTTTACCGTGACCTGAACAACAATGGTATCGTTGATGATGGTGATGAGCTCATCAATTTTAATGACCTAAAAGCACAAATTACCTTAGGGCAAAGCGAGAGTATTCAGCTCATCGTGCAAGCTTTAAGTGATCGTAATGCTCGCGAAGGTGATACTGCTAATATTCAGCTGGGTGCTGTAGTCCTCGAAGACCCCTCAGTATCAGCAGCGACAGCTACTGACAGTCTGATTATCGTTGAGCCTAAGATTAACTTCACTACTTCTGAGTTCGCTGGTAATAAAAACACTTCTCAAATTGGTAGTGATGTTTATGTTCAAGCCAACTATGCTCAGTGTAATGTTAATCCAAATCGGCCTGATCAAGTATGGGTTACCATTAAGTCAGCCAATCCACCGGTTGGTAGTGGCGATACTTATTCGTTGAAAGCTATTGAGACTGGTGATAATACTGGTAAGTATCAGCTGTCAGCCCCTACTCAAAATAACGCCAATGCGATCAATGATAAGATCGTGCAAACGTTACAAGGCGATAAACTAGCGGTGACTTTGGACGCTTGTATTGCCCCTTCAGTTGGTTTTGGACCTAACGACCTACCTACTACTGATGAAGATTTTACCACTCGTATTGACGATATTAGTAGCAACATTACCATCGTTGATCAGTTGCCAAGCCTACAGGTCGAGAAAGAAGGTGATGTAAAATCTGCTGATTTTGGCGATTACGTCAACTATAGTATCAAAGTAACTAATAATGGTGCGGCGACTGCTTACGATGTAAAACTAAGGGACGCATTACCACGTGGTTTTGACTATGTCGAGGGCAGCTTACGATTCAATGACAGCAGTGATGTCAATATAGATCAACCACAAACGACTGAATTTAAAACTGATGGTAAGTACCAAGTTTTGAGCTTGGGTACTATGGATGTTGGTGAGAGCAAAAGTATCACTTACCGTGTCCTTATCGGCTCATCAGCACTAGGCGGTGACGGTATCAACCGCGCAACCGCAATTGCACGTGATGATAGTAACGATACCATTGTATCAAGAGAAGCGCAGTGGCCTGTTGAAGTCAGCCGTGGCGTAATGAATACCGACGGTATCATCATCGGTAAAGTCTACCACGACATTAACCGTGATGGCATTCAACAAAAAACAGATGGCGAGTTAGGTGTTGCGGGCGTCCGTATCTATATGGAAAACGGTAACTTCGTTGTCACTGATCCTGAAGGTAAGTATAACTTTTATGGGGTTAGCGCCAAGACTCACGTACTGAAAGTTGACCGTACTACTATCCCTAATGCTACTGAGCTGGTGATCCAAAGTAACCGTAATGCAGGAGACGCCAGTAGCCGTTTTGTTGACCTAAAATATGGCGAGCTGCATCGTGCAGATTTTGCTATCGTCGGCGGTATGGGTGATAGTACTGAGCGCCTGAACGCAGAACTAGTTACCCGCAGCAAAAGCATCAGTGCTAAGAATGACACTCTCGAGCAAGCTGTCAAAACAGAGTTGACTATAGATCCTGATTATGACCGCGACTATAAAGATAATATCGAAGCTAGTGGCTGTAATATTAATGACGATCTAGATCGTGGTATTACTTGTGACTCAGCGATTGTCAATGATATGGTAAATTCTACTGCCAATCGTGTTGATATGGCAATAACTACTGTTGCCCCACCAGTTGAAAAACTGCTCGAAGAATACTTAAAAGAAGTGGCTACTAATGATGTGGCATTCATCAATCTAAATGCAGGTCAACAGCTCAGTACTTACAAGCAAATAGCAAATGGTGCAGGTTCAAGCACCACTAGGCTCTATTTTTACTCTTTATGCTAATGGCAAAGCCGTCTCCGAGCAGCAAATTGGTAAAACCGCTGAGCAAGAAAAACAAAACGTTACCGCCTTTGATTATTATGCAGTTGACCTTCAACGTGGACGTAATACCCTACGCGGTGTTGCCGTTGATGTTAATGGTAAAGTCATCTCCGAGCAAACTATAGAAGTCTTGACGCCTGACAGCCTACAAGCTATTAACTATCGTACCCAAGCACAACTGGTACAGGCGGATGGCGTCAGCGAATATCAAATCGTCGTCAGCTTAAGAGATCGTGATGACCGTCCTTATGTCGCCTCTACCCCGATCACTATCGATACCAATATTGGTCGTATTAACCTAAAAGACAACAGTAAAGATAAAGCAGGAACTCAGTTCACTGTGTCTGGTGGCGAGCTATTAATACCAGTAACCGCGCCAAGCGTACCCGGTAAAGGTGAGCTGATCATTGACACTGGTAGTAGCAAGCAAATCATCCCGCTACAGTTTACGGCTAAACTACGTCCATTGATTGCAGTTGGTATCGTTGAAGGCGCTATATCGCTAAAAGATTTCGATGGTAGCCAAATCACTGATGCTCAAGGCGCATTTGAAAAAGAGCTGCATGAGTTCGCCGGTAATGATGATTACTCAGCCACTGGCCGCGCTGCGATGTTCCTAAAGGGTAAAGTGCGCGGTGATTATCTGCTGACTTTAGCTTATGATAGTGATAATAAAGGCGAGCGTTTATTCCGTGATATCGAGCCTGGCGAATACTATCCAGTATATGGCGATTCGTCAGCTAAAGGTTTTGATGCTCAATCTACCAGTAAGCTTTATGTCCGTGTGGACAAAGGCCGCTCATTCGCTATGTATGGTGATCTAAAAACTCAGATTGATAATGACGAAGGTATCGAGCTTGGTCAATACAACCGTACATTAACAGGTGCTAAAGCCCAATATGAAGATGGTAATACTCGTATTACTGCTTTTGTCGCTGAGACTAGCTCATCACAGCGCGTTAATGAGACTCGTGGCTTAGGTATTTCAGGTCCTTATCCTCTTGCTAATAACTTCGACGAAGTATTAGAGAACTCTGAAACTATCGAAGTACTTACTCGTGATGCCAATAATCCTGGTCGCATAATCAGCCGTGAGACCTTGACTCGCTTTGCTGATTACGAGATTGATCCTATCAGTCGCAGCTTATATCTAAAAGCCCCTATCGCTAGCCAAGACTTAGAAGGCAACCCTATCTACTTGCGCGTGACTGTAGAAGTGGATGAAGGTGGCGAGAAATATTGGGTTGGTGGCGTAGCAGCCAAGCAGCAATTGACGGATAAAGTCGCTATTGGTGGTAGTTATGTCAAAAGCAATGATCCACTAAATAATGAAGAGTTGGCGAGCATTAATAGTGTTATTCACTTCAATGACAAGTTTAGATTAGTCGCTGAATATGCTAAGAATAAAGCTGAAAATCCGAATTATCAGGCTAGTAATCAGATTAATACTACAGAACTAGAAGGTGATAATGCTGAGGGTGACGCCTTGCGTATTGAGCTGGATTATGATGACAAGAAGGATACCCGTGCCAAAGCTTATTATAACGATTCTGATATAGGGTTTGTCACTGGCGCCTCACCACTAACGGCTGGACGTACTGAGTCTGGTGTTGAGATTGCTCATCTGATTAATGACAAAAAGACCGCATTAAAATTAGAAGGGGTCTACACTAAAGATCAGACAACAGAGGCAAGCCGTCAAGGGGTACTAGCCAGTATTGAGCATCGCCTCAGCAAAAACATCGTTGGTGAAGTTGGTCTGCGTTATTATAAGCAAGATGCTACTGCCGCCTCACGTAACACTCAAGGGGCAACTGATGTCATCGATGTGACTGATGATACGATATTCAATGACGATATCATCAATCAGTCCGCTTTAAATGGTGTTAGTAGTGCTGATAAAGATATTGAAGGGACCACTGCCCGCGCCCGTCTAACTGCGCGTCTGCCTAAGTTTAATAATTCATTAGTATTTGCTGAGTATGAGCAAGATATTGACAATAGTGAGCGTAATGCTACTTCTATCGGTGGCGAGACGCCTATCGGTGGTTTAGGTCGCCTTTATGCACGCCATGACCTTATCAATAGCTTATCAGGCAGCTACGGTTTAGATGATTCTGATGAGCGTCAACGTACGGTTATCGGTTTTGATGCCAATTACATGAAGGACGGTAAAGTCTACAGCGAATACCGTATGCGCGACGCTATTAGCGCCCGTGAAGCAGAAGCGGCTATCGGTCTTAAGAATAAATGGTATGTACAAGAAGGCCTTACGCTAAATACTTTATTCGAGCGTATTGAGTCTCTTGAAGGTGATGACGATAGTACAGCTACTGCAGTAGGTGTTGGCGTTGAATATACTGCTCAAGAAGACTACAAAGCTTCAGGTCGATTCGAGAAGCGTTGGGGTGATACTAGCGATACTTTACTAGGTAGTGCTGGTATTGCTTATCGCTACACTGATGAAATTACTTTATTAGCAAAAGATATCTATTCACAAGTTGACTATGATGATGGTCATCGTACTGTCAATCGCTTCCAACTTGGCGGTGCTTATCGTGATTATAATAGCAACCAGCTCGATATGTTAGCCAAGCTTGAGTATCGCTTAGATGATAACGATACTGGTGAAAGTCCTTATCAAAAAGACGCCGTTATCTGGTCATGGAGTGGTAACTATCATCCAACGCGTCCTTTAACGCTATCTGGGCGCTATGCTGGTAAGTATACTGAATATTCAGCCGATGGTATAACCAACGATAACACAGCACATGCCGTCTATGCCCGCGGTCTTTATGATGTTAGCGAGCGTTGGGATATAGGCTTGCAAGCCGGTACTTATTGGAACGCAGAAGCTGATGACTTAGCTTATATGCTTGGTGCTGAAGTGGGCTATAGCCCGATGACTAACCTTTGGTTGTCGCTCGGTTATAACTTTATGGGCTTTGAAGATGAAGATATCGCCTA
>RCMY010004933.1_pt1 | contig 11391 bp, 7 predicted proteins | sample 2041341 | NCBI WGS metagenome assembly RCMY01 (sample SAMN09708234, study PRJNA481090) | Marine sediment metagenome, whole genome shotgun sequencing project.
GGTCGGGCAGTCGCTCACCTGGGTACTGATCGGGTCCTTCGTGGCCATCGCGCTCAGTCGTCCGGCTGCCTGGATCGAACGGCGAACGAGGATGCCACGCGGTATCGCTTGCGGTGTGCTCGTGCTGCTGGTCGGGGCCACGTTGGGCGCGATCATGTTGCCGGGTCTCGATGATGGCGCTGCAGCAACGACCTCCGCTGCTGACGAACTGCCGGATGTCGTTGCCGAACTCGAGGACACGCGTGTGGTCGGCGGCTGGTTGGAGAACTACGGGGCGGCGGTCTGGGTCGAAGACCAGATCAACGATCTGCCCCAACGGTTGAGCGACGCCCGTCCAGCGGCGTGGCTGCCGGCTGTCGGAGCGCGCATTCTCGACGCGTTCTGGATCGTTCTGCTCTCGGTGGCTTTGCTGATCGACGGTCCGAGACTGGTGGACGCATGGACGCGTCGTGTGCCGGCTCGTCACCGTCGTCAGACCGCCCGGCTGGTCGGCGCGATCGGATCGGCCCTCGGCGGGTACGCGGCAGGCGCGGCGCTCGTCGCTTCGATCAACGGCGGCTTCGTGTTCGTGATCGCGGTCGTCTTGGGCATCGGGGTGGCGCCGATGCTCGCCGTCTGGGCGTTCCTCTGGAACTTCGTACCGCAGATCGGCGGATTCATGGGCGGGATGCCCTTGATTCTCTTCGCACTGGTCGCCGGGCCGCTGCAGGCGCTGATCGCAACGGTCACGTTCATCGCCTACCAGTTCGTCGAGAACAACATCGTTCAGCCGGCGGTCATCGGTGCCGCCATCGATGTCGCACCGTGGGGCACTCTCCTCGCGGCACTCGCCGGTGCCGCCGCAGCTGGCGTGGTCGGCGCAATCGTCCTGACACCGTTGGTCGGTGTCGGCCGGGTGATCCGCGCCGAGTACCGACGCGACGACTTTCCCGGTGCGACCTCGAAGGCGATGGCCGACCGTGCGGACGCCGACCCTGCCGCGGACGTCGCCGTCGCACGAACCCTCCGACAGGCCTGACCGGCCTCGACGCGTCGTTGCCTGCGACCGGGAAAGCCGGCACCGGGAACTGAACTGGGCGCGATGCAGCGTGCCCGGACGGGTACCCAGCCGGCGGACGGCGGGCCGTCACCGGCCTACCTCACGGTTCGTCGACGTCGGTCAGGATGACCGAACCCTTGACGAAGAAGTTGAGAGCATCGGCGTCCCACCCACCGAACCACATCTCGAGGTTCCATGGCTCGGCATTCGGTCGGCGCTCGACGCCACCCCAGGTCACGCTGGCGTCACGACCGTTGAGTGGATACCGACAGTACGCCTTGGTCGGAATCTGCTGCGTGCGTCGGTTGACCGGCCCGGTCTGGTGAAGCTCGTCGATGCGCTTGTCGAGCGCTGCGATGCGGACGATGGCGCTCGGGTCGGCGTCGGCACGAATCTGCTCGAGCAGTCGTCGACGCTGCACCCGCATCGCGATCGGGTCGACGATGCCCGTCTCGGTCAACACCTGGGCGGAGTGCAGCACCGGAGCCGAAAGCAGGAACGGGCTCAGCAACGGCTCCTGGGTGTCGATCGGTGCTCGTTCGGGGTGGTCGTCATCGATCACCGTCGAGCGCACCACTCGGACATGATCCGATCCCGAGCGACCGTTGTCGATGCAGAAGCGGAACGGCCAGATCACCCCGAAACCGTTGTCGACGACCACATAGTTGCGCGCATCGAACGTCGGCTCGTCGAGGAGATCGACGCCGGCCCCCATGAGTGCGTGCTCGGCCGTGAGCCGGATCGGTGACTCCTCGTACGACGGATCGAGGTACCAGCCGGCGGTCACGCTCACGCCGACGCCCGGGGTGCCTTCGCGCTGGACGACACCCGGGCCCGCTTGGAACCGGATGACCCGATCGAGATCGGGTTCGCCCGCCAACGCGAAGGTGTAGCCGCTCACGCCGCGAGGTTCGTTCGACGGGTCGGGGTCGGTCGGGAGACGGCATTGCGCCCAGCCGGAGAACTCGAGCGCGTACATCTATCCGGCCTCCGTGGTGTCCAGCATGCCGGACCGGAAGTTGCGGGCGACCCGCCCGAGGCTGTCGGCGACGTAGTCGAGGCCCGGCCAGGCCAGCCGGCTCGCGTCCGCGTGCTCCGCGATCGCGTCCAGTCGCTCCGCCAGGTAGTGCCACGCCGACGTCCGATTGGGGAGGAAGTCGGCGTCGGCGCTGAGCCCGAATCCTGGTCCGGCGCGGGCGCCGTGAGGTTCGTCGACGAAGGCCGGCATCTCGCACAGGATCTCGCCGACTGGACGGACGACCAGTGTCATCAACGGGAAAAAGGCGGTGCGCAGCAGGACGTGTCGTTCGTTGTCGGTGTCGTCGCCGTGCCCGAAGAAACGCGTGAGCATCGAGATCATCACCTGATAGCTCGCATCGAACAGCTCCATCACCTCTCGTGTGGCCGGGTGCGTCACGATCGTGACCTCATCGCGGTTCGATTGGGTCTCGGGGAACAGGAACAGTGCCGGATTCGGGACCACCTGGTGTGCCGGGTCCCAGTCGAGGTGCGCGATGTCGTCCAACACTGCCTGGAATCGCGCGTAGTGGCTGTCGGCGAGGACCTCGCCGGATCGGTGGTCGAGCACGACGCCCTCACCCTGTTCGATCACTACGTCGACCGCCGCCAGGGCGTCGTCGAGGTTCGCGACCTTGTTGAGGGTGAAGCCGAACTCACGGTTCCCGAATCCGATCTGGACGTCGGGCCCGTCAACCTGGGCGTCGGGTGGCCCGATGAACAGTGGGCCGGGCCCGTTCGAGTCCAACCAAATCAGGCCGTCCCTGATCGCCGTGTACAAGGTTTGAACGAGGTCGATGCTGAACTCGAACGGTCGTGCGACCAGCTGGTCGGTGTCGACGCGGGCAGCCGGATCGTCCGACGTGTAGCGACCCGGATCATCCGGTGACAGGTTGGCCGGCCGTTCGACGCGGACGAAGCGCTCCATCGTGACCACCCCGAAGCGTTCGAGCGTCATCTCGAGACCGTGTTCCGCCTGGTCGGGGCCGGTGTAGTAGCTCTTCTGCTGCGGGAAGTTGGGGCGCCGGAAGTGCTGCGGACCGCCGACGGCGGTGAGCAAGTTGGACACTACGGCGAGGTGTTCCATCTCCTGGCGCGCGACCAACAGCAGCGTGGTCTTCCACCCCCGGGCCTGTTCGCGGCGCACCTCGGCACGAACGAGAGCATCCTGGTCGGTTGCCGAATCCGGATCGAACTGCACGAGGCTCGTCTTGATCGAGAACGCCGCGAACAGGTACGCACAGCACAGGTTGTGTTCGAGCTCGGCCGCGATCGTCAACGCGTCGATCAGCTGCTCTCTGGACCGGATGCCCGAAGCTGTTGGTTCCGTCATGGCACCTTCCCCGCTGCCGACCGTATCAACAACGGCGGACCGGAGGAGCAGATCGGGCAGACGGGCATGCGAGCCCTCGCGGTACTGTGCGCCGGGGGCACGATGACGAGAGACATTCATCACTGGTTGATCGAGCTGGGCCTCGAGCGATACACCGACACGTTCGTCGACAACGAGATCGACCTCAACGCCATCCCGTACGTGACCGACCGCGACCTCATGGAACTGGGCGTCGCTCTGGGCGCCCGCCGACGCCTCCTGGCGGCAGCCGCCGAGCTCGGCGACCGGCCTCGCCCCGATGCCACCGACGTCGAGCGTCGCCAGCTCACGTTGATGTTCTGCGACCTCGTCGGGTCCACCGAGCTGTCCCAACGGGTCGACCCCGAGGACCTGCGCGAGGTGATGCGCGCTTACCAGGACGTCGTCGTCGGCGCAGTCCGGAGGTTCGGCGGCCACGTCGCCAATTACCTCGGTGACGGGATCCTCGCCTACTTCGGATGGCCGCACGCAGACGAGGATCAGGCAGCGCAAGCCGTGCGCGCCGGTCTCGCTGCCGTGGCGGGTGTGAGCGAGGTCGCTGCCGGCCCGGGCCGGACACTCGAGAGTCGCGTCGGCATCGCCACCGGAACGGTCATCGTCGGTGACCTCGTGGGCGAGCGCGGACGCGACGTCGACGCGGTGATCGGCAAGACCCCCAATCTCGCGGCACGCCTGGAGGGGCTCGCTGCATCGGGCCAGGTCGTGATCGAGTCGGCGACTCGGCAACTGGTAGGCCGACGGTTCGACGTGCGCGATCTCGGACCGCAGCCACTGAAGGGCTTCGAGCAGCCTGTGCCTGCCCATGTCGTCATCCGTGAGCGGGCGGCTGGCAGCCGCTTCGCGGTGTCGCACCAGGGGCTGCTGGGCGCGGTCGTCGGTCGGGATGCCGAGCGCCGGCTCCTCCTCGACCTGTGGGGGCGGGCGGCGTCCGGTTCGGGGCAAGTGGTCACGATCGCCGGCGATGCCGGGATCGGCAAGTCGCGGCTGGTCCGCGAGTTGGGCGGCGCCGTCGCCGCACCACACGCCGACGTTCGACTCCAGTGTTCGCCACTGCACGTGAACACGGCCTACTTTCCCATCACGCAGCGACTGTCACGGGCCGCCGGCTTCGCCGTCGGTGACGACGGGCGTGGTCGGCTGGACAAGCTCGCCCGACTGCTCGACCTCGATGGTCCGGCGGGCGACGACGAGCTCGCGCTCATGGCCGGGCTCCTGTCGATCGATGCTCCTCGACCCTCGTCGATCGACGCGCTGGCTCCGCTCGAGCTGCGCCGACGGACGAGCGAGGCATTGATCGAGCAGGTGGTGAGGATGTGTCGGTCCGCAGCGGTCGTGTTGACCGTGGAGGACATGCACTGGGTCGACCCGTCCACGGAGGCACTCCTCGATCGCCTGATCGAACGCATCGCCGACGAGCCCGTACTCCTCGTGCTGACGCACCGTCCTGGCTACCGGCCGACTGCGACCGCAGCCCGAGTCGCAACGACGATCGCCTTGAACCGGCTCGGTCGTGCACAGTGTGCAGCGATCGTTCGTGACATCAGCGGCACCGAGCCGGCCGGTGAGCTGGTCGACGCGATCGTCGCTCGCTCCGACGGCAACCCGCTGTTCGTCGAAGAACTGACGCGGACCCTGCTGAAGGCGGATCGAGTCGTCGACGGCTTCGATGGAACCGCCACCGAGATCCCGGTGTCGCTCGAGGCATCGTTGATGGCCCGACTCGACCAGCTCGGGTCGGCCAAGGAAGTCGCACAGGTCTCCAGCGTGGTTGGGCGCGAGTTCACCGCCGACCTCGTGGCCGGGTTGCTCGGCATCTCCGATGCCGTGCTGAGAACACAACTCGTGACACTGATCGAGCTTCGTGTGGTGCAAGAAGAACAACACGGCGCTGACGGGCCGCAGTACCTCTTCCGTCACGCGCTGCTGCAAGAGGCCGCGTACGCGAGCATGCTGCACAGCCGGAGACGCGACCTCCACCTGAGGTTGGCCGAGCAGATCGAGCGACGCGCGGCCGGTGACGACATCGCAAGTCCCGAGGTGTTGGCGCAGCACTTCGACCTCGGTGAGCGTCCGGCGCAGGCTGCTCGTTACTTCGCGGTCGCTGGTCGACAGGCCGCGGCGAGGTACGCAAACGACGAGGCGATCTCGCACTTCGAGCAGGCGCTCGACCGGCTGCCGTCGGGCGAGGATGCGACCGAGTTCGAGATCCGAGTCGCCCTCGGTGTCGTGCTGATCGCGGCACACGGCTATGCCGCCGCATCCGTCGAACAGAACTACCTCCGTGCTCAGGAGATCGAGGGCTGTGACCTGTCGATGAGCGAGCGATTCGCCGTGGCGCGTGGACTGTGGAACTGCTACTTCGATCGTGGTGACCTGCCGCGATCGATGCAGCTCGCCAACGACCTCATCGAGTTGACCGAACGTAGCGGGGACGATCTCCTCGAAGCCTTCTCGACGCGAGCGCTCGGTTCGGTCGAGCTGATGCGCGGCGAGATCGCTCGCGCGGCGGCGCTGCTCGAAGCGGGGCGCGAAGCACGCGAGCGGTGGAGTGGTGCGCTCGACCTCCAGGCCTTCGGTGAGGACCCGGGTGTCATCTGCGAGATGTACCTGGGGTGGACCAAGACCGCGCAGGGCCACGTGGTCGAGGGCCTCGCCTGCTCCGAGGTCGCTGCACACCGAGCGCGCGAAGGGGGGCAGCCCATCGCGATTGCGTTCGCGGACACGCTCCGGCTGGTCTCGTTGGTCTGGACCGGCTACCTGGACCGGGCTCGCGCGTTGGCCGACGAACTCGAGGAGTTCACGCGTCTGCACGGGCTGGTGTTCTGGGCGGCGTCCGCCCGGGCATATCGGGGATGGACGTGCATCGACGGTGTCGACGCCGGACGCGGGCTTCGGATGATGATCGACGGGTTCGAAGCGTGGAAACAGACGGGCGCCGGCCTCCACATCCCCACGTTCGAGCGGATCATCATGGAGGGTCGGCTTGCTACCGGCGACATCGCGGGCGCGCGGCGTGCGGGACGCGCGGCGACACAGGCATGCGACCGATACGGAGAGCACCTCCATCGAGCCGACATCCTGCGGCTGCTCGCGGCCTGTGACGTTGCGGACGGCAATGTGGTCGCGGCCGAACGTGTGCTCCGCACGGCGATCGACGTCGCCTCGGTCACCGGGGCCGGGTTGTTCCAGCTCCGTGCGGGTGAGGCGCTGGCACACCTGTTGGTCGACTTGGACCGGCGCGATGAAGCTGCAGGCGTGCTGGCGTCCGCGAGCGCACAGGTCGACGCCGAGACGGACGCCCCGGTCGTCGTCAGGGCGCGCGAACTCCTCGACGTTCTCTAGGGCTGCAGGCGGCCTGCCGTGGCGTGTCGGCCCGGGGGTGGCAGCAGATGCCGTCGTACCGACCAGACGACGAGGCCTGCCACCGATGCCGCAGCGGTGATGACAATCGCCGACCGCCCGGGCAGGACCCCGTCCCCGAGGAGCGCGAGCGGCGCGGCGACGGCGACCGACCCGATCACGGCGACCGCCGCGAAGACCATCGGTCGCATCCGCGTCGCCCCGGACAGCACCGCCATGAGCTCCGAGGCGAGCGGAACCGCTCTGGTCGCGGCGACCGCCCAGGGCCCGTGACGGTCGGCAAACTCGCTCAGCCACCGCCTGTCGCGCTCGCTGATGATCCGTTGCGCAGCCGGACCCCCGAGCGCGCCGATCGCATAGCCGAGCCAGGCCCCCGTCACGAGACCGGCGACCGAGATCAGGCTGCCGAGGGTGGCGCCGAACACAGCGCCGTTCCCGATCAGCACGAGGCTGGAGGGAATCGGGAGGATCACGTCGCTGGTGAGCAGTGCGATCGACACGGCGGCCACGACGATCGACATGTCGGTCTGCCAGCTCGCCGGCCGGGTCAATGCGTCGACACCGATCTGCTCGACGACCAGCATCGAGACGGTCATCACCGTGGTGAGGGCGATGCCGAGCGCAACGAGCCGATTCGGAAGCCACCGTCGATGACGAGCGAACGTCATGCGCTGCCTCTGCGTGATCCTGCCATCCCGGTAGACGACCACACCGAGCGAACGTCTGTCCAGGGCCGCTCGTCGGGGATCGGTTCCACGGACTGGTCCCACGGACGGCTCGGTGAGAACCTGGCACGGCCGGCCCGCGCCTGGCCGTCGTCGGTACGCGAGCATGTTCGGTCGGTGATGGCCCGTCGGCCTCGGGCCGCACCGGTGACCCACCGCCAGGGCCTCGCTCCGCCGCTCGCCGCCTGAGCGCGGCAGTTTCAAAGAGAAACCGGTGGCTTCGGCGTGCCCAGAACTCGACCGACCAGCGTGACAGTCCAGATCAAGTGTCGGTGCGGGCCACTCAACCTCTACGATTGCGTCCGGCACGACCGGCCACGTGTCGACAACTTGGGTTTTCTCCCAGGTTTCGCGCCGGTCCGGCGCCTCTAGCTCAATGGTAGAGCAGTGGGCTTTTAACCCATTGGTTCAGGGTTCGAGTCCCTGGGGGCGCACTGATCAGCGAAATACGCGCACGACTCCAACCGGGTCGTGTCGGATGCTGTCAGATGCCGAACTGGGCGGAGCGGAGCTCGGTCACCGCATCGTCGGGACCGTCGAGTTCGACCCGGGCATGATCCTGTCGCCCGTAGACAAACAGCACCAGTTCACCGATCGGGCCGCTCACCGTCACCATCGGCTCGCCGGCGTGGGCGACGACGGGGTCTCGGCCGTCGGGTGCAAGGGTGACACCGGTCGGCGCCGAGCGCGTCAGCATCTTCGCTCCGCGCGTCAGCGCCGAAGCGAGGTCATCGGCGAGTTCGGGGTCGAGATCGCGCGGCGTCCATTCTTCACTCGCTCGGCGGACGTCTTCGGTGTGGACGAAGAACTCGATCGTGTTCACGGCCCGGTCGACCTTGTCGAGACGCATCGGTGACCAGGCGGGAGGGCCGCTGCGAACCCGCTCGACGAGATCGGTCCAGTCGCCGTCGGCCGTCTTCGACTGCACCTTGTCGGTGTAGCCGGACAGCGCGCCGATCAGGATCCCGGCAGCGGCGTCGGGGCGTCGCTCGCGGATCACCACGTGCGCGGCGAGGTCGCGGGTGGTCCAACCGTCGCAGAGGGTGGGGGCATCGGGGCCGGCGGCGGCGAGGTCGTCGGCGAACTGTCGTCGTTCGCGTGAGGCGGGCGTACTCATGAGGTGAGGGTACCGACGGGTCGGGCGCCCGGTCGGTCGTGTCGTCGCGCGAGCGTTTCGGCGACGCGGTGGGCGTCACGGTCGATCGCCCACAGGGTGCCGGTCAGCGGCACCCTGAACCCGACGAAACCCAGGCCTGGACGCGGCACCAGCTCGGTCGGTCGGCCGTGGTCGAGCACGTCGAGGTGTCCGACGAGCGACTCGAGTCCCGGCCGATACCCGGTGGCCGCGATCACGTGGTCGCACTCCACGTGCGTGCCGTCGTCGAGGATCGCACCCGACTCGTCGAGGTCGGCGACCGCCGCGACCACCCGAACCCGCCCGGCGCGGATCAGCCCGACGATGCCGTCGGCCGTCATCGGTTCCTTACAGCCCGCGAGCAGCTCCATCATCGGGGCAACAGGCTCGGGCAGGTAATCGCGATCGCCGTAGATGCGCCGTTCGATCCAGGGCGAGGCGCGGTCGACGATGAGGTCTGGCAGCGCATCGGCCGGTGGAGCGAACGGTGTCGCCGGAACACCGAGGATTTCGCGTGGGAACACTCGCGGCGCGGACCGCACGGCCCAGGTGACGTCGACGTCGGCACGAGCCAGGTCGACGCAGATCTCCCCGCCCGAACTCCCGGCCCCGACGACCAGCACCCGGTCGCCGACGAAGTCGCTCGGACGCTGGTAGTCGACGGCGTGAGTCAGCTGGCCGCCGAACCGTCCGCGTCCTGACCACGCAGGCGTGGTCGTTTCCTGCGAGTGGCCGGTGGCGATCACCACACCGGCGAACTCCCGGGTGCCGTCAGCGCCACGCACGAACCAGCGATCATCTTCTTGATCGACACGATCGATCGTGCCGGCGTCTCCCAGCACGCACTCCAGCCCGTGATGTGTGGCGTACCGCTCGAAGTAGTCGACCAGGTCGTCGCGGCCGACCCATCGCCCGAGCGACCGGTCCATGCGGAGGCCCGGCAGATCCGACATCCACCGAACCGTGTTGAGCCGCAATGAGTCGTACCGTGCGGTCCACGACGACCCGACGCGGTCGGCCCGATCGAACACGACGGCTCGCACGCCGCGTCGGCGCAGGAGGGCGGCCGTGGCCAGTCCGGCCGGCCCGGCCCCGACGACCGCGACCTCGGGCGCATCGGCGGGTGGTGTGTCGGCGGCCCACGGCCGGACCCGGTCGGTCACCCGCGCCAGCGATGCGAACACGATCAGATGCGCCGAATCGACATGCCGTCGTCGACGGGGCCGGATGCGGGACGGCAGAGGTGGACCGTCATGAGCGCGGGCGACCGTGAGAGCGCCGAGGGTTGCCTGGTGTCGGGCATGTCGATCTCCATGTCGCCGTCGGTCCGGTCGGGGAGCGCCCGGTCGGGACGACTTCTGTGATCGAACGTAGTCTGAGTCGCATGGGGTACACGTATGTCACCGTCGACGCCGATGGGCCGGTCACCACCGTCACGCTCGACAACCCGGCCAAGCGCAACGCTCTGGCGCTCGACGTGATGCTCGAGCTCACCGACGTGTTCCGGTCGATCGGTACGTCCGACGCGCTCGGTGTCGTGCTCGCAGCGAACGGACCGGTGTTCTCGGCCGGCCACAACTTCGGCGACATGCTCGACGCAACGCTGCCCGATGCGCAGCATCTGCTGCGTGTCTGCACCGACATGATGAACACCGTGCAGGACATCCCGCAGGTCGTCATCGCGAAGGTCGCGACGCTGGCCACCGCGGCGGGGTGTCAGCTCGTGGCGACGTGCGACATGGCGATCGCCGCCGAGTCGGCCGGCTTCGCTCTCCCTGGCGGCAAGGGCGGCCTGTTCTGCAACACTCCACTCGTCGCGGTCGCCCGCCAGATTGGTCGAAAGCGGGCGCTCGAGATGGCGATCACGGGCGACGTCGTCTCGGCCGCCACCGCCGCCGACTGGGGCCTGATCAACCGGGCGGTGCCCGACGACGAACTCGACGACGCGGTCGACGACCTGATGCGCCGCTCGATTCGCGGCAGTGCGTTCTCGAAGGCGGTCGGCAAGCGGGCCTTCTACGCGCAGGTCGACCTCGATCAGTCCAAGGCCTACGCCCACGCGATCGAGGTGATGGCCGCCGGCGTGGTGACGCCCGACGGGCAGGAGGGCATCTCGTCGTTCCTCGAGAAGCGCCGCCCGAACTTCACGCAGCGAGCGCAACCTCGCGCAACCGAGACGTGATCCGGTCTCGCCGGTTGCGGATCGTGCGCGGCGTGATCTTCAGGACCTCGGCGAGCTGGATCGTCGTCGGCGCCGCGAGCAGCTGACGGAGCAGCTCCAGGTCGTCGGCGGCCACTCCGGCGTCGGCGGCGTCAGCGAGCAACTCGGCGAGCTGCTCACACGAACTCGGCTCGTGGACGTGCGCCACATCATCGGCCTGCGGGTCGACCGGCCGCTCGGTCGACGACCGGCGGCGTGTGTCGGCCCGGAACGCGTTGTAGTCGGCGTCGGAGATGAGTGCTGCCGCGATCGAGCGCGGGGAACGCGTCGGGTTGTACGTCCGAACCGCGATCCAGGCCGCGCCGATCAGTTCTTCGAACACGTGGTCGGCCTGGCCTCGCCGTCGGCGGACGACCGCAAGCAGTCCGGGCAGGATGCGCTGGATGACGACCCTCGCAGCGAGTTCGTCGTCGCGTGCCAGTGCGACGAGCTGCCGGAGGCGCCGTTCGGTGTCGAGCATCCGCTCGCCCTCGTACCCGACGGCGACGAGGATCTCGTCGAGCGAGTCGACGGGTCGGTCGA
>RCMY010004934.1_pt1 | contig 11388 bp, 9 predicted proteins | sample 2041341 | NCBI WGS metagenome assembly RCMY01 (sample SAMN09708234, study PRJNA481090) | Marine sediment metagenome, whole genome shotgun sequencing project.
CGATGGTCAAGGGTACGACGGAAACAATAGAGGAAATTAAGAAAACAAAAAGATACGCAAGAATATGGTTTTCTATGGAAAGGGCACAAAGGATACAATACAAACTGACCAGTTGTAAGCCTTGAACCAAGGCAGAATACCAGCAGGATGGCCAAAAAACAGAGTATGCGTAGCCGAAGAAGCGTTTGTTCAGCAACCAAAATACCAAAATACTGAAGACGATGCCCAAGCCAAATAGGATGCGATAATCGCCCAAGAACCGATCTTTAAGTCCCATGGCCAATAAGCAGGCGTAAACGAACAGCAGTAACATGCCGCTGAATCGGTCGAGCAACAGCACCGCAACAATTTTTTTGGTGCGAACCTCGAACTTCTTCCGGATGAGATAACCCTTATAAGCATCGCCACCGATACCACCGGGTAAAAAAAGGTTGTAGAACATACCTAGCAGATACAATTTCAAGTTGCTTTTTTGGGTGAGAAAAACGCCGAGCTGATGAAAATAAAGGTTGAGCCGATAGGCCGAAAAGACTTTTGAAGCGATGAATAACAGCAACGCCAAACCGATGTAGCCGGGATGTGAATTTTGAAGTATGCCCCAGACTTCCCCAAAATCGACCTTGGTAAACACAAAATACACCAAGAGCAGACTGATGGCGATTTTAAACAGGGCTATCCCTTTTTTACGCCACTTTGCCACCGACGGATATTTTTCTGATTCGGTAGGGTCTTTTTTGCTGTGATTCGTAATAGGTACGTATCAATAATTCCATGACTATACCGATAGTAAACAGTTGAATTCCGGCCAATATAAACATCAGTCCGAAAATCAACAAGGGCCGCGTACCGATATCCTGCCCAAAACCGAATTTTACGATCAACAGGTAGATATTGATGAGCCCCCCGACAATGATCAGAAAAAATCCAAAAATACCGAAGAGATGTATGGGCCGTTGAAAATATTTGCGGATAAACAATAAGAGCATCATGTCTGCCACGACCTTGAACACACGCTCGAGTCCGTATTTGGAAACACCGGAGTGCCGGGCGTGATGCATAACCGGCACCTGTTTTATCTGTGCGCCTTCCAGATGGGCGAGCAGGGTGATGAAACGGTGCATTTCGCCGTAGAGGTTTAAATCTTTCGCAACTTCCCTCTTAAAAATTTTAAGGGCACATCCGTTATCTTTGATATCGAGCTGGGTCACTCGGCGCACCAGAAAATTGGCGATTTTCGATGGTATTTTTTTTACAATGGAATCCTGCCGTTTTTGCCGTATGCCTGTTACCAGATCGTAGTCTTGGTTCACGGCATATTCCAACATCTGGGGAATATCGCTGGGGTCGTTCTGTAGATCCCCGTCCATGGTGATGATATACTGTCCTTCTGCGTAATCGATGCCTGCGGCCAAGGCCAAACTCTGCCCGTAATTCTTTTTAAGGGCGATGAGGTGTACTTTATCGTCCTTCATATCGGTCACGATCTTTCGCGTGGCATCCGAAGAAAAATCATCGATATAAATAATTTGAAACTCGTAGCCTTCCAGTGCCTCGTGAATTTTTTGCGTCAGGAGCACTACATTGTCGGCTTCGTTATAAAGGGGAATGACTAGGGAGAGTAAGGAGGGGGTTACAGGATGCATGTTCTGAATATCGATTTACGGACAAATTTAACTTTTGTTTTTAAACATACCTATCAATATTTCCGCTGCGTGGAAGGGAGAGAGGGTATCGGCCATCACTTTTTTGGCAAATTTCTCGATTTCGGATGCAATAATCCCGTTTTGGAAAAAATCGGATTTTAAACGGTGTTCAATCGATTCATAGAGCCAATTTTTGTTCTGTCGTTTCCGTTTTTCTAGGAAATGTCCTGAAATTTTGTTCTTTTCGATGTAGTCAAAAATCATCTCCCAAATTGCATCGATACCTGTATTATCGGTTGCGGAGCAAGTCAATACTTTCGGTATCCAGCCGTTTTCTTTAGGAGGATAGAGATGCAGCGCCCTTGTAAAGGCCTTGGCTGCGGCCTCGGCTTGTTTGATATTGTCGCCATCGGCCTTGTTCACCACTATGGCATCCGCCATTTCGACGATTCCTCTTTTAATGCCCTGCAACTCGTCGCCCGCACCGGACAGTTTCAGTAAAAGGAAGAAATCGACCATACCGTGAACTGTCGTTTCGCTCTGTCCGACACCGACGGTCTCTATAAGCACGATATTGTATCCCGCCGCTTCGCATAAAATAATGGTCTCTCGGGTCCTGCGGGCGACCCCGCCCAAGTTTTCTCCGGACGGTGAGGGGCGTATAAAGGCATTCGGGTTTTTGACGAGTTCTTCCATACGGGTTTTATCCCCAAGAATACTACCTTTGCTTTGGGTGCTGGTAGGATCTACGGCCAATACCGCTACCTGATTTCCCTCGGCGATCAGTAGTGCCCCCAAGGTTTCGATAAAGCTGCTTTTTCCCACACCGGGTACGCCGGTGATGCCGATGCGAATGGCATCCCTTTTTTGGGACAGGCATTTTTGGACTATCGCATTGGCCTTTTCGAGATGGTCTTTCCGGTGACTTTCGACCAAGGTGATGGCCCTGCCCAAGGCTGATCTATCGCCCTTGATAATGCCTTCGATCAAAACATCCACAGCAGGCGTACGTTGCCTTTGTCCTTGGATTTTTGTAATCCGCTCTCCCTCTCTATTCCCGTGTGTGCTCAAACTTATTTGTTAATGGGGACTTTTACCTTGGTGGTGTCCCAGGATATTTCCATATATAAGCTTTCAATGTCCGAAAATTCTATGGTTAACTTTTCGACGGTTGTAGTGGTCTTTTCCACCGGAACTTCTACTGCTATGATATCTTTTTCCGGTGTTCGGGTGGTTTCCTTTCCGCCACTGAGAAGGCTGACACCCCAATTGGGAACTTCCGTATTAAAAATAATCGACCAATTTTTTTCGCCCGGTATCGTCCATAAGGAATAGGTGCCCGCGGGCAGCTCTTGATCGACGATACGAACGGTGCTGGCGGTGGTAAAGGTTGTGGGTTCGTTCGCCCCGGTGCGCCATACGGCATCGTATGGTACCAGTTCACCAAAAATGACCCGGTCATTTTTAGCAGGGCTTGAATAATTGACCGAAAGATCGAAGCCGTCCTGAACGTAGGTATTTGTTTCTTCGGGACTGATTTTTTTGGTCTGCTCTTGCATATAGGGCAAGATAACAAAGTACGACAGCAGCCCTAGGACCGCTAGAATAATCAAAAGCCATTTTAGAAATTTCATAGTATTGGTTTTAGTTGTTGTACAAGATTCCTAATTTACGAAATACCCACGGATTTTGTTGCAAAGCTCTTTTCACATAAATTTAATACTACTATTTAGCTTTTTTGGGGCAGCAAAAGTATCTTCGGAGGAATATAAAAGTATCATAAATAATAAAACACACATGAAAACCATTTTTAAGACAAAAGCAACAAATACTGGCGGTAGGGCCGGACACGTAAAAAGTAAGGATGGCGCCATCGACCTATCTATAAAGATGCCGGATGCCGAAGGTAAGACGGACGGAAAATCGACCAATCCCGAACAGCTTTTTGCCGCGGCCTACGCCACCTGCTTTGCCGGGGCCATTCAAGTCGTTGCCCAAGACCATGATGTAGACGATCTCGGCGATTTTAAAGTAACCGCTGTAGTAAGCTTTAATAAAGATGATGATGGATTTTTTATCGGTGCCACCCTCGATTGCCTGCTGCCCACGGTAGATACGGAAACGGGAGAGAAATTGGTGAACGCCGCCCATGAAATTTGCCCATACAGCAAGGCTACCCGAGATAACATCACCGTAAAATTGAATTTATTGGTGGCGGGTTGAAAAGGATTTAAAATTTCGCTGAACGCTGTACGCCGAACGCTGCATTGAAGCTGGAAGGCAACTAAACGTTGGACACTTGTTTAAAGGTGAAAAGCGACTGAACGCTTTAGGCTGAACGCCGAACGCCGAACGCTGCATTGAAGCTGAAAGGCAACTAAACGTTGGACACTTGTTTGAAGGTGAAAAGTGACTGAACGCTGCAGGCTGAACGCCGAACGCTGCAACGTTAGTAAACGCTGAACGCTAATTGCCGGACGCTGGATTGAAGCGGTAGTACAACCTGAATGCTAAACGCTGGGCACCGACTTGAAGCTTAAAGGTGACTGAACGCTAATTGCTGAACCGGAATTCCGACGCATGGTAATACTTTTTGCGGGGCCGTAGAAGATTACCAGGATAGTGCGTATGGTTCGGCGCACCTCAAAAATCTAATATTGATTGCTAAAGCCTTTATTTCCTCCTTGAAGGTGCATCCCTCTTTCGGAGTACAAAGGATAACTGGCTTGGTAATCCATTACCAATATCGTCATTTGCGTATTGCTTCTCGTAACTTATTTCAAAATATCGATTATAGGTAGTGGAATATTACGATTTGGATATGTAGACCTGGGCTTCCGTACAGTTAACTTCTTTTTTACAACCATCCGATTTTTGTAGCGGTTTTAAAGTGAATGCGGTAAGACCGATATTATTTCGTACCTCTATTTTACTGAAATCCTAGAGGACTGGATTTCTAGTATCAGTGAGCTTCCTCTTTCAGAAATTCTGCAAAATTGGCCTTGAACCGATTTAATCTTGGAATGGAGACATTGGTAATGTATGAGTTATTCGGATGCTTCCGTTCATAATCCTGATGATACTCTTCCGCATCATAGAATTTGGTGAACGCGGTCACTTCGGTAGTTATCGGTTCTCCTTGGTAGACATCTTGATCTTTTAACGCTTGGATATAACCCTCAATGATTTCTTTTTGCTTCTCATTTTTATAAAAAGCAATGGACCGGTATTGTGGCCCTCTATCGGGCCCCTGTTGGTTGAGGGTGGTAGGGTCATGTGATCCGAAGAAAACCTGCACCAATGCGGTAAATGAGACTACTTTTGGATCGTAATAGACCTCAACCGCTTCGGCATGATCGGTCCGGCCACCGCCTACCTGTTCATACGTAGGATTTTCGCTTGTGCCGCCAGCATAACCCGATACGACTTCTTTAACGCCTTTCACACTTTCGAAAATGGCTTCGACGCACCAAAAACATCCGCTCGCAAAATAAGCGGTTTCATACTTCTCTAGTTCTTGGGCGGTGGGCTTCACCAGCTCCGCCATATTTTCAGTTGAAGGCGTTACCGCCGTTTTTTTAGTATTCGACTGACACGAGGTGGTTAAAATAAGGGAAAGGGCAAGTACTGCTTTAGTAAATAGTTTCATGTATAGCATTTTCAGTATTAGTCTTTTTATGTACGATAACTTACTCAAAAAGTTCATAAAAAAAAAGACTGTCCGAAGTTTTCCGGACAGTCCTTTTAAATGAATTGTAAATATAATCCATCGATTGCTCTCAGGACGGGTAATCGATTGTTTAAATATTACATTCCTCCTATCGTACCTGTTCCAAGTATTTCTATGCCCGATATTTTTGGCTTGTTGACCGTAGCTTCGAACGTAATGTTCAATTCGCCATCGGTAACTTCAATATCGTACATTCTTGCACTGGCCGTGGCAGGATCTACGTCTTTTACAAGATCATATCCAGTAAAAACTTGAGTTCCTTCTATGCTGGCATTAAAGATTCGTTTACCAACATCACCTTCGAAGGCTTCTGGATTTGATAATCCCCAGTAGATTTCGGCAAAATACAGTTTTACGGAGTAGGTACCATTACTTATAGGGATATTGTAAGAAAATGGCCCTTTGATATTGGTGCCATCCTTAGTTATCCTTTCGGTCAGATAAAGAGCATCGTCATCGGTGCCGGCTATTTCAGTAACTAGAGGATTAGTATATGCTACGGTATTCGCGGTATCAAAATACTGATCAGCCATAAAGACATTGCCATCTAAAGTAACTTCTGGGCCACCACTGTTGATCCGCAAAATTGAAGGTCCCAAGGGTACAGTCGATTGACCTACATCCTGGGCGGGATTCGAATCGTCTGGATTGAACGTGATATCGACCGTATCGACAATGGCAACACCGTCAAGGGTACCTGAGATGGTTATATTTTCCTCTACCCCGTTCGTTACCGTAGCGGTATAAGTGCCATCGGCGTTATCCATCACTGCCGACACGTTGGCCGAACCCGTGCTCGTAAGGGCTACAGTACCTCCGCTGACAGCCAATAATATACCATCGGCATCCGCCAATTGTACGGTCACTGTTGAAGTCGAAACGCCTTCCACCAAAGTCGCTGCCGTGGCATCGATAGTCGTATTGGCGTTGGTAGGGTCGGCGTCTCCAGCAACGATATCAGCGGCTTCAAATACAATTTCGGCCGTTTTAGCTATGGCCACATCCTTCAACGTACCGGAAATGGTTACTGTTTCGGCAACAGTGTTGGTTGCCGTGGCGGAATAACTACCATCTTTATTATCGGTTACCGCGGATAACGTTGCAGAACCGGTCGAATTTAAAACTACCGTGCCTGCACTTTTAGTAAACGGTTTTCCATCGGTATCCGCAATCTTAACGGTCACCGTTGATGTCGCAGTTCCGTCCGCCACTACTGGCGAGGTGGCTTCTATGGTCGAATTGGCGTTCGTCGGATCGGCAACAGGATCAACGACCACAGGGGGTTCGGTGCCTCCATCGTCACTACTACACGCGACCGGTATTACCACAAAAGAGGCCATCAATGTTGCGAACAAAAAATACTTTTTAAATAATTTGAGTTTCATAGGTATTACATTTAAGTTATTAATTCACTTTTCTATTTACAATGGTTACTTTATTTACAATGATTCACTTTACAAGTATTAGGGCAAAATTATTCAAATCCCCTTCTGTCACCAATTTTAATTTCATTTTATCGATGAAATACCGATGTTTCCGATAGGGTTAACGAATATTATTTGTAAGAAAAGTTTTATTTCTAAGAAAGCGTAAGTTATGCACGATGACAGGTAAAAATAGATCTTTTCTCAATTATTTTTAACGTGTTCAATTTTCCTTGGATGCATCTGTCCAATTCATCGTACACATCGAAAACCTAATTAATAACAACTAGTGGGTCCTTTACCCTACTTTTTGGAATGCAATTCATCTTTTTGGCGTGCATTTCATCCGTTTTTTATTCGCTTCGTCGAAAAGTAAAGCTCTTCAGCGAAAAATACCTATTAAAAATTCATAGGTGGCGTTAGTATGGTGTAACGAATTTAAAAATGTGGACTATGCGATTATTCTTGACTTTGGTAACGGTAATTTTAATAAGTTTTAAGGCAACTGCCACGGTTGAGCGTAATCCAGTACTTAGAATAGAAACGCTAAGGTTTAAAAAGACCATACTTCCATTAGAAATTTCCAAACCAGCGACCGCTGCCGAAATCGAGACCGCTATCCTAAATAATACCGCCATCCTAAATAATACCGCTATCCTATATAAGATGAAGGAGAACATCATCCGCAGGGAGCTTTCATTTACTCCGAAAAAGAAATGGATGAAGTGGGTTTGATATACCTTACGCCAAACTCAGTACGGTTTACGCTAAAGGGCGGCTTACAATGCGCGCTCAGCTAAAGCTGTATAGCGTATAACGTAATATTCGTTTAGTTCAAAGCAGCTTCTTCCTTAATCATATCCTTTAAAACATCCCAGACATTATCCCTTACTATTTTTTGTCCTTCTGATGTGGGATGAATGCCGTCTTTCTGGTTCAGGTCGGGATCACCTGCGACACCTTCCAATAAAAAGGGGATGAGCTGTATGTCATTCTTTTCCGCCAGCTTGGGAAAGAGCTGTTGGAATTCACCGGCATACGTCTGGCCCATGTTCGGGGGAATCTGCATGCCCGCCAAAACGATTTGGGTATCTGCATTCTTTTGGCGTACCAAATCGATTATGGCCTGAAGATTTTCTCGGGTTTCCTTTATGGGGATGCCGCGAAGTCCGTCATTGGCCCCCAGTTCCAGTATAAATATGTCCACGTTCTGATTGAGCACCCAGTCCAAACGGTTGAGTCCTGCCGATGTGGTTTCCCCACTGAGTCCGGAATTAATGGCGGTGTAGTTCAGGCCCAACGAATCTAACCGGTCCTGTATCAATGCAGGAAAAGCTTCTTCGGTATCGAGACCGTATCCAGCGGTAAGGCTGTTCCCAAAAAAGAGAATGATTTTTTCTTGCGATATTTCAGCGGCCTTCGTAACGGCGTCGGCGGTTTTGGAAGGTTCTAAATCGGCTTTCTTTTTCGGGGTATCCCCACAGGAAATTAATATCAATGCCAGTAAAATATAACGAAACTTTAAGAGGTTCTGCATAGCCATTGGGTCTGAAAATCGGAATCATTTGCCTATTTTTCCGTTTCTGCCTGTAATAGAACGGGCGGTTATAAAAAAAAATCACGCGATTTCATGGCAAAGATATTAAACGTAAGCCATTTGGCGAAGCGCTACACCAGCGGAACAAAGGAGCTAACCGTCTTGGACGATATCACCTTCGATATCGAAGCCGGAGAAACCTTTGCCATTGTGGGACCATCCGGCAGTGGGAAGACCACGTTATTAGGACTTTGTGCCGGTCTCGATAGAGCGGATTCGGGTTCGGTGGAACTTTGCGGTATCGACTTGGCCACCCTGAACGAAGACGAACGCGCCGCGTTGCGTAATCGGGAAGTTGGTTTTATTTTTCAGAATTTCCAGTTATTACCCACCTTGACCGCTTTAGAAAATGTTATAGTACCCTTAGAGCTACAGGGAATCAAAAATCCCGGTAAATCCGGAATGGAGTTGTTGGACAAGGTCGGATTGGCCGATCGTTTCCACCATTATCCCTCGCAGCTTTCCGGTGGCGAACAGCAGCGGGTAGCCTTGGCTAGGGCATTTTCAAGTAATCCCTCCATATTATTTGCCGATGAGCCTACGGGAAACCTTGATGAGGAAACCGGTGAAAAGGTCGTACAGCTTTTGTTCCAGCTAAACCAAGAGGCCAACACTACCCTGGTCATCGTTTCTCACGATCTTGAGCTGGCGCAAAGAAACCAACGTATCCTCCGGTTAAAAGGTGGAAAGATTATGGCAAACGAAAGCACAGTACACTTGTGAAAAACGACAAAAGTAATCCGGGATCGTTCGTAAAAAACACCAACGGCAGTCCGACCAAAACGAATTTTAACTGGCTGCTGAAGATGGCCTGGCGTGACGGCAAGGCCAGCGGAAAACGCTTGGTGCTTTTTATGGCTTCTATAATTCTGGGTATCGCCGCAGTGGTTTCCATCCAATCCTTCAGCGAAAATTTAAAGGACAATATCGGACTCCAGTCCAAAGCCCTGATGGGAGCGGATTTTATCATCGACAGTAAACAACCGCCAAACGAAAGGGTGCTACAGATTATTGATTCGCTGGGCGGTGCGGATGCCAAGAGTGTCGGTTTTCCCTCCATGGCAGTTTTTCCGAAAAACGGGAATACCAAATTGGTCAATGTCAAGGGGTTCGACGGCAAGTTTCCCTTTTACGGGGAATTGGAAACGGACCCTGTCTCCGCAGCATCTGAATATCAACAATTGGGCGGTGCTTTGGTCGATGCGACATTGATGTTGCAGTTCGAGCTGAAACCTGGCGATTCCATTGCTATCGGAAAGGTTTCTCTGCCCATTGCGGGTACTTTGATCTCAGCACCGGGAAGCACGGGTGTTTCAGCTTCGGTTGCTCCACCTGTTTTGATTCCTTACCGTTTTATCGAGGCAAGCGGATTGATACAGATCGGAAGCCGGGTCGGCTACGACTTTTATTTCGTGGCCAAGCCGGATCAAGATCTCGAAGCTCTGGACGAGAAAGTCGACCCATTGCTCGATGCCGAAAATGCCGATCTTGACACGCACACTTCTACCGGCGAACGTTTGGGCCGCCGTTATGAAAATTTTGGTAAGTTTCTTAATTTGGTCGCTTTTATTGCCCTGCTGTTGGGCTGTGTAGGCATCGCCAGTTCCGTACATATCTATATTAAGGAAAAATTGCAATCCGTTGCCGTACTTAAATGTATAGGGGCCAGCCGCAAGCAAAGTTTTTTGATCTATCTCATACAGATTGCTGGAATGGGTCTGATCGGCGGGCTGGTCGGTACCTTGGCCGGTTTGCTCATACAACAATCGTTTCCCTTGTTGTTGCAAGGCTTTTTGCCTTTCGAGGTCCAAATTACGTTGTCCACGGCACCCATCATAATGGGGCTGTTACTCGGGCTGTTCATGTCTGTATTGTTTGCCTTATCGCCACTCTTGAGTACGTGGTACGTGTCACCGCTACAGGTCTTGCGCATTCAGGAAACCGGGACCGAAAAATCTCGTAAAGCCAATATTTTAGTGCTGTTGGCCATTATGGTCTTTATTTTTCTCTTCTCCTTTTGGTTGTTGGGCAACTGGAAGTATGCCCTGTCTTTCGCTGCGGGTATTTTGGTAGTTTTTGTCCTGCTGGGCGGGGTAGCGAACCTTTTTATGAAAGGGATAAAAAAATATTTCCCTGCCTCTTGGGGCTTTACTGCCCGACAGAGTCTTTTGAACCTTTTTCGGCCCAATAATCAGACGATGGTATTGATTTTGGCTATCGGCGTAGGTACATTTTTGATCAGTACCTTATATTTTTCCAAGGATATCCTTTTGGCGAAAACATCTTTGGAAGCCAATGAAGAAGCACCCAATCTGATTTTGTTGGATGTACAGACCGAACAACAGGAAGCCGCCGCAAGCCGGATTACAGAAAAAGGATTGCCTTTACTGAACAACATCCCCATCGTAACTATGAGGATGCAGAAAATCAAGGGCCGTTCCGTAAATGATATTCGTTTGGATACTACCTCGACCATTAACGGATGGATACTGAACCATGAGTTTCGGGTCACGTATCGCGATTCGCTGATCGCTTCCGAAACCTTGGATGCCGGAAGTTGGCCGGCTATATCCAAGGGTGAAAATGTCATACCCGTTTCCCTTTCCGATAATGTGGCGCGCGATGCCGAGGTCGAAGTAGGGGACAGGCTTGTTTTCAATGTACAAGGCATGCTGATGGAAACCGAAGTAGCGAGCATCCGTGCTGTGGATTGGGGACGGATGCAGTTGAACTTCTCCGTAGTCTTTCCGACCGGCGTTCTGGAAAGCGCCCCTCAATTTCGCGTATTGACCACCCATACACCGAACGAAAGTACCTCTGCCGCCTTACAGAGAGCGCTGGTAAAAGAATTCCCGACCATCTCTATAGTAGATCTTAGGCAGCTATTGACGGTCGTGGACGGTATTCTCGGAAAAATTTCATGGGTCATCAATTTCATGGCGTTCTTCAGCATCCTCACCGGTATCATCGTGCTCATCGGTTCGGTGCGTACCA
>RCMY010004935.1_pt1 | contig 11385 bp, 9 predicted proteins | sample 2041341 | NCBI WGS metagenome assembly RCMY01 (sample SAMN09708234, study PRJNA481090) | Marine sediment metagenome, whole genome shotgun sequencing project.
ATGATCGTGGTTAACGATTTCATGGCAAAACTCCAATTGGCGGAAGAGCTTGGTGAAAATTCACACCGGGTGCCGGCTCACAGCGACGGTCGTTGACGTCGGTGGAGGAGCGTTGCGACGCGGCGACGCAGCAGTCCGAACCCCCGGTATAGCCCCCCACCCCTGAACGGAGGGGAGCGGAATCCTGTCTTGATCGACGCCATCGTGTGCTCGACCCCGCTCACGTTGCGGGTGCCGCCAGCGCTTTATCGTTGCGTGCATCGCGACAGGCATGGCACTGGAGATACATGATGGGCGCAGGACACGACCACACTGGTGGCGAGATCAAACACGAGAAGCCCCTGTGGTGGGCACTTGGTCTGACCACCGTTTTCCTGATTGCCGAGGTGGTTGGCGGCCTGCTGACCAACAGTCTCGCACTGCTGTCGGACGCGGCGCACATGGCAACCGACGTGATCGCGCTGTCGATCGCGCTGGTCGCCGTGCGCTTGAGTCGGCGACCTCCCGACGCCAAACGGACTTATGGCTACGTCCGGATGGAAGCGCTGGGCGCGATGGTCAACGGGGGCATGCTGTTCCTGGTTGCCGGTTACATCATGTTCGAGGCGGTAAAACGTTTTGGCGAGCCGCCATCGGTGGGGTCGACGGGCATGCTGATCGTTGCCTCGCTGGGGCTGGTGATCAACCTGATCTCGATGCGACTGCTCAAGGCGGGCAGCGGTGAGAGCCTGAACGTCAAGGGTGCGTACCTGGAGGTTTGGGCCGACATGCTTGGGTCCGTCGGCGTGATCATCGGCGCACTGATCATCATGGTCACCGGTTTTCAGATTGTCGATCCGATCATTGCGGTGCTGATGGGGCTTTGGGTGTTGCCGCGGACCTGGATCCTGGTGCGCGAAGCGGGAAACGTGCTGATGGAGTCCGCGCCCAAAGGCATCGACACCGAGGACGTCCGTGCCGCGCTGCTGGCGGAGTCCGGCGTGGCGGAACTACACGAACTGCATGTCTGGGCACTGAGCAGCACCAAGGCATCGTTGACCGCGCACGTGCTCATGGACGACCCGGCGCTCGATGTTGACGCACTGCGGATGCAGTTGGGCCAGATGCTGGAAGCACGCTTTGACCTGCATCATGTGACGCTGCAGATCGAAACCTCCCCTTGCCGACCGGACGGTTCTCCCTGGGAGCACCGCTAAACCGCTGCTGCACGTACCGCTGGGTATCGTGATCGACAACGTTTCGAGAACCCACTATGAATCTGTTTTCCGGCTGGTCCGACCTCGTGCACATCGTCCTGGTCGGCAGTTGCGCGTACTTGGCACTCATCGTGTTGCTGCGTGGATATGGCAAGCGAACGCTCAGCAAGATCAATGCGTTCGACTTCATCGTGACCATCGCGCTGGGCTCAATCCTGGCGTCGGTGATACTCAGCAAGACGGTGTCGCTGGCGGAGGGTGTCACTGCGCTACTGCTGCTGATCTCCTGGCAATTCCTTTTCAGTTGGCTCGGATCACGCTTCAGCAGTGTGCGCGCGGTTCTTGCCAGCGAACCGCGGTTGCTGGCTCACGACGGCGCATTACTCGCGTCTGCGATGCGTGCGGAAAGGGTCGCTGAGGACGAGGTTCTGCAAGCGGTGCGGAAACACGGATTCGATCAGCTCAGCCAGGTCCAGTCGGTGGTCTTGGAGCCTGACGGGACATTGAGCGTAATCGGTCGACCCTCGCAGAACGCGCCAAAACCCGATACGGACGACGCCGACAACATCAAAGACGATTGATCCGTCGCCCATTTGAGTCCGGCCCCCCGCTGAAGGGCTCAGCCAAGTATCGTCGGGGACTGGTGGGACTTACACGCCGAGCCGTTTGAAAGTGAATAACGGGTTCAATCGATGCGGGCGATTTTCGATCAGCGCCTGCAGCAGACCTGCACCCAGCATGGAATACGTGATGCCATTGCCCCCATAGGCCATGGCGAAATGCAGTCGCGGACCGGTGGCCGGGTGGGGGCCAAAGTACGGCAGTCCGTCGGCCGTCTCGGCAAACGTGCCCGCCCAAGAAAACGTCGGCGCCACCTTGATGTGCGGAAACAGCTTCTGCGCTTTCCTGGCCAGTGATCGTGCCTTGCGGTCGACTCGCGCGTCGCGGCGGCTTGGTATGTCCAGCCGGTCATCCTCTCCGCCCACAAGGAGACGATCGTCGTCGGTGGTGCGCATATACAGGTATGGGCGAGCGGTCTCCCACATCATCGTATCGGCGAGCGGGCCGAGGTCGTCGCGACTGATCGGATCGGTGACAAACGCGTAGCTGCTGTGGTTGGTCGCGACGCGTACCGGCAGGAAGCGCTGACCTTCGTAACCGCAGGCAACGACCACATGCTTGGCGCGCAGCCGAACCCCATCCTGCAATTCCAGCTCCACCGACCTGGGGCGGCTGTGGATCTTCAGAACCGTCGTACGGTCGTGTACGCCGACCCCTTTCTCCTGCAGGCGCGTAAGCAGCCGATACGTCAGCCGATAGGGGTCCACGCTAGCCGCGGGACGGTTGAGTATCGCCGCTGGCGCGGGCAATCCGTAGCGCTCGTTGACCTCGGCCCCATCCAACCAGGTGACGTCGAAGCCATGCTGCTTGCGCAGTTCGAACTCCTCCAACAACGGCGCATAGTCACGTTGTCGACTGGCGTAGTAGAGGCTGTCACGCGTTTCGAAGCCGGTGTCTTCTAGCGACCGGGCACGGTCTTCCAGCATTGCAATGGCATCCACGCATGCCCGGTACGCCAGCACCGCGTTGGCTTCACCCAACTTCTTCGCGAGGTCGGTGAGATGGATATCGATCTCGTATTGCAGGAGAGCGGTGCTGGCCGATGTACTGCCCCAGCCGATATCACGCTGTTCGAGCACCACGACGTCGTGGCCGGCGCTGGATAGAGTGTCGGCAATCAACGCGCCGCTGATTCCGCCACCGATGATGGCGACGTCACAGTGGGCATCCGCCTGTAGCGGTTGGAACGCGTGCATCAGCCCATTTCTGATCGCCCAGAACGGATAACCGCTTTTCAGATCCATGTGTCATTTCACCGCGGCGGGAGATGGTTGGTACGTATGACAAAAAAACCGGGCGGTCGATGACGCGCCCGGGCTCTCCCCAAGTCAACTGGCAGGCGGCGGGTTCGTCCTGTTGGCTTCCTCGCCATCCTTCAGCACCTTCGCGACCGCCTTTGTGGCCGCCGGAGATCCCTTCCACTCCTTGTACTGGGCATCCATCTGCGCGCGTTCCTCACTGCTGAACATCTTCCGCGCCATCTTGAACATCGTGTCTTCCTCTTCCGTCGCGTGGTGGTCGACGAACTCGCCGAGCACCTTGGCCCGACCGGCGAACTCGGTCGTGGTGGGCGACGCGGCCTGCAGATCGGGCAACACACGCAGCTCGACCGCGCGATGCTCTGAGATGGCTTCCGCATGCGATTTCAGCCCGTCACGGTCGGCACGCTTCTTGAACTCGGGGTAGAAGAATTGCTCTTCCCAGGCAGCGTGCGGAAGCAATGCGTCCTTGATCTGTTCCAGCAACTGCGGGCGGGTCTTCTCAGCGCGTTCGGTGGTCTCTTCCATCTTCTTGAACAGGTCGCGAACATGATCGTGCTCGTCTTTCAGGGTCTTGAGGATGTCGGCTGCCATGGTCGTCTCCGTGGGGCGCTGGATGTTCAGCGGTGAAGGGGCGCTACTGGTTGAAATTGGCAACGTCGCGGTGAAGCAGCGGTGATGTCGCTCAGCCGATCGACAGGACGCTCTGACTAGGTCGAATCAACAGATGAAGCGAGCGCCGGCGGATCACCCCTGCTTGGCGAACGCAGATAGTCGACCAAGTCGCGCTTTTGAGGCTTGGCGTCGTTGAGCACGACCGTGATCTCGCCGGTGACCTCCAGGATGGCCAGTTCCACCTGTGACACGGCCACTGCACCATTGCTACGGAGGATCGCGAAAAGCTCACGTGCCGTGGTTCTCTCGCGCTTGAGTGCCGCCACGTCGATTTGTCCGTCCTGCACCAGCACGCAGGGGCGCGATTCGAGGTAGTCGCGAATCGCACGGGAATGGCCGGCGGATTTCTCGATACCGATCGTCAGACCCGTGACCCCGACCAGAACCATCGCCGCGTACGCGATGGACACCTCGGGATACAGCATCACGTCGCCCGCAGCAGAACCCAGTGCGACCATCAGCAACTGTTGCATGGGGCTGAGGTTCTGCTGTCCCCGCTTGCCAAGGATGTGGACCACCAGCAACAGAAGCACCAGAAGCATCGCGATGCGGACCGCGATCTCCGCAAGGAACATCGGCGGATGCGGGCCCAGCAACACGCGACCCCATTCCAGTGGTACCAGCTCCTTGTCCACGGCGACTCCGGCTTGCAGATGTCAGTCGACTTTTGCAGCGGCGGTGTGGACGCGATGTCGAGAAAAACGCCTGCGGTCGTACCGCAGATTGGCGTTACCCCGGTGGACCGCTGCACAGGTAAGCTGACCCCATGTGCGGACGCGACAGCCAGTTCTTCACGTGGCGCGAGATCCACGAATTCTCCCGAGGTCTGACCGTGTCCACGCCGGTGGAAGATCCCGAGCCGAACTACAACCGCGCGCCGACCCAGACGGGTTGGGTCCTGGTGGCGGACGACCCGGGCGCCATCGCGAGGCCGATGCGCTGGGGGTTGCTACCGTCGTGGGCAAAGGACACCCGTCTGGCGTACAGCACGATCAACGCGCGGTGCGAAACCGCAGCGTCCAAACCGGCCTTCCGCTCTGCCTGGAAGCACCGTCGTGGCGTCGTGCCCAGCTCGGGCTACTACGAGTGGCGCAAGGAGGGCGCGGTCAAACAGCCGTATTTCATCCACGCCCGCGCTGCTCCCGTCCTGTTTTTCGCGGCTTTGTGGGAGCAGCGTGGCGAGTTGCTGACCTACAGCATCGTGACCCGCGACGCGGATCCGCTGATTGCCCACCTGCACGACCGCATGCCATTGATGCTGCCCGCCGACCTGCTCTCCGAATGGATCCACGGGACAGGCGAACAGGCAGCGGCCATTGCCGTCGCGGCTTCAGCCCCCGGGTTGGAGTGGCATCCGGTTGATCGCGCGGTAGGCAACGTGCGAAACGCTGGGCCGCGTCTGGTTGAGCCGTTGCTGCAAGCGCGTTGATTATCCGTACATTTGGCAACACCCACTCGGGACTCGCGAAAGGAGACGCCGCATGACGCCCCACCTATCTGTCCTGGCATGCTCATTGGCCCTTGCCGCTGGACCACTCGCTGCGGCGAGCCCGTCCGAGCACGGCTCCGGTGACACCGCGCTCCCTGACGGCGGACAGTTCGCCGCCGGCACTCACCGGTTCGAAGCGGCGCACATTGCAGGTGGGGATTTCGTCCGCACCGCCGACGGGGTCGAGCCGGCCACGGTGGAGATCACTGGCCAAGACGGATTGCTGATCGAGGGCGGCCAGTTCCGCACCGCGCACCCGGTTGATCTGGCGCGTGGTGTCGAGCTCGGCCGTGGCAGGAGCATTTCGCTGTACAACAAGATGCATCCGGATCCCGCCGGAGCGGCTGCGTCCAAGGCTTCAGGCGGCGGTTACGAGCTTTTCACAGAAGCACAGGTGCGGGAGATCTTTGCCAGTGGCGACCCTGCGCGCATCAGTGACGCCTTCACCTCGGCCGATGCAAAAGGCGTAGCACCGGAGCCATTGAACGAAGCGGCCGTGCTGGCGGCTCTGAGCGCCGCCAACGACGTACTGCGCGCACGCACGCAAACGGCGTGGCAGCTGACAGCCGAAAATGGTGACCTCGTGGTGAACGGGGGCGTTTTCGACTTCCATTCGATCAACCAGAACCGGATCGCGGCGAGCGACGGCAAGCTGATCTGGAAGGCCGGCGAACTGGAGTCACAAGGCGGCGGCGGGGAGACCACGCTGCAGGGCACCACCGGCATCGAGTTTCTGGGCGGCAGCATCGGCAGTGTCGGCGCGGTGGATGGCAGGGCCAACCCGATTTACTACGATCCTCGGAAGCGACTGGACCGCGATCGCTGGACGCTGGGCAAATACCTGGCGCTGGTAACCGACGGTGACATCGACATCGGCCGTGCAGGGACGCCTGGTCCTGACATCCGGGTATCGGACGGCATGGTGCAGATTATCAGCGCCTCCAAGCCGGCAGCGGAGGTTGCTCCCACGCCGCCCTCCCGCAACGTCAACCTGCGTTCGGGCTCCGTCAGCCTGCACGGCGAGCACCGCTCGACGCTGCTTGCGCTGGGCACCGACGTAGTGACGGTCATCGACGGCGGCACGCTGAACGTCTCCAGCAGCCAGTCACTGATCGATACGCCGACCGAAAGCCCATCCATGTGGAACATGCGGACGGTGCTCGAAAGCGGAACGATCAACCTCGACAACGGCCAGCTGATCGGGCCCGACAGCGCGGTCAAGGGTGGGGTGGTCAACCTGGCTGGACTCTCCGCGATCTACAGCCCGGTGGGTGCGCTGACCGTATCGGGCGGCACCTTCAACGTCGGCCCACAGGCGTTCGTCGGCGCGATCAAGGGCGACAGCAAGGCCCGCTCGCCCTACCCGACCACGCAACAGGATCTGCTTATCAGCGGCGGCACGTTGAACTTCCGCGTCACTGCGCCAGAGGCTGGCGACCCGTTGGTGGTGGGAACAAACATTGGCGGAATCTTTGCCGGTGACAACAACCCGGCCAAGCAGAGCCAGCCGACGCTGTCGATCGCGAAGTCCACGCGAATCAACGTCGATGCCAGCGCTCTGGCCGCCGGCAAGTACCGGGTTGCGGACTTCGCCTCCGTGGACGGCGACGACGGCTCCCTGGTCATTGCGACCGCGGTGCCGGTGCACAACCCCGCCGGCAAGGTGATCGGTTCGCTGGACACCGGTGGGAATCTCACCTTCCAGGTGAAGTAGTCAGCCAATAAAAAACCGCCCGAAAGGGCGGTTTTTTATTGTTGCGTCTTTGTAACAGCGCTCAATAAATCAGAACGCATTGATCCCTGTCAGCTCACGGCCCACCACCAGCTGGTGGATGGTTTCGGTACCCTCGTAGGTGATCACCGACTCCATGTTCATCGCGTGACGGATGGCGCAATGCTCGGTGGTGATACCCGCGCCACCCAGCAGGTCGCGACACTCGCGGGCGATGTCGATCGCCATCCGGCAGTTGTTCCACTTCGCCAGGCTGACCTGGGTCGGCTCCATCGTGCCGGCATCCTTCAAGCGGCCCAGCTGGACCACCATCAACTGCGCCATCGTGATGCGACGCGCCATGTCAGCCATTTTCAGCTGCGCGCTCTGGGTAGCCGCCAACGGGCGGCCAAACAGGATGCGCTCCTTGGTATAACCCAGCACTTCGTCGAGACAGGCAATAGCCGCCCCGATCGGGCCCCAGGTAATGCCGTAGCGAGCCTGGGTCAGGCAACCCAGAGGGCCCTTCAGGCCCTTCACATTGGGCAGACGGTTGGCATCGGGCACGCGCACGTTGTCGAAGAACAGGCCGCTGGTCACCGACGCGCGCAGGCTCATCTTGTGCTTGATCTCCTGAGCGGCAAAACCCTTCATGCCCTTCTCGACCACGAAGCCCTGGATGCCGTCATCGGTGTGTGCCCAGACGATCGCGATGTCGGCCAGGTTGCCGTTGGTGATCCACATCTTGGAGCCGTTGAGCACCCAGTCGCCGCCGTCCTTCTTGGCATGGGTCTTCATCGAGGCGGGATCGGAACCGCCGTGCGCCTCGGTCAGGCCGAAGCAGCCGATGGTCTCGCCGCGCGACATGGACGGCAGCCAGCGCTGCTTCTGCTCTTCACTGCCGTAGGCAAAGATCGGATACATGCACAGCGAGGACTGCACCGAGACGAAGCTGCGGATACCGCTGTCTCCGCGCTCCAGCTCCTGGCAGATCAGGCCGTAGGAGACCGAATTCAGGCCGCCACCGCCGTATTCCTCCGGCAACGAGGAGCCAAACAGGCCGAGGTCGGCAATCTCGCTGACCAGTTCGCTGGGGAAGCGGCCCTGGTCGAAGGCGTCACCGATGATCGGCAGAACGCGCTCGTCGGTGAACCGCGCCACCGTGTCCTGCACGGCACGTTCCTCCTCGGTCAGCAGGGAACGGGTGTCGTACAGGTCGAAAGGATTGAGGGACATGGTCTGGCTTCTTGTGGAAAAGGCCACCTGGTGAGGCAGCCGAAATGGGGGATGAACCTATCGGGGGACGGAGACCCGCGCAGCTGCTGCCAGCTGCGCGGGTCCGTACACCGTATTACGGTGAAAACCACCGTTTGGATCGTACTACTTGGAAGCGGTACTGATTAGAAGCGGTACTGAACTTCGATGCCGTACATGCGCGGCAGCGACGGCGACACCGCGAAGTCGGTCAGGTTGCCCACCGCAAGACCGGTCAGCGGCGGCACGTTGGGGGTCGCGACAAGCTTGGACGGGTCGAGCGTGCGCTGGACATCTTCCGGTGTGCGATCGTTGAACGCGTTGGTCACGAAGGCACTGACCTGAAGGGCGTCGTTGGGGCGCACGGCAAGACGGAAGTTGGCCCGCGTGGAGGGCGCGATGCTGGCCAGGTTGTCGACCTGTACGTAGCGACGGCTCTCGTAGCTGGCATCACCGTTGGCCGTCCAGCCCCACCCATTGGAGAACGTGCCGTCGTACGTCAGACCCAGGGACGCGGAGGTCTTGGGCGCACGCGGAAGCGTGTTTCCAGCGGAACTGGCGCAGGCCGCACCACTACTGGCGTTGGTGGGAACATCGCAGAACAGGTCGGCCTGGGCCTGGCTGAAGAAGTTGATGATCTCGGCGTCGTTGTAGGAGTAGTTGAACGAACCCAACCAGCCCTGCGCGAACAACCACTGGGTTTCCAGCTCGAAACCGCGGATACGCGTCTCACCGACGTTGGTGGTGTAGCTGGTCGAGAAAAAGCTGCCATCCTTGCGGGCGATCGCCCCTGTTTCGGTCAACTGCTGGTTGTCCCAGTTGATCTGGTAGAGGCTGGCATTGACCCGCAGACTCTGATCGAGCCAATCCGTCTTGATGCCGATCTCGTAGTTGGTGGCTTCTTCCTCTTTAAACGACTCCAGGCCGCGAGCGATCAACTGGTCGCGGCCGGCTTCGCTGAGGTCGGCGCGGTAGACCGAAGTGTTGAAGCCACCCGGCTTGTTGCCCTCGGAGTACAGCCCGTAGACGTTGATGTTGTCAGCCGCCTGATACGACAGGGTGAGGCGCGGAGTGAAGCTGGTGAACTTCTCGCTCAACGAGTACGGCTGTCTGTACACCACACCGCCCAGGGCTTTGGTATCCGTGGCGGCCGCGCTGATCTCGTCCTGCGCGTAACGCCCTTCCGCCGATGCGGTCCACTGGTCGTTGATGCGCCAGTTCACCATGGCGTAGATCGCCTTGTTGATCGTCGAGTCCTGCGGGTTGGTCGGCAACGGCGTGACGCTCTTGTTGCCCGGCAGGACGAAGCCGCTCAGGTCGCCGAAATAACCGGGGTGCGAGGACTGGTTGTAGTAGTACACGCCGGCCTTGCCCGACACTGGCAGCGACTGGTCGCTGCTGATACGGAAGTCCTGCGACCAGTCCATGACGTTGGTCTGGTTGATGCTCTCGAACCCACCGCCGAGACCACGCTGGCTGCTGTAGTCCTGGTCGGTGCCCGCGTAGGTCGCCGTCTCGTTGTAGGCCGAGGTGGAGGTGAAGTTCCAGCCGTTATCAAAGGCATAGTCGAACACCAGGCTGTTGCGGGACAGGTCGGTCTTGCGGCCCGGCATCCATCCGGCCGCTACGAACTCGGAGGTATTGATCGCGTATTCGTTCGGTCCCGGGATGTCACCGCAGTAGTAGCCCTTCTCGCGCGAGGCGAGGATCGGGAAGGCGCCTAGATTGGCGCCGGTGTACTGCGGCAGGTGGCAATTCGCCTTGTCGACACCAAACAGGTCGATGGCGAAGTGACCGTCGCGGCTCTTCTGCCGCATCACGCGGCCAGTGATCTCCAGGTTGGCGATCGGCGACCAGGCGGCGGCCGCCATGAAGCTCTGGGTCTCAGTGTCTCCCAGGTCCGTCTTGCCCGAGTAGTCGTTGAAATAGATCGCGTCATTGCCGCGCTTGGTGAAGCTGACGTCGTAGCCGAAGCTGCCGTCTTCATTGCCACCGGAATAGAAAACGCCGTATTTTTCCGAGCCGTAATTGCCACCACCGGCGTACACCTTGCCACCTACGTTTGAACCCGGGCGTTGGGTGATGAAGTTGACCGCGCCGGCGAAGGTACGACGACCGAACTCGGCCGACTGCGGACCACGGATGACTTCGACGCGCTGGATGTTGTCCAACCCGTAGCTGGTGACATCACCGACCACGAAGATGCCGTCGATGAAGAAGGATGCGTTCGGCTCGCCCTGGATGTTGGACATGCCGCGGATGACGGGACGATCGAAGCCACGGCCATAGCCGGAGCGGAACGAGAAGCTGGGCGTGAGCGCCGCGATGTCATTCACGTTGACCAAGCCTTTCTCTTCGATCTGCTTGGAGGAAATGACGGAGATCGGGAGCGGTGCTTTCTGCAGCGACTCGGAAATGCCGCGCGCCGTCACGGTGACCGTGTCGAGCTGGGTGGCGGTGGCATCGGTCTTGGAGGGCGAGTCCTGTTCTGCCTGCTGGGCAAAGGCCTGCGGCGCGGCGACAAACAAGGTGGCCGCGATGCACAGACTCAGCAGATTGGGGCGAGGTGTGTTCATGAAAAACTCCGGAGTATCTTGGGTTTGGGTAAGAAATTCAGACCGCCAGGTTGGCGACCATTGCGCATTCATTGGGCACCACCGCGGCTTCCCTGCCCGGCTTTTCCAACGTGTTGCATTCACCGATAAGCGTGGGTCCTTCCAGCACGTTTGCCACCAGTCCGCGGTCTCGACCATCCGTCCGCGGGTGTTTCTGAAAAGCATTGGGAATACATCGCTCCCGCCCCTGACGAGGTTTGGACGGGGGCCGGGTGGGCCCACGCCGAAGCAATATCACTCCAGCAGTACAAGGCTCAGCCCGCCAGCACGGCTGCGGCAGCCCGTTCACCAGACACCACCGCGCCTTCCATGCCCGGCTTGTCCAACGCGTTGTGTTCACCGGCAAAATGGATCCTTCCGAGACGTTTGCCGCTCCATTTCACCGTCTCGGCAACACGGCCGGGAGCGATCTCAGAAAATGCACCGTCGGCGAAACGGTCCGATCCCCAGCCTCGGGTGGCCAGTGGCTCCAGTGCGCCCGCACTGGCGGGCCGGAGTTTGGCCATCGTGTCGATGGCCCATTGCATGCGCGCGTCCGGGGCCAGGCGATCGGCCTGGTCGGCGG
>RCMY010004936.1_pt1 | contig 11385 bp, 11 predicted proteins | sample 2041341 | NCBI WGS metagenome assembly RCMY01 (sample SAMN09708234, study PRJNA481090) | Marine sediment metagenome, whole genome shotgun sequencing project.
ATAATGTTTAATATCAATGTTAAGATGAGTTTTATTTCGATGATTGTCTTTCCAATCATTTTCTTCTTTGGCTATGCATTCTTTAAGAAGATGCAAGAAGTCTTTAGAGAGAGTGATGAAGCAGAGGCTGATCTATCAGATACATTTAAAGAGTCCTTAGATGCAGTTCGTGTTGTAAAAGCATTTAATCGTGAACGATTTGAACTTGAAAAATTTACAAAGAAAAATGAAGTGTATCGTGACAAAACAAAGCATTTAATTTGGTTGTTGGGAATGTATTGGGGAATCTCTGATATGTTATGTTTCCTACAAATTCTAACAGTGCTCATCGCAAGTATCTTTGAAGTTCGAAGTGGAGCAATGACCGTTGGTAATGCAGTTGTATTTGTTACATACATTAGTACGGTATTGTGGCCTATTCGAAATGTTGGACGTATCTTGTCCGATATGGGTAAAGTTACTGTTGCTATTGATCGTTTGAATGAAATCCTTGAAGTTGTACCAGAAGAACTTGATGCAGGAGACACTCCTGAAATTAAAGGAAGCATTCGTTTCGAAAATGTATCATTTATTTATGATGATGGAACAGATAAAGTCTTGGATGATATTTCATTTGATATTAAAACAGGAGAAACTGTTGCAATTATGGGTCCAACAGGTAGTGGTAAATCAAGTCTTGTACATTTACTAACACGTATCTATGATGCTAGTGAAGGAACAATTTACTTCGATGACCATGATCTTAAAACGATTGCACCACGACATGTTAGAGAGCATGTAGGAATTGTTTTACAAGAACCTTACTTATTCTCAAAAACAATCTTTGACAACATTAAGCTTGCAACACCTCGTGCTGATGAACGTGATGTTTATGATGCAGCTCGTATTGCATCAATTCATGATGTTATTGAAGGATTTGACCAAGGTTATGAAACTGCAGTAGGAGAAAAGGGAGTTACCTTAAGTGGTGGACAAAAACAACGTGTTGCCATTGCTCGTACTGTTATTAATAAACAACCTATCGTTATTTTTGATGACTCACTTTCAGCATTAGATGCCGAGACTGATGCATCCATACGAAAAGCATTAAAAGAAAACCAAGAATCTACAACCCTAATTATCACACACCGAATTAACTCAGCGCAAAATGCTGATAAAATCGTTGTCATAAATAAAGGGAAAATAGAACAAATTGGTACACATGAGACACTAATCAATGAAGCGGGTCTCTATCAAAAGATTGCCAACATTCAACACAATACGAATGGAGGTGCAAATGATGGACAATAAGTTTGAAGAAGAAGTATTTGAATCGGACTCTTTGAATACGAGTCTTTGGAAAGAAATTTTTGGATTGATGAAATCCAGTAAGAAAAGAATGATGGGTGCTCTTGTAATCGTTACAGGAGAAGCTATGATTGGTGTTATTTTACCGCTGTTAAACCGTCATGCAATTGATGTGTATTACTCAGGTCAAGGTAGCAATCAAGATATCCTCTTCTTTGCGTTAGGCTATGCTGCACTAGTAATGTTTCAAGCATATCTAATTTATCAGTTTATTTATCAAAGTGGTCTCATTGAAATGGACGTAAGTTATAATACGCGTCAAGAGGCAATGAAGAAACTACAAGTATTACCGTTCTCATATTATGACAAAACTCCTTCAGGATGGTTGATGGCACGTGTCACAAGTGATATTGCGCGCTTATCAGAAATATTATCATGGAGCTTTATTGACCTTTTATGGGGAATCTTTATGATGATCATGCTTGCGATCGTTATGTTTGTTGCAAACTGGAAGCTTGCATTAGTTGTTGTAGCCATTGTACCGTTTGTTTATTTCATCAGTGCATGGTTTCAAAAACGAATCCTAAAGAATTATCGTAAAACCCGTGCAATTAACTCTAAGATTACAAGTGGATTTAGTGAAGGGATATCGGGTGCCAAAACTACAAAAACAATGGCTCTTGAGCGACTTCATTATAGTGAGTTTACAGTTCTAACATCAGAAATGAGATCGCAAACAATGAGAGCAATCTTATTAAGTTCTCTCTACGTTCCAATTATTATCCTAATCTCATCACTTGGTAATGCTGGGGTTATTGTTGTTGGTGGAGAAATGGTTGTTCAAGGCTTGATACAAGTAGGAACACTTATTATGTTTACACAATACGCTGGTCAATTCTATGAGCCATTACGTAATATTGCCAATATCTTGGCATCATTGCAAATGGCACAAGCATCAGCAGAACGTGTGTTATCTATGCTTAACAGTGAAGTAGAACTTACGGATACAGAAGAAGTTATTGCGAAATACGGAACAATCCTTGAGCCTAAGGAAGAAGCTTATGAAGATATGGTAGGTCACATTGAATTTAAAGATGTTGATTTCTACTATAATTCAGAAGAGCCGATTCTTAAGAACTTCAATCTCAAAGTTGAACCTAAGCAACGTATTGCTTTAGTAGGGGAGACTGGTTCAGGTAAGAGTACAATTGTTAATTTAATTTGTCGCTTCTATGAACCACGTAGCGGTGAAATCTTAATTGATGGAAAAGACTATCGAGAACGTTCTATTGCTTGGATGCACTCACATTTAGGTTACGTACTTCAAGCACCACACCTTTTTGATGGTACTGTTAAAGAGAATATCCGTTATGGTAGACTCAATGCAACTGATGAAGAAATCATAGAAGCAGCAAAACTTGTTGATGCACATGATTTCATTATGCAACTTGATAATGGCTATGATTCCGATGTTGGTGAAGGGGGAGGAAGACTCTCTACAGGGCAAAAACAATTAATCTCATTTGCTCGAGCACTTATCGCTCAGCCATCAATCTTCGTCTTAGATGAGGCAACTTCATCCATTGACACAGAAACTGAAGCAATTATTCAACATGCTGTGGATACTGTACTCAAGGAAAAAACAAGTTTTATCATCGCGCATAGACTTTCAACGATTGTTAATGCAGATAGAATACTTGTTATCCGATATGGTGAAATCATTGAAGATGGAACTCACCAAGAATTATTAGCTTTAAAAGGGTATTACCACAAGCTCTATACAAATCAGTTTAACGAAGCTCGCGAAGCACAATTAATGTCAGAGTTATAAGAGAGTTTAATGACTCTCTTTCTTTTAATAAATACTTTGATAAATATTTATCATTTTCAATGAAACTTTAACTGAGCTGTGGTATTATTAGTTTACTTGGGTTTTATTCCCAGTGTTATAGAAAAAGAAGTGGAGTGAAAGAAGTATGAGCGAGAAAGACGCAAAATTAGAGGAAGCATACGGAGAAGTAAATTTAAGTTTACTTGCTGACTTTGCCCTCACAAATGGTATCTCTGGACATGAAGTAGAGATGACACGTGTTTTCAAAACATGGACTGAAGAATTCGCTGATGAAATTAGTTATGATCAATTAGGATCAATTATTGCTCTTAAAAAAGGTGCTGAAAACGGACCAAAGATTATGTTTGCAGGTCACGTTGATGAGATTGGTTTCTTAGTAAAAAGCATCGATGATAAAGGTTTCTTACGACTCCAAGCTGTTGGAGGATGGTGGGGACATGTCTTACCATCACATCCTGTTACAATAACAACTCGTACAGGAATGGATTATGTGGGAGTTATTGGATCAAAAGCTCCTCACGGATTACCACCAGCAGTACGTAATAAAGTAATGGATATTCAAGATATGTATGTTGACTTAGGTGTTGCTTCAAAAGAAGAAGTAAAACTACTTGGTATTCAAGTGGGTGACGCTGTTACACCTAAAGCTGATTTCCATGTTCTTGCTAACCCAAACTACTTAATGTCAAAAGCATGGGATAACCGAATTGGTGCAGCAGTTGCAGCAGAAGTTATTCGATCACTAAAAGATGAAAAAATTGATGCTAACGTATATTCAGTTGGTACAGTACAAGAAGAAGTTGGTTTACGTGGTGCAAAAACTGCAGCACAAAAAATCAATCCTGATATTGCAGTAACAATTGATACTACAATTGCACTTGATACTCCTGGTGATGATAACCGTATTAAATTAGGTGTTGGTGTTACATTAGAAGTCATGGATGCTTCCTATATTGGACATAAAGGCTTACTATATCATCTTCAAGACTTATGTGATGAAATGGGTATTGATTACCAATTTGAGCTCTTAGCAGCTGGTGGTACTGACTCAGGAGAAATCCATAAAGTTCATGATGGCGTTATTACACTATCAATTTCAATTCCTACACGTTATATTCACTCACATTACGGAATTATTCACCGTAAAGACTTTGTGGATACAGTTAAACTCTTAACAGAATTTAGCCGTCGTATGAATGCTGAAACATTAACTGAACTACAAAACTACAAACGATAAGAACTTAGCATTTGCTAAGTTTTTTTCTACATGAAAGTGAGTAATATGATGAAAGTTGTAACACTTTGTGGAAGTATGAGATTTGCCAATGAAATGATGAGGATTGCATTGGATTTAGAGTTGAATCACGAGTGCGCTGTCCTTCAGTGTTCATATAATATTGACAACATTGAAATTAATCCTATGAAACTTGCGAAAAGTCATATGAGGAAGATTGATATGAGCGATGCAATTTATGTTGTAAACATAAACGATTATATTGATGAGAGTGTACGTAGTGAGATTAAGTATGCTACTGAAGCTGGAAAAGAAGTAATATACCATGAGAATCGTCAGTCTTAATAAGCTGTACTAAACTTAATAAAGATTTTTTACTTATTGTTGAAGTTGATGATATAATAACAGTAATCATAAAAAGTAATAAGAGGAGAATAAGACATGTTACAAGCACAAATTTTTATTGAAAAACCAGTTGAGGAAGTATGGCGTTTTATTGAACTAGAATTTGCAAAGGTATTTAAATGTAGTCCATCAAAGTTACTTAATCAAGAAATTAAGTCGACAGCACGTAACTTTAATGGTCAAGAGATTTCGATTGAACAAAAAGTTACAGTTTTTGAACCAAATGTAAAGATAACTATAGAATCAATTAATAGTAAAGACCGTGTATTTACAAGTTATGAATTAATTGCAGATGCTGACGGTACGTTCTTATCCACAACAGAAGATGGTCATGGAGTAAGCAGTAAAGCACGTTCATTAAACTATAAATTAATGTCATTGCCTATTATTAGCCGTGGTTCAAGAAAACGTCTATTAAAACGTTTGGAAACTATGAAATATATTATCGAAGGTGGTCCACTAGACACTGAAGATGTTGAGGCAGTAGAAGACGATAAGCAAGAGTAAAAGAAAAAGAGTCGCTAGACTCTTTTTACTTTGTAAGATCTTTATAACTAACAAGTTCGATTCCCAAATCTTTAACCGCTTGTAGGACTTTAGGATCTTGTAACACTTGTCGTTCCGTTTCACGATATGTATTATAACTGGATATTTCCATAATACGATCGTCAACATATGCAGGGTGTGTCATGAGATCTAGATATTCCTCAGTATTTGTTTGGAATAGGTTCAATAAGTAATCAGTAGAAACTGTTTCTTTATAGAAGCCACCATCTAACTTAACTTGGGTAGGGACGACTGTCGCATCTGAACGATAAGGTAGATTGTGCTTTTTAGCAAGCTTTTCAACTACAGTTCTCAAGAGAGGATGTAGATGGGTATGGTGATGAGAATCAAGGTGAGTGATTGGAATTTGACTCTTGATTGATTCAATTTGTGCATCCCATTCTTGATAAAGCTCGTCTAAATCTATAGATTCATCAATAGTATCTGAGCGGAATTTAAAATTTCCTTCGTCATCAACTAATGTTTTGTGAGTTTTTAATAGAGGTCTTCCGGTTGTGAGTACCATATGGACTCCGACACCAAGACCAGGATTTTCTTTTGAAAACTGGATTGCTTGATCTGCGAAAGGCATATTTGCCATTAAAGTAGTGGAAGTAACGATTCCATTTTTATAACATTCTATGATGGCACGGTTGCCACCATCAGTTAAACCAAAATCATCTGCATTAACAATTAATTTCATATTAAATCCTCCTAGTAAAATTATAGCATGTTTGGTATGATTGTCACGGAGGTATTTATGGAAACTAAAATAAAAATCACAATGACAACCGGTAGTACAATGATTGCTGAGTTGTACCCAGAAATTGCACCAAAAACAGTAGAGAACTTCGTCAAGTTAATTAACGATAAGTTCTATGATGGATTAATCTTCCACCGTGTTATCCCAGGATTTATGATTCAAGGTGGAGACCCTACAGGAACTGGAATGGGTGGACCTGGATATCAAATCGAGGGAGAATTCACATCAAATGGCTTTAAGAATGATTTAAAGCATAGTGAAGGTGTACTCTCCATGGCTCGTGCATACGATCCAAACAGTGCAGGAAGCCAATTCTTTATCATGGCTCAAGATTCACCACACTTAGATGGACAATATGCTTCATTTGGTAAAGTTATCGAAGGACTTGATGTAATTCAAGAAATCGTTAACGTTAAACGAAACAGTAATGATAAACCACTTGAAGACCAAGTAATCCAAACAATTGAAATAATATAGGAAAAGCGACTGATAAAGTCGCTTTTCAATGCTTGAGGGGATGTAAGCATACAATCCGAAGATTGCATACTTATAGTACCCTTTATTATTCTCAAATCTTCTGTTTCGTGTCTAAAAGAGAGGTATTTTATTGAACTATTTGTTCTAATGACTTGGTATAGTGATTTAATACCTTTACACCATGTTCACTTACGCAGACTAGGTCTTCAACTCTTACACCACCCACTCCAGGGATATAGATTCCTGGTTCGATTGAAAAACACATCCCTACTTGGACACGTTCTTGGTTACTTGAGGATACATCAAGGTTTTCATGAGCCTCTAATCCTATTCCATGACCAGTGCGATGTACGAAGTATTCTCCATAACCTGCATCACTAATCACATCTCGTGCAGCTTTATCAATAGAGGCGAAACTGACACCTGGTGTTATAGCGGCAATAGCTGCCTCATTTGCCTGACGACAGATTTCATAAATCTTCTCAAGCTCTGGTTTACTACCTACTAGGAAACAACGTGTCATGTCTGATGCATAATGTTTGTACATTCCACCCATATCTATCAGTACCATATCGTTTTCCGTAAGCTTACGATTTGATGGAATGCCATGAGGGTCAGCAATGTTCTCACTGAACAATGCGATTGGAGTGAAACTGACACCTTCTAATGGATCTGTGTTTTGCTTTGTGTTGATAATGTCAGCTAATTCAATTTCAGTCATACCTACACGAATTTCATGTTTCAGTTCTTCCATGATTCGATCATTATGTTCAGAAACTTTTGTCATGAGTTCAATTTCTTCATCATCCTTAATTCGACGTAAGGATTCTAAAGTAGCAGAAGCATCATGAACGTCATAATCATGGATAAAAGGTATTACGAATCGTGCTGCCCACGTTCCATCAATGCCAAGTTCTTTGTGGTCTAAGTATGACTTGATTAGATCAATAGGATTATCACTATCTTCATAAGAGATTGTTTTGATACTGTCTGGTGCTGTGAATAGTTTGTTTAGGAATAGAAGTGGTTCTTTATCTTTTTGAATAAGTAAAGCTAAGAGACGCTCTCCTGGATCATACTCTTTTCCAATAAAGTAATAGATCATTACTGGGTCTGTCACAAGTATTTGGGGTAGAGTCATTATTTCTTGTAATTTCTTGTATCGCATGGTAATTCCTCCTCATTAATAATTATAATAGGAGTTCTCTAAAATGCAATGTTATCCAAGATGTGATAAGATAAATATGAAAGGAAGGGATACTATGAAACCACAAGAAAAACAAGTCATTATTGTAAATAAAAATCCAGTCGATTTGTCGATGCAAATTTTGATTCCTCCTTTTCGCCCAATTAATCTTTATGAAATCGAAGATAATTTAGAGGCGGTACTTGAGGAAATTCAAACGTATCGAGTTAATGAAAATATTAAACGATACATTGTTTCTTTCTTTACTGCAATTCATGATGCTATGAACGAAAAAGATATTTTACCACTTGTCGAGTATTTTTTCTTAGAAGAAGATTTTGAAACATTTGATGCGAAAGAGACACAGGCTGTATTTGAAACACTCCAAGAGTTTATTCGCAGCGCAAACGATGAAAATAGACTGATGCACTAACAACTCCATATTGGAGTTGTTTTTTTTATAATCTTTAAGCCTTTTCAAAATGGTATAATAAGTAAGAAAAGAGGGATATGTATGCTAATTGATGACCTAAAGAATACAAAGAACCTATCTGATAATGAAAAAGAAATTGCTCACTACATACTTGAAAATCCGAAAAAGGTAATTGAAATGACGATAAGTGATTTTAGTGCAACAGTTTTTTCTTCTAATTCTACTGTCGTAAGATTTTGCCAGAAGCTTGGTTTTAAAGGTTTTTCTGACTTTAAAATTACCTTAGCTAAAGAAATAAGCATGATACTTCTTCAAAACGAAAGAATTGAAGTCGATATGCCAATATTACCTACTGACTCAGACGAAGCAATTGTAAAAGCTTTTGTGAATTTGAATTCACAGGCAATTGAAGATGCCTATCATAATCTTAATATTAAAGATTTGCGCCAAGCTGTTAATCTATTAGAAGACTCTCATCGTATCACTTTATGGGGAATTGGAAACTCAGCACTTGTTGCGCTGGATTTCCATAACAAACTTAAGCATATTGGTTATCCTTCCTCTTGTGACAACACAATGGGATTCCATAACTATTTTCCATCAAGATTTAAGAACCACAAAGAAGTGGCAGTAATCTTTAGTACTTACGCAAATAGTAAACAAGTAAGAGATTGGATTACGCAATTTAAAGAAGCAAAGTGTAAAGTTATTTTGATTTCAGCCAATCCAAATACACCTTATGCTAATCTTGTAGACTGTTCTGTATTAATCGATAATAGTGAAAAGAGAATGGTAAAAATGGGAGTCTTTGCATCAAGGATTGCTATGCAATTTGTTGCTGATATTATATATGCCATGTTGTTCCAACTGGATTACCAAAACAATGTACTGAGACAATACAAATCAGGACAACAAATTAATGAACAAGGTGAATACCTTAAAAATATATTATTAGGAGAATGACGGAAGCAATTTCCGTCTTTTTTAAGCGATTTCATTAAATAAAAAGAAAGTATTACCATATTACCCTGGAGATATTACGGATATGAAGAGTACGCGCTACAATGGAACCATAAACTAATTGAGGAAACAAGAATGAGGAGGAAATATGAAAAAAGGATTCAGAGATGATTTCTTATGGGGTGGCGCAACAGCTGCCAATCAAATTGAAGGTGCGTGGAATGTCGGTGGTAAAGGTTTGTCTGTATCAGATGTATTAACCTACAAACCGGATGTATCGGTCATGGATTATAAGAAAAACAATTCATACACAATGGAAGATATTAAAATAGCTATGGAGAGTGATGATACAAGATATTACGCTAAACGTCGTGGATCTGATCACTATAATCGTTACAAAGAAGATATTGCTCTATTAGGTGAAATGGGATTTAAGGTCTATCGTTTATCGATTGCTTGGTCTCGTATTTATCCTAACGGTGATGATTTAGATCCTAATGAAGAAGGTCTACAGTTTTACGATGACTTATTTGATGAGTGTGCAAAATATGGAATCGAACCTTTAGTTACCATGTCACACTATGAACCACCACTTAACTTAACTGTGAAGTATGGTGGGTGGTCTGATCGTCGTGTTATAGGATTCTTCTCAACATTTGTCGATACTATTACAAAACGATATAAGAATAAAGTAAAATACTGGTTAACATTCAATGAAGTAGATAGTATGATTCGTCATCCATTTACAACAGGGGGGCTTGTTGAGTCGGAGTATGATGAAAAAGAGTTTGAACAAGTTGTGTATCAATCAATGCATCATCAATTTGTAGCAAGTGCATTAGCAACAAAAATCACACACGAAAACATTCCGGAATCACAAGTTGGCTGTATGCTCACAAAACTAATGTTCTATCCATTTACTTCTAAACCAGAGGATGTCTTGGCTGCACAACAGGATCAAAGAAATACATTAGCTTATAGTGACACTCAAGTTCGTGGTGAATATCCACCATATCTTCTTGCGCTATTTGAGAGAAAAGGAATTGAGATTAAAAAAGAAGTAGGGGATGATGAGATTATGAAAGCATACCCTGTAGATTTTGTATCGTTTAGTTACTATTCTTCATCATGTTCAGCGAAAAACTCAGAAGAACTTGCAAAGACTGCAGGTAACACTTCTTTTGGAATTAAGAATCCACACTTAGAATCGAATGCTTGGGGATGGCAAACCGATCCGATTGGTCTAAGAATTTCCTTAGTTGACCTTTATGATCGTTATCAAAAACCGTTGTTCATTGTTGAGAATGGTTTAGGTTATGAAGATGTACTTGAGGAAGATGGTACAGTTAATGATGATTACCGTATTGATTATCTTCGAGAACATATTCAAGCTATGAAAGATGCAGTAGTTGAAGATGGGGTAGATCTTATGGGGTATACATCGTGGGGCTGTATCGACTTAATTTCTGCTTCTACAAACCAAATGTCTAAACGATATGGTTTTATCTATGTTGATAGCGATGACTTTGGTGAAGGATCGTTTGATCGTTACCGTAAGAAATCATTCTATTGGTATAAAGATGTAATTGCATCAAATGGTGAGAAACTATAAAAAAATAGCTGTGGAAATTAATCCGCGGCTATTTTTGGTTTTTAATATCATCCAATTGAATTGTTAATGCATCAATGGAAACTGACAATTCTTTTAATAAGTAAACAAGGGATATTACTAAGCATATTAAACTTGTAATAAAGAGAACACCTGAGAGTTTAGGAATATTGACCATCGCGGCAAGCATGCTGATGGCTGCAATCGCAAACGCAACAGCTCCAAACATTTGCATTTTCTTGATGAGGGTCATACGAAATTGTAGATTAGCGATTTGGTTTAAGTTTCGCTCGTCAGGATGTGTCTGGTGACGTTCATAAAGATCACGAATTAAATCAGCTAGAACCACGAAACGGTTTGTATATGCCAACATTAATAATGATAAGGCAGGAAATATTAGTGCTGGTGTTGTTAATGAAAAATCAAATGTGAATGACATAGTTTCTCCTTCTTCTGTGTAAATTCATTGAATTATACATTAATTGTCGATAAGATTATATCATTGAATGAGAAAAGAGGAAATGAAATGAGATACTTAATTAATCCGTCAACCAATCCGTATTTCAATCTAGCACTTGATGAGTATGCTATGAAATATATCGATTGTGATGACGATTTTTTCTTTTTATGGCA
>RCMY010008519.1_pt1 | contig 11384 bp, 9 predicted proteins | sample 2041341 | NCBI WGS metagenome assembly RCMY01 (sample SAMN09708234, study PRJNA481090) | Marine sediment metagenome, whole genome shotgun sequencing project.
CCGACGCAAGATCAGCTCGCCATCATCGCGGCCCTCGCCAATCGCTGATTCCTCGGTCGAGAACACCTTCTCGCCGGACACGACAGCCGGTCATGTGCTGCTACAACCGTGTCGCATCGGCGCGTTAGGGTTCGGGCAATGAGGGTGCCACCGAGCCGCGACTTTCGGATACTCATCGCTGCGTCGATCGCATCTCAGCTTGGCGATTGGGCAGCCCGGTTGGCCCTGTCGCTACTCGTGTTCGCTCGCACCGGTGACCCGACGACCGTGGGCATCGTCGCGACCGTTCTCGTGCTTCCCTGGCTCGGGCCCGGCCAATGGCTTGCTGCCCAGGGTGACCGGATGGACCGTCGCAGGCTCCTCATCCTGTGCGACATCGTGCGGGGCGCGATCTTCCTGGCCATCGGCCTCATCGAACTCTCTCTGCCGCTGATCATCCTCCTCGTCGCCGTTGCGGCAACAGCCGATCCCGTCTTCGAGGCCAACCGTTCCGCGCTCGTCGTCGACGTGGTGCCGGTCGACGACTATCCAGCGGCGATTCAGCTCGCAAATGCCCTGAACCAAGCGGCGCAACTCGTTGGTTTCGGCACGGGCGGATTGCTCGCCGCCCTGCTTGGCCCATCAGGGGCGCTCGCCCTCAATGGTGGAACCTTCCTCCTCTCTGCGCTGCTCCTCAGCAGAATCAAGCAACGTTCCGAGGCGCAGCGGAAGGCGGCGATGCCTCGCCTGAGCCATGCGTGGGAATTCCTCGCCAATGACAAGCTGTCGTTGATTGCCGTCAGCACCACCTTCGTCACGGTGGCGTGCGCCATGGCAATCGAGAGCCAAGCCGTGGTCTATGGATCGAACGTCGCCGGTCTTTCGGCCGCGGGAACCGGGATGCTGGCCGCCGTTGTTCCGGCGGCGACGTTGCTGTCCATCGTCGACCTGAACGCCGACGGCAACGACCGCGAGGTTCTCGAACATGGCTTGAGCCTTGCGTTCATCGCGTCGCTTCCTGCCGCCATCTTCCTTGGCACCGGCACCAACACGGCTGGAGCGTTCGTTGGGTTCGCTCTCGTCGGTCTGGTGTTCACGTTCTCGACCGCTGCGAACATTGCCGTCGGTCGACGCATTCCTGCCGACATCCGAGCAGGCACCTTTGGCGTGCTCCAGGCACTGGTTTTCCTGGCAACGACCCTCGGCACGGCACTTGGCGGCATCAGCGCCGGCCACCTGGGATCAAGGCGAGCGGCTGCTGCTGCGATGTTGGTGACCTCGGCGTCATCGCTCGCCGCCGTCGCGGCACTCAACAGCAAAACCCTCGCCGACGACCGCGCCCCGGCCCATGCATAGGTGAGTCATGCCGAGGTGAAAAGGGGTCACGGGGCAGACTCCGACTGGGAGCCTGCCCCGCAGGGATTGGCTACCACCAGGTCGTTCCTTGGTACATCGGTCGCCTCCTTTCCACACGCATGGACAGGGAACGACAAGTTAGGCCGTTCGGCCTAGGCGAACAAGGGCGCGACGGCGTCCGGAGGGTCACGAAATGCGGCGCATTTCGCTCCTACCAGCTCATTCACCGGTGCCGGGCCGGTACAGAAAAAGGAGCGGAGACGACTCGCCACATCCAGCGCTCGTCGGATTGGCTCCCGGCGAGAGACGCTCCGGACGCCATCCGGCGGGTCGACCAGGCCGGTCTGATCAGACGGCGTCGACGTCGAGTTCGCCGGTGCGAATACGAATCACGGTGTCGACCGGTGTGACCCAGATCTTGCCGTCACCGATCTTCCCGGTCTGCGCCGCCGTGGTGATCGTCTCGGCCACCTTGGCAACGTCTGGGTCATCGACCACGATCTCGAGCTTCACCTTCGGAACGAAGTCAACTTGGTACTCGGCCCCTCGGTAGGTCTCGGTGTGCCCGCCCTGACGGCCGAACCCCTTGACCTCGGTGGCGGTCATGCCCGAAATGCCAATACCACCAAGGGCGTCCTTCACCTCGTCCAACTTGTGGGATTTGATGACTGCGGTGATGAGTTGCAAGGTTCTCTCTCCAGTGAGCGCCAGGACCGATACGCCCTGACGGTAGCCCGGAGCACGGTTCGAGGGCGCGTCCACGTCACGGAACCCGTAGGTTCTCGGGCCCTTCGTCACCCTCGTCGCACACTCGCGTCGGCCGGAGAGCGGATCCGCCACCACCACCGCCGAGACGGTTTCGTCGCGGAAACCAAGCGAGTGCCCGACCTCCCCGCGATTCGTCTTCGAGGGAATTGCTGGCCGCACTACTCGCCTCGCGCTCCGAACCACTAGCGTCTACCGCGTTATGGATGCACCGTTGAGTGAAGAACTTCAAACCGAGACGCCCAGCGCCAAGGCGCCTCGGGCTCGTACCGTCTGGCTGGGCGTTGGATTCCTGATCGCCACCGTCACCGTGCTGTCGGGCATTGCCGCCACAGTGTTCCAGTTCCACGACGACTCCGAGATCCAACGTGAGGTCTTCCTCAACGTGCCGGGGCCAGTCAAACTGGCGTTCTACACGGTCATACCGTTGATGCTGGTGTGGGCCACGCTCCAGATGAGCTACCGGGTCAAGAACTGGGAGCGGGGTGCCCCTGATCGCCGACCCACCACCCCGAAGAAAATGGGCGACTTCCGAGCCGGTGTCTACATGCGGACCCTGATGCGCGAGCCCGGTGCCGGCATCATGCACAGCCTCATCTACTTCAACTTCCTCATTCTGCTCGCCGTCACCACAACGCTCGAGATCAACCATCAGGTCCCCGAGAGCATGAAGTTCCTCCACGGCGGCGTCTACAAGGGCTACGCCCTGGTTGGTGATGTCGCCGGTGTCGGGTTCGTGCTCGGCATGGTGATCGCCTTCGTCCGCCGCTACGGACCGCGCAAATGGCGGCCCTACCGCATTGCGGTCAAGACCCGCCCCGAGCATTTGCTCATCAACGGCACCCTGCTTGCCATCGGTGTCACCGGCTTTGGCGTCGAGGCGTTCCGTATCGCGCTACAGGATCAGCCCGAGTTCGAGAAATGGAGTGTCGTCGGCTACCCGTTGTCGCTGGCGGTGGAACCGCTCGGCAATCTGTCGGGTTGGCATCAGGGTTGGTGGATCGCCCACGTCATCACGTTCGTCGTCTTCCTCGCCATCATCCCCGGCACGATGCTCCGCCACATGTTCACCTCACCACTCAACATGTACCTCTCGGACCGCGAACGGCCGAAGGGTGCCATGAAGGCAATGCCCGACCTCGAAAACACCAGCCTCGAGACCTTCGGCGCTTCCACGATCGGCAGCTTCACGTGGAAGCAACTCCTCGACACCGACGCCTGCACCATGTGCGGACGCTGCACATCGGTCTGCCCGGCCAACGCCACCGGCAAGCCGCTCGATCCCCGCGAGATCGTGCTCAAGACAGGCGAAGTCATGGCCCGTACCGGCGATCCGGCCGTTCCTCCTCCCATCGGCGTCGAAGCCGACATCGAGGTAAAAGCCGACTGGATCTTCGAACGAATTACCAGCGAAGAGCTGTGGGCCTGCACCAGCTGCAAGGCATGCGATGAAATCTGTCCGGTCGACATCGAGATCCTCGACAAGATTCTCGACATGCGCCGCTACCTCACGCTCATGGAGTCCGACTTCCCAACCGAGCTCGGATCGGCCTTCCGCTCGATGGAGAACTCCAGCAACCCGTGGGGCATGAGCCAGACCACCCGCGCCGACTGGGCCAAGAACCTCGACATTCCGATCGTCGACGGCACCGAGATCCTCGACCACGAGTACCTCTATTGGGTTGGTTGCGCCGGCAGTTTCGACGACAAGAACCAGAAGGTCACCCAGGCCATGGCGAAGCTGCTCGACCGTTCGGGTATCGACTACGCCATCCTCGGCCCGGCCGAGCTGTGCACAGGCGACCCCGCCCGACGTTCGGGCAACGAGTACATCTTCCAGATGCTCGCCAAGCAGAACATCGAGACGCTCGACACCATGGGCGTGAAGAAGATCATCACCCAGTGTCCGCACTGCTTCAATACGCTGCAGAACGAATACCCACAGCTGGGTGGCCACTACGAAGTGGTCCACCACAGCCAGTTCCTCGAATGGCTGATCGATCAAGGCAAGCTCGACGTCGACTCGGCAACGCTCGAAGAGCGCATTGTTTACCACGATGCCTGCTATCTCGGCCGCCACAACGACGTCTACCTCGCCCCTCGTAACGTGATCGGCTCGATCAAGGGCGTCAAGATCGTCGAGGCCGGCCGCAATGGCACCAAGAGCATGTGCTGCGGTGCCGGTGGCGCCCGGATGTGGATGGAAGAAGACATCGGCACCAAGGTCAACGACGAACGCTCCCGTGAACTCATCGCCACCGGCGCCAGTCGCATCGCCACTGCCTGCCCGTTCTGCTACATCATGATGGACGATGGAGTGAAGGGCCACGGGATCGAGGAAGACGAACTGCGGGTTGCCGACATTGCCATCCACGTGCTGGAAGCAATCGAGAACGGCGAAGAAATCGAAGCTGCTCAGCGAGCCAGCATCAGCGCCGAAGGTACTGCCGACTGAACAACATGTTCGGCGGGTTCGCCGGCGCCACGTCATACCTCACGCGTCCCCGGGCCTCGGTCCGGGGACGCTCTGCCGCTTCCTCTTCGCCGCTTCCTCTTCGAACCGGCTCGAATTCGACCGCGTGTGACGCATTGGTGCTGCTTGTAGCCGCACCAACACAATAGGTGGTGGAATGGTTGCATCTGTGTTGCAGACGCTCCATAATGACCGATCAGTCCGGGCGGACTCATCGAGAAAGCTGTCTTTGTTGTTGAAGGAATCGATTCCCCCCGCCCCCGAGCTGCCAGAGTCCAACGGCCCGCTCAGCGTCTTCGGCTGGGGCGTAGGGATGCACCTTGACCCCGGTGTCCCATCGTCCGAACCCGGTGCCAAAGCGATCGCTGAGTTGCGTGCCGCTGGCATCTCGAGGTACCGACTCAACGTCCGCTGGGACCTCGTGATGCCGAGCGCCGACGATGTGGTCAATGACCCGGTGCTCGACCGTCTCAGTGACACGATCGACCTTCTGCTCGATGCCGGCATCGAGCCGATGGTGGCCCTTGACAACGTGTCGATACCTGCCGACCTCGTCGCCGACGGCGGTTGGCGCAACGCTGCAACGGCACGGGCGTACGGCGACTTTGCCGGTGCGGTTGGCGCCCGGCTCGGTCACAAGGTCAGGGAATGGCTCACGGTCGCATCGGCTCAGCCTTACCCATTCGATCGATCGATGTCATCAGCACTGATCGACGCTCGCAAAGCGGCACACCGGACGCTTCGTGCCCATTGCCCGCATGCAGCGATCGGCACCTCGGTCGATCTCTCGCAGTTCGAGACGACATCGTTGGAGTCGCCATCGACCAAGAGTTGGTTGGAACATCTTCGCGCTCCCGGGACCGAGCCCGATTTCGTTGCCCTGAACGTCGTCTTGCCGGGCCGATCGCCGATCTTTGTCGCCGACGTCCTTCGCCTCCTCCACCAACTGGTCCCGTCACCGACGTTCGTTCTGGCCGAGGCCCACGTCATGGACGAGCATCAGAATCCCGTCGGACGACTCGTCGACGTCTCACTCTCCAAGCGCGCGATGCTCGACGGCTTTGTCGAACAATTTCGTCAGCTTCGCACCGAACACATCAACCTGACCGGCACCTTCACGTGGCCGTTCACTGCCGACGAGAGCTCCCCTCCTCGCAGCGTCACCCAAGAGATTGCAGGCTCAGACGGTGCCGTCGGTGTGCTCAGGCCCAGCGCCCTCGAGGGGTTCCGCCGAGTCGCTGCGGCCGGAGTCGCCTGAACCGTCGGCCGGCACGGCTACGACCACGACGTCGAGCCGGCAACAACGAGCTCGACCCAGGTCCGGCCCGGATCGAGTGCAATAGGGGTGCCGTCAGGCGCGGTGAACGCAGCCTGATCGCGCAAGGTTGGCCTGGTCCACGTGCCTTCGAGGGCTCGACCGTCGACGAACACCGTGGCCGGACCGGTCCCGACGAAGACGTACTCGGGAATCGGGGTCCCGATCGAGTCGGTCAGCCCGGTACTGACTTCCTCGACGGTGACCACCACGACGTTGGTGGCCGAGACCTGACCGTCGTCGGTCTGATGGGAACGACCGTTCTGGAGACGCAGCCAGTGGGCTGTTTCGGCGTCCCAAGACCATCCTGAACTGGTGGAGCCCCAGTCGACGAGGACCGACGACGTGTCGACCCAAGCACTGCGGTCGGCGTCAGCGTCGTAGAAGAACTGGGGTGGCGGCGGCCGGGTTGGTTGCGCGAAGTTGTCGACGGTCGAGAAGAGATTGCTGGGGAACCGGTAACTGGCGTTGCGGCTGAATCCGGCGGTTCGGGTCTCACTGAAGTTGTGGACCATCGGCTGAGAGATGAGCAAGGCATCGAAGACGTCGTTGGCGCCGGAGTAGACCAGCGACGGCGAACCCAGGCTCGCCAGGATCGAAATGTCACTGGTGCGTCCCGAACGAATCGGACCGACCGGCCCGAGCTGTGAATGGAACACGGCCGCGAACCGAGTGATCCCACCCTCGACTTCCTCCTCGAACACGATGTCGGCACGGTTCAAACCGACCTGGGGCCGAGCGGGCGGCGCGTTGTCGACCTTGATGACCACGGCGTTGTGGGTTCCGATACCGATGGTGTCGGCAGTGAACTCGATGCCGGTGGTCGGCAGCCCGGTGAGGGGATCGGTACCGGGGGCGGCCGCCGGCGGCGCACTGTAGGCCTCGACGACGACATCGTCATCGATGACGATGTCATCGGGCCCGAGGGCGCCCAGCACGCCCCGGTAGCCTCTCGGTTCGGGACGAACCCCGGGCTCGGCGAAGGTCGGGATTCCGCGGCTGTCGTCGGGACGGCCGAACGTGGTGAAGTCGAATCCGACAAGCGAGCCAGTGATCGCCCGGCCGAGAGCGGCGACCGAGGCCCGATCGGCATCGGTCCAGCTCGGCGTGGTGGTGGACGTGGTCGTCGGCTGCACCTCGGCGGTGGTGGTCGTGTTCTCGGCGTCGCTGGCGTCGGACGAACAGGCCGCCAGCACGGACCCGGCGAGTAGCGCCGCCAGAACCCGCTGTCGGTGCGGTCGGAACGACGCCGTGCGGCACGTCCGAGGGTTGACAGGACAGGGGTTGACAGGAGTGGCGGCTCGGTTGGGAGTCGACGACGGGGAACCGGTGCGAGGCATCATCAGCTGCACATGATCTAGCGTCTCGACGTGATCACCAACCTGGCGAACCATATGACGGCCACATCCGGCGGGGTGTCGGCGACGAGGTGCTGACGCTCGACGGCCAATCACCGGCGGCGACGATCAGTCGTTGTCGAAGTTCTCCCAGTAACGGCTGGGCCGCGGGCCCTTCTGACCCTGGTACTTCGAGCCCAATTTGCCGGTGCCGTATGGCTGATCGGCGTCGGTGGTCATGCGGATGAAGCTGATCTGACCGATCTTCATACCGGGGTAGAGCGTGATCGGAAGACTGGCGACATTCGAGAATTCGAGGGTCAACTGGCCGTCCCAGCCGGCGTCGACGAATCCGGCGGTGGTGTGGATCAGCAGGCCGAGGCGTCCAAGGCTGGACTTGCCTTCGATGCGACCGACCAGATCGGCGGGAATCGCCACCCGCTCAGCCGTCGAACCGAGAACGAACTCGCCGGGGTGAAGAATGAACGGGTTCTCGTCGGAGGACTCGACCAGTTCGGTGAGCTCCTCGAGGTTCTGCTTCACGTCGATATGGCTGAGCGTGTGGTTTCGGAAGACCCGGAAGTACGTATCGAGGCGAAGGTCGACTGACGAAGGCTGGACCGCCGATTCGGCGTACGGCTCGATGATGATGCGGCCAGCCGCAATCTCTTCTTTGATGGTGCGGTCGGAGAGGATCACGCTCGCCAAGGCTAGCGGAGCGGGGAAGTCGTGAGCCTGGAGCGACCTCGGAAGAGACGAGCGTCGCGAGCAGCTACGACCAGGACGCTTCGTTCTGGCCGACGAGTTCGATCCATGTTCGCCCCGGATTCAGTTCGATGACGTTGCCGCCGGCGTCGGTGAGGATGGCCGGGCTACGAAGAGTCGGACGGGTCCATGTGCCCTCCATCGAGTGGCCGCCGGCAAAGACCACCGCTCGTCCGGTACCGACGAAGACGAACTCGGGGACCATGCTGCCGCTCGAGTCCTTGAGACCGGTGTCCAACTCGTCGGTGTAGATCAAGACGACGTTGGTCGCCCCGACGACCCCGTCGTTCGTGGTGTGCTGCTTGCCATCTTGGGTTCGCTGCCATCCGTCGCCATTGGCATTCACGGCCCAGCTCGACACGGTTCGGCCAAAGTCGACACGGATCTTGGAGGCCGTTGGCCAGACTGGCTGCTCTCCCAGGGGGCGGTAGGCGAACTGTGCGGGCGGCGCCGACGCTGCTCGCTCGAAGGTGGTGGTGTCGGCGAACAAATTGCTTGGCGCCCTGCGTGCTCGATCACGCCAGTACCCACCGTTTCTGGCGGCGCTGAAGTTGGCGACGGTCGGTTGGCGAAGGAGGAGTTGGTCGAAGATGTCGTTCGCGCCCGAATACACCAATGACGGCGACCCGAGGGCGGTCAGGAACGAGATGTCAGTGGTTCGGCCACTGCGAACCGGGCCGACGGTAGAACTGTTGGCGTGATAGATCGCGGCGAGGCGGGTGATGCCACCCTCGACCTCTTCCTCGATGATGATGTCTGCTGCGTTGAGACCGACCTGGGGGCGGGCCTTCGATGAATTGTCGATCTTGACCACCACGGCGGCGCGCTGGGGGACGGCGGCAAGCCACAGCCCCGTCAGTGGGGCGGTGTTCGGCGCCGCGACGGGAGCAGATGCCGGTGCTGCCGGACCGACGAAGTCGTCCGGGCCGAGGGTGCCGAGGATGCCGCGATAGGCCAGCATCGGGTCCACCGCTGCCTTCGGCCCGGGAGCCGGGGGCCGAGGAGCCGCTGGGTTACCGACGCCACTCGCCGGTTGAGTCGCCGAGTCACTGTTCGTCGACTCACCGTCATCAGCGGCGCTCATCGCGGCAAGGATCAGCGCCAGCGCTTCAGGCGATACCTCCAGGGCCGGATCAGCGACTCTGGTAGTAGTGCCAGCGTTGACTCGGCCCGTTGTCGTGGTGCTCGCCACCGAGGGCGCGGCATTCTGGTCGTCAGAATCGGGCTGGATCGTGCTGCAGGAACTGCTCAATAGGGCGAGAGCAGTGAAGGCGAGGACAATGCGGGCGGGAACCACAAGGAGAGCATCGGCATCGAGGACACGAAAGGTAGGAGGTGGCCCACGATCGCAGGTTGAGCGAGAACCTGTGCAACGACTCCAAGACCGTGCACGCAATGGACGCCATGCCTGCCGCCCTCGATCATGAGGGGTGCTGGCGGCGGTCGTGCCAACTCCCTTCAGCGAGATGTCGGCTGCCGCATCGGCTGCCGACAAGTTCATTGCCTCCACCGGCCGTCAACCGTAGATTCACCGCTGGAGAACGGTTGCGCTTTCAGCCTGGCTCGCGGGCGCCCGAAGGCGCTAGGTTGGGGTGCTCTGCGGGTGTAGTTCAATGGTAGAACATCAGCTTCCCAAGCTGAATACGCGGGTTCGATTCCCGTCACCCGCTCCACATAGGGACTCTCATCTCAAGGTTCACAGGAGCGAGCTCCCCCTTGACGCAGGCTCGTCACCGCTCCCGGCAAAGCTCGCGACGTTGTGAGGCCCAGCCGAGCAACTCGGTAAGAACCCAGACGAGTGAGCGCGCCGATACAGCCGCCCGTTGACCCCTGGACGACCTCGGTTTCGGCATGTTCATCACACCCACACATCAGTTCATCTCCACCGTGCGCAAACAACTCCGCACCGATGCGCTGCACGTTCAGGTACGCCCCGATGGACTCACCCCGGATCAGTGGGTGATCAGAGACGGCATGGCAGTCACCTCACCGCTGCAAACCCTCATCGACCTCGACGCCGCCAATACCGACGGCGGCCACCTCGGCGCCTACCTCCGAGATGCGATCAACACCGGAGCAATCCGCACCGAAGACCTCGAGCTGCTGCTTCGATCCATCACGCCAGTATTGCGCGACTGAGCTCGCAGGTTGGTCTCCGTCGTCAGTTGCGACGAGTTCGCTCCATGAACTGATCAACCGCATCCAACACATCAGACACAAGCCAAATCCGGTTCCGTCGAGCCGGTGAGTTCTGACGGAGAACCCCAAACTCAGCGAGCCGATCGATCGCGTTCTGAGCAGCAACCGTCGACACCCCCAGATCAGCCGCCACCGAAGACGCAGTCACCGCTGGGTGGCCAACGCAATAATCAAGAAGGGGCCAGACCGTAGAATCCGCACGAGCCGAGACGGTCTCGCCCCACAAGCGACGCACCTCGGTCAGGTCTTCAGCAAGACGACTCGCGTTGTTCAGCGACGTGAAGGTCGCGTCGACGAACATCGACACCACAGGCTCGATCTCACCATCGCGGTAAGAGTTCAGCGACTCGAAGTAGCGGTCGGTGTCTGCAAGCAGACCAGCCGAGAGCGGCAGAATCGCTTTCTGCGTCAGACCGGCATTGCGAAGCATCCGTTGAACAACAACCCGACCCGTACGACCGTTGCCATCCGGGAAGGGATGGATTGTCTCGAACTGGGCGTGGCTGACCGCAATGTGAGCCAGCGCACCAAGGTCTTGACGGTTGGCGAACCCAATGAAGTCATCAATCGCGGCCGGCACGCGTTCATGATGCGGAGCAACATGGGTTGCGCCGTGAGGCGAGTACGCGTCACCGCCGACCCACACCTGCTCACCCCAACCTCCGGTCAGGTGAGGTGCGGAGTCCTCGAGCAACACCCGTTGGATCTCGACCATCTCGGACACGCTCAGCGTTCCCTCACCAGCCATCGCTGCGGTCAGTGTCGCAACATTGGCCGCGATGAGGTCAGCGTTTGGTTTCCGCGGGCTCGCCGACCGAACAGCATGTTCGGCGATCGCTATTGATCTGGCTGCGGCAGAGAGATTCTCGATCTGGGATGAAGCGGCAGCCTCGGTTCGCAGCGCGATCACCGCAAAGCTTGCGAGTCGCCCACCGATTCGCTCATCGAACCGGGCAATCGCTGCCTCTGCCTCAGCGACGCCAGCAGCCAACGGTCCCGACAGAGCAATCGAGGGCTCGTCAACAATGCGAGGCGTGACGGTGGCAATGTAGGAGCCGGTGATCTTGGCGCGTCGACTGCGGGGAACCATCTCGAGGTTTCCTGCGTCCCACGAGCGTTCCTCGGTTCCACACGCCGGCCATTTACTCTTCGTCACGAAACCACCTTAACAAAGACTAGGCACCTAACCTTTGTT
>RCMY010004938.1_pt1 | contig 11383 bp, 10 predicted proteins | sample 2041341 | NCBI WGS metagenome assembly RCMY01 (sample SAMN09708234, study PRJNA481090) | Marine sediment metagenome, whole genome shotgun sequencing project.
TGTCTTGGGCATCGCGGTGTCTGGTGGGCCGAGATTGAAACCAAGGGCGAGATTGCGCATGGCTCGATGCCGTTTCTGGGCGATTGCGCAGTGCGCCATATGGGGGCGGTCATAGCCGAGATGGAAACCAGCCTTTTCCCCACCCTTGCCGCGCGGCGCACCGAGATGCCGGTGGTGCCCGACGGCGCGCGCGCCTCGACGCTCAACATCAATTCGATCCATGGCGGAGAGCCGGAACAGGCCAAGGATTACACCGGCCTGCCCAGCCCCTGCGTGCCGGATCGCTGCCGGATGGTGATCGACCGCCGCTTTCTGATCGAAGAAGATATCGCCGAGGTCGAGACCGAAATTCGCGACCTTCTGGAAATCGTGCGCAGCGCGCGCCCCGGGTTTGATTATGAAATCCGCGAATTGCACAGGGTTCTGCCCACGATGACCGAACGCAGCGCGCCGGTTGTGGGCGCAGTGGCGCAGGCGGTGCAACAGGTCTTTGGGCGTGCGGCTGATTATGTGGTCAGCCCCGGCACCTATGATCAAAAGCATATTGATCGGATCGGGCGGCTGAAAAATTGCATCGCCTATGGACCCGGCATTCTGGATCTGGCCCATAAACCCGATGAATATGTCGGCATCGACGACATGGAACAATCCGCGCAGGTCATGGTCTTGGCGCTTTGTGATCTGTTGGGCGCGACCGCTGTTTCTTCTGGCTGAAAATATCCCCGCCGGAGGCATCCAGAACCAACCACAGGCGCCTCCGGCGGGAGTATTTAGGGAACGATGAAAGGCGGGTTCAGGCCTCGACCGCGATGTTGTCAATCAGGCGCACACCGGCAAGCCAGGCGGCGGCCAAAAGGCGGGCGGGGCGTGTCGGTGTGCTGAGCCGGCTAAGGTCTTCATTGGCGCGCATTTCAAGATATTCGACCTTGGTGAAGCCGGCCAGTTCCAACCGTTTGATCGCGGCCTCTTGCAGGGGGGCAAATTCCTCTCCGGCGAGGATGGCGGCGACCATGATTTCCATTTCCTCATACAGGCGTTGCGCGGCGACGCGGGCGCGGTCCGAGAGCAACAGATTGCGCGATGACATCGCAAGCCCGTCAATCTCGCGGATGGTTGGGCAGCCGTGTACGGTGGTTGGAATGTCGAGGTCACGCGCCATGCGGCGTACGATCTGAAGTTGCTGGAAATCCTTTTCGCCAAAGAACGCATCACTGGCAGAGGTCTGTAGGAACAGCTTGGCCACCACCGTAGCGACCCCGTCAAAATGCCCAGGGCGATGCGCACCGCAGAGCACATCGGTCAGCCCCGACACCGTGACCTTGCTGGCAAACCCGTCGGGATACATCTGCGGCCCGTCGGGCACGTAAAGCGCATCAATCTCAAAGCGTTCAAGCTTGCGGGCATCATCATGTTCTGTGCGGGGATAGTTTTCAAGGTCTTCGGGATTGTTGAACTGCATCGGGTTGACGAAAATCGTCACGATCACCCGCTCACAGGTCGCCTTGGCCGCCTCGACCAGCGACAGGTGCCCGTCATGCAGTGCGCCCATCGTGGGCACAACACCGATTTTTTCACCGGCAAGGCGCCATGGCAGGGTGGTGGCGCGCAGCACGTCAAGCTCGCGCAGAATAGGGGCCGGCATCAGGTCGGGGCCTTGTCTGAAAAGGTATGCTCGGGGCCGGGAAAGGCGCGCGCGCGTACCTCTTGGGCATAGCTGGCAATCGCCGCCTCGCCATCTGTGCCAAGGGCCGCGTAGCGTTTCACGAATTTCGGTTTGAACGCCGTGAAGAGGCCGAGCATGTCATCGACCACCAGAATTTGCCCATCGCACCCCGCAGAGGCGCCGATACCGATGGTCGGAATAGGAATGTCTGCGGTGATCTGATCGGCGAGGGCGGCGGGCACTTTTTCAAGCACGACCGAAAAGGCGCCGGCCTCGCTCACCGCGCGGGCATCGGACAAAAGCGCCTCGGCGGCGGCGCCGCGACCCTGAACTTTATATCCACCAAGCGTGTTGATCGACTGTGGCGTGAGACCGATATGCGCCATCACCGGCACCCCGCGCGCCACCAGAAAGGCGGCTGTGTCGGCCATGTGGCGCCCGCCTTCAAGCTTGACCGCGCCGGCGCCGGTTTCTGCCATCAGGCGGGCCGCGTTTGCAAAGGCCTGCGCCGGCGATTCCTCGTAAGACCCAAAAGGCATGTCGACGACCATCATCGCATGGGCGAGACCGCGCGCCACCGCTTGGCCGTGCAGGATCATCATCTCCATCGTCACGCCAAGGGTCGAGGGCAGGCCGTGCAGCACCATGCCGACGCTGTCGCCCACAAGCACGAAATCGCAATGCGCATCCATCATCTGGGCCATCGGCGTGGTATAGGCGGTGAGGCTGACAATCGGCGTGCCGCCTTTCATCGCCCGGATATCATCGGGCATGGGGGCGGCTTTTCGGGCGGTTGCGCTCATGGTGTTGTCCGGCTTATTTCTGCATTGCAGCGCAGGCTAGCAATTGCGCGTGGTGAAATCTACTGTTCTGTTGCTATTCAGCATATTGATTTCACAGCGATTTAGATAGCAAAAGGACAAAGCGCAATGCCTCACCTGTCAGTTTACGGATTTGCGCAGCGATGAGCGCGCTGGAGATTTCCAATCGCGATGCGCGGCGGCTTTGGCTATCGGTCAACGGGTTGGGCGATGCGCCATTGGCGGGGCTGCCGGATGTGGCGGCGATGATCCGGGCGCTTGGCTTTGTCCAGATTGACACGATCCGCAATGTGACCCGCGCCCATCACCACATTTTATGGAGCCGCGCGCCGCGCTATCGCGAGACGATGCTTTGGCCTCTTTTAGGGCAAAAGCGGCTGCTGTTTGAACATTTCACCCATGATGCCTCGCTTATCCCGATGGAATTTTTGCCGATGTGGCAGGAGCAGTTTCGCCGTCTGGGGCAAAAGGCGGCAAGCAGCGATTGGTATCGTTCTGGTCTGGCGCAGAATGAGGTTCGCGCCATTCGCGGCCGGATCGAGGCCGAGGGGGCGCTCTCGACCCATGCCTTTGACAGCCGCGCCGCCAGTGCTGAGATGTGGGCGCGCCCGCCGCATAAAAAGGTGCTGGACCAGATGTGGTATGCGGGTGATCTGGCGACCAGTCACCGTGAGAAATTCATCAAGTTCTATGATCTGGGCGAGCGGGTTTTTCCCGATGTGGCGGGTAATTGCCCGCCTGAGCGGGATCAACTCAGCTGGCTCTGTGATCAGGCGCTTGAGCGGTTGTTGGTTGCCACGCCCGGCGAGGTTCAACGGTTCTGGGGCGTGGCAAGCGGCCCGGAGGTGCGCGGCTGGCTTGGTCATCGCCGCCTTGTCGAGGTGTCGGTGACCGGCGCGGATGGCACACGTCAAATGGCCTGGGCCACGCCCGATATTGAGCGGCGTCTGACCGATGTGCCGCCCGTTGCGCGCCGTCTTCGTATTCTCAACCCGTTCGATCCGGCGATCCGTGACCGCAACCGGCTTTTGCGGCTGTTCGGGTTTCATTATCGCAACGAGATGTTCGTGCCGCGCAGTCAGCGGATCTGGGGCTATTACGTCTATCCGCTGCTTGAGGGCGACGGATTTGTCGGTCGGATTGAGCTTAAGGCGGATCGCGCGGCAAACTGGATGGCGGTCACCGGATTCTGGCCCGAGCCCGGTGTGAAATGGGGCTTTGGTCGGCTGGAACGGCTTGACCGGGAGTTGCGCCGCTTTGCCTGGCTGGCTGGGATCACGTCTGTTCGCTGGGACGCGGCGCGCCCTATCTGAGGGCTTTGCGCACAGAGGCTGGCGTGAGTGACCGGGCGGAGAATGGGCCTTGGGCGTCAGCAAGGTTTTGATGGTGACAGCCGTCACAGACTGGTCGGCCTCTGATAAATTGGGAAGCGTCGGTTTTGTGTGCTCTTGTGTCGGCTGGGCTGTGCGCGGTCTTGCAGGATTGGTAAACATCCAGCAACGCATGCACCAAGGGAGTCGCAGCTCATGAAAACCAATGTCAAAGCCCTGGTCGTCGGCGGTGGCGCCGTCGGGACCTCGATTGCCTATCATCTGGCGCGCGCCGGGTGGGATGATGTCATGCTGCTTGAGCGCGACGAGCTGACGAGCGGCAGCACCTGGCATGCGGCCGGCCTTTTGCCGCTGTTCAACATGTCCTATGCAACCACCCATATCCACAAATACTCGGTCGATTTCTACAAGACGCTTGAGCAAGAAACCGGCCTTAACGCGGGCTTTGCCGTGGTCGGCAACCTGCGCATGGCGCAGACCAAAGAGCGGATGGACGAGTATATGCTTTATGCCTCAACCGCCGAAACCTGTGGCGTGCCCTACGAATGGCTGACCCCCGAGGAGATCAAGGCGCGCTGGCCGCTGATCAATACCGACGATCTTGAAGGCGCGATTTATCACAACACCGATGGCTATATTAACCCCGCTGACGTGACCCAGGCGATGGCCAAGGGCGCGCGCCAACGCGGCGTGATGATCGAGCGGAAATGGCAGGCGGATGCGTTTCAGTGGACTGGCACCCATTGGGAGGTGACCTGTACCAAGATGGTGGAAAAGGGCGGCAACCTTGTGCCCGGTGACGAACAGATCGTCATCACCGCCGAGCATGTTGTGACCGCAAGCGGCAACCACGCGCAGCGCACGGCCAAAATGCTGGGTATCAAGATCCCCGCCATTCCGGTCGAGCATCAGTTCATTGTGATGGATCAGGACCCCGAGCTGGTGAAATACCGCGCCGCAGGGGGCCGTGAGCACCCGGTCGTGCGTGACGCTGATGCGCAATCTTACGTGCGCGAAGAACGTGGCGGCTGGATATTGGGTGTCTACGAGAAACACGCGCCGGCCTGCTTTGAATTTGGTGTGCCGGATAGCTTTCGCGCCGACCTGTTTCCGCTCGATCTGGAGCGGATCGAGGCGCAGTATATGGCGATGATCCACCGCATCCCGTCTTGCGAGGACAGCGGCCTTAAGGACGATTTCAACGGGCCGATCTGTTACACGCCCGATGGCAACCCGCTGGTCGGTCCGGCGCCGGGTCTGCGCAATATGTGGCTGGCCGAAGGGTTCTCATTCGGGATCACCGCCGCTGGCGGGACAGGCTATTTTCTGGCGCAACTGATGGTGAACGGCGAGGCCGAGATCGACATGGCAAGCCTTGATCCCAAGCGCTATAGCCAGACCTGGATGACCACCGAATTTGCCGCGCGCAAGAACGAAGAGTGCTATGATCACGTCTATACTCTGCACCACCCGGATGAAGAGCGCCCGGCCTGTCGCCCGCTGCGTACGGTGCCGGCCTATGACCGGCAAAAGGCGCGCGGCGCGCAGTTTGGGTTTGTGAATGGCTGGGAGCGCCCGAACTATTTCGGGCCTCTGGATGCGCCCGAGAATTTTGACCATGACGCGCGCAGTTTCCGGCGCGGGGGCTGGTGGCAACATGCGGTGGAAGAGGCCAAAGCGATCCGCGAGGGCGTTGGCCTGATTGATGCGTCGGCCTTTACCAAGCACGTGGTCAAGGGCCCCGGCGCGACGCAATTCCTCGATTGGTTCACCTGTAACAAGCTGCCGAAAGTGGGTCGGATCAACCTGACCTATGCGCTGACCGGCAATGGCACCACGCGCACCGAATACACCATTGTGCGCAATGGCGAGGACAATTATTACCTCGTCTCTGCCGGGGCATGGACAGAATACGATGCCGATTTCCTGCGCAAGGCGGCTGAGGATAAAGTGCCTGAATTCGGTTATATCGAAATTCAGGATGTGACCACGCAATGGGGTGTTTTCGCTATTGCCGGCCCGAAATCGCGCGATGTTCTGCGCGAGGTAATCAAGGACGCCGATCCCGACACGGCGCTGAGCAACAAGCGCTTTCCGTGGCTGACGGCGCGCAAGATCGAGCTTGGTATGTGCCCGGTGAATGCCATTCGTGTGGCCTATACCGGTGAGTTGGGCTGGGAATTGCATCATCCCGTAGAGATGCAGAATTACCTGTTTGATCTGCTGGAAAAGGCCGGTGAAAAGCACGGGATGAAATTGGTTGGTGCGCGGGCGCAAAACTGGCTCCGGCAAGAGAAATCTTACCGCGCCTTTGGCAACGAGCTTGGCCGCGACGCCACCCCGCTAGAGGCCGATCTGCCGCGCTTTGTGGACCTTGAGAAAGAGTTTCACGGCAAGGACAAGCTGGTTGAAACCGGCGTGCGCTCGAAATGCTGCACGCTTTTGATCGATGGGCCGAGCGATGCCGACCCTTGGGGCCGCGAAGTGCTTTACACGCTTGAAGGCGCGCGTGTTGGTCGTCTGACATCGGGGGGCTATTCGGTGGCCTTCGGGAAATCCATCGGCATGGGCTATGTCAAACCCGAACAGGCGGTGCCGGGCACCAGGCTTAAGGTCAAGATGCTTGATCAGCTTTGGGATGCCGAAGTGACGGTTGATAGCCCCTATGATCCGAAAAACGAGACCATCCGCAAGGATGGCTGAGTTGCGCGCGAGCGTCGCTGTGATACGGGCGGCTGATTGGGCCGCCCGTTTTCGTCCTAGCGCATGAATTTACCCGGGGTCTTAACCAGAAGCTGAGCCTAGCTCGTCATAGCACGCCAGTGCCTTGGCGGCGTACATCATCGCCGGGCCGCCGCCCATCTGAATGCACATGCCCAGCACGTCGCCAATTTCTTCGCGTGTGGCCCCGGCCTTGATCAGCGCCTCGATATGCAGGGCGATGCAGGGTTCGCATTTGGTGACAACCGCAATGCCGAGGGCGATGAATTCCTTGGTCTTGAAATCAAGCGTGCCACCCTCTTTTACCGCCTTGCCAAGGCCGCCAAAGGCGCGTGCGGTGTCGGGGATCAGGCCATTGAGCGCGCGCAAATCCGTGCGGGTGTCGGTAAGGGTATCGGTCCAGGTCATAATGTCGCCTTGTGCTATATTGCCTCGCCCCTCTCTTGCCGCGATTAAAGGGCGGCGGCCTTGATCCAGATCAGGCGGGGCGCCCGGCAATCAGCATGATGTTGTTGGCGGGCAAATGCAGGGTCTCGACCAGATCAAGCCCCGCCATGCGCAACCAGACCATGACCTCGGCCAGATCCTTGTAACCGATCGCGGGGTCCTGCGCGCGCAAGCTGGCGTGAAATCGGGCGTCGCCCTCTGACGTGGCAGCACCCTCGCGCAGGAACGGCCCGTAGATCGCGAAACGACCATCGGGGGCAAGCGCGATGGCGGCTTGGGAAATCAGGGTGCGGGCCTCGGGTGCGCTTATCAGATGCAGGAGGTTGATCAGCACGATCAGGTTCTGACTGCCGTGGGTCGCGCCCCAGCCCTCGGCCGTTGCATCCAAAGCTATCACAGGGCGCAGATTTGAAAGGGCGGCGTCGGCTGCATAGGCGTCGATGCTGGCGCGGCGGGCGGCGTCGATCTCGCTCGGTTGCCAGATCAGGCCGGGCAGGGCGGTGGCGAACTGCACCACATGCTGGCCGGTGCCGCTGGCGATTTCAAGCGCGCGGCCTGATTGCGGCGCAATCCCCTGCAGGGCCTCGGCAATAGCTGGCGCGTTACGTTCCGCCGAGGGAGCCGACAGGCGCGCGCCTGTCGCCGGATGCGCGACCGAGGCGGTTTCGGGCAGGGGGCGCCGATCTGTCATCTCAGACTTCTTCAAGCCGGTCGGTGGCGGGGGGCGGTGCCGGGCTTAACGCGCTCAGGCGGGCATAAAGCGCGTCGTCCAACTCAAAGCTGGTCGCGGCCAATGACGGCGCAAGTTGCGCGGCCGAACGCGCCGAGAGGATCGGCATTGGCGCGGTGGGGTGGCGCGCGGCCCATGCGGCGGCAAGCGTCGCAGGGTGCAGGCCCATCTCAGTTGCAATGGCCGACAGATCGCTGGCCGCACGGTGCATCCAGTCAAGGCCATAGCGGGCGGCGTATCGGTCATTGTCGGTCAAGCGCCCGCTGCCACCAGTGGCATATTTGCCGGTCAAAAGCCCACCCGCCAGCGGCGAATAGGGCGCCACGGCGATGCCCTCGGCGGCGCACATCGGCAAAATCTCGACCTCGGCCTGACGTTTCACGAGGTTATACATCGGTTGCAAAATCGAGATCCGCATATCGAATTTGGCGGCTATACAGGCGGCCTTCATCACCTGCCATGCGGCAAAGTTTGACAGGCCGACATGGCCAATCTGGCCGCGCGATTTCAAAAGTGCGAAGGTCTCAAGCGTCTCGTTAAGGTCGGTGGTGTCGTCAAAGCGGTGCAGGTAAAGGATATCGACATGATCGAGCCCAAGCCGCTTGCGCGAAATATCGAACTGCGCCAGCAGATTGTCGCGCCCCGCGCCCCCGGTATAGCCCGCCTTGGTCGCAATGATCAGGCGGTCGCGGTGCGCGGGGATGAATTTACCAAGCAAGGTTTCGGATGCGCCATCATTATAAAGATAGGCGGTGTCGAAATGGGTGATGCCCGCCGCAAGGCTTGCCTCGAACATGGCGCGGCTTTCGCCCTCATCGGCGAGGCCGCCAAATTGCATCGTGCCAAAGGCAAAGCGACTTATCGTGCCAAAGGCAAGGCGGCTGGCGGGCGTTCCGTCGGGGGGTGTCAGTGTGTTTGTCATGCCGCGAACACTGCCACGGTGCATATGCAAAGGGAAGATGCTACCTTGATGCTTGAAACTCCGGGTCAGGCGGCTTAGGCGAAGGAAACCGTCGCCCGATCCGCGCAAGGAGCATGCCCACATGAAAATGCACGAAACCTTTATCAAGCCGATGCACCCCGAGGGGCGCAAATTTGTGGCGATCTTCGCCGCGATCACGCTGGTGCTGTTCATGGTCTGGAATGTGCTGGGCTGGATCGGTCTTGGGCTGACGATCTGGTGCTATTATTTCTTTCGCGATCCAGAGCGGGTGACGCCGGAGCGCCCCAACCTGATCATCAGCCCCGCTGACGGGATGGTGTCGCTGATCGAGCCTGCTGTGCCGCCCAGTGAACTTGGCCTGCCCGATGCCCCGCTGACGCGGGTGAGCGTGTTCATGAATGTGTTCAACTGTCACGTGAACCGCGCGCCGGTTGCGGGGCGGGTTCATGCGGTGGCTTACCGCCCTGGCAAGTTTTTTAACGCCTCGCTTGATAAGGCCAGCGAAGACAATGAGCGCAATGGCGTGGTCATCGAGATGGCCGATGGGCGGCTTTTGCCGGTGGTGCAGATCGCCGGCCTTGTGGCGCGCCGCATCGTCTGCTTTGTCGATAAGGGCGCACCGCTCAAGCGCGGCGAACGCTTTGGCCTGATCCGCTTTGGCTCGCGTCTTGATGTCTATCTGCCCGAGGGCGTGCAGCCGCAGGTGCGCGTCGGCCAGACCATGGTCGCCGGCGAAACCGTGATCGCAGAGCTGAGCGCAGCCAAAGGAACCGCAGGATGAGCACGCCCGGCGAACACCCACGCAAAGAGGTCACCCTGGCACAGCTTTTGCCGAACATGCTAACGGTGGCGGCAATTTGCGCCGGTATCACGGCCATTCGGATGGGGGTGCAGGGTGATTTCGTGCGCGCGGTGCAGCTGTTGCTGATCGCGGGGGTTCTTGACGGGCTTGACGGGCGGCTGGCGCGACTTTTGCGCAGCAGCAGCGCGATGGGCGCCGAGTTGGATTCGCTTGCGGATTTTCTGAACTTCGGCGTCGCGGCACCGCTGGTGGTCTATTACTGGGGTCTTCAGGACGGGGCCCGTCAGGCGGGCTGGATTGCGGTGCTGTTTTTCGCGGTCTGCTGTGTGATGCGGCTGGCGCGGTTCAATGTCTCGGCCAAGTCTGACGACAACAAGGGCGGCTCGGGGGCCTATTTTGACGGGTTGCCGTCGCCTGCGGGGGCGTTGCTTGCGATGTTGCCGATGTTCGTGACCTTTGCCATTCCGGGCATGTCGACACCGCCCGCGCCCCTGATCGGGCTTTACATGGCGGGGGTTGGTCTTTTGATGATCTCGCCGGTGCCGATCTGGTCGTTCAAGAAAACCAAGATCTCGCGCGAGAATGTGAAATTCTTCCTGCTCGGCTTTGCCTGCGTTGCGGCGGCGCTGGTGATTTTCACCTGGGCGGCACTTATTGTGATGTGCCTGGTCTATGTGGGCACCGTGATATGGGCGATCTTCGCCTGGCACCCCAAGGACGTTTAATCGAGGTAAGCATCGGCGCGCTGGCCTGCGCGCTCATGATGGATCGGCAGGGCGCGCCCGTAAAGCTGTTGACAGCGTTCGGGCGCGGCCACCATCCCCGGCTCCTGCACATAAGAGAATATGCCGACATAGCGCGGGGTCTTGCCGCGCAACGGCGCCACGCGGTGCAGCGAATAACGACCCCGAAAAATCTGAAGATCGCCGGGTTCAAGTACCAGCGTGCGGACCTTGTCAGAGGTGCCATCAAGCACCTTTTCGACCTCTGCAAAATTCTCGCCACCGGCGCGGATATTGGGGGCGTATTCAAAGGCGCCGCCCTCTTCGGCATTCTGAATGGCGATGGTGACGGTGAAATTGTTGGTGTCAAAATGCCAGGGAAAGCCGTTGCCCTCGTCGGCGGCATTGATGATCACATCGGCCAGCGGATCGGCATAGGGGTAAAAATTCTCCTCCTCAAGGCAATCTTGAATGAAGGTGCTCATCGCCGGGTATTCATAAAGCGCCCGCAGGGGGCTACCTTTGGGAAAGTTATCCGCCGGAATGAAGCCGTTGGAGCGATCAAAGAACCGGCGGCGCGGATCGTGCTCGGGCAGGGTCGGGTCGTCCTTGGTGAAATAGGGGTTGGTGCGATTGAAGGATCGAAACGCCTTATCCGAGACGCCATCGGCCTGCGTTCCAAGTGATCTGATCCCCTCGGGGGTGATGAATCCCTTGAGAACCGCACAGCCATCATGCGCAAGATCGGCGCGGATGCGGGCCAAAAGGGCGTCGCGCGCAGCCCCCGTTTGATGCACAGGATAGCGGTTGAGATCAATCAGGGTTTCGGGCTGCGCCATCGTTGGTCTCCTCGCAATGCTTGTACGAAAAGTCTAAGCCGTGCTGCGCGCGCGTCTGTTCTGAAAACGACCGGCGCGGATTTCACGTCTTTGCCCTTTGCCGACAAACGAAAACAGCCGCCAGTGTCCCGGCGGCTGTCGTTTTTGGTCTGTTGAAACGGTTTAGTTGGGAATGGTGCCGGTGATACCTTCGACGTAGAAATTCATCCCCAAAAGCGTGCCGTCATCGGCGATCTCACCATCGGCGAGCCAATCGCTTCCGTCCTGCTTTTTCAGCGGGCCGGTGAAGGGGTGATAGCTACCACCGGCAATGCTGTCCTTGAGGGCAAGCGCCTCGGCCTTGATGTCCTCGGGGACGGCGCTG
>RCMY010005738.1_pt1 | contig 11383 bp, 9 predicted proteins | sample 2041341 | NCBI WGS metagenome assembly RCMY01 (sample SAMN09708234, study PRJNA481090) | Marine sediment metagenome, whole genome shotgun sequencing project.
GAGGGCCCGTGGCCGGAGACGATCAAAGTGCCCGCCGCGCCGGTGCCCTTCTGCAGGTCGACCGAGGTGACCAGGCCTGTGTACTCCATAGCGCCGTCGTCGAGGCCGATGGACATGCGCTTTCCGATAAATTCGATGGCGTTCTCCATCATCGCGCCGGCGTACGTCTCGGTGGTGCTGGCCAGAAAGGAGATGCTGAAGGCACTGTGCCCGCCGACGGACTGTTCGACAGTGGCACTATAGCCGTGCTTGGGCAGAAAGTCATCACCGTTCAGGATGAGCTTGGGGATAATAATTTTAGACATTGGGGCGTAGGTTAAAGGTTTGATGCTGTAAACATTGGATTCTTTTACAAGCCGTAAAAAAACAACGTTTAAATGTGGGGTTTTGGTATGTTCGGAAGAAGTATGGTAGATTTTTTCGTTCAAAAACCTATAATTTGAAGACAGCCCCCCGAATTACTTGTTCAACTATTTACTGCCAACCTACAAATACCGATGTTCATGAGCGAGCGAATAGTTAGAGAATACCAAAGACCATCAAGGCACTAAAAACGCACCATTCCACTCCCCATTTTCCTTCGAAAAGAGTACCCGCAGATGATTCGGGCGTTTCAATTTCAGATATTCGATTTTCAAGGGCTCTATTTCAACGATGGTGAAGTAATTTTTCTCTTCTAGATATTCAATGTTATCAGGGTTCGAAATAGGACTTCCAGGTGCTGAGGTAGTGGTGTAATCTTTTCTGCTAGCGGGTTGAACCCCGCTCCAATATTTTTTCAGCTCTTCAGGGTCGGAAATTAGTTTTGCCCTGCACTCTACCTTCAGCTGCAATAATTTTTTAGGATGGTAAAATAACAGACTCACAGTATTGTTTTCCTTAATATGTCCGATTTTTTTGGATCGCCTATCCGTATAAAAAACCAACTTTAAATCTTCGGAGACCCTTCTCAACACAATAGTACGAAGTCTTGCGGTAGCACCAAGCCCCACAGTGCCCAGGGTGCAATACCGAAAAGGATGGCCCTTTTTGGAGGTTCCGTTCTGTAGTTCTTGTTTTAATTCTTGAAAGAAAGTGTGGGTCATTCAATGTTATTTCTTATGCTAAAGATAATCAAAATGGGGTCTTTTCATGGTCATGATTTCAAGATAGGACACGAATTATTTGGTTCCGAATCTTCGGCGGTATTTTGGTGCTTGGAATTTGGATTACCCGCTTCTTTACTAATTACTAAGTTCATTTTTCAAGCATCCCCTTTATTTTCAAAAAAAGTTTGATAAGAAGGTAGGGTAATCCAAAAGTAGGTTGTTATATATAAAAATTGCAGTGAAAAAGTTTTATTAAGTTCATGTGTTTAGGTTGGTTTTTTGATTTTGATGAAAAGTCCGGGTTTGGTAGCCCGGACTTTTGTTTTTTGCGCCTGCGAGATATTAGATGTTAGATTTGAGACGTTAGATAGACGAGGTTAAATTAGTTTCGTCTTAAACTTTGAAAACGCTAGATTTAGAATCCTTCAACGCTGTTATTTTGTACTATTGTTCAAGGGTAGTTTGCATCTATTACTTCTCCGGCACCTCCAAAACCACATCCTTCTCCGTAACCTGATAGCCGGCAAAAACTCCTACAGCACCATCATCCAAAATATTGTTTTGGGAAATACTGTACTCGACGAAGGGGTTTCCGTCTCCGGCTTCAATGTTCAGATCTCTGGCGCGCATCTGCTGGAATAAGATTTCTTCGACATGTGCTACCTGTAGGGTTACCGAATTCGAAATAACATCTACCTCACTTCCTATATAAATCTCGGTTCGGCCACTTAGGGTTGCTCCGTCATCGATATTATCGGTCAAAAAGCGATTGGCATCGAAAAAAAGTAAGCCTTTGATGGTTTGGGGTTCCTCGTCCTCGAAAGTGTATGTCGACCTGTAGGTGCCACCGAGCATATAAAAATTACGAACATTCTTGAAATCAGCGAAACCTAGGGTTATTTCCGCTATTCGATTTCCAAATTCATCGTTTCGATAAACGACCTTATGTGTCAATGAATCAATTTTCTCCGGAATTTGGCAACTAGCATTAAGCTCTTTTCCGTTCACGATTACTTTCAAAAGATAGGTGCTGCCGGTTATAATCGGTAACGAAGCTGGTTCGGCCAGATACGATTGGTTTTCATCGGAATATTCAAGTTCAGTGAAATTTCCTGATTCATCGGATAAAGTAACTACGGCATCAGAAATGCGGAATTTTGATTGAAAAGTTTCAAGGTCGTTTGTTGGCAATGAGGTTCCTATCGCAGGCAGAGCCTTTGTAACATTGATACGGAGCACGGTATCGTTCGGGGATATAAAACCGATAATGAGTACTTTTTCTTCGGTATCCAATAAATTATCGGCATCCACTGTTTTTTGGCAGCCTGCGAATACCACAAGCGTTAGTGTCAAGACCGAAGATATATAATTTTTCATCGGTTAAAATTTAAAGGTATAATTGATTGAAGGAATCAGTAGCAGTACCGAGGTGCGCACTAGTTCTTTTTGCTCAATATTGTTTGTTTCATCCATATCGCCAAAATCTTCATACGTGTTGTCAATGGTGTAGATAAACGGATTTTGTCTAGCGTAAGCGTTGTAAAGGGATAGCCCCCAAATGCGCTCCCTATTCTTTGCCTTCTTTTTATGAAACTGAACGCCCAAATCTAAACGGTGGCTGGTCTCGCCGCGAAAGTTGTTTCTAGCCGTAGCGAATTCTTTCGTACCGTAATTATTGAAAAAGTTATTGGGATCGCGTAGCTGAAATCCGCTATCAAAATTGAGCCGCTGCAGGTTGGGCAGGGTATAATTATTGCCAGTGGCCAGTATCCATGTAGCCGATAAAGTGATATGGTCATGCGGCTTGTAAATGCCCACAAGAGATATGTCATGGCGACGGTCGTAGCGGTCAAAGAACTTGTTGCCGAGGTTCAGTTCGTCGAATTGTCGTTCTGACCAGGAGAGCGTATACCCCAACCAGCCGGTAAGTTTGCCGGTTTGTTTACGCAGTAGAATTTCCGCCCCGTACGCCCAGCCTTCGCCTGACTTAATATTATCTTGCCAATCGATGGTCTTACCGCTCTCTAAATCGTCTATGGCCAAGAATGAAGCACCTTCCTTATAGGCGATAACGTCGTTCATGTGTTTGTAATAACCCTCGAGCGTTACCGAATAATCCTTATCGAAAAAATCTTTGGCAATACCTACGGCAAATTGCTGCGAGGTCTGCGGTTTCACCCTATCGGTCGAGGACACCCAAAGATCCGTCGGTAGGCCGATACCGGAGCTGGACAATAAATGGATGTACTGGTTCATTTGCGAATACGAGGCTTTGACCGCCAAATCACTTTTAACATTGTAGGCCAGGCCCAAACGCAATTCGGGATTCGCATATTTTTTTTCATCGTAGTTGAAATAACTCAGGCGTAGGCCGGGCGATACGCGCAATTTATCGGTCAGTTTCCAGTCATCTTCGACATACACGGCGCCTTCAAAAGAATTCAGTTCTTGGGTCTTGTCTATATTCCCGTAAAATCGTCTTTGATGAGCGTTCGCTGCGGCGTAAAATTATGCCGTGTCGCCAAGGCACCGAACCGGATGCTATGCTTGCTGTTGGGGAAATAATCGAAATCCGTTTTCAGTGTAAAGTCGTTGATGCCCGAACTGGTGCTGAAGGAGTAGGTCTCCTGATTAAATTCGGAATCATCTTCGTATTCGTTGGTAATCTTGAAGTTGTAGTTACTGAAAATTGCCGAAGTGTTGGCGAACAATTTGCTCCCGAACTGATGGTTCCAACGCAGGGTAGAGGTGATATTGCCCCAGCCCAATCGGGTCTTATCGTTTGAGGTCTCGTCCTTGAAATTACTGTAGAATTTGTCCCTGCCGTAATAATTGCTCCAATACAGTTTGTCTTTGGAACTGAAAATATGGTGTATCTTAAAATTGAGATCGGCAAAGTAATAACCGCCTTTTCCATCCTCTTCATTGAGAAAGGGTTGGGCCAGCACATCGGCGTAGGTGCGGCTACCGCTGATTATAAAAGACGTTTTACCCTTGTTTATAGGCCCTTCGAGCAATGCAGATGAAGAAATAAGGCCCACGTTTATCTTTCCGGATAGCCTTTCTTTATTGCCATCCTTCATGTCGATTTTAATGACGGAGGATAGCCTTCCCCCGAATCGTGCGGGAAAACCGCCTTTGAAGGCTTCGACGGATTTGATGGCATCGCCGTTGAAGACCGAAAAGAATCCAAAAAGGTGGTTGGAGTTGTAGACCGTGGCATCATCGAGTATAATGAGGTTTTGGTCTGGGGTACCCCCGCGCACGAAAAACCCGGAACTTCCTTCTGAGCCCCCTTGTATACCAGGCAGCAATTGTAGGGTTTTCAATACGTCTTTTTCGCCGAGAAGGGCAGGAACATCTTGTATATCTAGGGGGTTGATACGCACCGTACTCATTTGCGTCACCTTGCTTTCCTTCACCTTATTATCCGCTATCACCGTAACCTCGTCCAGCGATTCGGCGGCGGGATCAAGGGATACCGCCCAGACCGTATCTTCACGCAGGTCGATTTGCTTTTGCTTTGTAGCGTAGCCAATATAGGAAATTAAGATTTCGTGACTCCCTTCAGGAAGGGTCAACGAAAAGAAGCCGTAATCGTTGGTAGTCGTACCCAATTTGAGTTCGGGCACATAAACGGAGACCCCCAATAAATTTTCTTTGCTGCCGCTTTCGGTAATATAACCGCTAATAGTAAAATTTCCTTGAGACTGAAAAATGTTGCTGCCCACATCACAGAAACTAATGGAACTGTTTTTTGCGTTACCCGTATAAAGAATGCCAAGGAAAAACAGTTGACTATAGGATATTATTTTCAAGGGATGGAGGGGTTAGTCCGGTGTAATTTCTGACGCAATTAAAAACTATGTTTAATAGGTGTCTGTTAACAAAACGATAAATAACATTTTGATGGGATAAGGTATCGAAGCTATTTTCAACCAGTTTTTATGGCGAACGTTTTCGGTCAATTATATTCCTAAAATTCTCGTAAACCTATCGAAATTAGCAATTTTTAACACTTTGTAGGAATTGATTTATAGAGCTAGGCACCAGTGTCTTAGAGTATTTTAAATGAATTACTTGTTTGTATATTTCGAATTTTGGGTTTTTTCGCTAAAATGGATGGACTTGACAAGGATTTTACTGGTTATTGAGGAATACCAACGATGTCTGAAGCTCGGTTTTTGGTATTAGTAGAGTCTGAAGATCTACCGTCCAATCTTCTTTTGTCTCCTCTCTCTTCTCTTTGTTCTCTCCTCTTTGCCATGCCGTTGTTAAAAATCTAATCATAAATATGTAAAAAGACTCTTTCCGAAAATCCGTAATTCCCTATTTTTGCGCATGCAAAATAACGTCCTGATTCTTGATTTCGGCTCGCAGTACACCCAGCTTATCGCCCGACGCGTACGCGAACTGAACATTTTCTGCGAAATAAAGCCCTATAACAAGCTGCCCGAGGAGCTTTCCAACTATAAAGCGGTGATACTTTCGGGATCTCCTTTTTCGGTGCGGGCCGAAGATGCGCCGCATCCGGATCTCTCAAATATTAAAGGAAAAAAGCCATTGCTTGCTGTATGTTACGGTGCGCAATATTTGGCCCACTTTAACGGGGGCAGTGTTGAAAAATCGAGTACTAGGGAATATGGCCGCGCCAATCTATCCTATATAAAATCCGAAGAACCTTTTTTTGAATCCATTTCCGAAGGTAGCCAAGTGTGGATGAGCCATAGCGATACCATTAAAAGTCTTCCGGAAAATGCGACCGTACTGGCCAGTACCCATGATGTTGAGTATGCAGCCTATAAAATTGAAAGCGAGGATATTTACGGCATTCAATTTCATCCAGAGGTTTACCATACAAAGGATGGTAAGAAACTGCTCGAAAACTTCTTGGTCAATATAGCTGGACTCGAACAAACTTGGACACCCGATGCTTTTGTAGATGTCACCGTTGCCGAACTGAAACAGAAAATCGGTACCGATAAAGTCATTCTGGGCTTGTCAGGGGGCGTCGACTCTACCGTGGCGGCAGTACTTTTGCACAAGGCCATCGGAAAACACTTGCATTGTATCTTCGTCAACAACGGATTATTGCGTAAAAATGAGTTTGAAGAAGTACTTGACCAATACGAGCATATGGGGCTTAACGTCAAAGGTGTGGATGCTTCCAAACGTTTTTTAAATGCCTTAAAAGGTGAGAGCGACCCCGAAAAGAAACGCAAGATTATCGGTCGTGTTTTTATCGAAGTTTTTGATGACGAAGCGCATTTGGTCGAGAATGCCAAGTGGTTGGCGCAAGGCACCATTTATCCCGATGTTATCGAATCCGTTTCAGCTACCGGCGGTCCATCGGCAACTATAAAAAGCCATCATAATGTTGGCGGTTTGCCCGATTTTATGAGACTACAGGTGGTAGAGCCGTTAAAAATGCTGTTTAAGGATGAGGTTCGTAGGGTAGGGAAGAGTATGGCCATAGACGACGAGCGGTTGGGAAGACATCCGTTTCCTGGACCGGGATTGGCCATCCGCATCCTTGGTGATATCACCAATGAAAAAGTGGCCATACTTCAGGAAGTCGATCATATCTTTATCAAAGGATTACGCGATTGGGGCCTTTATGACCAGGTATGGCAGGCAGGGGCCATGCTTTTGCCCGTAAATAGCGTAGGGGTCATGGGCGATGAGCGCACATATGAAAAATGCGTAGCTTTGCGTGCCGTTGAGAGTACCGACGGTATGACCGCTGATTGGGTCAATCTGCCGTATGAATTTTTGCAGAAGGTATCCAACGATATTATCAATAAGGTGCCGGGCGTGAATAGGGTTGTGTACGATATCAGCTCGAAACCTCCGGCGACAATAGAGTGGGAGTGAGGGACGTACGAAATACGAGGTACGAAATACAAAGTATAAAAATAGTTTATTGGTTTATAAGTTGGAGTTTGGTTTTTTGCGCAAACGCAAACCACGATTAACTTTTTATTTATAACCAGTAGCCAAATAACTCAGTAACGCAATAACCCAATTGATGAAACGATTTTTTAGAAATATACTTGTTTTTTCGCTATTGCTTATAGCTTTGGCAAGCTGTAAGGCACAGAAATTTACGACACACGCCGTAAAGAAGGGAGAGACCTTGACCGGTATTTCAAAACAGTATAGGGTAGACACTGCTACGATTTTGAGATATAATAAAGAAGTCAAGCAGGGCGATCAACTGAAGGCCAATACTATTTTGGTCATCCCTAGGGGAGCGAAAACACCTACGACAACCCGGCCCAGCACGCCGGATCAATCGAAGGACACCGTTACCCAAAGTGATGAACCTATCGGTTTTACCTCACATCGGGCCAGAAAACGGGAAACTCTGTACGGTATCGCCCAACGTTTTCGCATCACCGAAGAAGAAATCAAAAAATACAACCCCGAGCTATATTCTTCCCAGTTGAAGAAGAATATGACCTTGAAAATTCCGCAGTACCGAAGAACAAAAACCGAACGGGTCGCTGTTAACGAAGATGATTTTGAAACCTACGCCGTTGCACCCAAAGAGACCCGATGGAGTATCGCCAATAAGTACGGAATTACTATAGACAGTATGCTCGTCTTGAACCCCGAGCTGTCGAAGGCTTCCGATTATTTATCGGTTGGGCAAGAACTGAGAATGCCAAGACCGGCTGGCAGTAGTCTTGAAAACCAGAAAACACAGCTTTATCTATCGTATACCGTTCCTCCTAAAATGAATTTTTATCAACTGGAGCAGAAATTCGGTGTCAAGTCTGATGAGATTGTCCGATTAAACCCAGAGATAACCCAAAAGGGAGGTCTTAAAGAAGGTATGGTGATCCGTGTGCCCCAAGTAAAGTTAGATGCAGGGGAGGTCAATACCGATAACTACAATTTCTATGAGGTGAAGCCCAAGCAGACGGTATTTTCATTGACCCGTATGTTGGGCCTTACCTACAAGGATCTGTTGGAATTGAATCCCGATTTGAGCGATGGTCTCAAAGCAGGCATGGTCTTGAAATTGCCGAAGGACCAAAAAGGAGATTTTGATGTACGTAACGCATTGGTGCTCGATAAAATTAATTTACTGGATAGTATCGATGTGAAGAACATCCCTAAGGTAGTGTTTATGTTCCCTTTTCGGTTGGACAAGTTGAACTTGGAAAACAAGGAAGAAGTAGCCGATATTATTGAAGATAGAAACAGTCTTAAATTCAGTCTGGGACTCTATTCCGGGGCTTTGATTGCTCTAGATTCCATAGCCGATCTCGGTATATCGGTCGACGTACGTAGTTATGATAATCAGTTAAGTCTCGCTAGAACTAAAGAAATATTGCAAAAGGAAAATCTCAATACGGTCAGTGCTATTATCGGCCCTCTTGATTTGGCTTCCCTTAAGGAAACGGCCGTTAGGGCGAAAGGCGCACAAGTACCTGTCATAGCCCCTATTCCTGCTGAAAGTGATCTCAGCCTATCGAACGTGTTCTATTCATATACCTCAAATAAAGTACTTCAGGATCGCATGCTCGATTTTGCCCAAGAAAAGTACGAAGGCCAGAACGTGGTCGTCATCGCCGATTCCACGCACGTTGTGGCGAGAGATTCCATTCTCTCAAGATTTCCCGATGCCAAAGTTGCCGAGGTCATCGAAGAAGAGAAAAACATAGGTATCGATATCGAGAAGTTCAGAATGCTACTCTCCGATGAGGCAGAAAACTGGGTGTTCGTAGAGACCGATAACTTCAAGCTGGTGGCCAGTGTAAGCTCGATCTTGAATTCTTTTCAGAATTCCCTATTAGATGTCGAGCAACCAGATCGTGAAAAACTGAAACTACGAATGTTTACCACAAACAAGAGTTCCGCCTTTGAGAACGATGTCATTTCGAGCACACACCTTTCGAATTTGAGCTTTACATATCCCTCGGTGTACAGAATACCCGAAAGCAGTGCATTTTCACGACGCTACGAAAAGCGCTTTGGCAGTCTGCCCGATCGGTATGCCGTAAGAGGTTTCGATATCACCTATGATTTATTGCTGAAACTGGCGTATAAAAATAACTTGATGGAGGTTTCGAAATATATCGGCGAGACTGAGTACTCCGGCACTAAATTCGATTATGAAAAAGATCCCGTCATGGGCTATTTTAACCAAGCCTCGTATATCATGACTTTCGAGGATCTGCGGATCAAGCAGGTGCAGTAGTTTAAGGTTCAATCGCTACTTCGCAGCTGTTCAAAGTTCAAAGTATCAACTAGCAACCTTGAGAACTTTAAACCTTGAATCTGCCAACGGCAGGATTGAACCTTAAACCAGCCTGTAACCTGCAACTTCTAACCTCTAACCTATACTCGAATAATGACTTCAAAAATCACGTATAACGGAGAATTGCGAACCACATGCGAACATATTCGCTCCGGCGATACCTTTATGACAGATGCTCCGGTGGATAACAACGGATTGGGACAAGCATTTTCCCCAACGGATACAGTGGCCACAGGATTGGGAAGTTGCATGATTACGGTTATGGGTATAAAGGCAGAAAGCTTGGGTGTAGATTTGACAGACTCCACCGTGGAAATTACCAAACACATGGTTTCGGGTCCCAGAAGGATTGCCAAGATCGAAGCCAAGTTGAACTTACCTGCGGATGTTAACGATAAGCATCGCAAAATATTGGAAAACACCGCCAATACCTGCCCTGTGCTATACAGTTTGCACCCCGATATCGAAAAGGTAATTACATTCTCTTGGGAACGCTGAGGTATTTCTTTTTTGCGCTTTTCCTATGCATTTCTGGATTTCTTTTTTCACAGGAAGAAGAAACCATACCATGGAATACGGACCGAAAACTGCAATGGTCAGATTTCAAGGGAAGCTATTTCAAGACGGAATGGGCCGCAGCTACCACGGCCACAGGTATCAGGTATACCTTTTCGACACGCGAACAAAACGGCCAACAATTTTTAGAAATCGAGGTCAAATGCGAATTCTTCCCACAAAAATCATGGTACCGTCCTGAACTTTGCGACGGGGTAATCTTAAGCCATGAGCAGTTGCACTTCGATATCGCGGAGTTGCATACCCGCAAATTCCGTAAACGTTTAGCGGAATTCCAATTCACCGATAATGTGAAGGAAGAAGTTAGGGGTATCTACAAACGAATGCTTAGAGAACTCACTATTTTCCAGAATAAATACGATCGGGAGACCGATTTTTCAAAAGATTTGCAACAACAATTGCAATGGAATAACAGCATCGCCAAGGAGTTGGCTGTCGACCAATAAAAAACCTCTCCAAAATATTTTTTTGAAGAGGTTGAAATTATTTAAATTGAGCTTAGGCTTTATTAGAATCTAAACGCGGCCCCAAGGGATAAAATAGAGACCCCGTAACCGGCTTCGAATACCCCGAAATGTTCCCCAAAATACCAGCGGCCGCCTACGAAGACGGTAGCACTTGGTCGGCTATCTAGGCTGCCAACAAAATCCCTATCAGTAGATGCAATGTTGTACGAAGCCATTACCCCACCGTAGACATCCAGGTTTTCCACATTAAGTCCAATATAGTGAAACGCTCCGCGTACCCCGATAATTGTATAGTTGAAGTTGTACCTATCATTACCACCTAACAAAATTCCCGATTTATAGGATTTGTATCCCAAGTATCCACCAAGGCTGACAATACCAAAATCCCCGGTTTCCCATATGCCCCTTTCATAACTTACATTTACACCTAGGCCGGCAGATGGGGTAGCAAAAGTGCCATAGTCAAAATTTCCCCCAATACCGATACCGGCATTGATGACGTTGGTGCCTTTCGCGAATTCTTGTGCGGATACGGAGTGAACCGTTAAGAGGGCAATAACCGCTAATGCTAAATAATTTATTGTTTTTTTCATTTTCTTGATTTAAAGTTGACCCCAAATGTAATAATTGTGCACTAATTTTCAATCCCGTTTTTCTATGAAATTGAGCAGGCCAAAAATTGTAAGTCAATACTGAACATTGTGTCAGCATTAACATATCACAAATTGTAACGGGCGTGCTGGCTGTAAGAAATGGTACAAATCAATGCCGGTATCTACACATCACAAATCGTAACCCCCTGTTTCAAAGCATCGATCTTATTCTCCCAAGACGGCACGAATTCCTGTGCCACATGGCCTTTGTATCCTGTAGCGAGTATCGCCTTCATAATAGCCGGGTAGAAAAGTTCTTGGGTCTCGTCGATTTCGTGGCGGCCGGGGTTGCCTCCGGTATGGTAATGTCCGAAATATTGGTGGTAGTCC
>RCMY010004939.1_pt1 | contig 11380 bp, 9 predicted proteins | sample 2041341 | NCBI WGS metagenome assembly RCMY01 (sample SAMN09708234, study PRJNA481090) | Marine sediment metagenome, whole genome shotgun sequencing project.
CCTATACGGTGTATCGGAGCGATCATACCATTTTAATAACTTCAGATGCTCCTAAAAAATCCTATTGGTCTCTTTTTAAGACGGGCGTAGTAATGAATCTTTTGAATCCGAAAGTGATGATTTTCTTTCTAGCATTTTTCCCTGGATTTCTATGGGATAAAGCCGGCAATACCGTGGTTCAATTTTATGTGCTAGGCTTGGTCTTTATGTTGGTGTCATTTCTGGTCTTTAGTGCCATCGCTCTATTGGCAGGCCGAATTTCAAATGTTATTTTAGAGAAAAAGGGGATTGGCGTATTTTTAAAATGGCTCCAGATTCTTGTGTTTGTCGGCATTGCGCTGTATATCATTGCTGCCTAAAAAAGTATGTTTACCGTTGTAAATATGTGTTATTCATACCGTTGATTGCGCTTCTTTAGCAATTGATGTTGTTTATCTGTCTGATTTGCTGTACATTAGTCTTTAACACTAATCACATGCATTGAAACTTATGAAAAAATTGACAATTCTTATGGGAATTCTTCTGATGTGCTACGCCTGTAATTCGGGTGATAAGAAAACTTCAGAGGCAACATCGGAACATCAAACCGAAAAAGTTAGCAATAAAGTAGCCAAGAAGTCTTACGATTGTCTTAAAGACTTTCAAGAAGATTACGGCGCCTTACTCACAAAAGAGGAAATGGCGGCGGTGTATCCCATAGATTTTGGCCAAGCGAAACACGAATTGCGCTCAGGCAGTTATGGCGAACACCTATACCGATGGCCCAGTGATCGACCGTCGATTACGATGGAAGTCAGCGGGATGAAAATACAGAATCCGGATCAGAATACGCTAGGCGTAAAAATGCTTTCTTTTTTCTCTGACAAAACCGATGCGGAATCTGCGGCAGCAACGTTTGATATGGCTTACAAACAATTATCGGATGAAGAATTAGCAAAAATTGAAGCTAATCTCAAAAAACAGTCGGATGAGGTTAAAAAAACAGGGGAAGATTTAATGAAAGTTCGCGCCAAACGCAGTTGGGAGTTTGTAGATGGCTTGGGCACACGAGCCTGGTATAAGTGGAACGAGCAATACGGCGGCGAATTGGCTGTCTTAGCAGGTAAATCGAAATTTTATATCATCAATAAAATCAGCAATGATCCTCGGGAAAATTTAGAGGTCGCGAGAAAATTGGCCGAAAAGGTCCTCGCTAAATGCGATTGATCACATACGGTAATACACTACTAGCAGACTTATAAAAGGTCTGCTTTTGTGCTTTAGGTGAATTCGGCAACACAAGATAAAAATGGAACGGGAGGCTCGGTAACTATTTTATGATGTGTTTTTTTTAAGGGGATGGATTTTGTCTTCAAATGAATTCCTATCTTTGAACCCATGCAACACGTAAAAATCATAGAATGTCCGCGCGACGCCATGCAAGGCATCAAGGACTTTATACCAACAGATAAAAAAGTACAGTACATCCAATCGCTGTTGCGTGTTGGTTTTGACACTATTGATTTTGGAAGTTTCGTGTCGCCCAAAGCCATTCCGCAAATGGTGGATACTGCTGAGGTGCTCTCCAAATTGGATCTTTCTAAAACTACCAGTAAGCTTCTAGCAATTATCGCAAATACCCGAGGGGCTGAAGAGGCGTCAGTACATCCTGAAATTAAGTATCTGGGCTATCCATTTTCAATTTCAGAGAACTTTCAAATGCGGAACACTCATAAAACTATTGCGGAGTCTGTAGTAACTTTAAATGAAATTTTGGAAATTGCCGATAAGACCAATAAGGAAGTTGTGGTATATATTTCTATGGGATTTGGGAATCCTTATGGCGACCCATGGAATGTGGACATTGTAGGCGATTGGACCGAACGGTTGGCCAAGATGGGAGTGAAAATCCTATCATTGAGTGATACTGTGGGAAGTTCAAACCCCGAGAATATCAATTATTTGTTCTCTAATCTAATTCCAAAATATCCCCATATTGAGTTTGGAGCGCATTTACATACGACGCCTACGTCATGGCATGAAAAAGTAGATGCAGCCTTTAAAGCGGGATGTACACGTTTTGATGGCGCCATTCAAGGTTTTGGCGGATGCCCGATGGCCAAGGATGATCTCACCGGAAATATGCCCACCGAAAAATTACTCTCCTATTTTACCAGCAAGCAGCGTTCTGATTTGAATGCCTTAAGCTTCGAAAGTGCCTACAATGAAGCCACAAAAATATTCACTAGCTACCATTAAATAGTTCTCAGGTTCTTAATATCAGAAAAATAGGGGTGCAGTTCAACTCTTATTTTAAATTAATCTAAATAAGCTTTGATTTTTTTAATTCCATGTCTTACTTTTGTGCCGAAATCAAATCACTATTTATATTAAGACTAAATAACAATGAGAAAAATTATATTAGGATTAGCCATAACATCTACATTGTTGACATCCTGTTCAAGTGATGACGACGTCAACACTCCAACCATAGCGGTGGAAGCACCTTCCACTTACAAATTTACACGCGATGGTAATTCTACCGTAGATTTTAAAGGACAAACAACGCGGATTAAAATGGCCATGGAATTACGTTCTGCTCTAAAAGACCAAACAAAATCAGCGGCTGAGTTACAGGCCATGTTTGCCCATATGGACGGGCGTAGTGATTTTGCTGATGTCAATTTAAATGCGTCTGATAAAAATGTACGTGGAAAAGTAGCAGCGTCTAAAGATTACTTTGCTGCCAATACCACATTATCCAACGAGATTAAGAGTTTGATGGATTCCTGGATTGAGCAACAAGCAACTACAGTATTTCCAAATTGGGAGATGACAGCAACGGCTGGCAAAGCTGGTCAATTGCAACAAGCAGGCGGTGGAGCAGTAAGATATGTAAATGCCAAAGGTCTTGAATTGGATCAGGCAGTTGCGAAAACACTTATCGGTGCTTTAATGACTGACCAGATGCTCAATAACTATTTAAGTACGTCTGTGTTGGATGAAGCTTCAAACATCCAAAACAATGACAACGGTATTGTTGAGACAGGTAAATTTTATACCACTATGGAACACAAGTGGGATGAAGCTTATGGCTATTTGTACGGCAATGAAGTGAATCCGGCAGTGCCAGTGTTAGGCGCGGATAGTTTTTTGAACACTTATTTAGATCAAGTAGATGCCGATGCTGATTTTGCAGGTACGGCAGCTGCGGTTTACGATGCCTTCAAATTAGGTAGAGCTGCGATTGTAGCTAAAAATTATGACTTAAGAGATGCACAGGTGGCGATCATTAGAAAAAATATTTCCTTAGTGCCTGCCGTTCGTGCAGTACATTATTTACAGGAAGGAAAATTAAGTATGGCAGCAGGAGATACCGCAAAAGCATTTCATGCCTTATCTGAAGCTTTAGGATTTATTAATAGTTTGCAATTTACGAGACAGCCAAATACCAATAGTCCTTATTTTACTAACACAGAGGTGACCGCATTTATGGACACACTGTTGGCAAATAATGGATTTTGGGATGTGACTCCAGAAACTTTAGACAGCATGTCAGGAACAATCGCTTCAAAGTTTGGATTTCCTGTGGCAGCAGCTAATTAATATTAAAAAATAGTTGAGGTGGTGATCTCATTATTAAGCATGCAATCACTGCTAATTGAAATGTGCAAACGCATTAAGAAAACTTAAATTTCCATGTTAAAAAAAATAGCTTTAGTATTCAGTTTGGCCCTTATCTTGGCCTGTAGTTCTTCAGATGACTCTTCGCAAGGAGGCGCAACTGATACATTTGACCGTTCGGCACTGCTGAAAAATCTTGCCGATAACATCATCATACCAGCGTACCAGGATTTTGGTCCAAAATTGACCAATTTAAAAGGCTCTATTGAGACTTTTGTGGCCACACCAAATCAGAATACCCTAGATGCAACGCGAAAAACGTGGCTTACGGCGTATAGTGCATGGCAACATTTAGAAATGTATAATATTGGGAAGGCTGAAGCTTTAAATCAATATTATTATTTTATGAATATCTATCCGGTAACGGTGTCTGATATCGAAAATGTGGTTGCAACCGGCGCTTATGATTTGAACACACCAAGTTATCATGATGCACAAGGGTTTCCGGCTTTAGATTATTTATTGTACGGAGTTGCCGCAGATGATGCGGGGATTATTTCTAAATTTTCTACAGATAAAAATGCCCAAGGGTACAAAGATTATTTGACCGCAGTGATCAATCAAATGGAAAAATTGACACAAGAGGTTAGCGCTGATTGGACCACAGTGTATCGTGACCAATTCGTGAATTCCTCCCAAAATACAGCAACAAGCTCGTTGAACAGGTTTGTAAACGACTATATTTTCTATTATGAAAAGGGCTTACGGGCCAATAAAATTGGAATTCCAGCAGGTGTATTTTCCGCAACTCCTTTGCCAAATAAGGTAGAAGGGTATTACAATCAGAAAGTGTCAAAAGCCCTGAGTCTTGAAGCTCTAAACGCGGTTCAGAATGTTTTTAATGGCAAATCATTTAATAGTGCTGCAACTGGGGCAAGTTTTAAAACCTATCTCGATTATTTAGAGACGAATAAAGAAGGAGAAAAACTCAGCACACTTATAAACAATCAATTCGATTTGGCACGTACCAAAATTCAAGCTTTAGACTCCAATTTTAGTGCTCAGATAAGTGACGACAATTCCAAAATGACGGCTGCCTATGATGCGCTGCAACGTGCAGTAGTATACTTAAAGGTGGATATGGTTCAGGCGTTTAATATCAGCGTGGATTATATTGATGCTGACGGCGATTAATAATATTTTAAACTAACATAAAAAAGAAGATTCTTTAAACAGCTTGAAGAATCTTTTTTTGGTTTTATGAACACTAGGTTTAAAACATATCTCAACACACCAACGTCCGCGGCACCTTTAGCCGTCTTCCGGATAGGCTTTGGCGTGATGATGCTCTTGAGTATTGTCCGCTTTTGGTGGCATGGATGGATTGAAACTCTCTACGTGTTGCCCAAATTTCACTTTTCCTATTATGGTTTTGAATGGGTCAAACCTATCGGCGACTATACCTATCTTATTTTTGCTATTTGTGGGATTTCTGCTTTTTTTGTGGCCATCGGATTCAAATATCGGTTGGCCATCATCACCTTTTTTCTGAGTTTCACCTACATTGAACTCATGGATAAGACCGCGTATCTCAACCATTATTATTTTATAAGTGTTTTGAGTTTTTTAATGGTGTTCTTACCTGCAAACGCTTATTTCTCGGTGGATAATCTTCTTAAACAGAGAACTTACACGTTCATTCCTAAATGGACCATTGACAGTATAAAATTATTGGTCAGCATCGTTTATATCTATGCAGGCCTAGCAAAATTAAATTCCGATTGGTTATTTAAAGCCATGCCGTTAAGAATATGGCTGCCGTCTAAATACGATTTGCCATTTGTAGGGGAGTCTTTTATGCAACAAGAATGGGTCCATTATGCGATGAGTTGGTCAGGAATGTTGTATGACTTGTGTATTCCATTCTTGCTATTGTATAAACGCACCCGTTGGTATGCCTTTGCTCTGGTAGTGTTCTTCCATGTGTTTACACGGGTATTGTTCCCTATCGGGATGTTCCCTTACATCATGATTGTGACAGCGCTGATATTCTTTGATGCCAATTTTCATCATCGAATATTAAGCTTTATCAAAACCTTATTAAAACCCTTAAAGATCAATTCCCAAACTTGGCGAACGGAGGTTTATCATTACACAAGTCGGAAGGTTTTGCTTCCGATTATCGCAGTGTTTTTTGTTTTTCAGATGGCATTTCCTTTTCGCTATCTCCTCTATCCCAGTGAATTATTTTGGACAGAAGAAGGCTATCGATTCTCTTGGCGGGTGATGCTGATGGAAAAGATGGGCTACACCTCATTTAAAATTGTTGATGCCGAAACTGGGCATGGTTTTTTAGTCGACAATTCAGATTTTCTAACCCCACTTCAGGAAAAACAAATGAGTTTTCAACCGGATTTTATCTTGGAATATGCCCATTATTTGGGCGACCATTTTAAAAGTCAAGGTCATAAAAATGTGCAAGTATTCGCAGAAAGTTATGTGGCGCTTAACGGACGTTTAAGTCAACCGTATATTGACACAACTACTGATTTATATAAAGAAAAAGAATCATTCCGGCCTAAACGTTGGATTTTACCATTCCATGATGAAATTAAAGGGTTTTAGTATTGTATTACTGTTATTGTTAGGGCTGTCAGCACTATCACAAAACACAATTTCTGGAGTTGTTACAAACTCCCAAACGCAGCGGCCAGTTGCCAACGTAGAGGTTTATGACAAGATTTCCGGCCTCTTGACCAAAAGCGATGGAGCTGGATTTTACACATTTAAAACTGAAAAAAATGACGTTACCTTGGTCTTCTTTTCTTACGAATTTGAAGCGAAGGAACAGGTCTTAAAAGTGACTAGTGATACGGTATTAAATGTGTCTTTAGAAGCTCTTGGCGTAGCTTTGTCAGAAGTGGAAATCACGGCGAGAAAGGCAAAGGTTTTTGAACTCTCCCGATTGAAGGATGTTGAAGGCACATCAATATTTGCAGGAAAGAAAACAGAGGTGGTTTTGGTAGAACAGTCCATGGCCAATTTGGCTTCCAATAATGCGCGACAAATTTACAGCCAAGTGGCAGGATTAAACATTTACCAAAATGATGATGCAGGATTACAGCTCAATGTTGGCGGACGTGGTTTAGACCCGAACAGAACGGCTAATTTTAATACCAGACAAAATGGATATGACATCAGTGCTGATGTGTTGGGATATCCTGAAAGTTATTATACACCGGCGTCTGAAGGCCTCAGTGAAATACAAATCATTCGGGGAGCGGCATCCTTACAATACGGCACCCAATTTGGTGGTCTGATAAATTTTAAGATGAAGGCACCCCATCCAAATAAACCTTTTGAACTGATTACCAGAAACACTGTGGGCAGTTCCGGTCTTTATACCAATTTCACCAGTGTTAGTGGTACAAAAAATAAGTGGAGTTATTACGGATATTTCAACTATAAGAAAGGAGATGGCTTCCGACCTAATTCGGAGTTTGAATCTAAAAACGTCTATGCCCATATTGGATATCAGTTTAATGAAAAGACTTCCCTGAATGGCGAAGTGAGTTACTTGCGCTATTTGGCGCAACAAGGTGGTGGACTTACTGACCAAATGTTTGAAAACGATCCTTATCAAAGCAACCGTTCGCGAAATTGGTTTCAGGTGGATTGGTTGTTGTACAATTTAAATTTTGATCATCAATTTTCAGAACACACGAACTTTAGTTTTAATGCCTTTGGCCTGAATGCCTCACGCTACGCCTTGGGGTTTAGAACCAATCGGGTAGATCAAATTGATCCAATGCAGGAACGCGATTTGATAAAAGGCGATTTTAAAAATTATGGTTTTGAAGCTCGAATTCTTAGTAAATACGAACTGTTTGATAAAGCGTCCACATTTTTACTAGGTACAAAATTTTACCGCGCCAATAACGCTGAGGAGCAAGGTCCGGGGAGTGAAGGCATTGGTCCTAATTTTGAAATCCAATCGGATAGATTTCCCAATTATTCCAATCAGTCAGCATTTGATTTTCCCAATTTCAATATGGCAGTGTTTGGAGAAAATATTCTTTACGCCACTGATCAGTTTTCAATTACGCCAGGTTTCCGATTTGAATACATAAAAACCCAGAGTGAAGGATTTTACAAACGCATTAATACGGACGCTGCCGGAAATGTTATTTTTGAAGAATCTGTTGCCGATAATCGTGATTTTGAACGGGCGTTCGTGCTTTTGGGGATAGGATTGAGTTATAAGCCGACTACTGCTTTTGAAGCTTATGGCAACATTTCCCAAAATTACCGTTCGGTAACGTATTCAGACATCAACATCAATAATCCGGCTTTCGCCATCAATCCGAACATTACGGATGAAAAAGGGTTTACTTCAGATGTCGGTATTCGTGGCAATTTTAAAAACTTAGTGTCCTATGATTTGGGCGTTTTTGGATTGTTTTATAACGGCAGAATCGGTTTTATTCAAAAGCAACTTTCAGACGGTCGTATCGTCAGCGAACGCGGAAATGTGGGTGACGCCGTGATGTATGGCGTCGAATCTTTATTTGATTTTAATCTCAAAAAAATCTTTAAGCTGAACAATAGGTTTAGTATGAATTATTTTATTAATAGCTCATTTATCAATTCGGAATACACCAACTCTGAGCAGTCTGGGGTTGTGGGGAATCAAGTTGAATTTGTGCCAGATGTGAATATTAAGACCGGACTGAAATTCGGATACCGAAACTTATTGGCAAATATCCAATATACCTACCTGTCGCAACAGTTTACAGATGCTACCAATTCTCAAGCTGCCAATATCAGCGGAGTTATTGGGGAGATACCGAGTTATGATATTATGGATGTGTCCTTGTCTTATGCTTATAAACGATTTAAATTGGAAGCTGGCATCAATAATTTACTGGATAACGCTTATTTTACAAGACGAGCCACCGGATATCCTGGCCCTGGAATCATTCCTTCAGCGCCTCGTAATTGGTATATGACCCTGCAAATAAAAATTTAAAACACTCCTTTTTTGAAAAACGTTCCATACAGGATTCTTGTTTGAATACAGTTTCAAATTATAACGTCCTGTACCTGTGCGCTTCTAGAGATCGAATACCTAATTGATCAGTTTTATTTTAGTGTAGCGAAAGATTGTATCTTGCTGCTTATTTTGGCTTAAATTTTAATAATTTTTCCGTAAATTTGCACGCAATTAAACTACAATTGCAATGACAGCACACGAAAGCAAAATAGTAGGTGAGGGATTAACCTATGATGACGTTCTACTAATCCCAGCCTACTCCGAAGTCCTTCCCCGAGAGGTCAATATCCAATCTCAGTTTACCCGTAAAATCAAGATCAATATTCCTATTGTATCTGCTGCTATGGATACGGTTACTGAAAGCGCTATGGCTATTGCCATGGCAAGAGAAGGCGGTATTGGGGTGCTGCACAAAAATATGACCATTGCACAACAAGCCAATGAGGTGCGTAAAGTGAAACGTGCAGAAAGCGGAATGATTATCGATCCGGTAACTTTACCTATGACTGCCACCGTTTCAGATGCCACGCAAAATATGGCTGAACACAGTATTGGCGGCATTCCTATTATTGATGATCAGGGTGTTTTAAAAGGTATTGTGACCAATCGTGATTTGCGTTTTGAAAAAGATGGTTCTCGTGCCATTGTGGACGTGATGACCAAAGATAATTTGGTAACAGCGCCTATCGGTACGTCTTTACAAGACGCCGAAGGCATTCTACAAAAGAATAAAATCGAAAAATTATTGATCGTTGACCAAGGTTATAAACTTGCTGGTTTGATCACTTTTAGAGATATTACGAAACTGACCACTAAGCCAATTTCTAACAAAGACTCTTTTGGGCGTTTGCGCGTTGCCGCGGCCATTGGTGTTACTGGTGATGCGGTAGAAAGGGCAGAAGCATTAGTAAACTCTGGTGTTGATGCGGTAATTATTGATACGGCTCACGGACATACCAAAGGTGTGGTAACCGTTCTGAAGACGATCAAACAACGCTTTCCCGACCTCGAAGTTATCGTCGGGAATATTGCGACAGGAGAAGCAGCCAAATATTTGGTCGAAGCTGGCGCAGATGGTATAAAAGTGGGCATTGGTCCAGGTTCTATTTGTACTACGCGTGTGGTTGCTGGTGTTGGTTTTCCGCAGTTTTCTGCAGTCTTAGAAGTTGCCGCAGCCATTAAAGGTTCGGGAGTTCCGGTGATTGCTGATGGTGGTATTCGATATACGGGCGATATTCCCAAAGCTATTGCAGCGGGCGCGGATACTGTTATGTTGGGGTCTTTATTGGCAGGAACTAAGGAATCTCCAGGAGAAACTATTATTTATGAAGGTCGTAAGTTTAAGGCTTATCGCGGCATGGGCTCTATAGATGCCATGAAGCAAGGCAGTAAAGATCGTTATTTTCAAGATGTTGAAGATGATATTAAAAAACTGGTACCAGAAGGCATCGTAGGTCGTGTCCCATACAAAGGCGAAGTTATAGAAAGTATTCACCAATTTATTGGAGGACTACGTGCCGGAATGGGGTATTGTGGTGCTAAGGATGTCGAAACTTTAAAGGAAACCGGACGCTTTGTAAAAATCACTTCTTCAGGAATCAATGAAAGTCACCCACATGATGTGACCATTACTGAAGAATCTCCAAATTATTCAAGATAATTTACTGATGTAATTATATATAAAACACGACCATGATAGGTCGTGTTTTTTTAATGGTCTTTGATAAGTGTTTAAAGAATTTTGTATGACAATATTTGTGGTGAAATTATGGGTAATCAATCTTTTTAATTTCAAAACGTCGGTCTTCCTTAGCCAGCTTTAGAACAGCGACATCGCCCACTTTTTTATCGGTCAATAACTTGGCGATGGGTGATAGAAATGAAATTTTTCCTTTGGATATATCTGCTTCATCCACCCCGACAATTTGATATTTTTGCAGGCTTTTCTCACTGCCGATCTTTAAAGTGACTTGTGCGCCAAAACGCACTTCGTCTTGTGGTTGGTTGGACAAGTCCACGATTTTAGCGGTTAAAATACGATTGTTTAAAAGTTGCAATTTTGCATTGATATAGTTCGTGGTAATCCGTTTTTCCTTTTCATTGATCGCCTCTAATTGATCGCGCTCAGTAGTTAAACGCTGTCGTTCATCTAACAATTCGTCCATCCCAACTTGGGTCACGTAGTTGATGGCGCCTTCGGGCAAATCTGCTCTTGGCGGCACCATTGGTACTTCTTCCTGATCCTCTTCCTTTACAAATCCTCTACTCATAATTACTATTTTTGAAATTTTCTTCTTCAGCATTGGTCATATCCATTGCCAAAACGATGATATAGGAAGATACTAAAGATAATTATAACCCATTGATCGGTTTCCTCCATTTATGGACCCAATGCCTTTATACAGTAGAAAAGGTTTTATTTTAGAAACATCGCTTTGGTCAAATTGTTATCGAATGTAATGTCAGACCAGGTCACTACGATCCAAGGGGCATCAGAAACATCGGCTTCCCAAGTAGATGTTTTATATTTTCTTTGGGTAGGTAACGTTATGCCGTCTATAGTTTCATAGTCAAGAATCATTAAATATGGGGTTTCAATCACACCATAGTCGGCTACAGTAAAAAGGAATTGATCTACCAACTGGGTCTTTTTATTAATGTACAATTGATAAATGTCTGAGGTTTCTTTATTGTCAATATCAAAAGTGACTTTAACAATATCGT
>RCMY010004940.1_pt1 | contig 11378 bp, 10 predicted proteins | sample 2041341 | NCBI WGS metagenome assembly RCMY01 (sample SAMN09708234, study PRJNA481090) | Marine sediment metagenome, whole genome shotgun sequencing project.
GATAACAAGGTCAGCTTCATCAGTGCACGGACAAAATTCCGGCTTCAGAGTCTTGGAAGGGGCACTCTCAACTGATGAATTTAGGTTCAATGCGGTCAATCATAATTTATCTGCTTCGCGACTGAAGTCGCTCCCACGGGTTTGCACGGGTTTGTAGGAGCGACCAGTCGCGAATAGTCAGCTGGTCAGCAAGGACGCGCTGGCAGCACCCGCTACCCCCTCGAGGATATCCCATTCGGTCTTGATCAATTGCAACAACTGTTTCCAATAGTCGTCGTCTTGATCACGTTCAGTCGCCGCTTGACCGTACAAGTTGGCGTAATAGCCCAGCGCTCGGGCCGCAGTGCGCGGCATCGAAAACTCCTCGGCTGTATTGCTTGCACCTAGCGACAGCGCACGCCGGCTGGCCGCCGGTTGTTCGGCGACCCACTGCAAAGCCGCAGCGAAAGCGTCGAGGTTCTGTGTGTGCAGCAGACGGCCATTGACCTTATCGTCGACCACCTCGCGTGCGCCCGGCGCATCCAGCGCCACCACCGGTTTGCCGGCCGCCATGGCTTCGGTTAACACCATGCCCTGGGTTTCGCTTTTCGAGGCAAACGCGAATACATCCATGGCGTGGTAGGCGTCGTCCAGGTGTTGGCGGCGTAAAATGCCAGCGATATGCAGCTGCGAGGTCAGTCCCGCCTCGGTAAACACGCTGCGAATTTCAGCCAGCGACGGGCCGGTGCCGACAAGCATAAAATGTAACGGTCTGTTATCCAACGCTTTGCCACTGCTAATAAATTGCGCGACCGCTTTGGCCAGAAACGGCAGATTTTTCTCCGGCGCCAGCCGGCCCACATGGCCGACCACGAAGGCATGCTCGGGGATGCCCATCTCGTGTCGACAGCGCGGGCCGTTGCCGAGGACGAAATGCGCCAGTTCGACGCCGGTTGGCACAGTGTTGATGGGCGAACGTACGCCACGCTGCCGCAATAACGCGGCGATGCTTTCGCTGGGTGCGAATACCATGTCGGCGAGATTGGCATAGCGGGTGGCCAACTGTATCGCAAACTGTTTCATTGTTGGCGAGTCGCCGGGTACGTAGTGGGTGTACTGCTCGTAAAGGGTATGGTGGGTAAAAACCAGCGGCAGATTGCGATAGCGGGCAATGCGCAACGCCGTCATGCCGAGCAGAAAGGGATGATGCGAGTGCACAATATCCGGCTTGAATGCGTTCAGCGTATCCGTAAGCAGTCCTGAAACAGGCAACACCACGGAGAAATCACTGCCGTTAAAGTTCTGCAAAGCTGGAATGCGCAGCACATCGGTTTCGTTAGCCGGCACGCCGTCAAACTCCGGCGCCACAATCAGTACTTTGTGGCCAAGCTTGCTGTAATGCCGTGCAAACGCCTCCACCGAGAGCGCCACGCCGCCGACGTGGGGTTTGTAGGTATTGGTCAACATTACAATGTTCATGCGGTTACCTGCTTTTCAGCGAGCTGAAAGGTGATTGAGTCTTGCCCTGGTTGGGCGCTTACCGGCGCAAAACCCGGCAGCTGTATGTCGATTAGCGGCGCGGTCATATGCCAATCGCCCTGCCAGGCCAAGATGACGCTGTGTTGCGTGCCATGTTTCGCCATCTTGATATTGATGCTGACCGCGCCGAATGTCGTCGGTGCAGGGCCAAAGCTGATGTCGGTGCCTTGCGCTAGCCACTCACGCGCCACGCCGCAGCCCAATAGCAAGCGCTCGCCTTCTTCGCGCACGAAGCATTGGCGTAACATGAGTAACCATTCGGCCGCTGCCCACACGTGCTGGCCGTCGCCCATGCAACCACCACCTGTGCGCGGGTGCACGGCCTCCGGCCACTGGCCAGTGGGCGATGCCAGGTGCGCCACTGTTTGCATTAATTGCAGGTAGCGTGGATCGCCGGCTCGCAACAAAACCTGCGCCATATGCAGCGTGAGATAGGGGTTAATACCGGAGTGAATCATGTCTTGAAAAAAACCGCCGTCGACGCAGCAGTTGTTCAGCAAAAATTCCACCGTACCCAACAGACGTTCATCATTGGCAGCGCATAGCTGCAAAGGGTAGCCGACCACCAGCGAGCCGATGGCACCGGCGTCCAGCCTTCTGTAAGGGGAGGCGGCCATGGCGGGTTGGCCCAAACGGTCGGCCACTAGAGTAAGGCTGCGTAATACCGCTCGTTCGAAGTCGTCGGCGGCGCGTTGAAAACGGCTGCACGATTTATTGTCACCCAGGTTTGAACAAAGCTGCGCCGCAGCGCGCAGACCGGCGATGCCCCAGAAGTCGTCCCAGTAATAAAAGTCGTTAGGGCCCAGATGTTCGGCGCTAAAGCCGGCCGGTAACAGCCCTGCATGGTCAGCATCGAGTTGCTCGCTGAGGCGTTTGCGCATAATCCAGCGGGCACCGCGCTTGATTGCCTTGTGCCATTCACGTTTTGGTGGCTGACCGCTGAGTTCGCAATATCTTTGCAAAATCCACAACACTTCGCCGTTGGCGTCCCATTCGCCTTCCTGCGAGTGAAAGTAACCCCCGGCGTTTTGCCGGCCGGGAAAGCTGTCAAGTATGCGCTCGGCGCGGGCGGTGAAGCCGGCGCATAACAGCGCGTGAATAATAAACGCCGCGTCGCGAAACCAGAAACGCTTGTAGGTATAGGGGCCGGGATAAACATCCTCCGACGCATGCAAAATCAAGGTGCGCAAGGCGGCATCGTAAAGGAACTGCAAGTGCTGGTCAGGGATTTGCAGGCGACAGCAGCCCTGCAGGTTGTGTTGCCAGCTATTATCCGCCAGCAGCGCCTGGTTAGCCTTGGCCGGTGGCGAGAGGATTGTATGCTCCGCCTCGGTGTAGCTGGCAAACGGAATACGCACCTCAATACTGCGCGAGTCCGATGCCTGTAGCTTAAACATAGCGGCTGCCGTCACTGTGCCCACTTCGCACTCGCCGCCGTTCTGGTCTGCCGTGTCGCGCCAGTGCAGATAGACATCGCCGGCCCGATAGTCGGAAACATGATGACGGTCCACGGGGGCGCTGAATTCAACGTTCTGCTGATCATCGACGCGCCACGCCGTGCGTGCGTCATTCAGCTTAACCTGCTGCACGAAGCTGATGCCCTCCGGATTGCAAGGGCGTAGCGCCACTACCAGCCAGGCGTCGCTGTCGGCTTGCGCCTGCAGCTGCAAATGACACACCGGGTGGTCGCCAGCATCGCGCATCTCGGCGTGGCTGAGCAGGCTCATGCCCTCATGCTGCGTAGTGGTGTGAACGGCCAGGCCGCGATCCAGCCGCAGGCTTTGTTGGCATGTCGCTGCGCGTGATGGCAGCAACGCGCGGCCATCTTCGGTCACAATCCAGCTGTCCAGCGACCAGCCGTCGTATAACGGTGTTAATAAGCCGCGTGGATCGACGATAGGGTATTGGGTACAGTCGGGCAGGCCGACTGCAGTCCAGTTCCTGTGGGTAAGATTGACATGGGTGATTGAAAATGCGCGCGGGATGAAGGATACATCCTGCGGGTCGAACTGGCGCTCTATCCAGTACGGCCACACCCAGTCGAGATTATGCTGAATCACCCGGGCGTTCACCAGGCCGCGCGCATGGAACACCACGCCGGCGCGCAGCAGCTCAATGGGTTCGCCTACTTCGGATGGCTGGGCGAAGCGGTGAAGGCGCGCCAACAAGGCAATCGGGTCGAGGAAGCCATGCGCACGCGCCACATGGCCAATGGCGTAGCGCCAGGGTAGCCATTTCAGCCACGGCATTGTTCATCCTCCATTGTTTTGTCCTGCAATGTTTCATCCTGCATTCTGTTCGAGTGCTCCAGCTTGTTTGCCAATGCCCGGCCCGCGAGTTTGTTCAAGTACAGGACCACGCCGATGGTTACTAAAAAGCCGACGCCGTAGAGGCCCCACTCCAATGGCGTGCGCTCGTTGCCGCGGCTACCGAGAGTAGCAATATCCCCAGCGATAGAACCCAGATAAACGTTGTGCAGGGAAAACGGTATAAATCCCAGCGCGCTGGCTGCGACAAAATCACGCAGGGAAACCTGGGTGAGGCCAAAAAAATAGTTCGCCAGTTTGCTCGGAAAAAACGGCACCAGCCGGGTCAACAAAACGATAGTAAACCCATGCGCCGTGACTAGCTCGTTAATTGCGTATAGTTTTGCGTTGGCCAGAAAGCGCCGCCGGGTGCGTGCGCCAAACAAAAAGCGCGCGATGAGAAAAGCGACTGCCGCACCCACCGTGGTGCCGGCTACTACAGCCAGCGTGCCCTGCGACAGGCCGAACACGAAACCGGCACCGGTGGTGAAAAGCACGCCGGGCAGCAGCAGCACGACCACAGCGGCCATGATCACCGCAAACCACAGCAACGCCCACGCGCCTTGCGACTCCAGCCACTGCAGCAGCCGCAGTACTTCCTCATCGGTATCGAAATACAGCATCGCGGCCAGTAAGGCGGTGACGATCAGCATGCCGATTAAAATGCCATGCAGCGGTGTTAACTGCCTTACGATGCGCAATATCACCTCGTTGAGCCATTTCGCTGCAAGCAACGGGATACGGCATTGTAGGGTCGAATTTATTCGACCACTTGGCCGGATAAATCCGGCGCTACACTACACAGCACGTTGCGGAGCGTTAGATCCGCAGAGATTGAACTCTTAAAAACCTTCGTTAACGTTATTGGACTACAACACTGCCATCGACTTGTTGATTAGCATCAAACTGCGGTGCTATTTCCAGAATTAAGCCTGCCACGCGTGCTCGATGACAGTTAGTTGATCGGCATCAATGTGTCGCGACGCGTTAACCGGCAAAATACCGTTCAACAGTTGTACACAAAACGAAAGCCTTGATTAAACAATGAACGACGTCGAATCGGAATCAAATCCCTGGCATACCAGGACCTGCGAGCAGGTTGTGGCCGAGCTGCAAACTACGCCGGAAAGTGGCCTCAGCAGTGACGAGGCTAAGCAGCGGCTAGCACACTACGGCTTCAATCAGCTGCAGCAGGCGCGTAGCACCGGTGTTGCCACGCTGTTTGTCAGTCAGTTTCGCGACTTTATGATTCTGATCCTGCTGGCAGCAGCGTTGGTCGCCGGGCTGGTCGGAGAACCCAAAGACTCGATCACCATTCTGGTTATCGTGATGTTGAATGCGGTTATCGGCACAGTGCAGCAGTTTCGTGCCGAGCGCGCTATCGCCGCGTTGCGTAAAATGGGAGCACCGCAGGCACATGTACTGCGCGATGCTTACCACGACACCATAGCGGCCAGTGAACTGGTGCCCGGCGATATCGTCGTGCTGGAAGAGGGCAGCGTGATCGCCGCCGACCTGCGGCTATTGGAAGCAGTGCGGCTACAGGCCGATGAGTCGGCGCTGACCGGCGAGTCAACAGCGGTGGAAAAATCGACCGCAGAGCTTGCTGACGCTGACCTCGTCGTTGGCGATCGGTTGAATATGGCCTACCGCAATACTCGCATTAATCGCGGCCGTGGTTTGGGTGTGGTGGTGGCAACCGGCATGCGCACCGAAGTCGGTGCCATCGCCGACTTGCTGGCTACCAGCGATATCACAAAAACCCCCCTCCAGCAGCGATTGGCAATCTTTGGCAAACGCCTGGCCATCTCAGTGCTGATCGTTTGCGCCGTCATTTTCGCCGCCGGCTTATGGCGCGGCGAACCGTGGATTCTCATGCTGCTGACGGCAGTAAGCCTGGCGGTTGCGGCCATCCCCGAGGCGCTGCCCGCAGTGGTCAGCATCGCGCTGGCGCTGGGCGCGCGTAAAATGAGCGACAAAAAGGCCTTGATTCGCAACCTGCCGGCCGTGGAGACGCTGGGTTCGGTGACCTATATCTGTGCCGACAAAACCGGCACCTTGACCAAAAATCGCATGCGCATGGAAGCGCTGGTCACGCTTGATGAGCACCGACCGCAGTTGGCTAGCAGCAATGACAATGCCAACATATTGGATACATTGCTTGGCCAATGTATGGCGCTTAGCAATGAAGTACAGGTTTCCAGCGAAGGGGACTGTAGCGGTGACCCGACTGAAGTGGCTCTGTTTGAAGCAGCGCAGGCCGCCGGTTTTGACAAGCAGGCGCTGGAGACGCGTCTGCCGCGCCAGGCAGACTTGCCGTTTTCCTCGGTACGCCAACGCATGAGCACGCTGCATCAAGCCGACGCTGACGTGCTGCTATTCTGCAAGGGTGCCCCGGAAGTAATCATACCGCTATGCAACAATGCATTAACCGCTCACGCTACTGAGACAACGCCGCTGGCTGCGGAAAACTGGCATGGCGAAGTGCAGCGCCTGGCGGAGCAGGGCTATCGCGTGCTTGCGCTGGCGTATCGGCGCTTCGAACAATTACCCGCAGCGTTCACCGAAGAACTCGAATCTGACCTGACCCTGCTCGGCCTGGTCGCTTTGATTGACCCACCGCGTGACGAAGCGCTGGCCGCGGTAAGTGATTGCCGCAATGCCGGTATCACACCAGTGATGATTACCGGCGATCATCCCGGCACGGCGCGTGCCATCGCCAAACGGTTAGGCATCATCGACGCAGACGGCGACGTGATAACCGGCAAACAACTGCAGGATATCTCCGAACAGGCGCTACAGCAGCAAGTGGCCGAGGTAAGAGTCTATGCGCGCGTATCGCCGGCGCAGAAAATTCGCATCGTTAAGGCGTTGCAACAGCAAGGGCAATTCGTTGCCATGACCGGCGACGGCGTCAACGACGCGCCGGCGCTGCGGCGCGCCGATATTGGCGTGGCGATGGGCGAGAAGGGCACCGATGTGGCGCGCGAAGCCGCCGCCATGGTGTTGCTGGACGATAACTTCGCAACCATCGTCAGCGCTATTCGCGAAGGGCGGCGCATCTTCGACAATATTCGCAAGTTTGTTAAATACACAATGACCTCCAATGCCGGTGAGATTCTGGTCTTGTTTCTGGCACCTTTTTTCGGTTTGCCGCTGCCGCTGTTACCGATCCATATTCTGTGGATCAACCTGGTCACCGACGGCCTGCCGGGGCTCGCACTGACCATGCAACCCGAAGAGCGCGGCATCATGCAGCGCCCACCCCGGCCGCCGGACGAAAGTCTGTTCGCGCACGGTATGTGGCAGCATATGCTGGTCATCGGTTTGCTCATTGGCGCGCTGTCGCTGGCGGCACAGTACTGGGCTATTCGCGAGGGGCTGCACTGGCAGACCATTGTGTTTACCGTGCTAACATTTTCGCAGTTAGCCCATGTGTTAGTGATTCAGGAGGACCGAGATTCTCTATTCACTACCGGCATCCTGCGTAATAAAACGCTGTTGGCCGCGGTAGTACTAACAATTGGACTACAGCTTGCGGTTATTTATTTGCCGTTTATGAATTCAATCTTCCGTACCGCGCCGCTGACCATGGCCGAGCTGGCGCTGTGCTTTACGCTGCCGCTAGTCATCATCGTGGCAGTGGAGGTCGAGAAATGGCTGATTAGAAAAGGCCGGATTTACACCAAAAGGAGTGCATAAAAATATGGCGCTGATAAAGCACATAGTGCTCGACGTATTAAAACCCCACCTGCCCAACACGCTTGATTTTGCCGTCGCGCTGGCCGATCAGCTGAGTAACTGCCGGGTTGAAGTCACCGTACTCGAGATTGATCGACGCACGGATTCGTTGGAAGTCCGCATTCAAGCCGCAGCAATTGACTATGCGGCAGTCACCAGTGTTATTACCGGCCTGGGTGCGTCTATCCATAGCATAGATCAGGTGGAAGCGGTGACCGACGGCTTCGCTTCGGCCTACGAGCGGAATTGATGGCAGCCTGCGTATGAGCCCAATGCGCAATATAAGCAGCCTGCTGCATCTGGGTGCGGCCGAAGGCTTGGCGCGCCGCTATTTTGTCGTTAACGGCTTCGACGGCGCGCTTACCATGCTAGGCCTGGCGACCGGATTTTATATTAGTGATCAAACCAGCCCGGCGGTGATGCTGGACGCTTGCCTGGGTGCAGCCATTGCCTTGTTTATGAGTGGCAGCAGCAGCGCCTATATTAGCGAGGCGGCGGAGAAGCAGCTTGAACTGTCGCAGCTGGAACAGTCCATGCTCGTGACCCTCGATGCGACCAGTCATGGCGACGCGGCGCGCAAGACGCCGCTAATCATCGCTGCCATCAACGGCTTATCGCCGCTGCTTATGTCATTGCTGATTGTCACGCCGTTATTTTTTGCCCGCGCCGAATGGCTGGCGCCGGCCCTCGCCTTACCGCTTATGTTAGCGCTGGCATTGCTGATTATCTTCGCGTTGGGGGTGTTCCTGGGCCGCATCAGCGGTCGATTCTGGCTGTATGCCGGCATGCGATCTCTGGGTATCGCCGTGTTGACCATTGCGCTGATTTATTTTTTAAACTAACACCACAGTGAAGCCAAACAAACACACACACTACGGAGTAATATCTTATGCTTAGATCTATTTCGCTGCTATCCGCGGTCCTCATTCTATGTGTAGCACCTGTTGTTGCACAACGCGCCGAACCTATCGATATACGTTTGGCTGGCGCGTGGGAGGGGGCGAGAACTGAAGGGGCTGCGTGTGACACCTACATCTGGCGTGTCGAAAGAAGCCCCAACGGCAAATACGTTGTCGCATTTTTCGGCGACCCTGAAATGACCGACCTTATCAACAGTGCAACAGGCGTCTGGTGGACCAAAGATGGTGTTTTTTACGAACGCTCTGCCGCGCAGAAAAATGCACGCAACGCCTATCGGTACACAGTCAAAGCCGGCAAGGAAGTTTATTTTGAATACATTGCACCGGAAAACGAAAAAAAAGCCAGCGACTGTGAGGCCGAATATTCTTTCACCGAGTCCAGAAAAGCTGAATAACTGGTTTGTTCGATTGCTGTTAAAGATTATCATGCTTGACTATCATTAGCGCAGTTGCTGCGTATTTTGATCGCATTGGAATGACCGAACCTGAACCGTTGCTGGCATCGGTACAAAAACATCTTAAAGTTGTTACCAATGAGAAAAACACTTGGCGTCTGCAAAGCAGTGATGGAAAGTGCATTGAAAGCGACGATATTTTCGAATTACCTGAACAGGATTAGCCGGTGATTAGGGGCGTGTCGTGGCACTACTGATCGGCATATTGCTTGCGCTTGCAGTAGGGCTTTTCGCTACCGGCTTGAGTCTGGTTCGTGACCGGGCCTTTTATCCCGTCGTAACGCTAGTTATCGCCTCCTACTACGCGCTGTTTGCCATGATGGGAGCTTCCACACACACGCTCGTTCTTGAATTACTGGTTGGCGCGGTCTTTCTGGCCATTGCAGTGTCAGGGTTCAGGTGGTCGCTCTGGGCTGTTGTTGTTGCGTTGGCGGCTCATGGTGTTTTCGACCTCACGCATGACACAGGCATAGCCAATGCAGGCGTTCCGCACTGGTGGCCCGAGTTCTGTCTGACCTTTGATCTTACAGCTGCGGTATACCTGGCTTGGAGGCTTAATAGCGGGCGCATTCGCGCTGCAGTCACAACCTGATGAAGCGTACAGCAACCGGACGCATTCTGTTCTGGCGAGGCGGCAGCTTGTGGATCGGTCTCGCTGGAGAGCCTGCTGGTTTTCACGCCCATCATGCGGTCCAGATCACGTTGCCATTCCCTCGCAGCCGCGTCCAGTTTCGAAAACCTTCTGAGCACTGGACGAGTTACACTGCGGCCCTTGTGGAGGCCGACCAGCCTCACGCGTTTGAGGCTCGTGCGCAACTGGTTGCGCAGATTTTTGTTGATCCTGAATCACATGACGGCCGGCAATTGCAACAGCGGTATCGCCATGAAGGCATCGTCGCGCTGTCCTCCCGAGCCCTTGATCAACATATCGTTGGACTTGCCAACGCATACAATGCGGGCGCGGCCGATGCAACGTTAATCGTGCTGGCTCGCGCCGCGAGCGCCACACTTACTGGTGCCATCCCTGAGCCGAAGAAAGTTCCTGACGCACGGATTACTCGCGCACTGGAGCTGATACGCGAGCGACTTGGCGATACGATTCCGCTAACTGCGATAGCTGCAGCAGTACACCTTTCGCCAGACCGCTTCCGACACCTCTTTGTACAGGAGACGGGTGTGGGCTTCAGATCCTACGTGTTGTGGTTGCGGCTCGAATGTTCGCTCGCTGCATATGTCGCCGGCCAAACACTGACTGAGGCCGCCTACATCGGAGGCTTCGCTGACTCCGCGCACTTTTCGCGAACCTTCAAACGGATGTTCGGAATCACGCCAGCGAGCATTCGACCAGAATAGCCGTTTCGTTCAAGTGTTGACTGCCCTGTAGAGGATAGAGTCTCTCTGCTCGTCCAACCATCAACTCACGGAAATACCAAATGAACTTTACAGCTAAAAGCGCTTATTCAAATTCGTCCGTAACCGACGCCAACGACAAGAGCGCGAATTCCTGCGCTTGTGGTCCCGCTTGCAGGTGCGCTTCCCCGTGCACATGCCAGCCCGGCGCGAGCTGCACTGCTGTTTGCATGTGCGGCTCCACATGCTCGTGCCAGCCCGGTGCGACCTGTACGCCTGGTTGCATTTGCGCTGCCTGACATAGAGCGCGTCTCGCCTGGGCGTGCATGTGGCGAATTGGTAATTCAGGCGGCCGCGGCAAGTTATTTCGTGACCGTTCCTTAATTAGACAATGAACACAGGCTTGCCCAGGAAATGCTCGTTACAGCACAACAGCTTTAGGTTTTAGCTAAAATAATGCCGGTGTACACCATTTAGAGAAGTGTGCGTACATTGCTGAGAGTTATTGGCTTGGTAAGCAGGGAGACTTGTTCGAGTCACAGCGATCCCAGTTAGTATTTTCACTGTACCCTTAAATGAGCCCATGTTCTATTGCCTTCAGAACCGCTCTGGTTCGATCTCTGGCCTGCAGCTTGGCCAGAATAAAGGACATCTGGTTTCTCACAGTCCCAGCTGACTTATGAATCGCCTCGGCTATTTCGTTATTGGAGTAGCCAGCTGCGGCCAACCTGAGAACCTGCACCTCATTGTTGGTCAACGCTTCGAAAAACTCAGTAGTTTTGGGATGAATAAATTCGTTATTTTCCAGAATATGATTCGTAATCGCTGGCTGAATCCATAGCTCTCCTGCTACCACAGCGTCAATGGCGTTAAGCAGCGCCTCCAGACTGACGTCTTTTCGTAAATACCCTTTGGCCCCCAACTTCATACACTTCAGCACCAGATCATGTTCATCGAATGTCGTCAGAATCAATGTCGGTAAACTAATGCTGTGCCTCTCCATAGCGGCAAGGACATCCAGGCCGTCCATTTTAGGCATACGAATATCCAGTAGCATGATGTCGGGCCGACAGTCTTCGATGGCCGCG
>RCMY010004941.1_pt1 | contig 11374 bp, 11 predicted proteins | sample 2041341 | NCBI WGS metagenome assembly RCMY01 (sample SAMN09708234, study PRJNA481090) | Marine sediment metagenome, whole genome shotgun sequencing project.
TCAGGTCGCGGGGAGCCATATTTTCTATAGCTAGGTTGATGCCCTTGAGCTTTCCGATGGGCGATCCGAAACCGTTGGCATGTTTGTCGGTGCTATGGCCCACCAGTTCTTTTTCCCGATACGAAAGGGCCGTGGGGCCTTTGGTTTGAAAATAGACGGGATGCCCTTCATGTTCGATAAGGCTTTCGAAATTTCCGGATATCTGTAGGCCCGTACTCAATTCGATACTACCCAATTCTTTGGATGTAATCAGTTTTTGAAGGCCGGCCAGTCCACCGGTACGCAGTGCCATGGTATCGGCGAAATCTTCGAGTACCTGACTTAAAAAGGCAAAATCGGGGGTAACAAAAAGCTGCGGCTGTGGTTGGGTAATGTCGAAGGAGGTATAGGCCGCTTCGATGGAATAGGGTGTTTTTTTGACTTTGTCTTTCATGCACCAGACACTTTCTCCGATGGAAGAAAGCAATCCCGCCCCATATATTTTCGGATGTTCCGGGGTGCCTATAAGTCCGTATTCGACTGTCCACCAATGTAGGTTACGGATAAGGGCGATTTCGCTGGGCTCACCCATGTTTTGTTGCAGTTGTTCGATACGATTTTGTGCGGTATCAATGTCGCCTTGTGGTGTGCCAGTGGCCTCTTTTATGATGGATAGATGCCGCACCGCCTCGTACAGTTCAAAATCCTTGGCATTGGAAATGGCCTTACAGCCGATTTCCCCGAAACGGCGTAGGTATTCCGCATATTCCGGGTTGGCGATGATCGGCGCATGACCGGCACCCTCGTGGATGATATCCGGAGCGGGTGTATATTCGATATGGTCGAGTTGGCGGATATCCGAAGCGATGACAAGCACATTATAGGCTTGAAATTCCATAAAAGCTGAGGGAGGGATAAAACCGTCAACGGCCACGGCCGCCCAACCGATTTCCTTGAGAATACGGTTCATGCCGTACATATTGGGAATATGGTCAATGGAAATCCCCGTTATTTCCAGACCGCCCAAGTAGGATTCATGGGCGACCTTACTCAAATATTCTACGTTTTTCCGCATCACGTACCGCCAAACGGCCTGGTTGATGGCCGAATACTCCCCATAATTCTGGGGCTTGATATATTGCCGTAGATGTTTGGGCAGTTTGTCGAGTACAGGATTGCTTTTGTAGGACATGTAACTTCAAATTTACATACGAATGTAATAAAAGACTACGTGGGTAAAGAGTTGCAGACATAAAAAAACCCGCCATTAAAAAATAGCGGGTCAATTAAGTTTGTCGAAGGAATATTTTTCCGATAACGTGATAGCCTTACTTCGCCGCCACCTGATTTGGAGGATACTGCATCAAAATCTGCGCTACAAATTCGCGAATGCGTTCTTCTTTCTTTTCAATATTATTAATGTTGCCCAAATTGCCAACACCTTTACCCTGCCAGACCAGTTCTTTGCTCTTACTGTCGATCAGGTCTATGTACAGTGAGCCTTCTGTTCGGGTACTGGCATAAGAACCGCCCCCATAGCCAGGGCCCCAGTAGTAAGGATTCCAGCCCCATCCGTAACCGTAGCCGCCCCAATAGTTGTTGTAGATATCGACTTGCTCTTTTTCTTTGGTAAAAATACTGACCAACAGATCGGGGTTTTCAGATTTTGTAAAGCCTCTATTGGACATCTCCGCCTCAATGGCTCTCAGTATCCGTTTTTTGTCGAGATCTGAAATCTGAACTTTGTCTATGCCCGTTTTGTAAAAGGCGTAGGATTTGTATTCGTTGAAGTTGGCCTCTTTGTCGTAATCCGACAGCACCTGCACTGAAGAGCAAGAACTTAAAAAGAAAAGGATGAGCAGCGGTGCCGCTAGTATTTTTAATGTTTTCATAGCTAATTTAATTAAGAGTTCGATCCGTTTTATATCCATTAGGTATTGCTCAAAAATCATGCCGAACGACAAGGTTAGTAGTGTCGGTTCGTTTTAGGGTCATATCCATACGGACAATGCCTGCAGCCACTTTCACAACAATAGCCACGTTTCAAATGGTATTTTTCGGTAAGGACTTTGTAGCCTTCTTCCGATAAGTAAAAATCTTCATCCTCTAGAGGGATAATCTTTTTCATGCGTCAAGTTAAGGGGTTTTTGTTTTACCAGGTTATTGGTGTCGAACGAAATAACTTTGTATTTTAGTATTCCCGTAACCGCTATTTCTAGTCTATCTCGAGGCATTTTTAGTATCTAAAGTTACTACTATATGTTGATAAAAGACCAAAAGCGAACCATAAAATGTACCTTTTACAGACATTTCACAGGCTTTTACCGATTCGGTACAATTGTTGGCAACATATTCAGGTTATCGATTATGCGGCACCTATAACAATTATCTCTAGGGGTGTTCGTTTTAAAGCTGGACTATGATAGTGATATTCAAACATGTTTTCTACAAAAATTACGTCGGCCTTTCCTTATGGCCTTTCATCATCTTGAAGAACGGTGACTTGAAGGACGATATTGTGCTGATCAATCACGAAAGAATACACCTAAAGCAGCAGCAAGAATTGCTGATCGTCTTCTTTTACATCCTTTATATATCGGAATGGCTTTTACGCACTTTGTATTATTTAGATAGTTATAAAGGCTACCAGAACATTAGTTTTGAAAGGGAAGCCTATGCCAACGAAAATAATCTTGATTATCCTGATGATAGAAAGGCATTTGGGTTTTTAAGGTATTTTTGAAAGGAAGACCCGACCCTAAGCCTTTCTTCATAGCCTACCCCACCGATATATCGTTTTTCTGCCCGGTTCTGATTTGTGCATTCCTCACCGGGAAGGCAAATTTTCTCTTTTCAAATTGGATGCATTCAAATAGGATGGCCTATTATGGGCATCATCAATTGCCTTATTAGAGGCTTCAGACCATATATGGAAGAATCCTATCTTTGCAGCGCCAAGAGCGGTTATGCAAGAAAAAACGATACATCAAGAAATTTCTCTCCCACTGCTCACCGAAAAGCAAGTATCCCTGACCATAAAAAGGGAAGATCTCCTTCATCCCCTAATATCAGGAAATAAATTCCGGAAGATGAAGTACAACCTTATCGCTGCCAAAAGTAAGGGCTTCGATACCCTCCTCACCTTTGGTGGTGCCTATTCCAACCATATCGCGGCCACCGCCTATGCCGGAAAATTACATGGTTTTAAGACTATCGGAATTATCCGTGGGGAAGAACTATCCAAAAAGTGGGAGGCTAATCCTACATTGAAATTGGCCTCCGAACACGGTATGCAGCTCAAATTTATTTCAAGGGAAGACTATCGCGACAAAGAAAATCCATCCTATTTAAAAAAATTACAGCGCGAATTCGGTTCCTGCCATATGTTGCCCGAAGGCGGTACAAATGCCTTGGCCGTACAGGGATGCCAAGAAATTCTAACCCATGAGGATGCCGATTTTGGGGTAATCTGCTGCGCCGTAGGAACGGGCGGAACACTGGCCGGTATCATCAATGCATCCCATGAAAATCAACATGTTTTAGGTTTTCCTGCGGTAAAGGGGGATTTTTTAACCGAAGATATTTGTAAATTTGCCTCGAAAGGCCGTTGGAAGTTGATTACCAAATATCATTTCGGTGGCTATGCCAAGGTCAGCACGGAACTGATCGATTTTGTAAACGATTTTAGACAAAAGACCCAAATCCCCCTCGATCCGATATATACGGGGAAAATGGTTTTTGGAATTCTAGACCTCGTTCAACAGGATTATTTCCTTCCAAACACCAAGATTTTGGCCATTCATACGGGTGGGCTGCAAGGTATTGTGGGAATGAATATCCTATTGAAAAAGAATAACAAACCCCTATTGAACCTATGATGCGAAAAATTGTATTTTTAGTTATTGCAGGAATTTTTTTTATAGGATGTAAGTCCAAAAAGACCGTGACCGCCACTACGGATTATCCACCTGAAAAATCCAAGGAAATTACGGTTGCCCATGAGATTGAAAAAATAGACGACGGCTTGTTCGTAATGCCTGAGGATACGGGAGAATTCATCCGTTTCGATATTGATTCGCCCCAAGATTACATCGAAACCTTTTCTGAAATCGCGCAGTTGGAGATGAAGGCCTACGGGATACCCGCCAGTATCACCTTGGCACAGGGTCTTTTGGAAAGTGGCATCGGAAAGGGCGAGCTGGCCCAAAAGACCAACAATCACTTCGGTATCAAATGCCATACGGGCTGGCAGGGCGATTACGACCATCACGATGACGATGAAAAGGGGGAATGCTTCCGCAAGTACAATCACCCCATGTATTCCTATCGCGACCACAGCATTTTCTTGACCGGCCGCTCCCGCTATGCCTTTCTTTTTGACCTGCCGAACGACGATTACAAACAATGGGCCAAGGGTTTGCGACAAGCCGGTTATGCTACGGACAGGCACTATCCGCAGAAATTGATCGCCCTTATCGAGAGGCACGACCTGCACAAATATGATACGGCCGTAGCCGATGCCGGATATGGGAAACATCAAAAAAAGGAAACGGAGATCCCCAAAAAGGAGGTCGCCGCGGCACGGGCGCAGTTTGCTAGCCATATTGTTCAGGCAGGCGATACGCTGTACTCCATTTCGAAGCGGTATGCCGTTTCCGTCAACGACTTAAAACGCTGGAACTATTTGTACGACAATACGCTAGGAGTCGGCCAGGAACTTACCGTGAAGACCGAAAGCTTTAATAACTAGAAATATTTTATGATTTATAAACGCAGCAGTGCCCTTTTCGCCGAAGCACAAAAGTATATTCCGGGAGGTGTAAACTCCCCTGTCCGTGCTTTTAAAGCGGTCGGTGGAGATCCTATTTTTGTAAAAAAAGCCAAAGGGGCTTACCTCTACGATGAAGACGGCAACAGGTTGATCGACTACATCGCTTCTTGGGGCCCGCTAATTTTAGGTCACGCTTACGAACCGGTAATCAATGCCGTAATCGAAAAAGCCAAAAACGGCACTTCTTTCGGTATGCCCACCGAAATCGAGACCGAATTGGCCAAGTTAGCGGTTTCGATGGTACCGAATATCGATAGGATACGCTTTGTGAACAGTGGCACCGAAGCCTGTATGAGCGCAGTACGTCTGGCTCGTGGGTACACGGGAAAAGACAAAATCATCAAGTTCGCCGGCTGTTACCACGGTCATTCCGATTCCTTTTTGATTCAGGCGGGTAGTGGCGCGGTTACTTTTGGGAGTCCCAACAGTCCCGGGGTTACCCAAGGTACGGCCAAGGATACCTTGTTAGCGAAATACAACGATTTGGAAAGCGTACGCGAACTGGTCTCTGCCAATCGGGACGAAATCGCGACCATCATCATCGAACCAGTAGCGGGTAATATGGGCTGTATCGTACCTACGGAGGGTTTTATAAAAGGCCTTCGAAAAATTTGTACCCAAGGAAATATCCTGCTAATATTCGACGAAGTCATGACCGGATTCCGGTTGGGCAAGGGTGGCGCACAGGAAGCTTTGGGCATCGATGCCGATATTCTCTGTTTCGGGAAGGTCATCGGCGGCGGACTGCCCGTTGGTGCTTTTGCAGCAAAATCTGAGATCATGGCACATCTCGCACCGGAAGGTCCTGTCTACCAAGCGGGAACCCTTAGTGGAAACCCTTTGGCGATGGCCGCCGGTCTGGCCATGTTGACCGAGCTGAACAATCGTCCCGAGATATTCGATAGCCTGGCGAAAAAGACGGAATACTTGCATAAAGGTCTTGAATCCGTATTGCAGCATAAAAGCATTCCTTATCAAATTAATCGCCTTGGCAGTATGATTTCGGTTCATTTTACCGCTACGCCCGTAGTCGATTTTGAATCTTCCGCCAAGGCCAACAACGATACTTTCAAAAAGTATTTCCATGGGATGTTGGATAAGGGAATTTACCTACCGCCCAGCGCCTTTGAAAGCTATTTTTTGAACGATGCCCTCAGCTATGACGATTTAGATAAAACCATAGCAGCTTTGGATGGCCTTGAATTATAGCACAATCGCTTGCATATTTATAGGGCAAACAAAATGTTGAATTATAATGGGGCAGTGAAATATTACATATAATTATACGTTGAGTTTGTTATACGATTATTTTAGTCTTATTTTCATCCTCAAATATTCATCAGCGAGTAAAATTTTATCATGCGGAGCTTTAAAATACTTATAGTTGTACTTATAGCGATTCCCTTATGTTTTGTGCTGGTCATGTTTTGGGGCAATACCTCCGATCCCAAACCTGAACTAAAGGCTTTGATCCAGGCTCCAAGACCAGTTGAAATTGTGGCGGATCCCGAAGATATATTGTTGTATACTAAAAATAGGCAGGCTTTAAAAACGGCTTTGACGGCTTATTTTAAAAAGGCAGTTGCATCCGGGGATATTGTAGGAGCGGGGGTAAGCATAGTAAGGGGAGATTCCATAGTACTTTCCGAGGGTTTCGGGAAAAGAAAAAGTGGTGGAAAGGATAAAGTAGACGGAGAGACCATTTTTAGGTTGGGGTCATTATCCAAAGGCTTCGCCGGCGTTTTGGCCGCTGACCTTGAAGATGAAGGTAAAATACATTGGAGCGATAAGGTCAGGGATTTTATTCCGGACTTTCAGCTAGGCGACAAAAAGAACACCGATAAAATCACTTTGGCTCATATTCTTTCGCACACCTCCGGCACCCCTTACCACAGTTTTACCAATCTTGTCGATGCAGGAATACCTTTGAGGGAAATTGCAGCACGTTTTAAGGAAGTAAAACCTATCAGTGAACCGGGCGCACTCTACAGTTATCAAAATGCCATGTTCTCCTTAAGCAGTGAGATGATGCGGAAAGTGACCGGTGAGGATATCTCAGAAACGTTGCAGAACAAGTTTTTTAACCCCTTGGGAATGTGTTCCACAACCACGGATTATGAAACGCTCTCCAATAGTCCGGATATCGCTATACCCCATGTACGGACGCGAAGGGGCTGGAGAAGTACTAAACTGACGGATAGTTACCACAACGCCATCGCCGCAGGCGGTATCAATGCCAGTGCGGGGGATATGGCCAAATGGATGCGGTTTTTATTGGGCCATAACCCCGAAATCATGGATAATGCCGCCTTAAGGGAAGCTTTCAGCCCTTTCGTCGCCCTTAGCGAGAATAACAAATACTATCAACGCTGGCCAGGTCATTTACGCTCGTACTACGGCTTTGGATGGCGTATCCACAAATTTTATGCGGACGGCGACCTACAGAACGAAAAAACGATATGGCACCATGGTGGTAGTGTGAACCATTTCAGGAATGAAATCGCGGTTTACCCTGAAGCGGATTTAGGAATATGTGTCCTTTTGAACAGTAATTCAGGGTTGGCTCGGACCGTGATTCCTGATCTGTACGCTATTGTTAAGGAAATTTATGGTAGCAGGGAAGGTGCTAAACCTACTATGAACGCGGAAAGCGATTTGGTTATGGTTGAGTAGTGCAGGAATTTAGTATCTGACCGATATTAGCCTTCGCGAAAATGGCTAAACCCTTATCATCTCCGAGATTGTCATAAAAATAACTTTGCTATTTGCGGTTGTCGTGCTTTTGTCTTTTTTGCATGTGGTGCTTTCCTTTCCGATGTTTCCCCCCTCGCTGCCCCATTTTCTCCCATTTTGCGTACTGATCTGGGGAAAGTATCTCTTTCATTTCGGTTTTATGGGCAATCATTGCGTCCAACCGCTCGTTTTTCATCGCGTAGCGTTCGTCGGAGGTCGGCTTTTGCATATCCCCGTCTTCTTTCAGGGCTTTATCAATTTTTTAACGATGGGCATTTCAGTTGAGCGCATAAAAAAAGCACGGAGTAGGTCCGTGCTTTTGTTCAATAAGTAGGTCTGGTTCGTCCGGAATCAAATGGAAACCGGTAATTTTTTATTCTGCAAAATCGATACTCGAAACTTGTTCGATATCGGCATTGGCCATATCGACCATTTGGGGAGTCTGGTCGGTGCTGGTCTCGTTGTAATAGATTATAGATGCGATGGCAAATGCGGCTAAGTACAGGGAACTTTTTATTCTTTGGGACATGGCGTATGTTTTTTAATTCTGGTACTAAAGTAGTACATACTCGGGCCCCTGAAAATTTCTTGTTGTGAACTAGGGTTTCGCTGTTGTGAAAGTCCCTCAATTTGTTGTTTGGTATTTTCAGCTTACTTTTTCATGCTGTTCGTCGATTTCAAAATGCATCCATCCAAAGAAAACCGAAATACAAAGCATCGATTTCGGTTAATAAAAATTTAGTGGTTTAGATGCCGAGAACGTAGCGCTATAAATGTTAAAATATCAACTTATCAATTTTTTGTGCTAGAAATTGTCAATTTGATTATTTGACGATTATTAGGAAACATCCCACAAATTATCTGGAACAATATTTAGATAATAAGGCGTTATACTATACTCGTGCCAGTTAGAAATTCCCAAATTTTTAGATGGCACGAGTATTAATCAAACAATAAAAGCATTTAAGGTATTTACGTAATGGACAAAAAGAGTTTTATACTAACTATAGCAACAGGTTTTTTACTTGCCAACGGAGTTTTTGCAAGCAACCTACCCACGGAAAAGGATGAAAGGCTCATCAATTCCATTACCTATATAGAGGATGATTCGGATTTCGAACTCAGTTTCGATACTTCCGATTATTTACCGGAAGGTTTCGATCCCTATGAAATCTACGTCAATTTGGATGCCGTTGTCTTTATAGAGGATGAGGTGGCGGATGATGTGAAAACCAAAAAGCATCTTCCTGCGAACTTTAACGCTTACGCGTATCCGACTGATGTTGCCGCTTTCAATTACATCGATCAAAACGATGTTGTTGAACTGGATTTTGATACCCGTGCGTATCTTCCGGAAGGCTTCGATGCATATAAACCAAGTGCAAAATAAGAGGCTTGCCTACCGATAGGTAGCAAGTAGTATTTGAATTAGCCAAACAGAACCTCCAATTAGAATGGGGGTTTTGTTGTTTTCGGCGTATTCGGGTAGAATGATTAATTTATACTAGTGGGATGCTGTATCATTTTATGATGATCGAATGTTGTTTAAAACAGCAGCGGTACTACAAATTCGAACATAAGCACCAGCAACCCGACGGAAATTAGGTTCAAGACAATACCGGCCCTCGCCATTTCATGTACCTTGATATGGCCACTGGCAAAAACGATGGCGTTGGGTGGCGTTGCCATAGGTAGCATAAAGGCGCAGCTACTGGCCATGGTCACGGGTATCAGCAAATAAAGGATGGGAATGCCTAGCCCGATGGCAATACCGGCCACCACGGGTATAAGCAGGGCGGTCAAGGCTACGTTGCTCATGAGTTCGGTCAAGAATAGCATCATGGTAATAAGCAGTATTGCGGTAAACAATATACTGACCTCGCTATCCGCAATCGCCCCGGAAACCATATCGACGATACCGCTGACCGACATGCCTTCGGCGAGAGCAAGTCCGCCCCCGAAAAGAATCAGGATGCCCCAAGCTAGTTTTTGCGTGTCTTTCCAATTGATGATGAAATCCCCCTTCTTTAGATTGTAGGGAATGGCGAACATGGCGACGGCGGCCATCATACTGATAATCGTATCGTTTAGTTTTAGTTCGGGAAATATTTCATTGATGATCGTTCTGAAAATCCAGAGAAAAACAGTGATGCCGAAAATGACGAGCACCTGTTTTTCCTTTCCTGACATGGGCCCTAGCTTTGCAAGTTCGTCGTGTATGACGTCTTTTGATGCCGTGAATTTTAATTTTCCGCAGGGGTACATCCATTTTACGAGCACTAGATAGATAATCCAGATCAGTACCGTGGAAAAGGGCACGCCGATGACCATCCACTTTACAAATGAAATTTCCATCTGGTATTCGTTCTCCAACAGGCCGATCATTATTGAGTTGGGCGGCGTACCGATAACGGTGGCTATTCCGCCTGCGTTGGCGGCGAAAGCGATGCCGAGCATTACGCTGAGGGCAAAGTTTTTATCGTCTTTGGTGAACCCGTCGGCATCGTTTACGAGAAGGCCGATAACCGACATGGCGATGGGCAGCATAACGACCGCGGTAGCCGTATTACTGATCCACATGCTCAAAGCGGCGGTGGCGATCATAAAACCGAGAACGACTTTGTTCGGAGTCGTCCCCGTAATTTTTATGATATTGAGGGCGATACGTTTGTGCAGGTTTACTTTCTCTAGGGCGAGGGCGAGTATAAAGCCCCCGAAGAACAGAAAGATGATAGGACTCCCGTAGTTGGCTCCTACATCGCCGATTTCCATGATATTAAGTATCGGAAATAGCAATAGAGGAAGTAGTGCCGTGACGGAAATGGAGACGGCTTCGGTAATCCACCAAATGACCATCCAAACGGCGACTGCAATTACGGCGTCGCCCTTTTCCGAGACCATCTCGAAAGGCAGGTTGATAAGTATGAAGAATAGGATGGGCCCGAGAAATAGGCCGATTTTTTTGCTCAGGTTCATGGGTGGCGATTCGTGTCGTCTAAGCTAAGTTTTTTCTTTCGACCATGAAAGCCCAGTCTCTTATGAGAAGTTTTCGGGGTCAAATTCCCTAAATGACGATTTAGGCCAAAATTTCTCGAATAACTTCTCCCTCGACATCGGTCAACCGGAACGGCCTTCCCTGAAATTCATAGGTAAACTTTTCGTGGTCAAAGCCCAGTAGGTGCAAAATCGTAGCATGAACATCGTGGACGGATACTCGCCCTTCGATTCCCGAGAATCCGATGTCATCGGTTTTTCCGTGAGCGGCTCCTTTTTTGATACCGCCACCGGCCATCCACATAGTGAATGCGTCGCCGTGGTGGTCGCGGCCTTTGAAACCCATTTCTTTATTACCCCTGTTCTCTTGCATGGGGGTCCTGCCAAATTCCCCGCCCCAAACGATCAGGGTATCATCCAAAAGGCCTCTTTGTTTTAAGTCCAATACTAAGGCAGTTATGGGTCGATCGATTTCGCGACATTTGTTTCTTAAGCCGAGGTCTACGGCGGTATCGTGGCCCGTGCCGTGGCTGTCCCATCCCCAATCGAAAAGCTGAACGAAACGCACGCCGTCCTCGACCAATTTTCTGGCCAAAAGACAGTTATTGGCAAAAGATTCCTTGCCCGGTTCCACTCCGTACATTTGTTTGATGTGCTCGGGTTCGTTGTTGATGTTCATGACCTCCGGAACGGCGATCTGCATGCGGTAGGCCATTTCGTATTGGTTGATACGCGCCAATATTTCGGGATCCGCATATTTAGCATATTCTTCTTTGTTGATCGTATTGATGGCATCGATCGTACTTTTTTTAAGGTCGCGGGTAACGCCTTCGGGAT
>RCMY010004942.1_pt1 | contig 11374 bp, 7 predicted proteins | sample 2041341 | NCBI WGS metagenome assembly RCMY01 (sample SAMN09708234, study PRJNA481090) | Marine sediment metagenome, whole genome shotgun sequencing project.
CATTGAATATTGGTGAGTTTGGCTCAGCAGGTTTAATGGTTGTTGCTTCTTATTTTATTATTACAAGCATGATACCTGAATCAATAGAAGGATTGCCATTTGGTGCAATGGGTATTTTCTATGCAACTTTGGCTGGTTTATTTGCTGGTTTAGGTGTAGGAAAAATAACAGAATATTATACGGGTACAGGTACTAAACCTGTAACTTCAATTGTACGTCAGTCTGAAACTGGTGCGGCTACAAATATTATTGCTGGTTTAGGTGTGGGGATGATGTCTACAATGATTCCTATCTTATTAATTGCTGCTGCAATTTTAATTTCACATCATTTTGCAGGTTTATATGGTATTGCAATTGCTGCCGTTGGTATGTTAGCCAATACAGGAATTCAGTTAGCGGTTGATGCTTACGGACCTATTTCTGACAACGCAGGTGGTATTGCTGAAATGGCTGAATTACCAAGTGAAGTTCGTGAACGTACTGATAAATTAGATGCCGTAGGTAATACTACTGCAGCTATTGGTAAAGGTTTTGCAATTGCTTCTGCAGCTCTAACTGCATTAGCTTTATTTGCAGCTTTTATGCAGGTTGCCAATGTACAATCTATTGATGTTTCTAAACCTAATATTATGGCAGGCTTACTAGTTGGGGCTATGCTACCTTTTGTATTCTCTGCATTGTCTATGAATGCTGTGGGTCGTGCTGCTATGGCAATGATTGAAGAAGTTCGTCGTCAGTTTAGAGATATTCCACAATTAAAAGCGGCTTTAGAAGTAATGAGAGCTGTTGACTCTGATATGTCTAAAGCAACCAAAGAGCAACGTGCAATATTTGATGCAGCAGACGGATATGCAGAATATGATAAATGTGTTGATATTTCTACTAAAGCATCTATTAAAGAAATGGTTTTACCAGGACTTTTAGCTATTGTTGTGCCTGTTGCGGTAGGATTTATAGGTGGAGCAGAAATGTTAGGTGGTCTTTTGGCAGGTGTTACTTCAGCGGGGGTACTTATGGCAATTTTCCAATCAAATGCTGGTGGTGCTTGGGATAACGCTAAAAAAATGATTGAATCTGATGGTAGAAAAGGAACTGAAGCTCATAAAGCTGCCGTTGTTGGTGATACTGTTGGTGATCCTTTTAAAGATACTTCGGGACCTTCATTAAATATTTTATTAAAATTAATGTCAGTTGTGGCATTAGTTATCGCTCCTAGTATTGCAATTACTGCTGATGCAGTATCAGCATACAATGAAGAAAATAAATCTCCACAACAAGAGACAGTAATTTCTACCACTAATACAGAGATAAATAAAGAAATGAAGGTATTGGTGAAAAAAGAAAACGGTCAAAAAAATGCTACAGTTATTACTACAACTGAAGTTGATGGTAAAAAAGACGTAACTGTTGAAACGGTTGAAGGTGATGAGGTTGATTTACTAGTTGCCAATCACGAAGAATAAAAAATAAAATTTCAGATTCAAAATTCTGAGATGGTATTATATAAAAGCGTTCCTCCCAAAGCCTTGGGAAGGAACGCTTTTTTGGTCACACACAATTTTTAAATTATGGAAATGGCGTAAATCTTTAAACATAGAATCCTCTCCTTATTTTCAAAGACGAGCGTGTACTGTATTTATTTCAATATGTTGACAGACAAAGGGGTCTTTTTGGTAATTTAATAACGCTTATCTTTACTGAGTTTTGTTAGCACAATTTTCTAAACATATTGACAATAATTTTCCTGACTGTAAGGATAAAAAGCTACTTATTGCCATTTCAGGCGGTTTAGATAGCGTGGTACTTACTGAGCTTTTACATCAACTTGACTATAATATTTCATTGGCTCATTGCAATTTTCAACTTCGTGATACAGCTTCTAACCAAGATGAGATTTTTGTTAATGCCATGGCAAACAGACTTCAAATTCCAGTATTCACGAAGAAATTTGACACTAAAACATTTGCAAATAGAGAAAAGTTATCTATTCAAGTGGCCGCCAGAGAAATAAGATACAATTGGTTTAATACACTTTTGCAAGAACATAATTTTGACTATTTATTAACAGCTCACCATGCAGATGATAATCTAGAAACATTTTTAATTAACTTAAGTCGTGGCACAGGATTAGATGGATTAATTGGTATTCCAGAACAAAATAAAAATATTATTAGACCCCTATTGCCTTTTACTAGAATTCAAATAGAGCAATATGCCAATGAACACAATTTAACTTGGCGTGAAGATGCTTCTAATGCTGAAAGTAAATATGTACGAAATAAGTTAAGACATGAAGTAATTCCCAATTTAAAAGATATAAATCCACAGTTTTTAGATGCCTTTTCTACTACCATTAAAAACCTAAAAGAAACCCGACAAATTGTTGCTTCATCGGTAGAAACTATAAAAGGAATTGTTTTAAGTTCAGATGATAATGGTACTATTATGCTAAAAATTAAAGAGCTTAAAAAATTAGAGCCTATAAGGGCATATCTTTATGAACTGTTAAAGGAATATAACTTCACTGCTTGGAATGATATTTACGGTTTGTTAAAAGCTCAATCTGGTAAATTTGTGTTAAGTAAAACACATCGTATCTTAAAAGACAGAGAACATTTAATTGTATCGCCAATACTTTTGAAATCTGAAAATGATAATTATGTTATAGATACTTTTCAAAACAGTATTCAAACAGAAAAATTTGAATTAAAAGTTTTAGCTTCATCAACATATTCAATAATTATTAATGCTAGTATTGTTTTTGTAGATTCTGATAAGATTAAATTCCCGCTAATAATCAGAAAATGGCAAAATGGTGATTATTTTTATCCTTTCGGAATGCAAGGCAAAAAAAAATTGAGTAAATTTTTTAAAGATGAAAAGTTATCGTTACTCGAAAAGGAAAATACATGGGTAATGGTTTCGGATGATAAAATAGTGTGGGTTATCGGTTACCGATTAGATAACAGGTTTAAAGTTACTAACAATACGAAATCAATAATAAAACTAGAAATAAGAAGAAGGAGCGAATAGGCATTCATTCATACAATATCATGCCACACAAAAAAATAAACACCTAATTAAAGTAAGATTTTTAATAAATTTGTTAGTCAAATACCAAAGCAAAACATGAATAAAAATATTGAACAGCGAATAGAGCTTTTAAAAGAAAAGTACGATGCTATTGATCAAGACATAGAAACGCATTTGGATGGCTTACTATATAGTAAACCCATTACATATTGGGATTATATTCAAACCGATGCGTTGTTAAACCTACAAACACAACGTACAGGTTTTAAAGATGAAATGGTATTTATTATGTACCATCAAATTAATGAGCTTATATTTAAAATGATTCGTTGGGAAATTGACCAAATAGCTCATCATAAAAATCTAACTACTAAATTTTTTACGGATAGATTAATGAGAATTAGCCGTTATTTTGATATGCTTACTGCCTCATTTACAATTATGGGTGATGGCATGGAACGCGAGCAATATGCAAAATTTAGAGATACATTAACACCTGCAAGTGGTTTTCAAAGTGCCCAATACAGATTAATAGAGTTTTGTAGCACTGAATTAATTAACTTGATTGATTATAGATTTAGGTCTAAAATTGATCGAGATACTCCTTTTGAACACGCGTTTGAACATTTGTATTGGCAAGCTGCTGGGAAAGATTATAAAACAGGTAAAAAATCCTTTTTACTCGATCAATTTGAAGAAAAATACAAGGCAAAGTTTTTAAGAACAATGGAACAATACAATACCATAAATTTATGGTCAAAGTTTAAATCTTTACCTAAAAAAGATCAAAAAAATGTTAAATTAGTTAATGCCATGCGACATTTAGATTACACTATTAATATTCAGTGGGTAATGTCGCATTACGAGGCTGCAGGTAAATACATCGGCTCTCAAGATGAGGCTACTGGAGGCAGCGAATGGCGAAAATATATGCACCCCAAATATCAAAAAAGAATATTTTTTCCTGACTTGTGGAGTAAAGAAGAATTTAAAAACTGGGGAGTAACTAATCTAGACAGTTATAAAATATTGACTTGATTTTATCGTTAAAGCAATCAACCTAATGATTTGCTTACAATGACAAAGTATGTTTTATTACTATCTACTGTATTATTTTTTATAGCTTGTGGTAATGATAATGCAGCTATTAAGAAAGATGCATTACTCGGAGAATGGAAGTTGATAGAGATAAGAGAAAATGGAATTCTGAATAAAATTGAATGTAAAGATGCTATATTACTTCATTTTAAGAGAGATGGTATTTTTGATGTTGAGCATTTTAGCTTAAACATATCTAATAACTGTATTTCAATGGGTAAAATAGATGAAGGAACTTGGAAGAATAATGGCAATAACACTTATAATATTGATGGCGATGCAGTTACCCCGATATTTGAAGGTGATAAGCTAATTATGGTTTCAACTGATGGCGATGAGACCGTAAGTAATGGCGTTTTTGAGCGACAATAAATTTATGAATTGATAATGTATCATAAACTCCTAATATATTTTAAGGAGTTTTTTTTTGAAATATTAATTAAAGATAAACGAATAGAAATTTTGTTACTCAATATTTTGACACTAACGTCAATGGTGATAATCCTATCTGATGTTAATATAGGCCACGGTTCTTGAAAATATAATGATAGTATTTATTCAATTGGTGAAATTTCTAATGTAATAAAATTTGAGGTTAGTAAATTTACTCTCGAAATAATTGAAGAGTAAGTTACGTTTAAAACTGTTTTCTAACGTTTATATAAATCATTGAAAAAATGTAAATTTAATCCCGAATAACAATTGTTTTTTAAGGGTTTATTTTTTTGGAACAGTAATTGTATTTAGTAGGGAAAACTAATAAAACATGTATAAAAAGATACTATTTTTTTTGCTAATTTCTTCTTTTGTTGCTCAGGCACAAAATACTAAATCTGCCTTTAAAGACGGTGAGTTTTTAAAATATAGAATTAGCTATAGTAACTGGTTCAATGCTGGTAATGCCACCTTAGAAATTAAAGAAAGTTCTAATAATGGTAAGCCTGCTTTTCATATATTGGGAAAAGGACAAACTACTGGTGTTACCGGTTGGTTCTTTAAAGTTAATGATGATTATCAGACCTATTTTTATAAAAACAACTTACTTCCATTTAAATTTATAAGAAAAATTGATGAAGGCGGCTATACAAAAGATAAAGAAATACATTTTCATCAAAGCAGTAATAAAGCTACTGTAAAAGATTTTGAGAAAAATACTGAAGAAATTTACAGCACGCAGAAAGATGTGCATGACATGCTCTCTACTTTATATTATTTAAGAAATCAAGACATTTCAAAAATGATACCTGGTGATGAAGTTAGCTTAACAATATTTTTTGATGAAAAAAATTATCCTTTCAAATTACGTTTTTTAGGTACAGAGACCATTAAAACAAAATTTGGTAAAGTGGCTAGTGCAAAATTTAGACCATTGGTACAAGCAGGTCGGGTTTTTAAGGCTAAGGAAAGTATTACCGTGTGGGTAAGTAATGATAAGAATAAAATTCCACTTCGTATAAAGGCAGACTTAGCCGTTGGATCATTAAGAGCCGACTTAGATCAATACAAAGGTTTGGCAAATCCATTTCCAATGATTTTTGACTAATTACTTTATGGATTGTTTTTAAAATAGTAGATTTGTGCATTCTTAAAAAAAGTCCTTCAAAATCAAGTGAAAAACGTAATTTTTCTTCTCTTTTTAATCATATTCATTTCCTGTAAAAAGGAAAATGCAGAAAATGAGCTTATTCCTGAAAAGGTAGAAATTCCAGACCTCATTCAAAAGTTTGGCTATACATTAAATGATTATAAGGTCATTGAAGATACTATCAGAAATGGAGATAGCTTTGGCGAAATTCTACACAAACACCATGTTGATTATTCTGAGGTTTACAATATTGTGGAGTCTGTTAAAGATTCTTTCAATGTTGCAAAATTAATTGTTGGTAAACCCTATGTTATTTTGGCAAAGCCAGATACTACAGAAAAAGCACAAGTATTTGTATACCAACCTAGAATTACAGAATATGTAGTTATTGATTTTACAGATTCTATTTTTTATAAATTTGAAGAAAAGAAAATTAAAACTGTAGTTAAGACAGCTACAGGTAAAATTACATCTTCGCTCTCAGAGGCTATGGACGAGAAAGGCCTAGATTATGCATTGGTTAATGAAATGGCAGATATTTATGCGTGGACCGTCGATTTTTTCCATCTACAAAAAGAAGATAAGTTCAAAGTAATCTACGAAGAAAAATTTATTGATGATACTATTTACGCTGGATTGGGTGAAATAAAAGCCGCATATTTTGAACACAAAAATCAACCGTTTTACGCTTTTAATTTTGTTACAGATTCCACCAAAAATGTTTCTGATTATTATGATGAATTGGCCAACTCATTAAGGAGACAGTTTTTAAAAGCACCCATACAGTTTAGTAGGATATCTTCAAGATACAATTTAAAACGATTTATTAGATATTATGGACGCGTAAAGCCACATAGAGGTACAGATTTTGCAGCAGGAATTGGAACTCCAATTATGAGTACCGCAAATGGTACCGTTGTAGAATCTGCTCGTAGAGGTGGAAATGGTAATTATGTTAAAATTAAACACAATTCCGTTTATTCTACACAGTATTTACATATGAGTAAACGTGCAGTAAAAAAAGGAAATTTTGTTAAACAAGGCGATATAATTGGCTATGTAGGTATGACAGGAAATACTTCTGGACCACATGTTTGCTATCGATTTTGGAAAAATGGAGTTCAAGTAGACCCTTTAAAACAAAAACTCCCATCAGCAAAACCTATTGCGGATAGTTTGAAAACAACCTATTTATCTTTTATACAACCTTACAAACAAGAATTGGACGATTTAAAGGTTGATTAAGTAACGAATTTCCCTATCATAATTCACAAAAATTCGTGTAATTCGTTTCTATTTTTACTACTTTTGTATCTCTAAACTTAGATTAAAATGGCACTAAAAAATCAAAATCCAACTTCCACTGATGCTTGGAAAAACTTGCAAAAATCATATCAAGAGTTAAAAAATATTGATATGAAAAAACTTTTTTTACAAGATGGAAATAGAAAACACAAATATAGCGTAAAACACGACGATTTTTCTGTAGATTACTCTAAGAATAAGATCAATGATGACGTTTTAACTCAATTACTAGCTTTAGCCAAAGAAGTTGATTTACAAGACGGTATTAACAAAATGTTTGCGGGAGATATTATTAACGAAACTGAAAATAGGGCTGTTTTGCATACTGCTTTACGTAATAAATCTAGCAATCCTGTTTTGGTTGATGGGGAAAATGTAATGGATGAAGTTAATGATACACTTCAAAAAATAAAGAATTTTTCTGAAAAGGTTATTTCTGGTAATCATAAAGGATATACTGGTAAATCCATTACAGATGTAGTAAATATTGGAATTGGAGGATCGGATTTAGGACCAAGAATGGTAGTTGATGCCTTACAGTATTATAAAAATCATTTAAAAACACATTTCATTTCAAATATTGATGGCGACCACGTTATGGAAACCATTAATGATTTAGACCCAGAAACTGCACTTTTTGTAATTGTCTCTAAAACTTTTACTACACAAGAAACCTTGACCAATGCAGAAACAGTTAAAAAATGGTTTTTGTCAAAAGGAGCAACTCAATTAGATATTCAACATAATTTTGTGGCGGTTTCTACCAATTTAGAAAAAGTAGCTGATTTTGGTATTGCAGCAGACAATATCTTTACCATGTGGGATTGGGTTGGTGGCCGTTATTCTTTGTGGAGTGCGGTTGGTTTATCTATAAGTCTAGCTTTAGGTTATAATAATTTTGATGAATTACTAACTGGTGCCTACGAGATGGATACACATTTTAAAACAACTTCGTTTGATAAAAATATTCCTGTTGTATTGGCATTAATTAGCATTTGGTATAATAATTTTTTTGAGACTGATGCTGAAGTTGTAATTCCTTATTCTCAATATTTAACACAATTTGTTCCTTATTTACAACAAGGTTCAATGGAAAGTAATGGTAAATCTGTAGACCGCGATGGTAATCAAATTGATTATCAAACAGGAAATATAATATGGGGAAATACCGGTACTAATGTGCAACATGCTTTTATGCAATTGGTGCATCAAGGTACAAAGCTAATTCCTGTTGATTTTATAGGTTTTAAGGAATCGTTATACGGAAATGAAGACCATCATGATAAACTCATGGCAAATTTTTATGCCCAAGCCGAAGCTTTATATTTAGGTAAAACCAAAGAGGAGGTTCATTTAGAATTAAAAACATCTGGACAGCAAGATAAAATTGCCAAATTATTACCATTTAAAGTATTTGAAGGCAACAAACCCTCAAATACCTTATTGATGGATAAGCTTACACCAAAAAATTTAGGTAAGCTCATAGCAACTTATGAGCATAAAACCTTTGCACAAGGTTATATTTGGAATATCTATAGTTTTGATCAATTTGGTGTTGAACTAGGTAAGGAGTTGGCAAAGAAATTTTTAGCCTAAAATATTCAAATAATTTTTTTAAGATAAAGTCAAAACGATTATTTACAAAAAGAGTCAAGGTAAGACCGTTATATAAGTGGCCAGTTTTAAGACGTTTTTATATTAATTATATAAAATAGAGAATAATTGTAAGCTTTGATGAATATTTACTTAACGTTAAATTAACACTAAAGATTTACTTTGCTGATTGTTAGGTGTTTAATTTTTTTAGTATTATTTTAATTTTTAAATAAAATAAAATAACTTGCAAGGAATTAACTATACCCAATCATTGCAATAGATGAACCTTAAGTATCTTTTGTTAATCTTCTTCTATATTGCCTCTTCGAGCTTAATAGCTCAAGAGGGAGAATCCAATCCATTTAGCTTTAAATGGGATAATGGGTTTAAACTTAAAAGTGCAGATAAAAATTTTGAGTTAAAATTTGGTGGTCGCCTTATGATGGATCATGCTTTTTTTTGGCAAAATGACGCTTTAGAATCCAACTTTGGTGCATTACAAACAAATAACGGTACAGAAATTAGACGGGCAAGATTGTATTTTAGCGGTACTGTTTACAAAAACGTAGAATTTAAACTAAATTTTGATGTTGCAGGTGGCGAGGTTGGTATTAAAGACATGTATATTGGCATAAAGAATATTCCTGGCATTAATACCATTAGAATTGGTCATCTTAAAGAACCATTTAGACTGGATAACTTAACAAGTAGTAAATACAGTTCTTTTATGGAACCGTCTTTTTTAATGGATTTTATTCCAGGTAGAAATAGCGGAGTACTTATACTATCTGATTTTTACAATAATAGATTATCAGCTCAGGCAGGTTTATTCAGAAATGCAAGGAATGGCGATGATGTTTTTGCTAATAATGGTTATGTTATTACCGGAAGATTTTCAGGTTTACCCTTAAGGAATGAAAACAATACAAATCTTTTACACCTTGCTGCCAGTTATAGTTTTAGACAACCCAACACCAATAATTATCGTATTTCATCTAGACCCGAAGCACATTTAAGTAGTAAGAAATATATCGATACTAAATTGATAGAAAATGTTGATGATATAAATATGCTTAATTTTGAAACTGCTTTTATTTCGAAATCTTTATCACTACAAGCAGAATATCTTATTGCTGATTTTAATGCTGATCAAGCATATAATTTCTCAACTTATTATGGACAAATAAGCTATTTTTTAACTGGCGAAACCAAAATTTTTAAAAGTTCTTATGATGGATTCGATCGTGTAAAACCAAAGCAGAATTTTATGGGTAAAGAAGGTGGTGTAGGAGCATGGGAGCTAGCTTTACGTTATTCTAATTCAGATTTGAATAGTAAAGATATTTTTGGCGGAGAACAATCTGATATTACCTTGGGTCTAAATTGGCATTTGAATCCTGTAACTAGAATTATGTTAAATCATGTATGGGCAGATGTGAAAGATGTTGGAAAAATGAATGTGTTTCAAGCTCGGTTTCAAATTGACTTTTAATGAAAAACATAACGATTTATTAATATAGAGTTAAATAAAAATTATCACATTTGCACACTTAAATTTTAGATATGGAAAATATTTACATTATGATGATTGTTGCCCTTGCTATTTTAGCAATTGCTGATTTAGTGGTGGGTGTCAGTAATGATGCTGTAAATTTTTTAAATTCAGCCATTGGTTCTAAGGCTATTTCTTTTAGGACGATAATGATAGTTGCCAGTATTGGAGTTGCATTTGGAGCTGTTTTTTCTAGTGGTATGATGGAAGTAGCCCGAAAGGGAATATTTGTTCCAAGCGAGTTTTACTTCAATGAAATCATGATAATTTTTATGGCGGTAATGATTACAGACATTTTATTACTAGATTTCTTTAATACTTTAGGTATGCCAACCTCAACCACTGTGTCAATTGTGTTTGAATTATTAGGTGCTGCAGTAGCTATGGCTTTGATAAAAATAGCCTCAAAAGGCGATTCAATTTCTACATTAAGCCAGTATATTAACACCGACAAAGCTACCGAGATTATTATAGGTATTCTACTCTCAGTCGTCATTGCATTTAGTATTGGTGCTATAGTTCAATATATTTCTAGAGTTTTATTGTCATTTAATTTTGAACGTAAAGCAAAGTGGGTAGGGGCCCTTTTCGGTGGTTTTGCCTTGGCGTCCATAACTTATTTTATTTTTATTAAAGGACTAAAAGGAACAGATTATTATGCAGAAATAGAACACCTTGTTGAAGGTAAAACCATTTTGATATTGCTTGCAAGTTTTATTTTATGGACTCTGTTGTCTTATCTGTTCGTAACCGTATTTAGACAAAATATTTATAAACTAATTATTTTAGTTGGTACTTTCGCTTTGGCATTAGCATTTGCAGGTAATGATTTGGTTAATTTTATAGGTGTTCCTATTGCTGCTTGGCAATCTTATGAAACATGGGCGGCTTCAGGAATTCCTGCTGCAGAATTTAATATGTCTTCTTTGGCTGAAAAGGTACAAACGCCAACTTTTATGCTTTTAACAGCTGGTTTAATTATGGTACTAACACTATGGTTTTCTAGCAAGTCAAAAGAAGTTGTAAAAACATCTTTAGATTTATCGAGACAAGGTGAAACACAAGAACGTTTTAATCCTAATTTTACATCTAGAAGTTTAGTAAGATTCTCAATTCTGATTTCAAAATATACAACCTCACTTATACCAACACCTATCTTAAATCGTATTGAAAAACAATTTGAAAAACCGGTGATTGATTTGCCA
>RCMY010004943.1_pt1 | contig 11371 bp, 10 predicted proteins | sample 2041341 | NCBI WGS metagenome assembly RCMY01 (sample SAMN09708234, study PRJNA481090) | Marine sediment metagenome, whole genome shotgun sequencing project.
GGAAGTTCCTCTCATATCGATATGTTATCGGGTTACTGAAGGCGAGCAAATATCCGTCGTTAATGTACAAAAAAATTCATGGAATCATGAGCCCGTCACATATAAAAAAGACAGCACCTAGATACTCAACAGCGCATCATGTTTGATCCAATTCCATTGAGTAAAATAGCTACGAAAATGTAATACATTGCTGGTTTCGTCCGTATAAGTAATCAAGACAATAATGACTCGAGCTACAGTTTGTGAACATAATATATTTTTTGATGTTGTGTAGACCGCTAAAATCTTGGCTTTGAAGCGACCCTCTCCGAGAGCCTCCACAATTATTTCAATGCTATGACCTGCATTTATCGAAGAATTTTCAGCTCATAAACACTCAATCCCAGGTCAGTAAAACCTAGAAAGGAAATAACGATGGATAAGACAAATATTCAACTACCGAATATACCTATATCTCCGCGTCAAATAGGCTTAGGCATTGTAATAGCCTTGGTTGTCTATCTCGGTTATAGCAGTTATTACACGGTCTCCGCAGAATCGGTCGGTGTTGTCCAGCGCTTTGGGCAGTATCAATATGTGGTTGATCCCGGTCTGCATTTCAAAATTCCTTTTGGTGTTGATAGCGTTGTTGAGGTGCCCATTAAAAGACAATTAAAAGAAGAGTTTGGTTTTGGTACGCCTGGCGCAACATACACAGAACAAATAGCAAGCCCAAGGGAATGGAAGTTGGAAACAACCATAGTCACTGGCGATTTAAACACAGCCTTAGTTGAGTGGGTTATTCAATTCCGAATAGAAAACGCTTTTGATTTCCTGTTTAAAGTTCGCGACCCAGGTGCTGCTCTTCGTGATATATCTGAATCGGTAATGCGTGAGGTTGTTGGCGATAGAACCGTGGATGAAGTGCTGACCATTGGCAGGCAGGACATTGAAACCAATGCTCAGATAAAAATGCAAGAAGTTGCCAATCTCTATGAAATGGGCCTGCGCATAGATCAGGTTCAGCTGAAAAATGTGAACCCACCCAAACCGGTACAAGCGTCTTTTGATGAGGTGAACGAAGCAAAGCAGGAGCGCGAGCGGATGATTAACGTAGCGCGTGGTGAATATAATAAAGCGGTTCCCAGGGCAAAAGGCAGGGCAAGCCAGAAAGTTCAGTCGTCAGAAGGCTATGCCATACAACGCGTTAACGAAGCTCAAGGAGATTCGAATAAATTTAACGCGTTACTTACAGAGTATATAAAAGCGCCAGCTGTCACCAAGCGTCGGCTGTACCTAGAGACCATGACCGAAGTGCTACCCAGAGTGACCAACAAGGTGGTACTCGACAACAAAGCCGCGTCGATATTGCCACTGTTACAGCTGAATAAAATTAAAGGAGATTTACAATGAACAAATATAGCTACGTTGTCATTGCTTTGTTTATTCCTTTATTAATTGTTGGCTATGCGTCGTTGTATCGTGTTGATGAAACAGAACAGGTGATTATCACCCAATTTGGCAAACCGGTTGGCGGTATTGACACTGAGGCTGGTCTAAAAATTAAAGTACCTTTTATTCAAAAAATTAACCGGATTGAAAAACGGATTTTGTTGTGGGATGGGGCTGCTAGTGACATGCCAACTAAAGATAAGCTCTATATCACGGTTGATACGTTTGGCAGGTGGCGTATTAAAGATCCGCTTCAGTATTTTTTAAGATTAAGAGATGAACGAAGCGCCCAATCCAGATTAGAAGATATTCTTGGTAGTGAGACGCGTAATGCTGTTGCTAAGCATAAGCTGATAGAAATTATTCGTACGACCAAGGGGAGAGAGTCGGAGGTTGATCCACTTTTGGTCGATGCTGATACGGGTAGGCTTTTACCGATAAAAAGGGGGCGTCGTCAAGTAGAAGAAGATATTTATACGGCGGCATCAGGAAAGCTATCAGAGTTTGGAATCGAACTGTTAGATATTCGATTTAAACGTATTAATTATAATGAAAGTGTTAGGCAAAAAATATACGCGCGAATGATTAGCGAACGACAGCAAATTGCTGAACGATTTCGCTCCGAAGGAGCGGGCGAAGCGGCAAAAATTATTGGTAGCAAGGAAAAAGAACTTCAGAGAATAGAGTCTGAGGCCTATCAAAAAATACAAACTATCCAGGGTGTTGCTGATGCAAAAGCGACAGCAATTTATACATCGGCTTATAACCAATCGAAGGATGCACAAGAGCTTTATACCTTTGTTAAGACGCTAGAAACCTACCAGAGCGTGATTGATGCTAATACCACGTTGGTACTCACGACAGATAGTGATATTTATGGTCTGTTAAAAGGCGTTGACTAAGTTCGAATGAACTTAATAGTAATATAGATGATTTGATCAATAATAGCGGTGAAAATAATGAGGCCCACCATGGCTTTAAAAACTTGCCCGGTCTGTAACATGGTTGAGGTTGATAAAGCGCTGATCTATAGCTTTCAAGGTGTTGATCACTACTTTTGCTCTCGTCAATGTCAAGATCGATTTAAAGTACATCCTTCTTTGTATGTGGGAGATCCCCGACACGGGCTATCTGCCAAGCAGAAAGGGGAAGTGGTTATTAAAAAGCGTAAACTGAGTCTTTCTTTTGCAACATCTGATGAGGTTAAATCCCGACTTAAAAACGATATCGGCATATTAATGGGCGTGAAAACCTTGAGTTTCAATGAAGGGGATATTCACGTGACCTATGATTTGCTACAGATTTCGCTGGAGGACATCGAAAATGCGATTGTAACGAGTGCCTGTCAACTTGATGGTGCAATCACAGAAACAATAAAACGAGGGTTTATTCATTACTCAGAAGAGTGTGAACTCGATAGCCTTGAACACTTGACCAAAGAAGATGATGGTCATTGAAGGTGAACGCATGAATAAAAAACAGCAATTGAACTTGGTTTACCTGTTCGTGTCGCTGTGTCTAATGACATCTGCTGCGCAAAGTATTGGCATCGGGTTGGCGCGGAGATTCTCTTGTAACCACTAGTTGCCAAGATAAAGGAGAACACTATGAAAGGACGTATCGCCTCTCGATGGATATTCAAGCCGCTCTTCACTCGTACCCTATTAATCCTGTTGCTCACGTTGCCATGGTTGAGTGGTTGCGGGGTCAATAACATTCCCCGCTATGACGAGCAGGCGAAAGCCACGTGGGCCCAAGTGGAGAACCAATACCAGCGGCGGGCCGACCTCGTGCCCAATTTGGTCGCTACGGTTAAAGGTTACGCTGCGCACGAAAAGGAAACACTGACGGCGGTGACCGAGGCTCGGGCCAAAGTCGGTTCCATTCAGGTGGACAAGAATATTCTCGACAATCCGCAGTTGTTACAAAAGTTTCAGGCTGCTCAGAGTGAATTGGGCGCCGCCCTACAGCGCTTGATGGTGGTGGTTGAACGGTATCCCGACTTGAAAGCAAATCAAAATTTTCTAGCGCTGCAATCCCAATTGGAAGGTACTGAAAACCGGGTCAGTGTTGCTCGCCGCGATTTTATCCAGGCGGTCAACCAATACAACACGGAAATCCGAACCTTTCCGGGCAGGATATGGCATTCGATTCTTTACGGCGATATGGCGTTGCGGGAAACCTACGAAGCGACCAGTCAAAATACGGAACAAGCACCTAAGGTAGATTTCAATGAGTAAAACAGGGCGAATCAGTGTCGGCCTATTACTGCTCTGGGTCAGTCTGCCATTGCTGGCAGCGGTCACCTTCCCCCCTCTTTCCGGCCGGGTAGTTGACCAGGCAAAGCTGCTAGATACAAGCACGGCAACGCAACTTGAACAGCAGCTGCAGGCCCATGAGGCTGCCACCGGTAATCAACTGGTGGTAGTCACCTTAAAAGACCTTCAGGGGCTAACAATTGAGGACTACGGCTACCAGCTGGGGCGCGCCTGGGGGATCGGCCAGAAGGATAAGGACAATGGCGTCCTGCTCATGGTGGTGCCTGACCTGCGTAAAGTACGTATCGAGGTGGGCTATGGTCTGGAAGGGGTACTGACCGATGCGCTGTCCGCCAATATTATTCAAACGGTGATCCTTCCGTCATTCCGCGCTGGCAATTTCGCTGAAGGTATAGGCCAGGGTGTAGAGGCGATTATCCAGGGCCTGGGTGGGCAATACCGTTTTAAATCGCCCCAGAGTGAGTCCTCGGGGCAGTCCAACGAGCCACCGCCCTGGTGGGTGATTTTCTTTCTTCCGCTGATTTTTTTGCGACGCTTTGGTATAGGCCGATTTTATGGGCATGGTCATCATGGCGGCCGTGGTGGATCTCGGCGTGGCGGATTCGGTGGTGGTGGTGGTTTTGGAGGCGGCGGCGCCTCGGGAGGTTGGTGATGCAATTTACAATAAACTTACAACAACAAATCAGTAAGGCTATCAATGAAGTTGAGGGGAGCACAGATGCTGAAGTATTCTGTGTTCTTGCCCCACGAAGCGATGATTACTATTACATTCCTGCCTTGTGGGCGGCATTATTCGCCCTTCTTTCCCCCTTGCTAGTGGCATGGACTCCTTGGTGGGGACATAGCAGTACTGTTTCACTCATACAATTGCTCGTTTTTGTCTTTTTTTGGTTGCTGCTTCGTTGGAAGCCAGTTTTTCAATTTATTATCCCGAAAAAAGTTCGCTACTGGCGAGCTGCCAATATGGCACGGCGGCAGTTTCTTGAAAATGGACTTCATAAGACGGAACAAGGCTCAGGTTTGTTGATTTTTGTCTCCGCCCAAGAGCGCTATGTCGAAATACTGGCCGATTACGGTATCACGCAAATAATTGCGGATGAACAATGGCAGGATATTGTTTCTCATTTTGTGCTGCAGGTAAAAGACAAGCGGATTGAAGAAGGGTTTATCCAATGCATTCAATCCTGCGGTCAATTATTAGCAGAACATTACCCGGCAACCAGCGATAAAAATGAGTTACCCAACAAACTAGTGGTACTACCTGATTGAGTTAAAACACTGTCACTTCAACGAAGTAATAGTAATGACTTGAAGTGAATCGAGGATAACTATGGAACAAAATATTGCACATTCAGGCGCCTGGCCGTTAGCGATTATTATGATCGTAGTCATTTCATGGCTTTTATATCGATATCTAGCGCCTAAAACATGGCGAGAATGGGCTGGTGCAGGGGTTGTGCAGGCTTTTATTATTGCGCTTTATGCGGAGATGTATGGTTTTCCGTTAACTATCTACCTGCTTGCACGCTTCTTTGGACTAGACGGAACGGACCTGAATGCCAGTTTATGGTCATCCTTACTCGGGCTGGGTGAGACCGGAATGATGATCTCAATGTTGCTCGGCTATGTCTTCGTTTTTCTTGGTATTGGGATTTTCTTCCAGGGTTGGCGTCAGGTGCATAAAGCGCGTCAGAAAAAGCAGCTTGTGACGGACGGCTTGTATCGTTTTGTGCGACATCCTCAATATACGGGCCTCTTTATAGCGCTGTTTGGTGAAGGTATTGTGCATTGGCCCACTCTTTTTTCTGTGGGTCTTTTCCCCATTATTATTTTTGCTTATGTGATGCTTGCTAAAAAAGAAGAACAGCGCGTACTGGAAGAATTTGGCGAAGAGTACTTAATGTATCAAAAGCGCGTTCCTATGTTTATTCCTCGAAGGAAAGATTGGCGCGAATTTGCCAGTAAATCCAGTTTGAAATCCGAAGATTGACATGGGATGAATGTATTTAACCGCTGTTAGTAATACTGAAGCTATTAAAAGTAGGGTGAATGTAATTAATCAAGACGCTAGTTACACTGGAGAATGAATGCCTGATTGCACTGGCTTTAATCCAACGCCGACATCTTCAGCTGACAAATTTACGTTGTTTGTTGAGGGTGACTATCTCTATACAAGCATGTTAGCCACTATTGCCTCTGCAAAGCATACAGTGTCTTTAGAAAGCTATATCTTTGCTGACGATCAGATCGGTAATCTTTTTGCCAACGCATTGGTAGAACGTGCGAAAGCAGGTGTTTGTGTCAGGGTGCATATTGATGCGGCAGGATCACTGTTTTGGGCTTCGCGGAGATTGGAATCCTATCTTCGCAAAGGCGGTGTGCAACTGCGTTGGTTTCACCGGTGGAGTTGGCGCCAGCCCTGGCGTTATAACCGCCGCAATCATCGCAAATTACTGATTGTGGATAACCGCATCGTCTTTCTTGGTGGATTCAATATTCATAAAGAAAGTTCCATGGAGTATTACGGGGATGCGCGTTGGCGAGATACTCATGTTAGCTTTGGCGGCTCTCTTGTGGAGGCTGCCTCCCAGCTGTTTAACGCTTTTTGGCGTGGTCGTCTACATTGGCAAACGGTTCAAAAAGAAGAGGGTAGTAAGCTGTTACACAATCATACGCTGACTTGCCGCCACCGTTTGCGATGTGTGTATGGCGAGGCATTCACTAAAGCAAAGACTTTCATTTATTTGACAACGCCTTATTTTGTTCCTGATAGTCATACGCTCAGACAACTACGCAGGGCCTCGGAGCGCGGCGTGGATGTCAGGCTGCTGGTTCCTAGCAAAAGTGATATGCGTATTGCGCGTTGGGCCGCTCGTCATGTTTATGCCTCTTTGCTTGCCTCTGGAGTGCGAATTTATGAATACCTGCCGCGAATGTTGCACGCAAAGACAGTCGTGGTCGATGGCAACTGGTCGATGGTGGGAACTGCCAATCTGGACTACCGTAGTTTGTTTATCAACTATGAACTGAATCTGGCAACGGCCGACAGGGAATTGTCGAGCGGACTCAAAGAACAGTTTTTACGGGATTTGTCTCTGTCGGAGAATATTCAGCTGGATACTTGGTCAAGGCGCAATTGGATATCGAAGTGCCAGGAAAGAGCGGCGATCATTATTAAGCGTTGGTTATGATCATGTTTCATCTGAATAAATCGATGACTACTATTATTTTATGTATGACAGCAAATGCTTGGGCGGGGCTGATCAAAAATTGTTAAACGCAACAGTTTTATAAGTGTTGTGTTGGCACTCATGACCGTTATGACGCCCCCCTGTCATCGCAAGCTAGATTTTTACGAAGGCCTTTTTGATGTGATTTGGTATGAAAATCTTTGAAGTGGCCGAAAAAAAAGAATCAAGGTAACAAATATTAATCTCTGGCAACCAAAAATAACCAGAAGGAGTAGACAATGGACATGAAAGAACACAATCGACAACCTGAATACGCTAGCAATTCACTGAGCTTGATCGGAGCTGTTTCATTGGGAACAGGCGTTATGATCGGTGCAGGAATATTTGCTTTAACTGGCCAGATGGCCGAAATGACCGGTGCATTGTTTCCTTTTGCATTTATAGCTGCCGCTGTCGTCGTTTCATTTAGTTCCTATTCCTACGTTAAAATGTCTAATGCTTTTCCTTCTGCAGGCGGTATAGGTATGTTTTTGCAGAAAGCTTATGGCAACAGTGTCACGACAGCCTTTAACGCATTATTGATGTATTTCTCAATGGTCATTGCGCAAAGCTTTCTTGCACGGACATTTGGTGCTTATACAGCGCAACTATTTGATATACCAGATACAAGTATGTGGGTTTCAATATTAGGTGTGGGTTTAATCATCACGGCTTTTGTTATTAATTTGTCTGGCAATAAACTCATTGAACGCGTCGCATCTACACTGGGCATTATTAAAATATTTGGTATCGCTGTCTTTGCTATTGTAGGTATATGGCTAGCTAGTAACGTTGAAATTACGGCCACAAAAGATGTTGGTGAAGCATCTCTCTCAGGCTTTTTGGGCGCGACAGCATTAGGTATACTGGCTTTTAAAGGGTTTACTACGATTACCAATAGTGGCTCAGAAGTAAAAGATCCTAAGAAGAATGTTGGAAGGGCCATTATAATCTCTATTGGCCTTTGTATTGTATTGTACATTCTGGTTGGCTTTGCAGTTTCCAGTAACTTATCCTTAAGTGAAATTATAGCAACAAAAAACTACTCATTAGCAGCAGCGGCTCGTCCTGCTTTAGGGGATGCTGGGGTATGGTTTACAGCAATCTTAGCTATGTTGGCTACAGCGGGGGGCATTATTGCCAGTATCTTTGCAGTTTCCCGAATGCTAGCCATGCTCACTGATATGAAACTTGTGCCTCACAGTCATTTTGGTATGCCAGGGAGCATCCAAAAACATACCTTAGTTTACACTGTTGTTCTCGCTCTGGTACTGACAGCATTTTTTGACTTAACTCGAATAGCCGCGCTTGGCATCATATTCTATTTAGTGATGGATATTGCCATTCATTTGGGGGTATTGAGGCATCTAAAAGAAGAGTTATCTATTAAGCCAGTCATTCCTGTCATAGCAATTTTATTGGATATCATCGTGTTAGTCGCATTTGTCATTGTCAAATATCAAACGGATTGGCTTGTATTAGTGGTAGCCGGTCTAGTTATGCTAGCTATCTGGATTATGGAAACGCTATTTTTGGCAAAGCATCGAGCTTCATCAAATAAAACACATCACTAACATCACTAGTTTTAATGGGGCAGTCACATTCTATATCGGTCAATTCAGGCAGAACGGCAATGCACGTTACCCGTATACTTGGCGATTTTTGTAATAGCGACGATGCTGGGATTGGTTATTGTTTTTGCCACACCTATGGGTTGAACATCTCTATGATGCACGGTGAACAATTCGGTTTAATGAAAATTCTACCATTCGTGATCAGATTCTTGGTACGTGCATAACCAACCTCAACCTATTAAATCACGAAGCCAAGTTTTTATCGGATACCCTTGCTAGGTGCAAGTGTCGCATTTGGTATAGCCCACGTCACAGGTTTAAAGCGGCTTATCTTTGGTTGGAGCATGAATAAAAAAACAGCAACTGAGCCTAGAGGTGTTGTGGGGGCTGAGGGTTAGACACCCTCAGCCCCACCGATTAGCCTGACACTCTACCATCGAAAACTACTGTACAGGATTTATAATTTCACGCGCCTTAATCTGAGAGAATTGCTGATCACGGACACCGAGCTGAAACTCATTGCAGCAGCAGCAATCATTGGCGATAACAGTATTCCAAAGAACGGATACAGTACTCCGGCGGCAATCGGAATACCCGCTATGTTGTAAATAAAGGCAAAGAATAAATTTTGCCTGATATTACGCATGGTGGCCCGGCTCAATCGTCTGGCTCTGACAATTCCCCGCAAATCGCCTTTAACTAAAGTGACGCCCGCACTTTCTATTGCTACATCGGTACCTGTGCCCATAGCAATACCGACATGGGCCTGTGCCAGCGCAGGGGCATCGTTAATACCGTCACCCGCCATGGCGACGATACGGCCATCTGCTTGGAGCTGCTTAATTACTTCGGCTTTTTGTTCAGGAGACACTTCAGCATGTACCTGATCGATCCCCAGCTTATCGGCAACTGCTTTTGCAGTGGTCTTACTGTCACCGGTAAGCATGACGATCCGGATACCTTCGCCATGCAAATCACGAATGGCTTCGTCTGTTCCGTCTTTAATGGGATCAGCAACGCCGATTAAGCCTGCTGCTTGGCCATCAATCGCAATCAGCATGACCGTCATTCCCTTGACGCGTTGTTTGTCTGCTTGCTGAGGTAAGTCTCCTGCTCTGATATCCAGTTCTTCTAATAATTTAATGTTACCGACCGCTACCTTATGTCCATCCACTTCGCCGGTAACGCCTTTACCGGTAATTGACTGAAAGCTATTGGCCTTAACCAGCTCTATTCCCTTTTCTTCCGCTCCATGGACAATAGCCTCTGCCAAGGGATGTTCGCTGGCGCGTTCGAGGCTTGCGGCCATACGCAATATTTCATCCTCGGTAAACCCTGTTTCCGCCTGAATGGCAACCAGCTTGGGTTTGCCTTCGGTTAGCGTACCGGTTTTATCCACAACCAAGGTGTCCACTTTTTCCATAATCTCGAGCGATTCGGCATTTTTAATTAAGACTCCGGCCTGGGCACCGCGCCCTGTCCCCACCATAATAGAAATCGGTGTAGCAAGCCCCAGAGCGCATGGGCAGGCGATGATAAGCACAGCAACGGCATTCACAACCGCATGCGCAAGACGCGGTTCCGGGCCCCACACCCACCAAACAATAAAAGCGACCGCTGCCGCGCCGACCACCGCAGGCACAAAATAACCTGCCACAATATCCGCTAATTTTTGTATGGGGGCCCGCGAGCGTTGTGCATCAGCCACCATTTTGACGATTTGTGCCAGCAGGGTATCGGAGCCAACTTTTTCCGCCCGCATCAGCAAACTGCCGGTTCCATTCACCGTCGCGCCGATGAGTTTGTCGTCGGTTGATTTAGCTATCGGAACCGGTTCTCCGGTCACCATGGATTCATCTATGTTACTTTCACCATCCGTGACCGTACCATCCACCGGGACTTTATCGCCCGGCCGGATCCGCAAGGTATCGCCGGGCTTTACCTCATCCAGCGGGACATCTTCTTCGGTTCCATCGTCGCGCACGATGCGGGCCGTATTCGGAGCAAGGCTGAGCAGCATCTGGATGGCTGCATTGGTTCGTGAACGGGCCCTCAATTCAAGCACCTGCCCCATAAGAACCAGAGCGGTGATCACGGCCGCTGCTTCAAAATAAACAGCCACTAAACCATCTTCCATTTGCATGACGGGCGGAAAAATCTGCGGAAACAACAAAGCCGCTACGCTATATATCCAGGCGACTGAGACACCCAGCGCAATCAGGGTAAACATATTGAGGTTCCAGGTCCGGACGGATTGCCAGCCGCGGACAAAAAACGGCCAGCCGCCCCAGAGCACAACAGGTGTTGCCAACGCAAACTCAATCCATTGAACCGCTTGCATTGAAAGCCAGTTCGGCAGCCAGGCAGGCATCATATCGGCTGTCATGGCCAGGAAAAACACCGGTAGAGCGAGCACGGTGCACACCCAGAACCGGCGGCTCATGTAAACGAGTTCTTCATTCTTTTCTTCAACGCCGGATGTTGTGACCGGTTCAAGCGCCATCCCGCATTTGGGGCAGCTGCCGGGGTGATCCTGTACCACCTCGGGATGCATAGGGCATGTGTACTCGGTTCGGGTCGAGGCCGCCGGTGCGCTCATCGACTCCAGTGCCATGCCGCATTTCGGGCAATTGCCAGGCTCCGGTTGTTGAATTTCAGGATGCATGGGGCATGTATAGGAGGTCGACTCGCCGTGGGCTTTATGAGAAACCAAGGTCTGCTGATCCACATATTGTTCTGGGTGCTCTTTAAATTTATGCAGACAATGTTCACTGCAAAAATAATAATCTTTGTCTTCATGATGGGAATGGAATTCGGAGTCACTTGATACCACCATGTTGCACACAGGGTCTTTGTG
>RCMY010004944.1_pt1 | contig 11367 bp, 12 predicted proteins | sample 2041341 | NCBI WGS metagenome assembly RCMY01 (sample SAMN09708234, study PRJNA481090) | Marine sediment metagenome, whole genome shotgun sequencing project.
TTTGGTCTTCAACTTGGGCATTTTGGTCTCCTCTAGAAGTTACCGTTACGGATACTTGTGGCAGCCCAACACTGGCCAGAGCATCACATAGGAACGGGGTCTTTAGCGGGATTCGGCAGGAAAGCAAGTTTTAATGCGATGGAATAGCGTCAATGATGACAGGCAATCGCCTCCAATATATCATCGACCCGAGCGTGATCGCCGATAGCGAGAACATGACCGTCTGATTCGGCGTGGAGTGGTTCGCCGTTCCAGTCGCACATCATCCCGCCGGCGCCATCGACAATCGGGGCGAGGGCGGCAAAATCATGGAGTTTCAGGCCCGCTTCGCAGACCACATCGACATGGCCGCTGGCGACCAGGCCGTAATTATAGCAGTCGCCACCATAGATGATCTTGCGCGGCGCGACCTTGCTGGCCAGACCCATGAAATGCTCGGCATCATGCTCGTCAAATTGGTGCGGCGTAGTGGTGGCAAGCACGGCGTCCTTGAGTTCCCGGCAGCGCGCAGACTTTGCCGGCTGGCCGTTGAATATTGTCGGGCGACCTATAACGCCGACCCAGCGTTCTTTTGAAATCGGCTGGTCGATGATCCCGATCAAGGGAAAGCCTTCCTGCATCAGCGCGATCAACGTACCGAATATCGGGCGGCCAGCGATGAAGCTGGTGGTGCCGTCGATCGGATCGAGCACCCATTGGCGCGACGCTCCTTCGTTGCGGGTGCCATATTCCTCGCCGATGATGCCGTCATCCGGCCGCTCGGCCTCGATGATCGCCCGCATCGCCGCTTCTGCTGCGCGGTCTGCTTCGGTTACCGGGGATGCATCATCCTTGGTTTCCTGGTCAAATTTTGCCCGGTAGAATGGACGAATAGCTTCGCCTGCCGCTTCAGCGAGTTTTTGCGCGAGATCGATGTCTTTTGGGGTCATTGGTCGTCCCTTAATATCAAAAAAGGCTTTTAGCGAGCATCAACCAGACAATGACCAATATCGCGGAAAATGCTGGAATACCAAGTGCGAACCATATTTTGTAAAGCCGGTAATATTGCGCAGTCAAGGCCACTTGGTTCCGCGCGGCATCCCTCGCCAGATTGCGTAGGCGGATTTGAATATATACAACCGGGAGCCAGCACAGGCCAATGAAAACATAAAGGGCTATTGACCAGAGGATCCACGGGGTCATGATTGGCCAGCCAAGCAGATAGGCGAGCCAGAAGCCGGTAATGGGCTGCACGATTACCGCCAGCGCCGTAAACAGAAAATCGGCGATCACTACCGTTTCTGCGACATGCGCGATCAGTTTTGTATCTCGGGTACGGTGGGCCATCAGCATGAAAAACGCTATGCCAGCCCCTGTTCCGATCAGAACAGTCGCTCCAATGATGTGGAGCCATTGGGCGAAGAGAATCGTGGCGCTCATCTCTTGTCCAGTGCAATCAGGCAGGTGATGGACAGGCCCATGGCGGCAATAGCCTTGATCAACGGAGCCAACGGATCGAGCCAAAGCCCGGGCGTCAATATTGCTCCGCCGGACAAATAGGCGAGGGTGACTATTATAGTTCCCGACAGTGCCCAGCGCACAGTTTTGCGAAACAGCAAGCCCAGGCCGAGAATGATGTCGGCACACGCTCCGCTGATTACCAGCAGGTTTGCGGTCACTGGCGAAAGCCGCGGTTGTCCAAGCAGGGCCGCGGCTTCCTCAACCTTGAACAGGCCCAATATTCCAGACCCCAGCCACAATAATATAAGTGCCGCGATAAACAGGGGCATTGCCAGCATCAGTCTGGCGTGAACACGGTCTTGCTTGCCTGCAGGAAACCCATTGAGAGTTTCGTTTAGGGACATGGCCGGGCGACCAAATATCGCATTGGTTTGACGAGAATTGCCTTGGACACCTTCGGTAAGCAAACGAACTGCGTTGGTCCGCATAGGGGAGCGCCATCCCAACCAACCCAGCCCGTCCGAAATGCTCGCAGCCAGCTTCATCAAAAATGGACCAATCGGGATATGCCAACGTGCCGGAGCGAAATTAAGCCATTCGCGATGGCGCTCAATAATGCAGTTTAGAGATTGGGATTCTTCCTCAACCAAGTCGTGAGAACCGGTAAGTCCCTGCGGTGTTTTGATGGCTAGCGCCACCGAATCCACGACTTCTGATAGGGCTATTGTCTGCACTTGGCCCATCCCTGAAAGACGGGGGGCAAAACAAGGCATGGCGCCGATCATCCGGATAAGCTCGGTGCCGCCGTAGCTGTTGCGACCGATGACCAATCCAGGGCGAAAGATGATTGCGTTCAATGAAGATGCGAGCAAATATTCGTCAGCGCGTGCCTTGCTTTGCATGAAATCTCCCGGAGCTTGATCGGAGGCTCCGCACGCAGAAATCTGGATGAAGCAGGAAATGCCTGATGCTTCGCAGGCCGAACCCAGTGCGATAATCGCGTCGGCTTGCGTAACAGTCACGTCGTTCCCGGGGCTGGACTGCAAAATGCCACTCGCATTGATAACGACATCTATATTGCGCAATATGGGCGACCAGCTTTGCGGGTCACAATATTGGCTGAGATCACCCTGCCGCCACTTGATTTGAGGAAGAATGGACCGCCCGTACGAAAGATCGCGCCCAAAGCCGGTGACTTGATGCCCAGCGGATGAAAGCGCATTGGCAATGGCGCTGCCAATGAAACCATATGCGCCCAGGATCAGAATTGACTTTGGCGGTTCATCCATCCGATGTTCAATCAGATAGTCTGCTCAACGAACATCCGTCCGGGAGTTGCTCTGCAAGATCGATATCTTCAGGAGTCATTGGTCGTCGGTCTCCGCTTGGCTTGGTCGCCAGGCCCATAGGTACAGAATCAAACCGGTAATGATGAACATCGCACAGCCGGATAACACCCAGGCATTTGCGTACCAATATTCACCCCAGGAAAACTCACCGGACATGATCTTTTTCCAGCCGTTGAAATGCTGCATCCCGGCGACGACCAAGCCCAGCACGGCAAGAGTCGATGCTATCCATCGATTGAGCCAGTGCCGGGGATTGGCTAGGAGCAGCAAGCCGAGTAGTCCGATCACCGTCCGTTGTGCGCGACAATAAGGGCAGACATAGACCCAGTCCGCCCATTCCGTGAACCAGGCGAACAGCGAAATGAAAATCGCCAACATGGCGATATGTACGCGATATTTCAGCAGGATTTCAAAACTCGGCATGGCTGTCTCCCGAAATTAGAAAATGCGGTCGTGACTAGTCCCACAAGCTGCTAACCGAGCTTTCATCCGCGATCCGCTTGATCGCTTCGCCAAGCAGCGGGGCAATTGGAAGTACGCGGATTTTGTCGGAATCTAGCGCTGATTGCGGTGTGCCGATGGTGTCGGTGATGATCAGCTTGCGCAGCTGGGAGGCGTTGACCCGCTCGACTGCCTTGCCGGACAATACGCCATGGGTGATATAGGCGACGACGTCGGTCGCGCCTGCTTCTTTCAGGGCTTCCGCCGCGTTGCAGAGGGTTCCGGCGCTGTCGGCAATATCGTCAATCATGATGCAGAACCGGCCTTTGACATCGCCGATTATGTTCATGACTTCGGAAACGCCAGCCTGCTCGCGGCGTTTGTCGACAATGGCGAGTGGCGCGTTGTCGAGCCGCTTTGCCAATGCCCGGGCGCGAACCACGCCGCCGACATCGGGGGATACGACCATGATATCCTTGTCGCTATGGCGCTTGATGATATCTTCGCTGATCACTGGCGCACCATAGAGATTGTCGGTCGGGATATCGAAAAAGCCCTGAATCTGGCCAGCGTGAAGATCAACGGTCAATACGCGGTCGGCACCGGCTTCGGTAATGAGATTGGCGACCAATTTGGCCGAAATCGGAGTGCGCGGTCCCGGCTTCCGATCCTGTCGTGCATAGCCGAAATAGGGAATGACCGCAGTGATCCGCTTGGCCGAAGCCCGGCGCAGGGCATCAATACTGATCAGCAATTCCATCAGATTGTCATTGGCCGGATGACTGGTCGACTGGACGACAAACACGTCTTCGCCGCGGACATTTTCGTGGATCTCGATGAAAATCTCGTCATCGGCAAAGCGTTTGACGCTCGCATCGGTGAGCGGAATATCCAGATATGCTGCAATTTCGGTAGCGAGTGGCAGATTACTATTGCCCGACATGAGTTTCATAGTTGCGTTCCCCGATCCAGCGGCCCGCAAGAATCTCCAACGGAACCCCATGTTAATTTTGCCACCCTGTTAGACAGGTGGCCATGAAATCAAAAGTCCGTATTTGCGTTTATTTCGATTGCTCAGCACTGTGGCCCTTTCTATCAGGGCGCGATGACCGAAAAGCTTATCATCACCATGGCGCAATTGACGCAGAGCGTAGGCGATTTGCGCGGCAATGCCGACGCAATGATCGCGGCGCACGGAGCACGGCCGGATAGCGACCTGATCGTTTTTCCCGAGCTGCAGTTGATCGGCTATCCGCCGGAAGATCTCGTCTTAAAGCCGGCATTGTGGGAGCGCGCAGAGGCAGAACTCAAACGGCTGGCTGCTGCGACCGCAGGGCCAGGACCGGCAATGCTGGTCGGATCGGTGTTTCGGGAAGAGGGTAAGCTCTTTAATGGCATAGCGCTGGTGGCGGACGGCCATATCCGGGATGTCCGCTACAAGTTCGAGCTGCCGAATTACGGTACATTTGATGAAAAGCGGCTCTTTGATTCCGGTCCGATGCCGGAACCGATTATATTCAAGGGCTGCAAGATCGGCTTGCCGATCTGCGAGGATGTCTGGTTTCCGACCGTTTGTAATCACTTGAAATCGCAGGGCACGGAACTGTTCATCTCGGTCCATGGCAGCCCCTATGAAATCGAGAAAGATGACAAGCGTCTCGGCCAAGTGGCGACACAGCGGGTGCTGGAAACCGGTATTCCGCTGCTATTCCTGAACCGCGTTGGCGGTCAGGACGAGATCGTCTTCGATGGTGCCAGTTTCGTGCTCAACGGTGACGCCAGTGTGATGCATCAACTGCCCGATTGGGACGAGGCGATTGTCGATACCCATTGGTCGCGCCAAGATGGCCGGTGGACATCCGCGCCGGGCGAGATTCATCAGCTCGATGATCATCCTGCTGATATTTACAATGCGATGATAGTTGGCTTGCGTGATTATGTGAACCGCAACCGTTTCCCCGGCGTATTGCTCGGCCTCTCCGGCGGCATTGACAGCGCCTTGTCTGCAGCGGTCGCGGTTGATGCATTGGGGGCTGATCGGGTCTGGAACGTGATGATGCCATCTCGCTTCACATCGCAGGAGAGCCTCGACGATGCCGAAGAATGCGCGAAAATGCTGGGTACAAGGCTGGATACTATCCCGATCAGTCCGGCTATCGAAGGCTTTGATGCGATGCTCGAGGACAGTTTCTCCGACAGCAATGTCGATATCACCGAGGAGAATATCCAGTCGCGGATCCGTGGGGTCACACTGATGGCGCTGTCGAACAAGTTCGGCCATATGCTGCTCACCACCGGCAACAAGAGCGAGATGAGCGTTGGCTATGCCACTATCTATGGCGATATGGCGGGCGGCTATTCGGTATTGAAAGACGCCTATAAGCTGACCGTTTTCAAACTCTCGTCATGGCGCAACCGCAACAAGCCGAGTCTGGGATTGGGCCCCGATGGACCGGTTATGCCGGAGACGGTAATCACCAAACCGCCGAGCGCGGAGCTCCGTGAGGATCAGAAAGACAGTGACAGTCTGCCGGATTACGAGATTCTCGATCCGCTGCTCCACGGTCTGATCGAGGAGGAATTGTCGGTCAATGATCTGGTAGCGCGCGGTTTTGACCGGGAAACAGTGGTGCGGATCGAGCGGCTGCTCTATATCGCCGAATATAAACGCCGACAGGCCCCGCCGGGAGTCAAACTCGGCACCAGAAATTTCGGCCGCGACCGGCGCTATCCGATAACCAACGCATTTAGGACCGTATGACCATAAAAACCCGCTTTGCCCCGTCTCCCACGGGCCACCTTCATGTCGGCAATATCCGGACCGCGCTTCACAACTGGATGTTCGCGAAGAAAGAGGGCGGCACATTTCTGTTGCGGCTCGATGATACCGATGCCGAGCGGTCGAAAGAAGAATATGTCGACGCGATCCGGGCCGATCTGGCGTGGCTCGGTCTGGCGGCCGATGAAGAGCAGCGGCAGTCGGCGCGCTTTGATCGCTATGAAGAGCATCTCGCGAAGCTGAAAGCGGATGGGCGGGTCTATCCCGCTTATGAGACCGCGCAGGAACTCGACCTCAAGCGCAAGATCCAGCTCGGTCGGGGCAAGCCGCCGATTTATGATCGCGCAGCCCTCGACCTGACCGCAGAGCAGGTTGCAGCCTATGAGGCGGAAGGGCGCAAGCCGCACTGGCGCTTCAAGCTTGATCACGAAACACCGATCACCTGGACCGACCGGATCAGGGGTGACCAGAACTTCGATCCGGCTCTATTGTCCGATCCGGTCATTCTGCGCGAAGACGGCAGCTGGCTCTATATGCTGCCCTCGGCGATTGACGATATCGAGATGGGGATCACCCATGTTGTGCGCGGCGAGGACCATGTCGCCAACACTGCGGTGCAGATCCAGATGTTTCACGCTCTTGGCGCGCAAGCCCCTGAATTTGCGCATGAAGCTTTGCTGGTTGGCACAGAGGGCAAGCTTTCCAAGCGGCTCGGGTCGCTTGGTGTCAGCAGCTTCCGCGAGAAGAACATCGAACCGCAGGCGATTGTCGCTTTGCTGGCCCGTATCGGAACCAGCGATCCGGTCGAACCGATTGCCGATGTAGAGCAGTTGATCGCAAGTTTCGACTTTGCCCGCTTTGGTCGGGCACCGGCGCGGTTTGACGACGAAGAACTGGCTCAGCTCAACCAGAAGATCGTCCATCTGCTTGATTATGCGGATGTTAAAGACCGTCTACCCGAAGCAATGAGCGCCGAGGCCTGGGCGGTGATCCGTCCGAACTTGCACAATATGGGCGATGTCGACCAATGGTGGCAGGTCGTAACGGGGCCGATTTCCGCTCCCGAATTTTCGGCAGAAGATCAGGATTTTCTGGCTATTGCCCGTGGTAAAATGGAAGAGTTGGAAGCATCTTCTGACCTCTGGAAAGACCTAACCGGAGCACTCAAGGAGGCGACCGGGCGCAAAGGAAAGCCTTTGTTCATGCCCCTGCGTCAGGCGTTGACCGGACTCGATCATGGTCCGGATATGAACACCTTGCTGCCTTTGATCGGTCATGAGGCCGCGCTGGCCAGACTGGCCGCAGCAAACTAACTATCTATAATAAAACAGCTTTCTAGCGTAGGAGAGCCATGCTTGCAATCAAATATGTTATAGTATATCATTACAATTGACGATGGGGTCAGACAGTCAAACAGGCACCGGCCGCTTCGCCATTTTTGAGGATGGTTGAGAGGATATGATGATGAGCTATGTTTCCGTTTACGAGAACAAGACACCGCGGTCCAAAGGGTTGATAATGACCGGAGCCGTTCATGCGGTGATTATCGGCGCGGTGATTGCGATGCCCGCGATCGAAGGCCCCGATATATTCAAAGGGACAATCATGGCGATCCCTATTCCCGTAAAAAAGCCCATTGAACCGATCATCGAAGACAAGAAGCCGGAAGTCGAAATCGCGCGGCCAACAACCCAAGCGCTACCTGATCGGCCGATCACTAGGAATCTTGCCGATCCGGTGGTTCCGGTCATCAGTTATGGCAATATCGAAATCAACAGCGGATCGGGTGGATTCGGCGACGCAATTCGGCTTGAACCGGTTAAAATTGCGCCAGATCCAGTGATCGTCGGCGCGAGCCTGAACAGGCGCTACGCGGATGATTTCCAACCGGATTACCCGGTCGGCCTATTGCGCCGCGAGCAGGAAGGCGCGGTTAGCGTCCGGGTGCTGGTTGGCACTGATGGCCGGGTCAAGGACATAGAATTGGTCAAATCCCCGCATGAGGATTTCTGGTCGGCGACGCGCAAACAGGCGCTGAGAAAATGGCGCTTCACCCCCGCGACAAAGGATGGAAAGCCGGTTGAAAGCTGGATGACGCTCAAAGTCCTGTTTCAAATCAACAGCTAAGGCTCACGCCGGATGGCCGGACCGGATAGCGCTGACGCTATTTTACGGGAAGGGCTGGTCATCCGGCTGTGTCCGCACTATTTGGACGGAATGGGAATGTGGAAAGATGCATCTGTAACCGGCGGCTTTGGCGACTTGCTCGCCGTATTTCGCCAGAGTGAACCGGGGGAGCGCTTGCTTCCGGCAATATTGGCGATTGCCTGCACGTCGATCATATTGTTCATGTTCTGGCTCGATCCCAAGGTAAACACCTACACTTATGTGCCAGCCGAGGTCATTTATGTCGAAAACTGGACCGCTGACCGGACCGATGAGGAAATATTGAAAGACCGCTGGGAAATCCAGTGCCTCAAGGACGAACTGGAAACCAAGCGTCGCGAAGCGGTGAAATCACTGGGTCGGATGTCCGGCATGGACGTTGACGAGATCGAACGCGAAGCGATAGCCGCCCGTCTGGCGCGCGGCGAAGTAGAGGTGGAACGCCCCGCCGACATGCAATGTTGAACCCTCCGGGCGATGCTCAATATATGGCAATGGCGCTATCATTGTCGGAGCGTGGGCGTGGCCGGACCGGTGCCAATCCCAATGTCGGATGCATCATTGTCAAACAGGGCGTGATCATCGGTCGTGGCTGGACCCAGCCCGGCGGACGGCCGCATGCCGAAGAAATGGCGCTGGCCCAGGCCGGTGCATCGGCCAAGGGCGGGGATATATATGTCACCATGGAGCCTTGCGCCCATGAAAGCGCACGCGGCCCGACCTGCAGCAATGCGATCATCGACGCCAAACCCAAAAGAGTGATTGTCGCGACTCTCGATGCCGACGAACGCACGAGGCGCCGGGGGATCGACCGGCTGGGTGATGCGGGCATAACCGTATCTGTTGGCATAAGAGAAGTCGAAGCTCGCCGCGCGATGGCCGGCTTCCTCAGCCGGGTTGAAAAGGCGCGGCCCTATGTCACCCTCAAATTGGCGCTGTCGCTGGATGGTTGTATCGCCATGGCGGATGGCAGCAGTCAGTGGATCACTGGCGATCGGGCGCGGGCGCACGCCCATCTCGAGCGGGCGCGGAGCGATGCGATTCTGGTCGGAGCCGGCACTGCCAAGGCCGACAAGCCCAGCCTCGATGTCCGAATCGATGGACTGGCCGACCGGTCTCCGCAACCGGTCATTCTCGGCAATGATAGCGAGATGCCCGACCATTGGCTGCAAATTGCCGAACCGGCAGCAATCGCCGATCTCGCTGATATCAACTGGCTGCTCGTCGAAGGCGGCGCAAAAACCGCGGCTTCTTTCCTGCAAGCGGGTCTGGTTGACCGGCTGTTGCTCTATCGCGCTCCGATCATCATTGGCGGCGGACTGTCCGGCGTTGGCGACATCGGTCTGGAAAAGCTTGGCGATGCGCATGGCCAGTGGCGGCGCACCGATCTGCGCCCACTGGGGCAGGATGTGCTTGAGATATACGAGCACGCCGCCTAGGTTCCGGACAATATTCTCTAATTAGGATCGCCCATGTTCACAGGCATAGTTTCAGATATCGGGACCATAGATTCGCTCGACCAGCGCGGCGATCTCCGCGTAAAAATTTCCTGTGGCTATGCCATGGACAATGTCGACCTCGGCGCATCTATAGCCTGTTCGGGCATATGCCTGACCGTGGTCGAAAAAGGGCCTGACTGGTTCGCGGTCGATGTGTCCGGCGAGACAATTTCCTGCATCGCATCGGGACAATTTTCTGCAGGACGCCGGCTCAATCTCGAGCGCGCCCTGAAGGTCGGCGACGAACTGGGCGGCCATATTGTCACCGGTCATGTCGATGGTGTCGGCGAAGTGGTTTCAGCCAAGGCTGTCGGCGATTCCAGCGAGATTATCATCCGGGTATCGAAAGATCTGGCACCCTATATCGCCGCCAAGGGATCGATCACGGTTGATGGCGTGTCGCTCACCGTCAATGCTGTCAGCGACGATGCCGACGGGGCGCTGTTCACCCTCAATATCATTCCCCATACCGCTCAGGTTACCACGCTCGGCGAGCTCAAGCCCGGCCGCGCGGTCAATCTGGAGATTGATATATTGGCGCGCTATCTGGCGCGGATGGAGAAAGTCCGGTCGTTAGGCTGAGCCGCTGCGCTGGAGCCGACGGACGGTCTGCTCCATTAGCGGATTAGAATGGCAGCCATTTCTGCGTCTTGCTGAACTTCATATAGCCGACATTCGCGCCGAGCCGCAGACCCGCTCCGAGCCGTACTGGGATCAGAACCTTGTCGCCGCTGCGCAAATAGCTGACATGGAAGCCGCCGATGAAATAGGCCGCGCCTTCGCCAGCGGGGAAGCGCTGATATAGTTCTTCGCTGTCATAAAGATTGTAGACCAGGACAAAGGTGTTGGCTGCATTGCCGCCAAAATCAAAGCCGATTGACGGACCTGTCCAGTAGACCGGACGTTCGCCCTCGATCTTGTGGTACAGCTTTCCCGAACCGTAGCGCAGCCCGACAATGAATGCCCCGCTGGCTTCGCGTCCGGCGATATAGGCATTGGGCCGGCCCTGTTTCTTGAGAATATCCTCGATCAGCTCGGCGAGACCTTTCGCGCCCTTGCCGAAGACGCCTTCGGCCGCTCCGATCAGGTCATCGTCCTGGTAGGTGTTGCTGTCGTCGGCCGGGTTTGTCGCAGGTCCGTACGTCTGACCACCGGTTTGCGCCGTGTCTGGTGCCGGGCCCGTCGGTGCGATGATATCAGTATCAAAACCGCCATCATACGGAGCATCGTCGACAGTCCGCGCGCTCGAGGCGCTGGATTCGAAATTGCCATCATAGTCCGGTGCAGCCAGATCGGCATCGATCACGTCATTGGGATCGACGGTTTGAACCTGGGCGAAAGCGGGCGTCGCGACGGGTGCAATGGCGAGGGCCAAAACAGCGAAAAGCCCCAAAGATTTCTTCATATATAACGGTAACATGGGTAAACTCCTTCCCATTACCAGCCAGAAACGGCTCTCGGCTGTTGGACATGACCACGCAATGAACGGACGACGAGATGAGTCGATTCTGCGGCAGTACGAGTCTGCTCGCTGGAACCGGTCGGTTTCCCGGTTTTTCGACGCTATTTTGCGAGGTCCACTTTACCCGTTGCAGCAAGCGCGATGCATGGTTATAGCGCCTCCTCTAGCCAAGCTGCGTGGACACGTGGGTGAGCGGCTGAAACCACCTCCCTGCTAAGGAGGCAAGGGCCT
>RCMY010004945.1_pt1 | contig 11365 bp, 13 predicted proteins | sample 2041341 | NCBI WGS metagenome assembly RCMY01 (sample SAMN09708234, study PRJNA481090) | Marine sediment metagenome, whole genome shotgun sequencing project.
CGCGACATCGCGGTGGTCGGGTTCGACGACTCCCAGGTCGCGCAGGTCGTGCACCCCGGGCTGACGTCGGTCCGGCAACCGTTGGAAGCGGTGGCGGTCGAAACGATCAAGGCGCTCGAGGGCTTGCTCGCAGCGCCGTCACTCCACCGAGGTGGCGTGTTGCTGGAGCCGACGCTGGCGATTCGTGGGTCGACCTGACGGCGTGCCGTCAGAAGCGCTTGGACCACACGTTGACTGCGTAGTCCACGTCGAGCCCGCGGTGTTGAGCGAGCGCGGTCTGGGCCACTGCCGGAGGCAGTTCGATCCGCACCACCGCTTCGAGGTCCGCACGGCTGGAGAACCGCCACCCCATGTCGACCGGGGTGCGGCTCCACCCCCGGGTCACCCAGAACCGCTCGATCTCGGTTGCCGTCGGCAGGTGGGGGTGCCCGCGGCGAAACCAGTGACCGAAGGTCGATCGGGAGGAGTCGTTGTCGATGACGACTGCTGTGCCCCCTCGGCGTACGACGCGATCCAGCTCGGCCAGACCAGGCTCGCACCCGGGGCCGAAGAAGTAGGCCCAACGGATGTGGACGGTGTCCACTGAGGCGTCCGGGAGCGGGACCTCCTGAGCCGTTCCGGACAGCAACGTGACGTTGTCCAGGGCTCGGGTTCGACGGGCGGCCAAGCGCAGCAGATCGGGGTGGGGCTCCACCCCGATCACTTGGCGAGCGTGGGCGGCGAAGGTGGGGAGATGGAAGCCGGTTCCACAGCCGAGGTCCAGCACCGCTCCCGTCCAGTCGGCCGGGTCGGGCAGTTCGTCGAGAGCGGCCGCTAGCCGACCGTCGGGGTCGACGGCGTGGTTCTCGATCTCGTAGGTCTCAGGCGTTCGCCAGATGTTCGGGCTCGGGATGGCTCCGCGAACCGGCGCTTCGCGACTCGGACCAGAAATCAGATCCGCACCAGGCCGTTGGGTGTCTGCACCTGCGCGGCGAGCACGCCGGGCGTGCCGTTCGGCGCTACCCACTCGACCTTCACGTCTTCTAGGGGCGACTCCACGCTCTCGCCGAGCCACTCGCTGACGCGGTGGGGATCCCCTGCGATCTCCAGGCAGGCGAGGGAGAAGTCGGGGTTCGCGCCCGCCGAGGGGTGGAGGTCCTGGCTGGTTTCCCATTCGATGAAGAAGGGGAGTTGCGGGTCCGCCATCAGACCCTGAACGCCGATCTGCTGCCAGAGCAGTTCGATCCCGTCGGGACGGTGCCGGTTGCCCTTGACGGCTTCGCGTCCGAGTCGTTCCTCGACGACGTCGATGTCATCCACCGCGACGACCCAGCCGAGCCAGCCTCCGCCAGCCGCTGAGCGGGCTCGCACAGCCTGGCCGAACGGTGCCTTGTCCGAGGCAGGGTGGTCGAGGACCTCGACGATCTCGATGTAGGTGCCCTCGGCCAACGGAAGGATCATGTTGCGGGTCCCGAAGCGTGGGTGCACACCTCCGTCGACGAAGGAGCAACCAAGGAGCGCCCCGATGCGCTCAGCAGTGCTGACGAGTCCATCAGGGCCGGCGGCGAACGAAAGATGATCGAGGCGCATGACTTCATTGTCGGCACTACGAGTGCGCCTGACGACAGGGGGGTCAAGGTCTCTCGACGTCGAGAGAGATCGTTGGACCCTTTACCCAACGACCCTTCAGCGCGGATCGGCGGGGGGCAGAGCGAGCACCGATCGGGACCGCACGTGGGCCTCGCAATGACGCGCCAACTCGGCGTATGCCGCAGGCCCCATCAGCGCGGTGAGCTCGGCCGCGTGAGTGAGGAAGACCGGTTCGGCGGCGACATGCGCCTCGGTGTTGCCAGAGCAGTACCAGTCGAGGTCGTGACCCCCCGAACCCCAGCCGCGACGGTCGTACTCACCGATCGACACCTCGGTGTAGGTCCGGCCGTCCTGCTCCTCGACCTCGCGAAACGTCCGCCGGATCGGTAGTTGCCAGCACACGTCGGGCTTGGTCTCCAGTGGGTTGCGTCCCTGTTGCAGAGCCAACAGGTGCAGGGCGCACCCGGCACCCTCGGCGAAGTCGGTGCGGTTGTGGAAGACGCAGGCCTGCTGTCCGTCGACCACGATGGTCAGGGTCTTGCGGTCGCCCTCGTCGTCGGTCTCGATCCAGTCGCTCTTCTTCACCTTCCCACTCGCCCGGTCCGGCTTGAACTGCCACTGGGCGGGGGTGAGTTGATCCACAAAACCCTTGGTTCGAGCCTCGTCCTCGTCGTCAGCGAAGTGGGCGCCGAGCGTGCAGCACCCGGTGTCGGGGGAGGTCTCATAGATCCCGGCGCAGCCCTGACCGAAGATGCAGGTGTAGGCCGAGGTGAGCCAGGTGAGGTCGCAGCGCATGACCTCGGACTCGTCGGCGGGATTGACGAACTCCACGTAGGCGCGGGGAAAGACGAGGTCGACTTCGGGCATGCGCGCAGAGTAGTCGCGGTCCGGGGGCTCGATGGGTGAGGCCCGAATCTGCGGGGGTGACTGGTGCGCCCTCCTGGCCTAGACCATCCGGGCCGCAGCGTCCGTCCCTTCCTCTTCCGCGGGTCAGCAGCCGGAACTGCCGTACCGTGGTGCCATGCGATTGGGCGTCCTTGACATCGGTTCGAACACAGGACACCTGCTGGTGGTTGACGCCCACAACGGTGCAGCGCCGCTCCCGGACTCCTCCTACAAGCAGCCCCTGAGACTGGCGGAGAACCTCAACGAAGATGGTGAGGTCACCCAGGCCGGGATCGACGCCCTCACGGCCTTCACCGCCGATGCGTTGGTTGTGGCCGAGGAGAAGGGTTGCGAGGACATGTTGTCCTTCGCCACCTCCGCGGTGCGCGACGCGGGCAACTGTGATCAGGTCCTGAGCCATGTGCGGGAGCGGACCGGGGTGGAGATCTCGGTGCTCGCCGGTGAGGACGAGGCACGGCTGACCTTCCTGGCCGTACGACGCTGGTTCGGTTGGTCGGCAGGACGGCTGGCGGTCTTCGACATCGGCGGAGGTTCGTTGGAGATCGCCTCCGGCGGCGACGAAACCCCCGACGTCGCCTGGTCCCTGCCCCTCGGCGCCGGACGCCTGGCCCGCCAGTTCTTCGAACCCAGCCCGGACGAGGCGCAGTTGAAGGCGCTGCGTAAGCGCATCCGTACCGAGATTGCTCGCGACGCCGGCAACCTGCTGCGTGGCGGTCGACCCGACCGGGCAGCGGCTACGTCCAAGACCTTCCGCTCTCTGGCGCGTATCTGCGGCGCAGCGCCGTCCGGAGACGGGCCGCTGGTGCAGCGTGGGTTGGAGCTGAGCGACCTGCGCACCTGGATCCCGAAGTTGGCCGCGATGACCCCGGAGGAGCTCGCGACCCTGCCCGGAGTCTCGGCAGGCCGTACCCATCAGATTCTGCCGGGAGCGTTGGTGGCCGAGGCCTGCATGGACATCTTCGATCTGCCGACCCTGGCCATCTGTCCGTGGGCGTTGCGTGAAGGTGTCATCCTCGAACGCATCGACCAACTGGGGAGTTGATCACGTGAAGCGATCAGTGCCCGGCAACCCGCGGGTGGGTCTCTCGACATCGTCGGTGTATCCCGAATCCACTGCTCACGGCTTCGCCTACGCCTCCTCCATCGGGTACGACGCGGTCGAGGTGATGGTCGGAATCGATGCCCTGTCCCAGCAGATCAGCGCGGTCAAACAGCTCTCCGAGCACCACGAGATGCCGGTGTGTGCCGTGCACGCGCCTTGCCTGCTGTTCACCCAACGGGTGTGGGGCACCGAGCCGTGGGGCAAGCTCGAGCGATCCGCCGAGATGGCGCACGAGGTCGGCGCCGAGGTGGTCGTGGTGCATCCGCCGTTCCGTTGGCAGAAGGAGTACGCCGCGGGTTTCGTAGAAGGCATCGCGGCGCTGGAGAACTCCACCGGGATCATTTTCGCGGTGGAGAATATGTACCCCTGGCGGGCTTCCTCCAAGCGGGCGATCGAGATGTACCTCCCGGGCTGGGACCCCTCGGAGGAGCCGTACGCCAACACCACCATCGACCTCTCCCATGCGGCCATCGCGGCTTCGGACCCGATCGAGATGGCTGAGCGGCTCGGCTCCCGGCTGCGGCACATCCACCTCACCGACGGGTCGGGTTCCGCGAAGGACGAGCACCTCGTCCCGGGTCGGGGAATCATGGGCGCCGCACCCTTCCTCAACCACCTGGCTGCTGCTGGGTTCGAGGGCGACATCATCTTGGAGATCAACACCCGTCGCTGCAGCAGCCGCGAGGAGCGCGAGGCGGACCTGCGTGAGTCGCTGGAGTTCGCCCGGACCCACTTCGTCGTACCAACCTAGCTCGGGAGGTAGGGGCCGCGATGACCGTAGTGATCTCTCACCTGGTGGTGGATCGTGGTTCGCAACGCGTCCTGAATGGCCTCGACCTCACCGTCGAGTCGGGCGTCACCGGTCTGCTGGGACCGTCGGGCTGCGGGAAGTCGACACTGATGCGCTGCCTAATGGGAGTCCAGCGGATCACGTCCGGCTCCGTGGAGGTGCTCGGCGTGCCGGCGGGCAGTGCAGCACTGCGCTCCCGCGTCGGCTACGTCAGCCAGTCCTCCAGCGTGTACGACGACCTCACCGTCGAGGAGAACCTGCGGTTCTTCGCTCGGGTCCTGTCGGTGGGTAGGGAGCAGGTGGACCGCGTCGTCGAGGTCGTTGACCTCGAACCACAACGCGAGCAGGTCGTGGGTCGGCTCTCGGGAGGTCAACGGTCGCGGGTCGGTTTGGCCGTCGCCCTCCTCGCGGATCCTGACCTCCTGGTGCTCGACGAACCCACCGTCGGGCTGGACCCCGTGCTGCGCGCCGATCTGTGGTCGTTGTTTCACGCCCTGGCGGACGCTGGCACCACTGTGTTCGTCTCCAGCCATGTGATGGACGAGGCGGAGCGGTGTGATCGGCTGCTGTTGATGCGAAGGGGCGAGATCCTGGCCGACGGCACCCCTGCTCGGATCAAGGTGGACTCCGGGGCGAACACCATCGAGGAGGCGTTCCTTGCGCTCGTCGGTGAGGCCACTGATGGCCGGGGAGCCTCGACATGAGCGTGTGGAGTCCCCGGATCACCCTGGCGATCTCCGCCCGAGTCTGGGCGCAGCTGCGTCGCGATCATCGGACCTTGGCGCTCCTCCTCGCTGTGCCGACACTCCTGATCGTCCTGATGTGGTGGATGTTTCAGGACTCCGAAGGCGACACCTTCAACCGGATCGGGCCGCCCCTGATGGCGGTCTTCCCCTTCACGGTGATGTTCCTGGTGACCAGCGTGACGACGTTGAGGGAGCGAACCAGCGGCACCCTCGAGCGGTTACTCACCATGCCGATGGCCAAGTTGGATCTGCTGCTCGGCTACGCGCTCGCCTTCGCTCTGGTGGCTGCGGTGCAGTCGTCCATCACGGTGGCGGTGGCCGTGAACCTGCTCGACCTGCAGATCGTCGGGTCGGTCTGGCTGCTGCTGGCGGTGGCGATCGCCGATGCCGTCCTGGGCACCGCTTTGGGTCTGCTGGTCAGTGCCTTCGCTGCCACCGAGTTCCAGGCGGTGCAGTTCATGCCGGCTCTGGTCATCCCTCAATTCCTGTTGTGTGGGTTGATCGTTCCTCGCGACCGGTTGCCCCCGGTGCTGGAGCGGATCAGCGACGTACTCCCGCTGTCCTACGCCACCGATGCCATGCGCCACGTCCAGGTGTCGACCAGCACGCACGAGGTCTGGTCGGACCTGGCGGTGGTTCTGGGATTTGCCCTGGCGATGCTGGCCCTGGGGGCGGCCACGCTGCGGCGACGGACCCCATAGGGCGGGTGGGCGGACGCAGGAGGAGTCGGTGCGCTCCGTTCACGCTTCGGGGTTACGGTTTGCCCATGTCAATGCTCCGTGCTCCGCTGCTCCTCGCCTCCCGCAGCGCGGCAGTGAAACGCCTCGTCGCCAGCATCCCGGTCTCCGCCGGAATCGTGCGCAGCCACGTTCCCGGTGAATCCGTCGACGACGCGGTCGCCGCCACTGCGGAACTCGTCGAAAAGGGACTCCAGGTCACGTTGGACTACCTGGGCGAGGACACCTTGGATCAGGAGCAGGCTGAGGCGACTGTCGAGGCGTACGTCGCCCTCCTGCGACGACTCTCCGAAGAGGGCCTGTCCCGGCGGACCGAGGTCTCGCTGAAGCTGACCGCGGTCGGTTTGTCGATCGAGCACCACGGCCACAAGATCGCGCTCGAGAACGCCCGCACGGTCTGTCGGGCCGCCCGCAACGCCGGCACCACGGTGACCCTCGACATGGAGGACCACACGACCACCGACTCCACGTTGGCGATCCTGCGGGACCTGCGCAAGGACTTCCCCGAGACCGGGGCGGTGCTGCAGGCCTATCTGCGCCGCACCGAGGGCGACTGTCGCGCGCTGGCTCATGAGGGATCCCGCGTCCGCCTCTGCAAAGGCGCCTACGCCGAGCCGGAGGGGGTGGCCCACCAGGAGCGGATCGAGATCGATAAGTCCTACGTCCGCTGCCTCAAGGTACTGCTCTCCGGTGCGGGCTATCCGATGATCGCCACCCACGATCCGAGGATGATCGAGATCGCTTCGTCGCTGGCCAGCCGCTACGGCCGGGCCCAAGGCACCTACGAGTTCCAGATGCTCTACGGCATCCGTCCCGACGAGCAGCGCCGCCTGGTTGCCGCCGGCGAAACCGTGCGGGCCTACGTCCCCTACGGCACCGAGTGGTACGGCTACCTCATGAGAAGGCTCGCGGAGCGACCACGGAACCTGACATTCTTCCTCAGGTCATTGATCTCCAAGAAGTAGAAGGGTCCCACCACATGTCTGGCACAGGGTCACAAGCCACCGGCATCATCGGCGCCGGGGTGATGGGCGAGACGCTGCTGTCGGGCCTGGTGCGCGCCGGGCGCCGCGTCGACAACCTGCTGGTCGGGGAGAAGCGAGCCGAGCGGGCCCGCGAGCTCGAGGACCGCTACGGGGTCTCGGTCGTCTCCAACGTCGAGGCCGCCGCCCAGTCCGACACCCTCGCTCTGGTGGTCAAACCTCAGGACATGGCTGATGTGTTGGCCGAGATCCACGACTCCTTACGGCCCGGGCAGCTGCTGGTGTCGCTGGCGGCCGGGATCACCACCGACTTCATCGAGGCACGGGTTCCCGAAGGCGTGGCGGTGGTGCGGGTCATGCCCAACACTCCCGCGCTGGTCGACGAGGGGATGGCGGCCATCTCTCCGGGCACCCACTGCTCCGAAAAGCAGTTGGGCGAGGCTGAGTCGTTGATGTCGTCGGTCGGGAAGGTCATCCGGATCCCCGAGCGTCAGCAAGACGCTGTCACGGCCATCAGCGGTTCCGGTCCGGCGTACATCTTCTTCGTCGTGGAATCGATGATCGAGGCGGGCGTGCACCTGGGCCTCCCGCGCACCACCTCCTCCGAGTTGGTCATCCAGACGCTGGTCGGGTCGGCCAAGATGCTCAAGGAGACCGGCACGCACCCCGCCGTACTCCGCGAGCAGGTCACCTCACCCGGTGGGACGACCGCGTCGGCTCTTCGCGAGCTGGAGATCCACAAGGTCCGCGCCGCGTTCCTGGCGGCCATGGAGGCTGCTCGGGACCGTTCGCGGGCGCTCGCCGAAGGCAACTGACCGCGCTGGGTCGTCCTGCCACACTGGCGGACATGACCTCGACACAGCCTGATGTCCGCTTCTGGTTCGACCCTGTTTGCCCGTTCGCCTGGATGACCAGCAAGTGGGTCCGGATGGTGCAGGACCAGCGCGACTACGAGGTCGAGTGGCGTTTCATCTCGTTGCGGCTGCTGAACAAGCACATCAACTACGACGAGCACTTCCCCCCGGAGTACGAAGCAGGCCACACCGCCGGGCTACGACTGCTGCGCGTGTGCGCCCACGTCCGCGACGAGCACGGCCCCGAAGCGGTCGCCAGGCTCTACCCGGCGATCAGCAAGCGCATCTTCGACGTGGATCCCGTCGAGGTTTCCCCCGAGGAGCAGCCGGCACGGACACGGGAGACCGTGACGGCGGCGCTGGAGGAATGCGGGCTGCCGGTCGCTCTAGCGGACCATCTCGACGATGAGAGCCGCGACGAGCAGATCCAGGCCGAGACCGACGAAGCTCTGGCCCTGACCGGCAAGGACGTCGGCACCCCCATCCTGCACATCGCTCCGCCCGAGGGGGCGGCCTTCTTCGGCCCGGTCATCAGCCGGTTGCCCAGCGAAGAACAGGCCGGTGAGTTGTGGGACCACGTCGTGGGGCTGGCCACTTTCCCCGGCTTCGCGGAACTCAAGCGCAGCCTGCGGGAGCTGCCCCAGTTGCGAGCCCTGGGCGTCTCTGAGGAGGAGGCCGGAGTCGCCGAGGACTGGCACGGCGGTAGTCGTCGCCAGAAGAAGTAGTCGGGGTAGTCCCTGACTCTTATGCGACTCCGGCCGGCGTGTCTTCGCACAAACGTCAGGGACTACCGCGGTGGGAGAGGGCTGGCATGCTGGCGGGCATGGATACCTTCCGCACGCCCGAGGACCGGTTCAGCGATCTGCCCAACTTTGACTACGCGCCGTCGTACGTCGAGGTGGCCGACCCGGACCCGGGCCCCGACGGGGCTGCCGCCCAGACTCTGCGGATGGCGTACGTCGAAGCCGGGCCCGCTGACGGACCCGTGGCGCTGCTCCTCCACGGTGAGCCGACCTGGTCCTTCCTCTACCGCCACGTTATGCGCGTTCTCGCCGAGGCCGGGGTTCGCTGCATCGTGCCGGATCTGATCGGGTTCGGCCGATCGGACAAGCCGCTGTCCACCGCCGACCACAGCTACGCCCGTCACGTCGAGTGGGTGCGCGAACTCGCCTTCGACCACCTTGACCTGACCGACGTCACCCTCGTGGGGCAGGACTGGGGTGGGCTGATCGGGCTGCGCCTGGTCGCGGAGAACCCAGACCGCTTCGCTCGGGTGGTGGCTGCGAACACCGGTCTCCCGACGGGCGACTTCGACATGCCCGAAATCTGGTGGATGTTCCACAACGCCGTTCAGGAGGCCGAGACCCTCGACATCGGCCGCTTCGTCGCTGCGGGTTGCACCCAAGGCCTGAGCGACCCCGATCGACTCGCCTACGACGCGCCCTTCCCCGACGAGGCCTCCAAGGCAGGTCCGCGCGTGATGCCCACCCTCGTCCCGACGTCGACGGACGATCCGGCGACGCAGGCCAACCGAGCCGCGTGGGACGTCCTCACGGCCTGGGAGAAGCCCTTCTTCACACCGTTCAGCGACGGGGACCCGATCACCGGGGCGATGGCGCCGATCCTGCGCAAGATGATCCCGGGCGCCGCCGGGCTGGAGCACCCCACGATCGAGAACGCCGGGCACTTCCTTCAGGAAGATGCCGGTGCCGAACTGGGCCGGGTCGTCGTCGACTTCATCAATGCCTGACACCGTCGGTCGACGACAGGAGTAGGTTCAGTGCCCGTGAGCAGTACGTCGAGCGCGGACCAAGGGTCCGCGAGCACCGGTTGCGCCGGCCCGAGCACTGTCATCTTTGATTCGAGCCTGACTGAGTACAACTTCGGTCCCGATCACCCGATGTCACCGGTTCGGGTCGATCTGACCATGCGCCTGGCCGAGGAGCTCGGCGTGACGGGGGACCGACTCCGCCTGGTGGATGCGCCGATGGCCGACGAGCAACTGATCTCCACCGTGCACCGGGGCTCCCTGATCGAGGCGGTGACCCGGATGGGACACAGACCCGGCACGGGGGAGGAGGACTACGGGCTTGGCACCGACGACAACCCCGTGTTCCTCGGCATGCACGAGGCCGCCGCCCACATCGTGGGCGCCACGCACGAAGCCTTCAGACAGGTCTGGTCCGGCGAGAGTCTGCACAGCGTCAGCATCACCGGCGGCCTGCACCACGCGATGCCGGACAAGGCCAGCGGCTTCTGCATCTACAACGACGTCGCTGTCGGCATCCAGTCGCTGCTCGATCAGGGCGCCGAACGCGTTGCCTACATCGACGTCGACGCTCATCATGGGGACGGCGTCGAGAGGATCTTCTGGGACGACCCTCGCGTGCTGACGGTGTCGCTGCACGAGTCCGGGCAGTTCCTCTTCCCGGGCACCGGCCATGCCCACGACCTCGGTGGCATCTCCGCCCAAGGCAGCGCCGTCAACGTCGCCCTACCTCCGGGCACGAGCGACGCGGGCTGGTTGCGGGCCTATCACGCGGTGGTGCCTCCGATCGTGCGTGAGTTCGCACCGGAGATTCTGGTGACCCAGCACGGCTGCGACTCTCACGCCGACGACCCGTTGGCCCACCTGATGCTGACCGTGGACGGACACCGGGCGACGTACCTCGCGCTGCACGACCTCGCGCACGAGGTCGCCGGTGGACGCTGGGTGGCCACCGGTGGTGGTGGCTACTCCGTGGTCTCGGTCGTGCCCCGCTCCTGGACCCACCTGTTGGCGGTGGTCGCCGGTAACCCCCTGGAGCCCTACACCGACACCCCGATGGCTTGGCGCGAGTACGTCGCGAAGCGAGTCAGGAGCACGGCGCCGTTCCGGCTCACCGACGGTCGCAACCCGGCGTACCGTCCGTGGGAGGAGGGGTTTAACCCGGACAGTTGGCTGGACCGAGCCATCCACAGCACCCGGATGGAGGCTTTTCCGCTTCATGGGCTCGATCCCCACTTGTAGCCGGAATCAAGCGTTTTTGTCTCAAGGTCAAGACGCCACGCCGATGAATTTCAGTTTCATTGGTCAATCCCTTCCCCATCCGCCCCAATTGCCCCTATCCTCACGCATGAGTGCTCGTGCCATGACCGGTGAAGATGCCGGTGGCGGGCGCAACGGAAAGAAATGGTGCGCGCATGGCTGGCTTTGAGCCCGGTGACCTCTCTGAGGCTAAGTTCCTGACGATCGCTGAAGTAGCGGCGATGATGAGAGTGTCGAAGATGACCGTCTATCGACTGGTCCACAACGAGGAGTTGCCTGCGCTGCGCGTCGGCCGCTCCTTCCGCGTCCGCGAGGACGACGTGAATGACTACCTACGTAAGAGCTTCTACTCCGCCGGTTAGGTGTCAAGTCGGGTCACCGCGCGGCCGTGCACAGGCAATTCGAGCAGGGTCGCAGCGGTGTCCCGCTGGCTCGTATGGCGGACTTCACCCAGCGCGATGCACCGCCCGCTCCGGCACGCCGTTAGTCTGTGGGGGTCCCGGGTATCTCCGGGCCCTAATTCGTTGGAGAGGTACACCTCGTGGGTTCTGTCATCAAGAAGCGTCGTAAGCGTATGGCGAAGAAGAAGCACCGCAAGCTGCTGAAGAAGACGCGCGTGCAGCGTCGCAAGCTCGGCAAGTAACCGCACC
>RCMY010004946.1_pt1 | contig 11363 bp, 7 predicted proteins | sample 2041341 | NCBI WGS metagenome assembly RCMY01 (sample SAMN09708234, study PRJNA481090) | Marine sediment metagenome, whole genome shotgun sequencing project.
TCTCCATATCCCAAAACCAATCGCTATGCGGCCCGGGATGCGTCTCGCGCGACTTCGCCCAAAGTACCTTGCCGATACTCCCCTGCCGGATACTTTCCATGGATTTCAGGAATTTGGGGGTATAGCAAAGATCTTCAAGATAGCCACCAAAAATTCCCGCTTCCTCGACCATGTCGAGCATGCGCTTGGCCTCCGCAGCGGTTCGGCCCAAGGGCTTGGTGCATATAACGTGCTTTTTGGCTTTGGCACACGCCCGTACAGCAGATTCGTGCAGATGGTTGGGCAGGGCGATCAGCACTACGTCTACATCTTCATAGTTTATCACCTCTTCCATGGCATCGGTATGGTGGGGCAGGTCGTAATCCTCCGCTAAACGTTGGGCATTTTTTATGTTTCGGGAATATACCGTGATAATCCGGTCCGTTCTTCGTTGGGCGTGGAGCGTTTCAGCGTAAAAACGGGCGATAAAGCCGGATCCGAGTAGGGCGATTTTCATGGAAAAAGATTTTAAAGTTCAAATACAAATACAAAAATTGTCACATCGAGCGCAGTCGAGATGCCAAGCTCAAGCTCAACAGTTATGAATAACGCATACGCCTATCGCTTTACGACTTTTATTTGCGTTTGTCACGTCTTATACAATGCGAACAGCAATCAAACTAACGGCAAAGGTTTTAGGGGTTTTCTTTCAGAATGATACATTATTTAATCTATTCCAAATTTAAGCAATTTGACCTGCTTTTCCACAATTGTACCTAAGCTTCATTTCTATTGAGAATCCGTTGAAGCCGATTTCTTTGCCTCGAACACCTTCGTACTCGTCTTCATATCGGCATACCGCGGGTCTTGTACATAATCTTGCTTCTGCATTTTAATGACCTCAATACTCAGAAACCCGAATTCGCTGACCACTTTGCCGTAAAAGCGATAGATGCCCTTGCCCCGAAATCGGTATTTGGCAGCTATGGGCGGAAAAAGCACGGTATCGAACACCTGGCCCTGTTGGTCAAGCAGCGTGGCGAACTGCATCGGGCTTCCCTTGTGGGTCTTGGTGTTCTTTACCGTGATGAGATAACCGTAGATATCGATATGCTTTTCTAGGTAAAGTTCCAGGTCTTTGCTGCCGGTCGTGTTCTTTGGAGGGTCGATCAATAGTTCGAATGGACTGCACAAGGCGAACCCCAACATCTCGAGCTGGGTAAAGGCAATTTCGAGATCGGTGGTATGTAACGAAGGAATCTCAAAATCTTGATGGTCGGGCCTGAACAGTTTGGGATGGTCTATTTTTTGGGTCTTTCCCAAGAAAAGATGCGCTTTCCACAAAAGTTCGTGTTTGTTCGTCCGTGTAAACCGAAAGGCATCGATACGGATGAGGATGCTGACCTGTTCTATGGATACGGCTATCCGATCTAAAAAATCCGCTAAGGAAATAAAAGTTCCGTTGGTCACTCGTTCTTTTAGGATGCGCTCCGATACCCTGTCTTCAAGCTCGCGCAAGTAGCCGAAGCCGAGATACAGATTTTTTCCATGGAGGCGATTCCCAGTATTGCTTGTATTGATACAGGGCGGATGAATCGTTGCCCCCAACATCCGAGCCTCATGCACATAGAATTCCGCACGATAGAATCCTCCGCCGTTATTGAGTACGGCGACCATATATTCCAAGGGATAATACGCGCGCAAGAACAAAGTTTGATAGCTCTCTACGGCATAGGAAGCGGAATGTCCCTTGGCAAAGGCGTATCCGGCGAAACTGGCTACCTGGTTCCAGATTTCGAAAATAAGGGTGTCGTCGTAGCCTTTTTTCCGGCAGTTGTCGATGAATTTTTCTTCTACGCGTTGGAATTCCTCCCGCGACCGGAACTTGCCGCTCATGCCGCGGCGCAGCACATCGGCCTCGCCCAGATCTAAGTCCGCAAAATGGTGGGCGACCTTGATGACATCTTCTTGGTAGACCATGACGCCGTAGGTTTCGGGCATGATATTCAACATAACGGGATGCGCTCTTTCCTCTGCCCTACCCTTGTTCCGATGTCGGAGGATATACTCCCGCATCATCCCGCTTTTCGCGACCCCCGGTCTTATGATAGAACTGGCCGCGACCAAGCCCAAATAATTGTCCACTTCCAATTTTTTGAGCAGCATACGCATAGCGGGGGATTCCACATAAAAGCAGCCCATACACTGTGCAGTTTTGACCAAATTGTTGATGACAGGATCTCTTTTGAACGCCTTGATATCGTGAATGTCGAACTTGGCGAACTCCTCCGGACGATCGCGTTCTAGAATATCTAAAGTTTCCTTGATTTTTGACAGGCCCCTTTGTGCGAGAATATCGAACTTGTACAGGCCGACATCTTCCGCGATGACCATATCGTATTGCGTTGTGGGAAAACCTTTGGGCGGCATATTGGTCGCTGAGAACCAATGGATCGGTTTTTCGGTAATCAGAATGCCCCCGGCATGAATACTGATATAGTTGGGCATACCCTGCAACAGACTTGTATATTTGATGACCAATGTAGCGACCTTATCGAGCCTGGAAGCCTCAAAATTACCGTCGCAAAGCAAATCGATTTCCTCTTTGGGCAGACCGAAAACCTTGCCCAGTTCCCGTACCATACCTCGCCATTTAAAGGTCACATACGTACCTAGAAGTGCCACGTTATCGAAACGATCGAAGATGTATCGGGTCATTGTCGGCCGATCCCGATGCGAAAAATCAATATCGAAATCCGGGGGGTTGGCCCTGTAGAGGTTGATGAAACGTTCGAAATAGAGATCGAGTTCCATGGGGTCTACGTCGGTAATGCGCAGCAGATAGGCCACGATGCTATTGGCGCCGCTACCCCGGCCGACGTAGAAGAATTTTTGTCTTTGTGCATAGGATATGATATCCCAATTGATCAGAAAATAGGAGACGAAACCCATGTGCTTAATGAGTTTCATTTCCTTTTCCAAACGCTCGGTAACGGCGTCGCCGCCTTCGGGATAGCGGTAGGGCAAGCCCTCTTGGCACAGACGTTCGAGCAGGGCTTCGTCTTCCGACTTCGTTCCGGTATAGGTCTGTAGGTTCTGCGGTTTTCGGTCTTCCGAAAAATCGAAGTGAATGGAGCAGGAATTCAGTAAACGCTCTGTGTTTTCAAGGATAAAACTATACTCCGAAAAAGCGGCAGCCAAATTTGCTATCGGGAACATCTTCGCGTCTTCCGAAGCCTGTTCCATTGTAGAGAGTTTACTGAGCAGGGTATTATTGTCGATGGCGCGCAGCAATCGATGGGCGTTGAAATCGCGCTTGCTGCGAAAGGTGACCGGCTGTTGCACGACCAGTCTATCCTTGAATCTTAGTAATCCGGAAAACGGAAGCCTCCTTAAATCGTTGATGGATATGCCAATGAACTCATAGTCGGCAAACGATTTTCGCTGTTCCTGTACCACTTTTTCAAAGGGATAGACGACATAGGCGTTTTGAAATTTGGGCGCGTTTTTCGAAAACGCCTTCCCCTGATGCAAGTGTTCGGACAGATAATTGTTCAGCTCTAAGTGTCCTTCGTTGTTTTGGGCAATCGCTACAAAACAGGGGTCGACCCCGTTCCTGAAATCGATGCCCAGAACGGGAGTGATATCGTATTCCGCCGATTTTCGGACAAAATTGAGCCCCCCCGAGGTGTTGTTGATATCGGTGAGCGCCAAACGGGTGACGTGGTTCTCCTTGGCCAACTGCAGAAGCTCCAGCTCCGAGAAGGTGCCGTAGCGCATGCTGTAATATGTGTGGCAGTTTAGATAGATGTTTGTTAGATTTAAAATATCAGAGGTTAGACTTGAGATTTTTAGGTGCCCGCCCGTACCGTTCGGGCGGGCTCGATGCAATTGCCTACTGTTTTCTATGGGCCAGCACGACCGGCGGCAATCCATTGAACGGATTCTGCATCCGCCCTATGGTTTTTGCTCCAAGGCCCGATGCCCGCAGCACGCTTTTATCGCCGTAGCGCTTTCTAATGGTATCCATCGCATGGTATAGGTTGAGGGTTTCTTCGGTATCGTCGAAGAGATTGATCTGGTAATTGCCACTGACCAAATGGCTGAAGCGGATGCCGACCAAGCGTACCAATAATCTTCGATTGTAAAGCGTCTTGAACATATCCAAAATCTTGGGGATCAAGATGTGGTCGGCACTGGTATAGGGAATCCGTAATTGTTTGGAATAGGTGTTGAAATCGGAATACCGGATCTTGACCGAGACACAAGCGGTCAGCTTTTCGCCCCGCCGCAACTGATAGGCTAGGTTTTCGGTCATCGCGATAAGAATGCCCCTCAATTTTACGACGTCTATGGTATCCCTATCGAAAGTACGTTCCGTCGAAATCGATTTCCGTTCGCAGAAGGGGATTACGGGCGTATGGTCGATACCGTTGGCGCGTTTCCAGATAACTTCGCCGTTTTTGCCCAGTACGCGCTGCATGACATCCATCGGCATTTCCTGAACGGTTCGCACCTGCCGCAGGCCCAGATTTCGCAAGGTCTGGTAGGTCTTGTCGCCCACCATGGGGATTTTCTTGATGGACAAGGGAGCCAAAAAAGACTTTTCCAATCCGTAGTCGATCTTTAACTGGTTGTTGGGCTTGGCCTCGTTGGTGGCCACTTTCGAGACCACTTTGTTGGCAGACAGTCCGAAGGAAATGGGAAGGCCCGTTTCCCTAATAATCCTTTGCCGCAGTTCGCCGGCGAATTTGTAAGAACCGAAAAATCGATCCATCCCCGAAAGATCCGCATAGAACTCATCGATACTCGATTTTTCGAATAGCGGTACCTGTTCTTTGATAATTTCGGTAACGGTGTCGGAATGTTTGCTGTATGTGCCCGCATTGCCCCGAATAACCACGGCCTCGGGACAAAGTTCGCGCGCCATTTTCATGGGCATTCCGGAATGCACCCCGAAACCTCGGGTCTCGTAACTACAGGCCGCCACCACGCCCCGATCACCCGTACCGCCCACCAGCAAAGGCCGGTTCTGAAGTTCGCGATTGATCAGCCGTTCTACGGACACGTAGAAGGTGTCGAGATCGATGTGAAGTATTGTTTTATCCATAGCCATCCCAAAAAATAGGGACAGCTAAGATATGGAATATTTCCATTATTTTGGATTATATCCTATTTATAATTTAATACCAAAAGAAAGGCCCCACATCGCTGCTGGGCCTCTCATCACAAACTATTTTTAAAGGCTTATACAAGCGCTCAGGGTCGAGACCCATCGTTGTAACCTGATGCAGAAGCTGGAGGTGTCGAATGCCGTCTCGCTGATTAAAGTTGCGGTGGAGCGGAAGTTGATTTGACCCTATTTCTCCTTAGAAAATCTCGCAAAGACGCTAGACCCCAGAAGTCTCGGGCTGTTAGAGATAAGAACCAAGACTAACAGTTGAATAACAATTATAACTCTATTTTATCGCCCGTTTTTACCGCCTTATAAATCGCATCGATAATCTTCATATCCTTCACGCCTTCTTCGCCGTCGACCGGAACAATAGGTTGTTTTCCCTCAAAAATCAACTCGGCCATACCATCCATCTGTAAAGTTTGATGCGTGACGTGGGGTTGGGTCAACGGGCCCTTGTGTGTCCGGCCCTCGATTGGACCGTAGCCAGTGGAGGGCTGCATTTCTACCCATCCGTTATCTCCGGTCATATAAAAACGGTCTAAATTACTCATGTTGTAGGTCGAAAGACAATTGGCAACGGCCCCGCTGGGGAAGCCCATTTGAAATTGTATGGTCTCGTCGACACCTTCCTTGAATTTCTCGGGATCTGTTTTGGTTTCCTGTGCCGATACCCAGACCGGTTCCTCGCCTAGCATATAACGCGCGCCGTTGATGGAATAGATGCCGATATCCATCATGGCCCCACCGCCGGCCAGTTTTTTGTCGAGCCGCCATTGGGTGGGGTCGCCAATAGTAAAACCGGATTGGCCCTGAAAAAACTTGAGTTTTCCAAATTCGCCATCCTTCCGCATTTGGATGACGGCGACCGTTTTCGGTTCGAAGTGCATGCGGTAGCCGATCAACAGTTTTACGTTGGCCGCATTACAAGCATCGACCATGGCCTGGCCTTCCGCTGCATTAATGCCCATTGGCTTTTCGCAGATAACATGTTTGCCTGCCTTGGCCACCCGAATGGATTGGTCTTTATGGAGTCCGTTGGGCGTGATTACATATACGGCGTCGATGTCGGGATTATTCTTAATAGCATCGAAATTCTCGTAGTTATAGCAGTTTTTCTTAGGGACGTTATATTTTGCGCTCCACTCCGTTATTTTAGATGGCGTGCCGCTGATGAGTCCGGTTATTTTCGCACGCTTGCAGTCTTGCATGGCCTCGGCCACCCGGCCCGCATAACCGCCAAGGCCCATTATGGCCACCTTTAACATCGGGCCCTGATAGGGTGCTTCGGAAGCGGCAAAAATGCTTGTAGGATGGACTAAAAGGGGCAGACCGACCGCAGAAATAGTAAGTTTTTCGAGAAAATTTCTTCGTGATGACATAGTGTTGTTGATTTTGTTTAAAAATACGGTTTTTAACCATGATTCTTGCAGTCAATTTAAATATCCGCCAGTAATGGTTTAAGGTTTAAGGTTTAAGGTTTAAGCAAAAAACAACTTTGAACCTTGAACAGCTACGCAGTAGTGATTAAACCTTTAATTTTTATTCCTGCTATTACATTGAAAAATCCAGTTTATTCTAGAACGGTAGCCGCTTCAAATCGACATTCCCCCCCGAAATAATGATTCCTACTTTTTTCCCCTTGAACCGATCTTTATCCGAAAGTACGGCTGCCAAAGCCACCGCACTTGATGGTTCGACAACTATTTTCATACGCTCCCAGATGAACTGCATGGCCCTAACGATTTCATCTTCCGTAACCCTGATGATGCTATCTACATAGTGCTGCATGATCGGGAAACTTTTATCGCCGAGCTGCGTTTTGAGTCCGTCTGCAATAGTGTTGCTGGTTTCGTTGGATTCTATTTTACCACTTTTAAGGGAGCGAAAGGCGTCGTCGACCTCGAAAGGTTCGCCACCAATTACCTTGCAAGCGTTTCCAAAATAATGGGCGGCCAGGCTTGTTCCGGCAATAAGTCCGCCACCGCCTACGGGAGCGATTATCAAATTGAGGCCCGGTTGTTCTTCCAACAATTCCATGGCCGCAGTGCCTTGCCCGATTATTACGTTTAAATCGTTCGAGGGATGAATAAAAGTCGCCCCGGTTTCCCGTTCTATTTTTTGGGCAGCGGCTTCCCTTGCGGCAAGCGTAGGCTCACATTCAACGATTTTTCCGCCGTATTCCGCGACGGCATCTTTTTTTACCTGTGGGGCGGTCGAGGGCATTACGATAAAGGCATCGATACCGCTATTTTTTGCGGCAAGGGAGAGGGCTTGGGCGAAATTTCCGGAAGAATGGGTGACTACTCCCTTATCCTTTTGGGCATCCGTCAATTGCAAGACGGCGTTCGTAGCCCCTCTTATTTTATAGGCACCTCCTTTTTGAAAGTTTTCGCATTTGAAATGTATATCCGCCTTTGACATCCTATTTATAGATTTGGAGGTTAAAATTGGAGTTCTATGGATGTATGGCCGTATATCTTTATGACATCCGAGCAGCGCTTCTTTTTGCATGGTAAAGGCTATTAATTCCCATTAAAACTACAAATAAATTGAGCTGACTTTGTGCCGCTCGCAAAATTCAAGACGAAAAATGGTAGCGAATTGAAAAAAAACGGTCTTCCCACCCAACATTTGAAAGAAATCTGCGTTGTTATCATACAGATAATCAGAACTATGGCCACCGGGCAATACTATTTCGCTATCCTAAATAGATTCAATCGCGTTTTCTCGACAATTTGTATCCTTTTCTGTCATGCCCTATGCAGTGCGGCGGTGCAACAATCTTTTCAGTCTTCCATTACCGGAAATTCGTCCGAAGAAACATCCGAAATTGATCGACCGACACCGCCCAAGTCGACCATTGAGATATCCGATCCCGCTCAAGGTACGGTATGGACCGTTTCTGAAACCGCGAAAATACGATGGGAAACGGAGAACATTGATACCAGCAAATCGATACGGTTTTTCTTGGCCAAGGATGATATGGTGGTACAAGAGCTGGGCAGCTTCAAAAATAATTCCCTCGCCGAGGGCATTGCCTTGGCCAAAAATGTCGGTTCCGGTGACCAATACCAAGTCGTCGGCATCGAACTTTTTCCGGACAATAAATTTCAAATCGCCAAGTACGCTACTTCCTATTTTACGATCCGCAACCCGATAGCCGACGCCCGAAAAAAAGCTTCACAAGAAAAAAAAGATAATCCGGATGAAAATAGCAAGCGAAACGAATTCGAGGGCCGCAAAATATCCTATATCAAAGAACTGAGCTTCACCAACGCAAATATCAGTGTCAGCCTTTGGGACCACGGTCGGCAAGACGGCGATATCGTGTCGATTTATCTGAACGGCGAGACCGTCATTTCAAAACACTATCTTACCTACCGCCGGAAAAAAATCAGTTTCAAATTGGACACTTCCAAAACGAACGAGCTGTTTCTTTATGCGCATAATCTTGGGAACTCTCCGCCGAATACCGTATCGATCGAACTTACCGATGGTAGTACTTCAGAAAAGATTATTTTGAATTCGGATTTAAAAAGTTGTGAGGCGGTGCAGATTAAGGTGAAGTGAATGCAGGTTATCTAAAGAATAGTTAAATAAATTTCAACTTAAACACTGGTCCGAATTTGTCGAGGTACTATACTATTCGTCACTATTTATCAGGGCATCCACAGGGCCAATCTAGTGCTTGAAAAATTGGAGACCGAAAATGAACTATCCGACGAAGAAAAAATTCAGTACCAAGCGGAGGCCAGATTTTTAAGGGCATGGTTCCATTTTCAGAGCTACAAGCTTTGGGGCGGTTACGGGCCTTTGTTATTGGAAACCCGTCAAGACCTGAACGATATCTCAGTAGGTAATTCCACTCCGACGGAAACTGTACAGGCCATTATCTCCGATTTCACCTTCGCCAGCGAGAACCTACCTGAGGAATGGGACGGTGAGAATTTGGGCCGGGCGACCGCATGGGCATCGAAATCCTATCGCGGTAAAATTTATCTGTATAGCAAAGATTTCGAGAACGCGCTTACCCAATTCGAAGATGTCTATAATAATGGGCCCTATGTCCTTATGCCGGATTATAAGTCCGTTTTCGATTATGAGCAGGAAAACAATCAAGAGTCCATTTTCGAAATCCAATTTGCTTCCGGAGGTGATGATAACGGATGGGTACTGGATGATTTCCACCCCGAGAATTTTAAGTCCACTCAAGGTTTTAACCGGGAGTCGGATATAGGTATCTACGACGGATCTAACTACGAACCTTCCCTTATATATCTCGGACTGTCCGACGATCAAGACCCAAGATTGGATACCAATATCTACAGGGACGGTGATACGTATTATTTGGCCTTTGAATCTTTTGAAGTGGATGATATTTTAGGCGAAGGTAGATCGACCGGTACTTTGGTCAAAAAATACAGGGGAGACAATGTGCCTAAAATGGCGCCGCGAAACGATGCGGTCGATTATAACAACGACCGGGTATTCCGTTTTGCCGACCTTATTTTAATGTATGCCGAGACCTTGATCGAAACCAATGGTGATCTTGGTTTGGCAACGGATCTGATAAATGAGGTACGCCTAAGATCGTATCCCGATGCCGTTCTGGTACCTGCGGGGTCGGCAGGCGAACTTACCGCCGCACTTCGGGACGAGCGTGCACGGGAATTTTTTTTCGAGGACCATCGCTATTTTGACCTGGTACGTTGGGGCATTGCCCAAGAAACTTTCGATGCCTTAGATCAGACAGACCCTTCTGAAACGGTAAAGAATGCTTGGGCCACTAGAACCGCCAACGGTCTTTTTCCCATACCACAATTGGAAATCGATAAAAGTGGAGGGCTATTAAAGCAGGTTCCGGGACTGTAATATAAATTCAATTATTTTAAGTCGTTTTAACGGCACCTTTAAAGAAGTAAGTGCATTACGGCTTTTAAAGGTGTTTTTTTGGTTATTAAAGAGCCTTTTTTTTTTGATATCGACCTTTATCGCTTATACAGACATCGCACTTACATCCTATGGCTCTCATTAGCTGGATCGATCTTATCTTGTACAAGAAGATATATAACTACCGCTTTGGGAACGAACCACGTACGCAAATAAGTTATTGGAACACTACTTTCCAAAAACATTGACACGATTAAGGGTTGTTATTCATAAAAAAATTATGTTACATTTACGTTAAAAAATAATTTAAAAACATAACTTACCTAAACTATTCGACTATGAATCGTAAACTTGAGTACCAAAATGGATTTCAACCTTTTTGTTTTGTTTTTGTCTTACTGTTATTTATAGGCACTGTATCATATGCTCAAAATATTACCGGAACCGTGTCCGATGCCCAAGGTCTTTTACCCGGAACTAGTGTCGTTGTTAAAGGCACTACGTTAGGTACGACTTCCGACTTCGACGGAAACTATGCCATCGAAGCACCTGAAGATGCCACTACCTTGGTTTTCTCATATGTCGGATATTCTACACAAGAAGTTCCCATCGGCGGAAAAACGGTTATCGACGTTACCCTATCCGAAGATGCCCAAGCGCTTAGCGAGGTGGTCGTGGTCGGTTACGGCACACAGCGAAAGGCCGATTTGACCGGAGCTGTTGGTTCGTTGAGTGCGGAGGAAATTGTATCCAAACCGATTACCAGTCCAGATCAAGTGCTTGCGGGTACACTGGCCGGGGTAAATATTACAAACCGTAGTGGTGATCCGGGTGCACCGATAAACGTGCGTATCCGCGGTATTGGTACTCCGGGTGTAAACGATCCGTTATGGGTTATCGACGGCGTGCCTATCGTACAGACTAGTAATATTACTGTCAACACTTCTTCTACGACCGATTCAAATCCCCTCGCAGGTATCAATCCAAGTGATATTGAATCTATCGATGTGCTAAAGGATGCGGCATCTGCAGCTATTTATGGTGCTAGAGCGGCTAATGGGGTCATTATAGTTACCACCAAAAGAGGTAAGGCCGGGGATGCTGTTGTGAACTACGACGGCTATACCTCTTTCAGTCAGGTGCGGGATAGGGTCGATGTACTCAGCGTTGAGGAATATATCGATATTCAAGGACAATTGGGAAGAGACGTATCACAGTTCAGCAGCCAACCCTTTATCGATTGGCAAGATGCCGTTTTTCGAACCGGTTTTGTACAGAATCACAATATTACGGTAAGCGGCGGTAGTGAAAAAGC
>RCMY010004947.1_pt1 | contig 11363 bp, 11 predicted proteins | sample 2041341 | NCBI WGS metagenome assembly RCMY01 (sample SAMN09708234, study PRJNA481090) | Marine sediment metagenome, whole genome shotgun sequencing project.
CACGGCATCCGAGCGAGCGTTCGACCGACGCAAACAGCGGAATCCAGTGCTGGACCCTCGATAGCCACGGAGCCCTGCGCAGTACGGGAACAGGCTGAACGGCGGGTCGCACAGCCGACACCGCTATCACGAACACGAAGTACATGGTCGTCCCATCGACGAAGCAGTCATGGACATCAATTCGGCCCATCGATCTCGCCGCTCCAACCTGGGCCGCCATCTGCCGAACATGGAAGCTGTGCAAGTGATGATGGACGACCCGTCCACGTCGACATTCGACGAGGCAGTAGCGCTGGCCCAGATCGCCAGGTGATGACAGTGGTGCTCGCCGTGCCCCGAGAAACCGCGATGGTCGCTCGGGTTCATGTGGCCAGAGAATCCCCCGATGTCGCGTGCATGCTCCCAGACATGCTCACCGCAGACGGCGCCAGTGCCGCGGGTCACCGGGGCAGCTCCCGCTACGGTCGGTATGACCACGAACGCGGCGCACACGTTCACGGCCGCCAACATCTTTTCGATCTTCATCTTCATTCTCCTGCGCTCGGATGTCTGCGGATACCTGTTGATCGAATCAGGCCGCTCGACAAGCCAGCAGGGCCGAAGGTCTTCTCATGCGCCTCAGAGATCTCGGGTCTCGCTGACCTGGCACCGGACGGTCCAATGCCGGGGAGCGGTTGTTCGCTATGTTCAGCGGCGTGGGTGTGTGCGGCGTTGTTCTCTCGGCCGGACGGGGCACCCGGTTGGCGCCGTTCTCCGACACGCGGCCGAAGGCATCGTTTCCGGTCGGGTCTCAGAGTCTGCTCGTTCGGGCGGTCGATTTTCTGCGTCCTTTTGTCGATGAGATCGCGTTGAACGTCAGTGGGCACGGCGACTGGTTCGCAGCGCACGTGCCACTCGGTGTGACGATATTCGATGAGGGATCCGATCCGCTTGGTACGGGCGGTGGGCTGCACAACATGCGGGAGTGGATCGGCGACCGCGACGTCGTCGTGCTCAACGCGGACTCGGTGCTCTTCGGTGATGTGGCTGATTTCATCGGCGGCCGTGGCCGGGCACCGACGCGTCTTCTGGTCACGCTCGATCGTGCGTCTCCCGACTTCGACCATCTCTGGCGGTTCGTGGGACTTTCGACGATGAACCACGCCACCCTTGCCAAAATCGGGTCCGATACCGAGGATCTGTATCGCGACCTGTGGAAGCGACAACTGACCAATGGTGAGGCCGACCTCGTGCCGTTCACCGGACTGGCGATCGACGCGGGAACGCCCGCCAATCTGCTCGCAGCGAATCTGGTCGAGAGTGGCGGCAGAACCGTCGTCGAGCCTGGCGCATCGATCGCTGGCGCGGCCGAGCAGTGCGTCGTGCTCGCCGGCGGCGAGGTGCGGGCCGGCGAGCACCTGCGGCATTGCATCGTCGACGGCACCGCACGATTCGACCTGTCGACCAACTCGATCATTCCTCTCGAGCCAGACCGACGGGACTGACCGCAAGCCCTCCGGTCACTCTCTGAGCAATCCATCCTTACGGTGGTGCACTGGCGCAGCTTGGCGCAACGACATCGGCCTACGAGTGGTGCTGGCGCCGATGAGAACATTGGCCGGCCAAACCCCTGACCACTCGAGATCTACACGTCGGGGCTCGGCCAAGTTCGACAACACGAGTCGGCTCCACCGGATTGGCAAGCACTGTCGACGCCGATCCCCTCGATCGGTGCTCAGAATATTCATCCTGCTCGGAAGCCGCGACAGCGAAAGCACCCCACGTATCTCGCACAGGAATCGACCGACAATTGCGGTCCACTCGGCTCGACCGGCAGTCGAAACGTCAACTCCGGTAGAACATCAGCTTTTCCGCCTGAGAACACGGATCCATTTCGGCGGCGGCAGCCTCAGGACCAGGGCATTCTCGCGACCTGTGAAAGCCGGTCCGACGATTTCGCCGCAATTTCACAAGCGGTCTAGGCACGAACAAGGCACGAAGATGAACACCTGTAGTGACAAAACAGCCTCTGACCAGGTGTTATATGGAGCGGATGACGGGAATCGAACCCGCGTTCTCAGCTTGGGAAGCTGATGTTCTACCATTGAACTACATCCGCGAAGGTGCCTGACTGTAGCCGTTCGTCGCGGTCTGTTGCACGCTCGACGAAGCCGTTGCGAACACCACTCCTTGGGTGAAGCGCACTCACCGCGCTCGCCGGTGCCGGCCCGAGTGTGACACCCACCGTCCATACTGGGGTTCCCCCACCGATCGATCGACTCGACGGTGACCACTCGGCGTACCTGACTCGCCCGACACATCATCGGAACGGAGCGAGACATGGGACAGAACAACAGGCAACGACGTGCATCGAAGGCGCGCAAGCGGTCACGACGCTCGAATGTCGCCGAGCAGCCATCGGGCACAGGCGCTCCACGTGAGCAGTGGCGGTCCGACCCCGAACCCGACTGTGGATGTCTCACCTGCCGCGTCGCGGAGGATGCGGAGGTGGCATGGCGTGAGGCCGCAACGGTGTTGACGAGCGTGGTCGCCTTCGTCTGGCGGAACGGCTGGCAACCGAACGAACTCGTTCGGCAGGTCAGCAGAGCCGTGTCGCGAGAATCATCGGAACTCGTGCGGCTCGCCGTGCTGGCCGACGATGCACAGCGTCCGGCGGGGCCGAAGCACCCTCGATGGGAGAGCCAGATCAGCCACCTGCGCACTCAGGTCAGCGAGCGACAGATCGGAACGACGTGGATCGCCACATGGGCCGAATCAGTGGCATCGTCGATCGAGGTCTACGACGCAACGATGCTCGAGCTGTCGAATCTCGGCACGATCCACCGACTCATCCCGCCCCCGGGCGAGACGGCCACCGATGTGCCTGTGGCTGGCGACCAACCTGATGATCCGATTCTTGCCAAGGTACGTGCGCTCCTGGCTCAAGCAGAGTCGACCGACTTCCCTGCCGAGGCCGAGACCTTCACCGCGAAAGCGCAGTCGATGATGAGTCGGCACGCGATCGATGAGGCGATGCTGCGTGATGCTTTAGGAGTGGCCGATCGGCCCATCACGATTCGGCTCCCGATCGATGACCCGTATGCGAGCGAGAAGGCGACGCTGCTCCACGTCGTCGCCGAGGCCGGGCGGTGTCGCTCGATCAGTTTCGGACCGTACGGGCTCGCGTCACTCACCGGGCAGGCGTCCGACGTGCGTCGGGTTGAGTTGCTCTTCACTTCGCTCCTCCTGCAAGCGCAGTCCGCACTGAACCACGAGGCGGCGACGGGCGCAGCGGGGTCGCACCGCCGTAGTCGCAGCTTCCGCTCCGCCTTCCTCGCCGGCTATGCCCAACGGATCGGCGATCGCCTACTCGCCGAACGTGATCACGCCCAGGCCGACGCCGGTGCCGACGTGCTGCCCGTCCTTGCCCGCCAGTCCGAGGCTGTCGATGCTGAGATCGAGCGCCTCTACGGCGACCGGCTCAGGCGTCAGGGCCGCAGAAAGCGAGACAGCGCAGGGTGGAACGCCGGGTCAGATGCCGCCGATCGGGCCCGTCTCCGAGAGAGCGGGGTACCTGCGAGTGCCGATTCGTCGAGAGGCGCCATCAGACCCGGGTAGCGAGATGTTTCGCGCAGGTCAGCCCTTCGACCAGCGGGGTGTCCAGTCGAGGTCGCCGCTGGATTCGTTGTTCGTCGTGTCGGACTCGAGCTGGTCGAAGCGGATTCGACCCAGGTCGGACAAGCTCGACTCGACGACGTTCGTCACCGCGCCGAACTCGGTGAAGTCGTAGCCGGCGTACCAGACCGCCACCGTCGAGAACTGACCAGCCTTCAGCCCGTTCGGGTGGCGAAGCAGGATCGAATTGCCATCCTCTTCGTTCTGGTACTCGCTGGTCCAACCGGTCACTCCGGCGAACGGCTCGACCTTGAGGATGCGGCTCTGATCCAGGCCGATCGCGGTGACGAGTTCGCTGCCGTTGCTGTTGATCCTGCTGTCGTTGCGGACCGTGACGAGGAAGAACGTCGCCGGCACGCCGCCGTCGGTGCCGGGGAACGAGATCGATGTCGACACGTGCGTCGTGAAGTCGGGGGAGCAGACGTACTTCTTGACGTTCTCGTCATCGCACGGCTTGTGGCCGAGGTCGATTGGAGTGAAGCGATCGAACCGGTCGATGTCGATCTCGAAGCCGCCGGCTGATGTGGTGGCGGCGAATCCGGAAGACAACAATGCGCCGGCGGTGAACGCGGCGAGGATGCGGGAGCGGAGCGGTGAGAGGTTCATCGGACGTACTTTCTGTCGGGTGAGCCCATGCGCTCACACCAGTCCAGAGACGGGGGCGACGACCTTCTTGCAGTTTTCTTCTCCGGTCGACGTGAGAACCGAAGCGATTCCCTGACTGTCCCTCGACCTGGCGCCGGGCGCGAGACTGGGCCATGGCCTACATCGAACGCCGCCGAGTCCACGACGCTGACGCCCACATCATGGAGCCACCGACCTGGCTGCGCGATCACGCCGATCCGGACATTCGCGACCGGCTGGCCATCCCGCAGTACGCGAACGAACTCGCACAGACCGGCGACGCCGCCGCGGGCGAGATGCTCGCCCCCGAGGACCTCGCGGCAGCGTTCCAACGACTCGAACAACGTCATCGCAGCGAGGAGTTCCTCGCCGACGAGGAGACCGATGTGATGAATCGGAAGAACTTCGCGGCGACGGGTTCGTTTCTCGCAGATGACCGTCCTCGTGTGCTCGACTACATCGGAGTCGACAGCCAGTTGCTGTTCAACACGTTCCACAACTCTCGGCTGTTCGAATGGGAACACCCGAGAAACGGCGCTCCTGTGGACCTCGACCTGGCGTACGGCGCAGCGCGAGCACACAACCGCGGGATGACCGAGTTCTGCTCGGTCGACGAGCGCCTCCTCGCCACCTGCTACATCCCGCTCGCTGACTTCGATCGCGCTGAAGCAATGGCCACCGAGTCGATCGAGATGGGCGCTGCAGCGCTGCTCGTCGCGTCCGGCTGCCCGGCCGGCCACTCACCATCCCACCGCTCACTCGACCGGGTGTGGCGCCAAGCCGAAGAGGCGGGCATCCCCGTGGTCTTCCATGTCGGCGGCACCGGCGCGCTGATCGACCCGAGCTACTTCGACAACGGCCTGCCGATCCCGCCCGACTTCCACGGCGGCGAGGAGAACTTCCGGTCCGTGGACTACATGGCGATTCCGTTCCCTCCGATGCAGACGCTCGCCACGATGATCTTCGACGGCGTGCTCGAACGGCATCCGGACCTCCGCGTCGGCGTCATCGAGCAAGGCTGTACCTGGTTGCCGAGCTGGCTGAAGCAGATGGAGTCAGCGATGGATGCCTTCGGTCGTCATGAAGCTCGGCTCCAAGAATTGTCGATCACTCCCGGCGAGTACGTGCAACGACAAGTCCGCGTCACGCCGTACCCGACCGAGGACATCGGCTGGGTCACCGACCAGGTCGGGCCCGACATCCTGCTGTTCAACACCGACTACCCGCACGTCGAAGGCGGCCGGCGACCATTCGAACGGTTCGAGCGCAGCCTCGGCGATCGCTCCGAAGCGATCCGCGACCGGTTCTACGCCGACAACTTCATCGACCTGATGGGCTCGGCGGTCAACGCGCTCGTCTGACCCGAGTGACCGCGGCCCGGTCGCTCAGCCGAGGGTTTCGCGCATCGCAGCGGCCAGGGCCCGGTCGCGTTCGTCAGGCGACGACTCGTGGCCGGCGATCACTTCGGCGCGGTCGGCATCCGACCGGTTCTGGCTGAGCTTGCGTTTGCCGTCGAGCCGGGTGATCTCGATCTCGACACCGACGATGGCACCCAGCTGCTTGTCGATGAACTCCGGCGGGGCGTCGGTCACGGCCCAGGTCGGCGCGGCCTCGTGGTCACTGCGAGACGATTCGTGATGGTCGGTCAGGTCCGAGACCAACGCGCGAACCCAGCCGGCATCGTCGTGGACACGGACCGTGCCGTGCGCGTGGAGGACCTCGTAGTTCCACGTCGGCACCACCCGATGATGCTCTGTCTTCGACGGGTACCGAGACGGGGTGACGTAGCCGTCGGTGAGGGGGAACAGTGCGAGCACGGCGGCTCCGTCGAGCTGCCTCCACTGGTCGTTGGCCCGCGCGAAGTGTCCGCGCAGCACGCCGAGTTCACCAAGCGAACGGTCGAGCAGCAGGGGCAGACCAGACGACGCAAACGTGCCGTCAGCGTGCGACACGACGTGCGCGAACCGAGCCCGCTCGATCAGCTCGTGGATCATCTCGACGTCGTCGACGCGGTTGGCGGGCGGGTTGTACATGTGGCGGAACGTAGCTCGTGCGGCCGCTGGAAGCCGGCTGGGTAACGTGTCGCCGTGATCCTGTCCGACCGCAGCCTCCGCGAGCAGCTCGACGCTGGCCGCATCGTCATCGACCCGCTGGACGACTCGCTGATTCAGCCGTCGTCGATCGACGTCCGCATCTCGAACCTCTTCCGCGTGTTCCGTAACCACACCGCAGGTGTCATCGACGTGAAGCAGGACATGACCGGCCTCACCGAGTTGGTCGAGAAGCCGTGTGACGACGATGGCGTCGGCGACGAGCCGTTCATGCTGCACCCCGGCGAGTTCGTCCTCGGCTCGACGCTCGAACGGATCGCGGTGCCGAACGACTTGGTCGGGCGCGTCGAAGGCAAGTCGAGCCTCGGTCGCCTCGGTCTGCTGATCCATTCGACCGCCGGGTTCATCGACGCCGGTTTCGACGGACACATCACCCTCGAGCTCGCCAACGTCGCGAGCCTGCCGATCACGCTCTATCCGGGCATGAAGATTGGCCAGATCAGCTTCATGGAGATGACGTCACCGGCCGACCAGCCCTACGGTCAAGGCGCAACCGGTTCCAAGTATCAGGGCCAGCGCGGCCCGACTCCGAGCCGGTACTTCGAGAACTTCAGCTGACGACGACTTGGTGCCAGGCACCAAGTCGTCCTCGCCAGTTCAGTCGGTGTAGAGGCGGGCCTTGACGGGCTTGCCGCGCATCGTGGCCCGATCCATTGCCTCGATCACCCGGTCGACATCGTCCTTCGGCACACCGACGACGGAGTGCTGTTCGGAGATGCGGATCGGGCCGATCTGGCGGCCGGTCAAGCCGGACTCGTTAGCAATGGCTCCGACGAGATCGCCTGGACGGACGCCGGCTTTGCGACCCTGGCTGATGAAGACGAACGCGGTGTCGGAGTTGTCGAAGTCGCGCTTCTTGCCCTTGCGGTCATCGCGATCGAACTTCTTCTTGCCCTTGGCCTTGTCGTCCCACTCGCGATCGTCGCGATGGCGGCCCTTGCCGTCGGCTCGCTTGTCCTTCCACTTCTCGCTGCGGTCGTTGCGGGCTCGTTCAGAGGCGTCGGGAATCTCGCGCTCGTCCATCACTGCACCGCGCGACTCGTGCACGAGCTTGATGGCGGCGAGCGCGATGTTGCGATCGCTGTCTTCGCCGGCGAGTGAGTGGAGGACCTTGTTGAAGTCTTCGAGGTCGACCGCTGTCAGCGCCTCGCGGATCTGGTTCACCGTGACTTCGACCTGGCGGGCGCGCAGGTCGGCGACGCTGGGGACCGTGCCGACTTCGATGCTCGTCTTCATCAGGCGTTCGATGTTGCCGAGCTGGCGACGATCACGAGGGTCGGCGAGGGTGATGGCCGTGCCTTCGCGACCGGCGCGACCGACTCGGCCGATGCGGTGGACATAGCTCTCCGCCGCTGCCGGGACGTCGTAGTTGACGACGTGGGTCAGGGTGTCGACATCGAGGCCGCGAGCAGCGACGTCGGTGGCCACGAGCAGTTCGGCGGTGCCGTCGCGCAGGCGAGCCATGACGCGGTCACGCTGTGACTGGTCCATGCCGCCGTGCAACGCTTCGGCGCGATAGCCGCGTAGGCCCATCGTCGCAGTGAGCTGGTCGACGTCCATCCGGGTCCGGCAGAACACGATCGCAGCGTCGGGCGTCTCGATGTCGAGGATGCGGCCGAGCGCGTACGGCTTGTCGTTGCGCTTGACGTAGTACACCCGCTGGTTGATGAGCTTCTGGCTCTCCTGCGTCTCGGCCTTGCCGATCTTGATCTTGTGCGGGTTGCGCTGGTGACGCTTCGCGATCGAGTTGATGCGCGGGGGCATCGTCGCCGAGAACATCACCGTCTGGCGATCTTCGGGCGTGCTCTCCAGGATCGACTCGATGTCGTCGGTGAAGCCCATGTCGAGCATCTCGTCGGCCTCGTCGAGAATCACCGTCTTGATCTGGTCGAGCCGGAGTGAGCCGCGACCGATGTGGTCGATGGCGCGTCCCGGGGTGGCGACGACGACGTGGGCACCGCGGTCGAGTGCGCCGAGCTGACGGCCGATCGGCTGGCCGCCGAACACCGGGACGACCTTGGCGCCGAGCTTCTTGCCGTACTTCACGATCGCTTCGCTGACCTGAACGGCCAGCTCGCGGGTGGGGGTGAGCACGAGGACGGACGGAGCGTCCGGGAAGCCGGGCTCGATCGCGTTGAGGGCCGGCAGCGCGAACGCTGCGGTCTTGCCGGTGCCGGTGGCGGCTTGACCGAGGAGGTCCTGGCCGGTCAGCAGAATCGGGATGGTCTCGCGCTGGATCGGAGTTGGCTCTTCGTAGCCGAGTTCGATCAGCGTCTCGACGAGCTCCGGACGCAGACCGAGCGCAGCGAAACCAGCGACCTCGGGAACCTTGTCGGCCGGGACGACCTGCTCGCCGCGTTCGTCGGTGTTGCTCGTGTCGTCGGCGCTCGTGTCGTCCGAGGGCTTGTCGTCCGAAGGCTTCTCGTCCACGTCGGCGGTGGGTGTCTCGATGGCAGGCGCTTCGGGTGCCGGTTCGGCAGCGGGCTCGGTGGCGCGCTTGTCGAAGCCGGCCATGATCTCGGCGACATCATCGTCGCTCACGGTTGCGGGGTCCACATCTTCGACATCGATGTCGACCAGGTCGGCGTCGTCGATGTCATCGCCGGTCTCGCCCTCAGCATCATGAGCGGTGGAAGCCTCGTCTGGTGCAACGTCGTCAGCGTGCTGACCGCTCTCAGGATCCGTGGGAGGCGAATGCTGCGCATCGGGGACGCTGGCCGGCGCCAAGCGCGTGATGTCGACGAAGTCTGGGTCGGTTCGGTCGGTCGGATCGGGCCGCGCCCAGCTTCCGGTGTCATCGGTGTTCATTGCAGTGCTCCTCGCAGAATGCATCAACGATACGGAGATCGGGCGCGAAGCGTCGGATGCCGAACGCCCATGTTGACGGTCAGCGCAGCGGCTCGAACCCTTCGGCGAGTACCTCGGCGTCGTCCTGGAGTTGCGTCTCGTCGAGACCGGTGTCGACGACCATGCGGCGGATGCAGTCGCCCCCGTCGGAGAACACGAAGAAATTCGTCCCGTGAGCGGCCGATTCAGTACTCGACGTTGGTGGGCAGTCCGCCCTTCTTGAGCTTGTCGGTGTCGACCGGCTTGGCGAGTTCTTCGTCGTCGATGAGCCGTGCCCTCTCGAGCGTCAGACTGCCGACCATGACGACTCCGTACACGCCGATGAAGAACACGACACAACCGATGGCGAAGAGTGCGGCCAAGCTCATGACCGTGTCTCCGCCCGCTGGCCGCTGTTCTGCACGCGATTGTCGATGCTCGGGTCGGGGGTGAGTATCAGCGTTCCGAGTGAATGAATCGACGGCACCCAGATGCCGACGAAGATGCCGAGCATCTCCTCTTCCTTGACGAAGAAGAGCCACACGGAGAGGAGGAACGAAGCGAAAGCTGCGATCAGAAACGGAAGCTTGAGCCGGAACGCGACGCCGATCGCGCGAAGACTTGAACGGTACGGAGATGCCATGGCTCTGACGTTACCGATGAGGCATGGTACGAGTCGTGACGGGCGCCAAGCGTCTCACGTCGCCAAACATCGTGCAGCTCGTGCCGAGGCCGCACCCGGCCAGACGAAGACCGCTGTCGATCACGGCTTCAACCGCCGTCGATGCAAGCCCGGCATCGTGTTGCACCGCTCAGTATTCGATGTCGGTGGGGAGCCTGTCGCCGTCCAGCTTCTCGTCGGCAATCGGCTTCTTCAGGTCCGGCTCCTCCTCGAGACGCTTCTTGACGAGGCCGAGACTGCCACGGATGATGACGGAGTAGACACCGGCCATGACCAGGAAAGCGGCGAGGGCGATGAGGGCGATGATCATGAGAACGGGATGTCCATCGAGTACCCACTCGAAACGGTGACTCCCGTCGCATGGCCGTGCTCAGACGGTGATCAAACGTTGATCAGACCGTCGCGAGCGGACCGTCGTCGGGCTCGGCGGCCTGCTCGGCGTCGAGCAGCGGCGCTTCGCCGGCGTGGAACTTCGCCTCGCCGGCCTCGATCGCTTCGAGCAGGTGGATCGCGATGTCGGCCACTCGGACCTCGTCCTCTTCCTTGCCTGCGCCCTTCACGCCGTCGTCCAACATGATGTAGCAGAACGGACAGGCCGTGGCGACACGGGTTGCGCCCGTCGAGATGGCCTGCGCTGCACGCTCGTCGTTGACCTTGACACCGGTGTTCTCTTCCATCCACATGCGTGCACCACCGGCACCACAGCACATGCCCTTGGTGCCGTTGAGTGACATCTCGACGACCTCGATGCCCTTGATCGCGCCGACGACTTTGCGCGGTGCGACGTAGACGTCGTTGTGGCGGCCGAGGTAGCAGGAGTCGTGGTAGGTGATGCGCTCTTCGAGCGTGGCCTGGCTCACGTCGAGCTGGCCCGACTCGATGAGCTGTTCGAGCAGCTGTGTGTGGTGGATGACTTCGTAGTTGCCGCCGAGCTGCGGGTACTCGTTCTTCAATGTGTTCAAGCAGTGTGGGCACTGGGCGATGATCTTCTTCACACCCATCTCGTTGAGCATCTCGACGTTCGGCTGGGCGAGCATCTGGAACAGGTACTCGTTGCCGGAACGTCGAGCGGAGTCACCGGTGCACATCTCGGACGGCCCGAGGATCGCGACGTCGATGCCCGCACGGCGGAGCAGCTTGGCCATCGACTGGGTGACCTTCTTGTTCTTGTCGTCGAAGGACCCGGCGCAGCCGACCCAGTAGAGGTACTCGCTCTTGAGCGCTTCGCCGGGATCGACGATGTCAACGAACTCGAGCCCCTCGGCCCAGTCGCCACGCTCGCCCTGGTTGAGGCCCCACGGGTTGAACTGGTTCTCCATCGCCCGGTAGGCGTTGCCGAGTTCGGCGGGGAAGTTCGACTCCATGAGCGACAGGTAGCGACGCATGTCGAAGATCTTGTCGGTGATCTCGATGTTGACCGGGCAGATCTCGTCGCACGCCTTGCAGGTGGTGCAGGCCCAGATCTC
>RCMY010004948.1_pt1 | contig 11362 bp, 9 predicted proteins | sample 2041341 | NCBI WGS metagenome assembly RCMY01 (sample SAMN09708234, study PRJNA481090) | Marine sediment metagenome, whole genome shotgun sequencing project.
TTATCTGATGGAATTGATACGTTATGTTGTCCTCAATCCGGTAAGAGCGGGGATGGTGGATCAACCCGAGAAGTGGCCATGGAGCAGCTATAATGTAATGTTGGGTAAAGCTTCAGCGCCGCCATGGTTGGCAACAGACAAATTACTTGCACAATTTTCAGGTAAACGAAATGGGGCGGTGCAAGGGTATCGTCAATTTGTTGCGCAAGGCATTGGGCAAGAATCAATATGGCGACTTTTAAACCGGCAAGTGTTTCTTGGTGATGATCATTTCGTGCAACAGATGCAGCAAAAAATCAAAGCATTGTCTGAAGATCTCAATATACCCAAAGCCCAGCGCCGCCCACCTGCGCCGCCGCTGAAAAAAATAGCGCAGGCTCATGCCAGCCGAAATGAAGCCATTGTGGCAATGTATGCGACTAACGAATATAGTTATTCACAGATTGCCGCGTTCTTTAACATGCATTTCACAACGGTTGGTAAAATTGTTCGGAAAACAAAAGTGAATAGTGGTAAAAAGGGTAGGTAGTTTGGCGCTAAAGGCACGGAGGCATCGAATAGACCCTAATGCCGGGCCCAACGGGGGAATGTTCTTTGGTAGCTGTATTTCAGTCATCACTTGTAAACACTCTTGCGATGGCCAATAGTTAGCACCAGTACAATAAGCTTTTCATCTTCAATCTGATAAATCATGCGGTAGTTTCGAACACGATAGCGCCACAGATTGACAAGATCATGAGTCAGTTGCTTGCCAAACCTGCGCGGATCTTCTTTGGTGGCGATTCGTTCACGGAAATAACGCAAAATGTCCTGCTGGATTCTTCGATCAAGTTTACGCAGCTCTTTTGCAGCGGCTGTGTCAAACTCAACTTTCCAAATCAATACCTTGCTCCAATTCATCCAGCGTCCAGCGTTTACCCGCTTTCTCTAGACGATCAACGGCTAGGTATTTCGCTTCCATTTCATCAAGATGTTCAAGAATAGCTTCACGGGCATAAAATGTTTTGGTGCGACCTGTTTTTGCAGCGAGCTCAGCTAAACGATGTTCAATTTCTTCAGGTAGTCTAATTGCAAGCATGATAGTCCTTTTTTGCTATACACATATAACAAGTATACGGCGCAAATTGAACTCTGTACATAAAAAAATAAAGTCCTTGAAAACTCATGCGGGATGTTCAGGCCTGAACTAAAAAATAATGCAAATTTGCCGTGATTCTCGTACAGCCGCCTAGAAAACATATTGTTACGCAGTGTTATCAATTTACCCAACAGTTACAAGAGCTGCTACGATCAGTCACAGAAAAGATTTGATGGTTTCCTTTATCGCATCAAGGCCTTCGGTACCGAGGAATATCAGCACATAGCCTAGCATTACCACCCATAGTAATCCAAGAAGCGCTCCGGCAATTACAGCTAGCCCATCACGCATGATCACACCAATGGCCATCAAGGCTATTCCTACGCTGGGCACGGTATTAGTGAGCGGCAAAGGAATACAGACCGACAGCGCCATAATCAAGCCGCACAAGCCGATCAGATAAGAAAAAATCCCTTGCGTGACAAAGCCGAGCCGAGGTTTCACCAACAGTTCAATTTTTCTGATAAAAGGAAGCGCTGCATTCAGTATTTTTTCAAAGCGTTCGCGGGATATGGATTTGTCTCTCATCATCTTCGGGAACCAGATGGAATCACGACCCAGGGCCTGCTGCGTGGTTAAAAAAAGTAGTGGCGCAGCAATAATTAAATTGATGCCAAGACCGGGCAGCGGTAGGGCCGCAGGCAAAGCGAAAATGAACAACATAAATCCAAAGCTGCGTTCGTGCAACGCTTTCAGAATATGATCGATTGAAATATTGTCCTGTTCGGTGAAGCTGTCTTTTAAGTCCACAAGAAGTTTTGATAAAGAACGAATTTGCATTATCCTAAAATCCTCAGTTGGATGGTGCTTAAAGTGCATTGTTGTTTATTTTTAGCTAGGAGTCTGTCCGAGACTAGGATGATCTACTACGAAAAAGCTATTTTGGCCATATTTCCCGGTCATTTTCGTTAAATAGAGCAACTATTCGCCTCAAATGATCAAGAAATTTGTCTCAAAATGGCTTCTCCTCGCTACGATCCCTATTCTCGGACAGCCTCCTAGAATGTCTGTGCTTATTCGTGTTGTTTTTAATTGTTATGAATAGATAAAAATGAAATACCCTGTCAATTGGCGCGTATAAGCCTAAGTCAGTAATTTTAGCTTGTCAATGATATACTTTCTGGCCAATAAACTGGGACGTCACGGGTCAATTCTTAGCTGATTTATAAACGAATGACTGCCTCCTTAAGAGTGTGAAATCAGAAGGAAATAATATGGAAGATGTTTTTGATTATGCGAGTTTTTCACTACTTTGTATTTTGCTCTATATCACTGCTTTGAAAACGGTTTATGATCCTGATGCCAGCAAGTTTCATCGTTATGGTCGGATTGTTCTAATCTGCTTCATTTCGGTTGTTGTTGTGTCTTACTTGTTGTATTTAATACCGAGATACCTTTAAAAGGCTAGGTAGGATGATTGTTAATAAGAATCCTATTGTGTATTAATGGTCATTAATCCGCTTTGAATGCCCGTCGATTAATTCAGCTATCGTCTAAGGATAATGGCGGGGTTCATCGAAATCTCATTTGGGCTCACAACTTTAAGCCTCGATTCCTTTTAATAAGGCGGTTTAATCCGTCTTTATCTTCGTTTATTTTGAAAAATATTTAGTTATAGTTTGTGTCAGTCAACGGGCTTTGCCTACTAATATTTTTATTCAATAACCAAGCGTTCTTAAACATGAATTTTATGGTCTTTATGTTGGGGCTAATATTTCATTTGTAACACTTTTCTAGGTTCGTTTGGTGCATTTTGTTTGCCAAAAAGAAACGACAACGGAGTCTAAGCACCATCAAACTGAGGATTTTAGGTTGAACGGTATGGATAATTCTTGTTTATTCAGGAAAAATTTTAGTTTCTATTTTGCAATATTACTTATTTATAGCTACCTCAGTTTTATCCCAGCTATAACCTACGCTGATTCTCCATTATCCAACGATAGCGAACAGGGGAAGATGTTAGCGTTAATTAATAACATCTATTCTCAATTTAATGAATTGCCTGTTAAGAGTGAAGACTTGACCAAAGTCTCTATGCTTTTTTCAGGTATATGTGATTCTATTTCACCTAAGTCATATCGAAAACTAGCATTACTTGCTGATGCGAAGGATTATGACAATGACTGGGGTTTTGGAATAAGAGGTAGATTTAGTCATCGTATTGATGGCACACGTAATAACTTAGATGATAATGGTGTAAATAGCCCACCTGGGTATTTAGAGTTATCTTGGGATATTCTCAGTGAAGGTTATTTTGAAAATAAAGGTCGTGCACATTCTTTACGCAATGAGGCGCAGTTAGCTGAACTTGATGGTCAATTAACAGACATGACCAATGGTTATCGCTGTACACGATATCAGTTGGCACAAAATTTTTCTGGTTTTAGTTCTCATATTCTTACCCTTAGATTAGCATTGATGGAATCAATTTCATCTGTTGAGAGACGAGCTTATTTTAAAGGTTGGAGTCAATTTAACGAATTGTTGGTAAGTGAAGAGGAGCTGGTTCATGTAAGGCATGAACTTAGTTTTATGCATGATGATCCACAGCTCGATATTCAAATTACAGATATATTCAATCCGCCTCTCATTGATATTGATATGAAAGCAGTTGCAACTGCAGTGCGTGATGACTTTATTCAGCCACAAATTCACGCTTTAAAAAAAGAGGTGCTAGAGTCTAGAGAAGATGCGCGCTTCAATAATCGATTTCGTTTTTTTGTTCGAGAGGGCGTCATAAGAAATAATCAGTTTGGACAAAATGGCACTAATATAGGTGTTGCTTTCACTATACCGCTAACTTTGAAGAGAAAGGACTCTTTAAAATATCGTTTGTTAGAAATTGAGAGTGAAGAGGAACTTAAAAGTTGGGAGCGTTTGACAAAAGTACGCTATGCATACTCCTTAGTGAGGAATCAACAAAAGCAAGTTATTAGGCAGCATTACCGCTATCAGCGTGCGTTAGACAAATTACGAAATTCACTTGTTTCTTTGCGAATTAATTATGAAGACGAAGATGACCTAATTATAGCGGTTACTCGTTTGCGTACTTTATTAGACGTTGCATTCGAACTAAATGAGGTGAAAAAAGAACTCTACTGGAGAATTAACGAAGTTTTTTTATTAGCTGGTGTGGAATTTCAGTCAGATTTTATTCGTTTGTATGATTTGCCAACAGAGAATGAACAGAGAAGGTCATGGGATAGATCTGTTTATGTTTGGTCAAAATCTTTTAATACTATTTCTAATCCAGATATTCTCGACTTTTTACATGTAAAAGGTATAAATAAAGTTTCCCTAAGTGCAGGGAAAAAAGTTAATACGGAGAAAATGTCGTTATTTCTGCAACAAGCACACAGAAATGATTTAGAAGTGGAATTAATGGTAGGTTCGAATCAGTGGATTTTTCCAGAGAACCATGGTCGTGCGGCCATGACAGTTTTAATGGCCGCAGAGCAGCAAGATGCGATACATTTAGATATTGAGCCACAAATATTTTCTGATTTTAAACAACGAACTAGATATTATCTTGAAAATTATATTGCCATGTTGTCGGAGATACGCCAAAAAATTCCTTCTTCACAATTAACGGTGGCTGTCCCTTTACATTGGCCAATGGAATTTTATGAACAGACAACTCAACTTGTTGATGGTGTTTATATTATGGCGTATGGATCAAATTCAAATACCCTCATTCGACGTTTACAGCCAATTATTCAAACATTAGGAAAAAACAAAATTACTGTCGTGCTGCGTGTTAAAGATTTCAATGATGAATGGGAACTGGAAAAATTAATGGAAGAAATCAGTCATTCTTTAGGGATAAGTCGCTTTGGGTTTGAGAATTTAGCCAGTTTTTATAAGTTAGCTGGCCAGCAACAATGAAATTACGAAATAAAAAAAGCTATATTAATAAAAGTGTTGAGGGTGTAGCACCCAGTAAATCAGCAGTTATAGTAACGCATAAAATTTATTTATTTATTGTGATGCTAGCTTTATTTTATTTTATTTATTCTATTTACCAGTCATTTACCACTTATGAAGGGGTTGGGCATGTCAGGGTTAATAAAACATTATTAAGTTCTAGTTATGATGGAGAAATTATACAGCTGGCTATAAATGAAGGTGAAAGCGTAATAAAAGGTGATTTATTAGTGCGATTAAAGTCGGCTACAGCTTGTCAAGCTAAGGAATTAAAAAAAGAGAAAGAAATCGCCCAATTAGCGTATGAGTTAGAAATAAAACAATTAGAAATGAATTCTCTGAGTGATCAGATTACCAGCCTAACCGGGTCTGAGCATCAACAGATGTTAAAGCGTGCGTTAGAGTTGGATGGCCGATCTTTTAAAGAGCGCAGGTTTATTCTGAATTTGCAAAATGATTTGAATCTTTTGGCCAAAAAATTTGCTGCCAAGAAAAAACTTCTGGCATATCAACATAATCATGTTTCTTATAATCACTGTCCTGATGAATATATTCATGCGCCTTTTGACGGGATAATCAAACGTGTGTTTTTAAAGTTAAATGAATTTTCTGGTCGAGGTGAAGGGCTAATATTGGTGCAACCTAAAAATGCTTCAGTACGTATAGAAGTATTTGTCAATAAGAAAGAGATGCAGAATTTAAGAGTTAAGCAAGATGTTGAGATTATTTTTCCAGATAATGTTCGGAGCATAGGTGTTATCGAAGCGTTTCTTTCTAGTGCTTATGCGTTTCCTGACCTAGAATGGAACGATTATGAGCCAGTTGATACCCGAGTTCTTGTACACATCAATCCAAAAGATGATGAAGCGTTATCTTTGTGGAAAAAATATGATTTATTGAGAGTAAGAATCCAAGGAAATAATGGATGAGACAGGTTTATTTAGTTACAAATACAGATAAAAAGCATAATAATGCTGGATCTATTCAATCAGTGGTTCTGGATAAGATTAGCGAATTTGATGAAAAAAATCATATTGGACTTTGGCTGATTGATGCAAGTTTAGACTTAAAACAAGCTCAAGGTTTACTGAGCGCTATAAGGCATCAACTGATACCTAATCTTTATTTACGGCCGATTGTTTTTTTGGTTGATAGTCATGAGATGGATGTTGATCTTAAGTATTCAGGTTGTGATTCTGTTATTTATCAGAATAAAGATTTAGATGTACAGGTATCGACTTTAATTTCTAAGTTTGAGCAGACAAACCAATGGATAGATAGGTTACCAAATAGCTATAAAGCTTCTGATAGTGACTTGATTTTTCGTACACTACGCTTGATTGTTAGCCGTAACAATGAAGTTTCCCCGGTTATGACGGCCAGTTCTATGAGTGGGTTTGTTTACCCTTTATTAGAATCTATTGTGCATGAAAATGATAATAATTTTCTTCAAGTTCTAGATTACTTAGAAATGCAGAAATTTATTGCGGGCAATTTTGTATCACGTTGTTATTACTGTTGCCAATGTCGGTGTGCATTTCTTAACTTTAAAGAAATTTGCCCACATTGCAAGTCGGAGGATATTGGCAGCGAAGAACTTATCCATCATTATAAATGTGCCTTTATTGCAAAAAAATCTGCTTTCCAGCAAGGAGATTTATTAATCTGTCCCAAATGTGATGCCAAATTGAAACATATTGGCGTTGATTTTGATAAGCCATCGGTTATGAATCATTGCAATAGTTGTGCCTCAGATTTTCAAGAGCCAGAGGTTATAACAGAGTGTTTTAATTGTCATAATCATGCTTTACCAGAAGATCAATTAAGTCGTGAAATTAAAACATATAATGCAACGGCTATCGGTAAAAATGCGGCTATGTTTGGTTTTGATACGTTGTTTGCCAAAATAATTTCTTCTAAAGTTAGATTTTTCTCAGAACCTCAGTTTAGGCAATTCTTAGAAGTTGAAGTAGAGCGAATAAAGCGTTATCAAGTTTCAACCAGTTCACTTGGATTTATTAAATTTATAGATATAGAGAAGATATATTTACAGCAGGGTGAAAAGTCAGTGCAGTTTTTTGAAGAGCTAGGTATTATTTTTAAGAGTATTTTGCGCCTTTCTGATGTGGTTTCCACACAGAATCAATCATTATTTATGATTATTCTAACTGAGACATCTACAAGTAATTCAGTGAGAGCTATGGAAAGAATTGTTGAAGGACTTTCTGAGTTGTTGCGTGCGAATCTACAATATACAGGCGATATACCTTATAAAATTGAAGGGATTAATGACAGTACGGATATTGATAGGTTACTTGAAGAATTTATAAGAGAGTGCGTTGTTTAATAGCTTTCTTTTTGCAATTGATGATTATTTTTATCATCTTTTTTCATTTTTGAATAGTCTTAGTGCTGCAGAGTTTTTGTTCTATTTCTGGCCATTTCTTTTATTTGATTTGACGCGATATGTATTACTTGACGCTTTGATTTTATTTTACTATATACCTCATAGAATTTTTACGAGAGGTAGAAGACATCAGGCCCGTATTGCCCTTTATAAAGAAATGCCGCTGGTATCTATTTTGGTGCCAGGTAAAAATGAGGGAAAGCATATTCCCCAGCTTGCTAATTCATTGCAACATCAAACTTATAAAAATTTCGAGTTAATCATTGTTGATGATGGTTCAGATGATGATACTCAAAACATCTGTCGACAATTAGAAAGAAGCAATATAATAAATAAATTTATTCGTAATGATGTACGTGGGGGTAAGGCCGCAGCTGCAAACACAGCGTTATGCTATGCAAAGGGTAAATACGTTGTTCATGTTGATGCTGACTCCTATATGTCTAATGTGTCGCTAGAAACGATTTTATTGCCATTTTATCAGGATGAGAAGGTAGGCGCTGTTGGAGGCGATGTACGTGTTGCCAATACATTTGAATCGGTGGCAACCCGTCTTCAGGCGATAGAATACGCAAAAGCTGTTTCAGTTGGACGTACTATTGCGTCTATGCTTGGGATTCTGCGTGTCATCTCTGGAGTGCATGGTGCTTTTAGGCGCGATATATTGCTACGTATTCATGGGTGGGATGTTGGCCCTGGATTGGATGGTGATATTACATTGAAGATCCGTAAATTAGGGTTCAAAGTAATGCACGAACCTAATGCTGTTTGTTATACCAACGTGCCGGTAAAGTTTAGCAAGCTTGCAAGGCAGCGTTTTCGGTGGGATAGATCTTTGGTGCGTTTTAGATTACGCAAACATGTTGATATCCTTCTGCCCTCGAAGTCATTCAGGCTCTCGAACTTTATGTCTTCCATTGACAACATATTTTTTAATCTTATATTGAATTTCAAGTGGTGGATTTATATTGTTCAGCTTATTGTTTTAGGCTCCAGTAATAGCGTTAGTTTGTTATTTATTTTCTCAATTAACTACATGTTTTATTTCTTGTCTAGTTTAATAGAATACACAGTGGCTTGTTTGTTATATGGAAGGTCATTTAATCGTAAAAATATTACTTTATTCTTGTACGTACCTTTTATTCCTTTTTATACCGGTATATTTCTGAGAATTGTGCGAACTTATTCATACATTATGGAGATTTTCTTTAAGGTTTCGTATCGCGATAAGTGGAATCCATGGAAAGTCTCTAGAATTGCTCAAAAAGAAAAGTTGTAATTTTCCCGTGGTATTGCCACGGGGTTGTTTAATAATCAAATAGTATGAATGGTTGGGGTGTCCTGGCGTCTCATCACCTGCAAGCGTTGTGCTTTACGAACATTGCAGGTGATATTTTTCTACTAAAGTGGGTAGCTAAATCCAATCTTTTCCAATCAAGAAATCAGTGTAAAGTTTGTCTTCGGCACTACCGGCTTCTGGCTTCCAGTCATAGCGCCACTTTACAATAGGCGGGAGTGACATGAGGATAGATTCGGTTCGTCCGCCCGATTGTAGGCCAAACAACGTGCCTCTATCCCATACTAGATTAAATTCAACATAGCGACCACGACGATAAGCCTGAAAATCGCGTTCGTTTTCAGTGTAAGGCGTGTCAATACGACACTCGACTACAGGACGGTAGGCCGTTAGGAAGCTATCACCGACACTCTTGGTTAGATTAAAACAGGCGTCAAAATCAGGTTGGTTTAAGTCGTCAAAGAAAATTCCGCCAATACCGCGTGGCTCTTGGCGGTGCTTTAAATAAAAATACTTATCGCACCATTCCTTAAAATCAGGATAAAAATTATCACCGTAAGGTTGTAAAGCATCTTTACAAATCTGATGGAAATGGATAGCGTCTTCTGCATATCCATAATAAGGTGTTAAATCCATGCCGCCGCCAAACCACCAAACAGGATCAGCACCTGGTTTAGTCGCTTCAAAGAATCGTACGTTCATGTGAACAGTTGGCGCATAAGGGTTGCGTGGATGTAAAACTAATGAAACACCCATCGCTTCAAATGAACGCCCAGCCAACTCAGGGCGAGCCGCTGTCGCAGAAGCAGGCAGACCATCACCATATACATGGGAAAAGTTGACACCTCCACGTTCAAAAACGTTTCCTTCTTCGATAACACGACTCATGCCACCGCCGCCTTCTGGGCGGTCCCATTGGTCTTTTTTAAACGCGTTTCCGTCGACTTCTTCTAATCCTTTGACGATACTTTCCTGTAAACCAATAAGGTATTCTTTAACCTTTGCTGTGTTCATCCAAACTCCCAATAATTTTGATGCGTAGACTTAATGCCCGTTATTTTACCCGTAGGTATAGCACGATAAAAGAATTTCATCATTGATCTGACTCAATTCACCGTGGTGCTCAGAAAAACAACCACTCATATGTTAAAATTTATCAATTGTAACAATGAGAATACTTAATGTCTGGTAATACACTTGGTAAGCTTTTCTGTGTTTCTTCCTTTGGCGAATCTCACGGCCCTGCAATTGGTTGTGTTGTTGATGGCTGCCCACCGGGGTTGGAAATAACCGTCGAAGAAATTCAACAAGAACTCGATAAACGTAAGCCTGGAACCTCACGTCATGTTACCCAGCGACGCGAATCAGACACGGTTGAAATTTTGTCAGGTGTGTTTGAGGGCAAGACCACAGGCACGCCAATCGCCTTACTCATCCGCAACGAAGATCAGCGCAGCAAAGATTACAGCAAAATCATGGACACTTTCCGTCCAGGCCATGCAGATTATGTTTATTGGCAAAAATACGGCATTCGTGATTACCGTGGTGGTGGGCGTGCCTCAGCGCGAGAAACTGCCGTGCGTGTTGCAGCAGGGGCGATTGCCAAGAAATGGTTACAGAAGAAATACGGTATAGAAATTCGTGGCTATATGTCACAGTTGGGTCCCGTTGAGATTCCTTTTAAGCAGTGGAGTGATGTGTCCCAAAATCCATTCTTTGCTGCGGATGCAAGCTATGCACCGCAACTTGAAACATTCATGGATAAACTGCGTAAATCAGGTGATTCAGTGGGTGCCAAAATTAGTGCTGTAGCCATAGGTGTTCCCGTTGGTTGGGGTGAACCGGTTTATGATCGTTTAGATGCTGAAATTGCCTATGCCATGATGAATATCAATGCGGTGAAAGGCGTGGAAATAGGCGCTGGATTTGAGAGTGTGAGTCAGAAGGGGACAGAACACTCGGATGAAATGACGCCTGATGGTTTTCTGAGTAACAATGCCGGTGGTATTCTTGGCGGTATCTCTACAGGTCAAGATATCACGGTGAATGTGGCGATTAAACCAACTTCAAGCATACGTTTAGGGCGGCGTTCAATTGATAAAGAAGGCAAGCCCGTTATTGTAGAAACGCATGGAAGGCATGATCCTTGTGTCGGTATTCGTGCTACGCCAATTGTCGAGTCCATGCTGGCCATTGTTTTAATGGATCATGCCTTGCGCCACCGCGCACAAAATATAGATGTTGTGTGCGATACGCCGATTATTTCTCGTACGATTAATGATTCTGAAATAGCATCCTCCCAAACTAATGTAAAACCTGAAATAAAAGAAGATCCTGATCCCGATGAGCCTTAATATCAAGGTGAATGAGTGCTAGTTTTCTTAAAATACTAGCCTAGCTCCAATATTGCACCAGTGCATTAATTTCCGGTCTGTACCCCATATGTTTATTGACCTTTGGGAAATTGATTGAAAATACAGTTTGTGCCCAATACCTAATTTCCTGGGTTTTAACTTGCCCTGTTTTGAATTGAACGCACATGCTTGCTACGCCGCAGAATAACTGCGGCTCCGGTCGCGAGCACGTTCAATTCAAA
>RCMY010004949.1_pt1 | contig 11360 bp, 12 predicted proteins | sample 2041341 | NCBI WGS metagenome assembly RCMY01 (sample SAMN09708234, study PRJNA481090) | Marine sediment metagenome, whole genome shotgun sequencing project.
TCGGTGTAAAAGTGTCGGAGCCCGGCGAGCGCCACAAAGAGAGTTTTCGCTCTGCTGGCCGTGCCGCGGCGGCTGGGGGCGTGACGACGATCGTAACCCGCCCTGATACCTTGCCCGCGATTGATACGCCGGAAACGCTGGAGTTTGCCGCCCGTCGCGCAGCCCTTGATGCCCCTGTGCGTGTTTTGCCGATGGCCGCATTAACTAAGGGCCGCGAGGGTGCGGTAATGACCGAGATCGGGTTTTTGCAGGACGCGGGTGCCGTGGCCTTCACCGATTGCGACCGTGTTGTCACCAATACCAAAGTGTTCAGCCGTGCGCTGACCTATGCCAAATCACTGGACGCGCTGGTGATTGCCCATGTGCAAGAACCGATCCTGTCGGAGGGGGCGGCGGTGACCTCTGGCAAATTTGCGTCCCTGCGCGGCTTGCCGTCTGTGTCGCCGATGGCCGAACGTATGGCGCTGGACCGCGATATTGCCCTGCTTGAAATGACCGGCGCGCGTTACCATGCGGATCAGATCACGACCGCCCGCGCCTTGCCTGCGCTGGAGCGTGCCAAGCGTAACGGGTTGAAGATTACCGCAGGTGTGGGCGTGCATCACTTGACGCTGAACGAGTTGGATGTCGCGGATTACCGCACGTTTTTTAAGCTCAAACCGCCGCTACGATCAGAAGACGATCGCGTTGCTGTGGTGCGAGCCGTGGCCGAAGGCTTGATTGATATCATCTGCTCCATGCACACGCCGCAGGACGAGGAAAGCAAGCGGTTGCCTTTTGAGGAGGCGGCCAGTGGGGCGGTCGGGCTAGAGACCTTGCTACCCGCAGCCCTGCGTCTGTATCATGCCGAAATGATCAGCTTGCCCAAACTCTTTGCCGCCTTGTCGCTAAATCCATCCCATTTGCTGGGCCTTGAGACAGGGCGCCTGCACAAAGGCGCGCCTGCCGATCTGGTGTGGTTTGACCCTGATGCGCCGTTTGTTCTGGACCGTGCCAAGTTGCACTCCAAGTCGAAAAACACACCGTTTGACGGCGCACGGATGCAGGGCGTGGTGCTTGGCACTTGGGTCGGCGGCACGCTCGTGACAGGAGACCTATGATGCCGATTATTGAAACCTCAACGGCAGCGCTGGTGATTTGGGCGCTGTGCGGGTATCTGCTTGGCTCAATCCCGTTTGGCATGATTTTAGCCAAGCTGATGGGGCTGGGGAACCTGCGAGAAATCGGGTCGGGCAACATCGGGGCGACCAATGTTTTGCGCACGGGCAACAAGAAAGCCGCAGCACTCACGTTGCTATTTGATGCAGGCAAAGGAGCGGTGATTGTTTTGCTGGCGCGCGCGTTTGCGGGCGAAGATGCGGCACAGATTGCAGGTTTGGCTGCGTTTTTGGGGCATTGCTTTCCCGTCTGGTTGCGGTTCAAGGGCGGCAAAGGGGTTGCGACTTATTTTGGCATCATGATCGCGCTGTCACCTGTCATCGGATTGTTGGCGGGGGTGATCTGGTTGGCAGTTGCTGCAATCAGCCGCTATTCCTCGCTTGCGGCCTTAATGGCTGCGGGCTGGACCCCTGTGCTGGTCGCGGTTTTCACCAACGGTCAGTTGGCGGCAATTTCGGTAACTTTGGCCGTGTTGATTTATATCCGGCACGCCGCAAATATCGCCCGTTTGCGGGCGGGCACCGAGACCAAGATCGGCAAAAAGTAGCGATCAGATGATGCTTTTGCCGCGCCCCTGACGCAGCCAGAACAACAGCGCCCCGCCGCCAAGCATTTGGCCGCCAAGCCCGATATCGGTGTCGGTCATGTAGAACATCAATGCTGTCAGGCCGATCAGGATTGGTAGTCGCGCCAAAGGCCGTAGCAGGTCGCCGATGGTCCGCAGCCCCAGCAGCCACAACAGAATCATCAACGGTGGTGCGACCAGCAATATGCCTGCCCATGCGCCCATGATAAACGCGCTGGCCCCCTGCGGATGCACGACAGCGCCGCCCGCCAGTGGCAAGGCAACCAGTAGTAACATTGCAAAGCGCGGATTTAGAAAAAACGGCATAAAGACCCCTCTATTGTCCCAATTTAGGAAACAATAGAGGCGGAATTATGGCAGTGTCTTAGTAGCTGTATTCTTCGTAGATCCGGTTCAGATCACCGTTCCAGTCGCCATTGTAGTGATCCAGAAGCTCGTCCGCAGGGGTTTTGCCTGTCTCGATAGTTTCTTTCAGCGCGTTCAGGAAGTGGGTCTCATCAGGCACCATGCCACCCGCACCGGGGCGCGCGCGGGCCTTTAAACCTGCTTCGGAAATCGCCACAACTTCGCGGGCGAGGTCATGCATGTTGATCCCGTCAACCTTGGCCTGAAGCCCGTCGACAGAGGCCGCAACCCGTAGCGCATCACGCTGCTCAGCGGTCCAGTCTTTGCAAAGATCCCAAGCCGCGTCGAGCGCGTTTTGGTCGTAGGTCAGCCCGACCCAGAACGCGGGTAGCGCACAGAGACGCCGCCAAGGGCCGCCATCTGCGCCACGCATCTCGATGAACTGTTTGATCCGCGCCTCGGGGAACACGGTGGTCAGATGGTCGGCCCAGTCCGATAGCGTTGGTTTTTCACCCGGCAATGCAGGCAATTCGCCTTTGAGGAAATCGCGGAACGACATGCCCAGCGCGTTGATATATTCGCCGTTGCGGTAGACGAAATACATCGGCACGTCGAGCACCCACTCGGCCCAACGCTCGAACCCCATGCCGTCCTCGAACACCCACGGCAACATCCCAGTACGGTCTTCGTCGAGGTGCCGCCAGATTTTCGCGCGCCATGATTTATGGCCGTTGACCTTGCCCTCAAAGAACGGGGAGTTGGCGAAAAGCGCTGTTGCAACAGGCTGCAAGGCCAGTGACACGCGCAGTTTTTGCACCATGTCGGCCTCGGACCCGAAATCGAGGTTCACCTGCACGGTGCAGGTGCGCCGCATCATCGCGGTGCCCATGGTGCCGACTTTTTCCATGTAGCTGTTCATCAGCTTGTAGCGCCCTTTGGGCATCAGCGGCATGTCTTCGTGCATCCACTGCGGGGCGGCCCCAAGGCCGATGAATTTCACGCCGATCTCGTCGGAGACTGCTTTCACTTCGCGCAGGTGGTCGTTCACTTCGTCGCAGGTCTGGTGGATGGTTTCCACGGGAGCGCCCGAAAGTTCCAACGCGCCACCCGGCTCTAGGCTGACGTTTGCCAAACCTTTATTCAGGCCAATCAGCTTGCCACCCTCTTCCACAGGGGCCCAATCGAACCGGTCGCGCAGGCCCGATAGCACCGCGTGGATTGAGCGTTCGCCCTCGTAGGGCAGTGGCTTGAGCGTATCTTTGCAGTAGCCGAATTTCTCGTGTTCGGTGCCGATGCGCCAATCTTCTTTGGGTTTACACCCCTCGGCGAGCAGTTCTGCAAGTTGCTCGTGCCGCTCGATCGGGCCGCCGCCGGACTGTGGAATGGACATGATGGAGGCTCCGCTTCAAATGAGGTTAGAGTTATCGGTGCAGCCAAAGCGCACGGGAGTCAATGTAGGAGTGGTGTGGTTTTTGTCCAGACGTCGACGCGCGCGGAGGGTGTGTTTGAAAGCACATCAAGCATGGCTTCGGTTTTGATGCCTTGCAGGCTGCCGAACAGGTCAAAAAGGTCTTCGGCCCCTGTGGCATTTACGGGGATCGCAAGAAATTGCCCGCCCATACCAGTCAAAATCCAGCTAGGTGCGGGGTGGCTGGTGGGGTCGAGTTCCAAGCGCGTCAGGTCGGCGATGTCCATTTGACCGCCATTCAGTGGGCCGAAATACGCAAGCCTGCGTTCGGCCACTTGCACGATGCCCGGCCCTGCGCCTGATTGGCGGAACCTTGCGCGCTGGATGCCTGCGAACACTGCGATAATGGCGAATGTGATCATGATGATCCCGATCCAGCGCACAATGCCAAAGCTGCCCATGGCCCACCAAAGCCCGATCAACGCCACGCCAACAGCCACGATCACTTCGCGCCAGCGCCAGAGGGCGGCGCGTGCGGCGGGGCGCATGAACTCAGACATTTGCTGCCCTTGGCCTGTTGTAGATCACAATCATAAACTCTCCGACTTGGCGAAACCCGATGGCTGTGTCGGCCTTCGCCGCGCTTGAATTAGCCGCAGACAGGACCGCCTGCGTCACCCCATTCACATGTGCATCCTTCAAATGAAGCGCAAGGGCCGCTTTTGCATAACCGCGCCCGCGCAAGGGAGCGGGTGTATAGACGCCGCCGATCATTCCACTAATACTGCGTCCTTTCAGTGAAGGTCCAACCGTTGGCGGGGTTGCGGAGGTGAAAACAGGCAGCACCATACCTGCATCGCTGACCCCGAGAACATCGGTGATTGCGCGGATCACGCCCAGTCGCCGAGCGCTAGCTGCCAAAGGGTGAGGGCTGCCACGGCGGCGGTATCTGCGCGTAAAATGCGGGGGCCGAGGCTTACGGGATGGGCGTAGGGCAATGCGCGCAGCTGGTCGCGTTCCTTGTTGGTGAACCCGCCTTCGGGGCCGATGAGAATAGCCCACGGTCCGCCTTTTTCAGCGGTCAGGGCAGAGGCCTGTCCGACCATCGCTTCGTCGCAGAACATCAGCTTGCGGGTCGGGTCCCATGCGGCCAGCACTTTGGACAGTTTCTCTAAGTCGCAGACTTCTGGCACATAGGTGCCGCCGCATTGCTCTGTTGCTTCCAGCGCATTGGCGCGCAGTTTATCGACGCGGATACGGTCGGCGTTATTGGTGTAGGTGGTTTGTACGGGCATGATTTTGGCAGCACCCAGTTCGGTCGCCTTTTCCACAATGAATGTCGTGCGTTCTTTGCGGATTGGCGCGAACAACAACCAGACGTCGGGCGGCATTTGCAGCGGCTTGGTTTGGGTCATGCATTGCAAGATGCCACCCTTTTTGCTGGACTGCGCCACCTGCGCGTCCCATTCGCCGTCTTGCCCGTTAATCACGGATAAAACAGTGCCGTCATCCATACGCATCACGCCGAATAGATAGTGGGCTTGCTCGCGCGATAACGGAACTGATTGCCCTTCCCCCAGCGGGTGCTCTACAAAAAGTCTAACTTTATTTACCATGAGGCCAAATATATGACCCCGAACGACCAGACGCCAGAGGGTGTTGTTGCAGATAGTGCCGGAAATTGGGTGGATCGCTGGGCGCCTCTAGCGGCGCGGCCTTATTTGCGCCTGTCGCGGGCGGATCGGCCGATCGGGACGTGGCTGCTGTATCTGCCGTGTCTTTGGGGGTTGTCGCTTGCGATGTTGGCCGATGGGCAGGCGGGATGGTTCGATTTGTGGATCGTTGTGGGGGCTGGCATTGGCGCGTTTTTGATGCGCGGGGCGGGCTGTACGTGGAATGACATTACAGACCGCGATATTGATGCACAGGTCGCGCGGACCCGCTCGCGGCCTATTCCGTCGGGGCAGGTTGGGGTACGTGTGGCACTGGCATGGATGTTGGTGCAGTCGCTGGTGTCGTTGTTGATTTTACTGAGTTTCCCGAATATCGCCATTATGCTTGGTTTTTTGTCGATTGTGCCTGTGTTGATTTACCCTTTCGCCAAGCGGTTTACGTGGTGGCCGCAGGTGTTTCTTGGCATTGCGTTTAACTGGGGCGCGCTGTTGATCTGGGCGGCGCATGCGGGGTCGATGAGTTGGACGCCTGTGGTGATTTATCTCGCGGGGATCAGTTGGACACTGTTTTACGACACCATCTATGCACACCAAGATACCGAAGATGACGCGCTGATCGGGGTGAAATCCACGGCGCGCTTGTTTGGGGATAACTCGCCCGTTTGGCTGCGCTGGTTCTTTGTGGGCACGGTGTTATTTCTCGGGTTTGCCGTGATTTTGGCTTGCCGCGAACGGTCGGTCTTGTCGCTTGTGGTGGCGCTTGCGGGGCCTTGGGCCTTGGGCTGGCATTTGTCGTGGCAGTTGCAGCGGTTTGACCCAAAGGACGGCGCTAAGTTGCTGCAATTGTTCCGTTCAAACCGCGATGCAGGGTTGATCCCCTTGCCGTTTTTCGCCGTTGCATGGTTCCTGTGATTGAACCCACGCGCCGCACGGCCTATGCAATAAAGTAATATGATACAGCTGAACGGATGCAGATGCGCATTTCTTCCCTATTTCTTCGCCTTGGCGTCTTTGTCTTGGCCGCCCTTATTTCGGTGTTTGCTGCGCGCGCGACTGTCGCCGTGGTCGAAGATACTGCGGTGGTATCGGTGCGCGAAACCCTTATAGATCGGGGATATGACTGGACTGCGGTACTGGGCGACGGGCTTCAGGTGATCTTGGAGGGCGAGGCCCCAACGGAGGCTGTACGGTTCCGTGCAATCTCTGCTGCGGGGCGGATCGTGGATGCAAGCCGCGTAATCGACAATATGAGCGTCGCCGAATCAGGCAATATCGCAGCGCCTGATTTTGCGATTGAAATCCTGCGCAACGATAGCGGCGTGTCGTTGATCGGGCTTATTCCCGCTGAGACCAACCGAGAACAATTAGCGGTGCGGATCACGGATATCGCCGATGGGCAACCTGTGACCGACCTGCTCGAATCGGGTGATTATCCTGTGCCAGAGACGTGGCGCGACGCCGTGAACTATGCGTTGCGCGCGCTGGAGATGCTGCCGCGTTCCAAGATTTCGGTGTCCCCGACCCGCGTGTCAATCAATGCCATTTCCGATAGCCCCGCCGACAAGGCCCGTTTGGAATCGTCGCTTGCCCGTAACACCCCGCAGGGCGTGCGCCTGTCCATTCAAATCTCGGCCCCGCGTCCTGTGATTTCGCCGTTCACAACACGTTTCGCCAAAGACCAAAATGGTGTGAGCTTTGACGCCTGCGCAGCCGATAGCCCAGAGGCAGAGGCCGCGATTATGGCGGCGGCAAATGCGGCTGGATTCGTGGGCAAAGGCCCCTGTGTGCAAGCGCTTGGCGTCCCGTCGCGCACATGGTCCAAGGCCGTGGTGCAATCCATCAATGCGATTGAGACCCTTGGCGGCGGCACGGTCACCTTGTCCGACACGGATATCTCGTTGGTCGCCCTTGTCGGCACAGATCAGGGCACATTTGACCGCGTCATCGGCGAGTTGGAAAACGCGCTGCCAGAGGTCTTTGCGCTTGATGCAAAACTGCCCGCCGCACCAACGCCGGGCACTGTTGGCCCGCCACAATTCACCGCCACACGTAGTCCCGAGGGTGCTGTGCAATTGCGTGGACGGGTGCCGGATGATCTGGTCAATATGACGGCTGAAAACTATGCGATGGCAAAATTTGGCCGCGCGAATGTCACGATGGGCACGCGGGTTGTGGATGATTTACCTATTGGCTGGTCAGTGCGTGTTTTGGCGGGAATCGAGGCATTGGCGTCCATGTCCAACGGCTCTGTCACCGTTGAGCCAGAGATGGTCACGATCAAGGGCAACACTGGCAACCCTAACGCGCAGGCCGATATTACACGGCTTTTGATCGACAAACTGGGGCGGACCGCTGATTTTGCGCTGGATGTCACATACGTCAAACAGCTTGACCCAATCGCGGGTCTGCCAAGCCCGGAGGAATGTGTGGCACAGATTGCCGTTGTCACGGAAGATCGCAAAATTCTGTTTGATCCGGGATCAGCCTCGATCACCACCGAGACCCAAGACGTGGTTGACGACATTGCCGAGATCATGAAAAAATGCCCTGATCTGCGTATTCAGATCGCAGGTTACACCGATAGCCAAGGTGGCGAAGAGATGAACCAGCAGTTGAGCAAAGAACGCGCAACGGCAGTTTTGGATGCTCTGCGCCTGCGCCGTGTGCCGGTCAATGCGTTTGAAGCCAACGGGTTTGGTGAAGCCGATCCGATTGCTCCGAATGACACCGAAGACGGCCGTGAAGCAAACCGCCGCATCGAGTTCTCGCTTATTGTGCCAGAGCCTACCCCTGAAGAACAAACTGCCTTAGAAGAAATTGAAGCCGCCGCAGAAGAACCGGCAAGCGAATAGCGACAGGACCAAGACGTTGAACAGAACTGAATTCATCATCGCCACCGCGATTATCTTGTTTGTGGCTTTTACATTGGGCTGGTTTGCCAACTGGCTTGTGCACCGCTTCACCCGCGTGACCAAGGCCGAGATCGGCGAGTTGGACAAGATGGCGCAAGCCCTGCACGAGGCCGAAGAAACCCGCGATCAGGCAATCACATATTTGCAGCAGCGCGAAGCAGAGATCACCAATCAGCTATCCCAGACCGAAGCGGAATTACGTGCCGCGATGGACGGGTTGCGCGAAGCACGTCAAGAGACCGAAGAAATGCGCAACTATATCGAGCGCCACAACCAAGGTTAATTACGTGGCGCTGCGGCCCGTTTGAGGCGGTCGTTGATTGCCTTCCCCAGCCCCGTATCGGGAATAGGTGACACGGCAATATGCGTGGCCCCCATCGCGTCCAACTGGTGCAACATTTTGAACAGGTTTGCTGCGACCTCTGTCAGATCGCCGCTGGATGAGAGGTTCAGATCGGCGTCGACCGCCCCGAACCCAAGCCATGTTTCATGTGCGTCTGCGTGGGTTGCGTTCAAGCGCAGGCTGCCTTTTGGCGCGTAATGCGATAGCAATTGCCCCGGTGATTTCGGTGTTGTGGGGTCGCTCGGGTGTTGCAGCACATAGCCCAAGCAAGCCTCGATCGCCTCTGCCGACACGCCCCCTGCCCGCAACAGCGCAGGCGCGCCCGTGCAATCCACAATCGTTGATTCCAACCCGACAGCACAGGGACCGCCATCCACAATCGCCTCGATTTTGCCTGATAGGCCATCCGCGACATGGGCCGCTGTTGTCGGGCTAATCCGCCCTGATGGATTGGCCGAAGGCGCCGCGATAGGGCCGCCGAATGCCGTCAATAATTTCATAGCAAGTGCGTGGTCTGGCACGCGTACCGCAAGCGTCTGCAATCCCGCCGTTACAAGCGTTGATATCCCCGCATCCGCCCGCAAAGGCAGCACAAGCGTCAGCGCACCGGGCCAGAACGCGGCGGCGAGTTTTTGCGCCACCTGAGGCATCTCGCAATACTGCGCGACCGCATTTACGTCAGGCAAATGCACGATCAGCGGGTTAAAACTGGGCCGCCCCTTTGCCGCATAAATCGCCGCAACAGCCGCGTCATTGCGCGCGTCCGCACCAAGCCCGTAAACCGTCTCGGTTGGAAACGCGACCAAACCGCCTGCCTGCAAAATGCCCGCAGCCGCGCGCAATCCTGTGGCATTACTTGCAAGAATGGCGGTTTCTCGTATCATGATGACGTGGCGTTTCTGTTGATGGGCGGGCGTGCTACGATACCCTAGGGTTAACAGATGCATACTTGCGGCGCGTGATTTTGCCAAGCCGCCCACATTTCGGAGATTTCTATGCCATACCATGCCCCCGTCAGCGATTACCGTTTTTTAATGGAAAACGTGGTTGGATTTTCCCAAGTTGTGGCGACCGACCGCTTTGCCGAGGCCACGCCAGACATGACCGACGCGATCCTGACCGAAGCTGCCAAAATGTGCGAAGAGGTGCTCTATCCGCTGAACCGCAGCGGTGATTTGCACCCTGCGCGTCTGGAAAATGGCATCGTACGCACCTCGCCCGGATTTGACAGCGGCTATAAGGCGATTGCCGAGGGGGGCTGGATCGGCATGTCGGCCAGTCCCGATGTTGGCGGCATGGGCTTGCCGATGACCCTGACAACGGCCGTGAACGAGATGATGTCGAGCGCGTGTCTGTCGCTACAACTGAATCCGCTGATGACCCAAGGCCAGATTGAAGCGCTGGAGCACCATGCGTCGGACGCGTTAAAAGCCCTCTACCTGCCCAAGCTGATTTCGGGCGAATGGTGCGGCACGATGAACCTGACGGAGCCGCAGGCCGGATCTGATGTCGGTGCCTTGCGTTCCAAGGCTGAACCAAATGGCGACGGGTCTTATGCGATCACAGGGCAAAAGATCTACATCAGCTGGGCTGATAATGATTTTACGCAAAACATCTGCCATCTTGTGCTCGCACGCTTGCCCGACGGTGTCGCAGGGACCAAGGGCATCAGCCTGTTTCTGGTGCCAAAACTGATCCCGAATCATGACGGTACACTGGGCGCGCAAAACGAACTGCGCGTGGTCAGCTTGGAGCATAAAATGGGGCTGCATGGCTCGCCCACGGCGGTGATGGAATATTCGGGCGCTACTGGCTGGCTGGTCGGCGAGGCCCACGCAGGCATGGCCGCGATGTTCACGATGATGAACAACGCCCGTCTCGGTGTGGGTGTGCAGGGGATCGGGGCTGCCGAGGGCGCGTATCAACACGCGCTGGCCTATGCGATGGACCGCAAGCAGGGCGGATCAGGCACGATCATTGAACACGCCGATGTGCGCCGTATGCTCGCCAGCATGAAGTCGGACATTTTTGCGGCCCGCGCAATTGCGCTGATGAATGCAGTGGCGATTGATATGGCTGCGGCCACGGGTGATGCGACGTGGAAAGCACGCGCCGCGTTTCTGACCCCGATTGGAAAGGCGTTCGGCACCGATGTTGGTATTGAGGTCGCAAGTACAGGCGTGCAGGTGCATGGCGGCATGGGCTTTATCGAGGAAACCGGTGCGGCGCAATATAGCCGCGATGTGCGTGTCACGGCGATTTACGAGGGCACGAATGGCATCCAAGCGATGGACCTTGTGGCGCGTAAATTGATGGACGGCGGCGACGCAGCATTTTTGATCTTGGATGAGGACTTATAATCACAGCATTTCCACCCTTTAATGCGATCATCGCATTATGCACTGGTGTCATCGTAGGATTTGTTGTTGGTGTCACGCATCCAATCACGCCTATAGGCTTTGCCACATCTACAAGGCCATCCTCTTCATGGTAAGCGATGATGCCTCTACTCTTAACACCTTTTAGCTTATTCCATACAGCCTTTGGCTTCCCCATATTCTTTACGATTTTATGTTCGTATTTCCCCATACCTGTTTCTTCTGCAGCCATCTTCGCAAGTTCATCTGCATTGTCATACACTGCTTTTCCTATGGCTCTTACAGCTTTGTCTACATCTTCTTGTGAGAACATCTCAAATTCTTTCTGGGCTTTTCTGCCCTTTGCCAGCATGTCATCAAAATATAATTGTATATCCATTTTTATCCCCCTTAATTCTTCAGCGCGTATACTTCTTCAACTGATTCTTTAATGATAGAAAATGCTTTGTCCACATCTTCTTTGGTCAGTACTAGAGGTGGAATGGTTCTTATAATTCTTTGACCTACTGCAGTGAGTAGTAGCTTTCGGTCTAAACAGTGATGTTTGATCTCTTTTG